>SPLK01000308.1_pt1 | contig 15392 bp, 15 predicted proteins | sample 2456111 | NCBI WGS metagenome assembly SPLK01 (sample SAMN11156906, study PRJNA527647) | hot springs metagenome | biome: Geothermal region; feature: Hot spring; material: tree branch in hot spring; isolation source: hot spring sediment rich in lignocellulosic material ... | reverse complement strand
CTCATTCCTGATGATCTCACCCCCATGGAGAAGGATATAGTGGAAAACATAAAAAAAGGAACTAAATTTGAAGATTGGGTAAAAGGAAGATGAAAGCTCTGCTATACATTCTGACACTTGTGATTATTGGCTTTCCTTTGGAGATGAAACTTAAAAAGGTGGAAGGAAACATCTACATGGTGAGGGGTGTAGATGCTCTACCTTCTTTGGAAAATGAAGGTTTTATCTCAAACGCGTACGCTGTACTTACACAAGAAGGATGGGTAGTCATAGATACTCTTTCCACTCCCGGGCTATCTGAAAAGTTTGCGAAAGAGCTTCTACGTATAAAGAATGTCCCTATAAAGTATGCTTTGATAACTCACTATCATCCCGATCATTGGTACGGGGCAAAAACGTACAAGAATTTGGGAGCCAAGATAGTTGCGCATAGGAAACTTCAAGAACTTTACAGTTCTGGGGAGGCGAAGGCTATACTTGAAGAAGCAAATAAAAGTTTTAAAGGTCTTTACAACGATGTAGTTTTAGTTCCACCTGATTTGGTTGTTGACGATAAGCTGAATATTCGTGTAGGTTCCGAAGAGTTTGAGTTAATAACCATGACACCGGCTCATACAAATAGTGATATAGTGGTATACATGCCTAAGCGCAAGGTACTTTTCGCTGGGGATCTCGTTTACGATCATCGCATACCTTTCATGGGGGACAGAAATGCAAGCTCAAAAGGTTGGGAGGAAGTACTGCACAGGATGAAAAACATGGACATAAAGCTCATATTGGGTGGACACAACGATCCTATGGAAAAAGGCGCAATTGACTATACTCTCGGATACATTACTTATTTGAGACAAAATATAAAGAGAATGAAGGAGGGGGGAAAATTCATAGATGAGATAAAAGAAGCACTAAAGGATTCCCCATATAAGAACGATACTATGTACGAACAGTTTCACAACGTCAACATATTCAGAGTGGACAGCGAACTGGATATGGAGCCATGAAGGTGGGAGTTATAAGTCTCGGATGTGCTAAGAATCTTGTGGATACTGAGGTACTTTTGGGCAAGCTCAGATCGGGCGGTGCCGAGCTTGTCAGCGATCCTAAAAAGGCTGACGTTATAGTGATAAACACGTGTGGTTTTATAGAACCAGCCAAGATGGAAGCCATAGATACCATTTTGGAGTTTGCGGACAAAAAGAAGGTAATAGTTATGGGTTGTTTGGTACAAAGGTACAAAGAAGAACTCAGAAAAGAGATCCCGGAAGTTGTGGCTTACTTTGGAACGGAGAGCTGGGATAGTATTGCGGAGTTTTTAAACCTAAAGCCTGAGAGAGAAGAGAAAAGATTACTTACTACACCAAAATCGTATGCCTATCTTAAGATCTCGGAAGGATGTAATCGTCTTTGTTCCTTTTGTGCCATACCTCTTATAAGGGGGAAGTACAGATCAAGATCCATTGAGGATATCCTTCGTGAGGCTAAATATCTCGCAGATCAGGGAGTAAAAGAACTTTGCCTTGTATCTCAAGATACCACCTATTATGGAAGGGATATTTACAAAAAGGTGCACCTTACCGAGCTTCTTGCAGAACTTGAAAAAGTTGAGGGTATAAAGTGGATAAGACTGCTTTACCTTTATCCTACGGAAGTGGATGATAGGCTTTTACACTACATTTCCAATTCGGAAAAGGTACTTCCTTATTTTGATATACCTCTTCAACACATATCCACACGCCTTTTAAAAAGCATGAGAAGAGGATACGATGAAGTTTTTGCAAAAAAGCTCGTAGAAAAGATAACTCAAACATTACCCAATGCGGTTTTGAGAACCACATTCATAGTAGGTTATCCACTGGAGGAAGAGGAGGACTTTAAGAAGCTCTTGGACTTTGTAGAAGAAGGGTACTTTCACTGGGTGGGTGTCTTCCCGTACTATCAGGAGGAGGGTACTCACGCATACCCGCTTGGGGATCCTATCCCGCAGAGTAAAAAGGAGGAGAGGAGAGAGGCGCTTCTTAAGTTGCAAAAAGAAATTACTCAAAGAAAGCTCCGATCTTTTGTGGGAAAGAGTTTGGAGCTTTTGGTAGATGGCTTTGATGAAGAGTTTGGTTTCGTACCTGTAGGTAGGATTTATGCTCAAGCTCCGGAAGTGGACGGAATTACTTACATAGAATACCACAGAGAATTAAGAGAAGGACAGATGGTTAAGGTTAGGATAACTCAAGTTGGGGATTACGACCTTGGAGCTGAAGTCATCTAAGGGTCAATCTGAGCAAACTTTTTTCTTCCCTCTTCAAACACATCGCCCCCGTATATGTCATTAGCAACTATAACAGGAAAGTTTTCCACATAAAGCTTTCTTACAGCCTCTGTACCAAGATCTTCGTAAGCTATTATTTCGGAGGATTTTATACTCTTTTGTAGAAGGACAGCCACACCACCTACAGCAGCAAAATAAACAGCTTTGTACTTTACTAAAAGATCTCTAACTTGTTGACTCCTGTAGCCTTTACCTATCATACCCTTGAGTCCAAGCTTTAGAAGTGGTTCCACATATTTGTCCATTCTAATTGCTGTAGTCGGTCCCGCAGAACCTATAACCTGCCCAGGTCTTGGAGGTGTGGGTCCAACATAGTATATGACTTGTCCCTTCATATCAAAAGGTGGGGGTTCTCCTCTGCTTAAAGCTTCTACCATCCTCTTATGGGCTGCATCCCTCGCTGTGTATATATATCCGGTTATAAGTACCTTGTCACCTACTCTAAGACTTTCCACAATCTCATCCGTCAAGGGAGTAAATATCCTTTTCTCCATAAAATCATTTTACAATACTATATTATTTTATAAGGAGGGAAGTATGACACCTACTGCGCAGTCTCAAGAGGTTAAGCTTGTAGATCTTTTGATTAAGACGGTACAGCTCGGTGCCAGTGACCTTCATATAACACCAGGAGCAAAGCCTTCAGTAAGGATAGATGGTAGGATAACACCTCTTGCTGAATACCCAGTGCTGACACCTGAAATGACGCAAAAACTCGCATACTCAGTTATGTCCGAAAGGCACAGGAAGGATCTTGAGGAGAAGGGTCAAGTAGACTTTTCCTTCGGTGTTAAGGACATAGGGAGGTTCAGAACTAATGTCTTCTTCCAGAGAAACTCCATAGCTGGAGCTTTTAGAAGACTCCCTTACAAGATAATGAGTGTAAAAGAGCTGGGACTCACGGAAAAAGTGCTTGAACTGTGCCACAAAAGTATGGGACTTGTTTTAGTGACAGGTCCTACAGGTTCAGGAAAAACCACCACTTTGGCTTCTCTCATCAATTACATAAACGAAAACTTTCCTTATCACATAATAACTATAGAGGATCCCATTGAGTATGTCTTTCAACACAAAAAGAGTATAGTCAACCAACGGGAGATAGGGGAAGATGTTGATAGTTTTGCGAGCGCGCTAAGAGCAGCCTTGCGTGAAGATCCGGATGTTATTTTAGTAGGCGAGATGAGGGATCTTGAGACTATAGAGATAGCCCTCAGGGCTGCAGAAACTGGACACCTGGTTTTTGGAACGCTTCATACGAATACCGCCATATCAACAATAACGAGGATTATAGATGTCTTTCCTCCCACACAGCAAGAGCAAATAAGGATACAACTCTCCTTTGTACTTCAAGGAGTTATTTCCCAAAGACTTCTCCCAAAGGTGGGGGGTGGAAGGATATTAGCTTACGAGCTTATGATCCCAAACACAGCGATCAGAAACCTAATAAGGGAGAACAAACTTCAGCAAGTGTACGCCATGATGCAAAGCGGTCAAGCCGAAACGGGTATGCAAACTATGAATCAGTCTCTGGCGGGTCACTACAGGGCAGGTCTCATAACCCTTGACGACGCTTTCAAGTACTCTCCAGATGTAAAAGAACTTGAAAGGATGATAGGTAGGAGCTTTTAAATATGCCCAAGTTTAGATACAGAGCCTTTGGAGAAGATGGAACTTTTGTGGAGCAAGAAGTTACTTATCCGAGCCATGAGCTTCTCGTATCGGAGCTTCAGCAAAAAGGTTTTACCATAGTTGAGGTAGAGGAGCTTGAAGTTAAGAAGAAGAGGGAGATAAAAATAAGCCTGCCTTTTCTTAAAGGCGTAAAGGATAGAGATATATCCATATTCTGCAGACAGCTCGGTACTATGATAAATGCAGGGGTAAACATAATAGATGCTATAAACATACTTTCCGAACAGCTTCCCAACAGATCCCTCTCTGAAGCCTCAAAAGAAGTAGCCAAGATGGTAAGTGAAGGTATGTCCCTCTCTGCGGCTATGAACAGGTTTCCCAAAGTGTTTCCCGAGCTTGTGGTGAATCTTGCTAAGGTTGGTGAGGAAACGGGAAATCTTGACGTTGCCCTTATAAGAGCAGCAGATTATTACGAAAAGATGGCTATGATAAAGAGTAAGATAAAGAGTGCCTCTTTTTATCCTATTTTTGTAGTAGTAATAGCCACCATCATAGTTACTGGCATACTATACTACCTTGTACCTACCTTTGCCCAGATGTATCAAAGTCTTGGAGGTGAGCTTCCACTTCCTACACAAATGCTCGTTAATGCATCAAACGCTTTAAGAAATAACCTCATGCTTATAATAGGCGTAATATTACTATTTTCCGCAACTTTTAGATTGCTTTATCAGAAAAATTATGCCTTCAGGAGATCCGTTCATGCTTTTTCACTTAAAGCTCCAAAGATGGGAGAGCTTGTCTTAAAGAGTGCCATGGCAAAGTTTGCAAGAACTATGGCAACACTCTTTGCGAGCGGGGTTTCCCTTGAAAGAGCTTTTGACATAGCAGGTCAAGTCACTGGGAACCTTGTGATAAAGGAATCAGTAGACAGAGCAAAGAAGAGAGTCATAGAAGGTAAACCTATGCATTCTTCTTTAGAAGAGACAGGTATATTCCCAAAGCTCGTTATAGCTATGGTGAGGGTCGGTGAAGACACGGGAAGACTTGACGAGATGCTTGATACCATAGCGAGGTTTTACGAGGACGAATTTGATAGAGCCGTTGAGGGAATGATAAAACTTATAGAACCCGCACTTATGGTATTCATAGGCGGTATTGTGGGTCTCATACTCGTAGCGCTATACCTACCCATCTTCAAGATGGGAGAACTCATAAAAGGTTGATTGAAAACAGCAAGATGCTTATATTTATTCATTTATGCTGAGTATAGGAATAGTGGGGCTTCCCAATGTAGGCAAATCCACCCTGTTTAACGCTATCACTGAATCAGCCAAGGCTCAAGCCGGGAATTATCCTTTCTGTACTATAGAACCCAATATGGGTGTTGTGGAGGTTCCCGATAAAAGGCTCTATAGGATAGCTGAGCTTGAGAAATCAAGAAAGGTCACACCTACATTCATTGAGTTTGTTGACATAGCTGGTCTTGTCCGTAACGCCAGCAAAGGTGAAGGGCTTGGAAATCAATTTTTAGCCCACATAAGGGAGGTGGATGCCATCGCTATGGTTTTGAGATGTTTTGAGGATCCTGACGTAGTTCATGTGGAAGGTACAGTTGATCCAGTAAGAGACGCTCAGATAATAGATCTGGAATTAATAGCAAAAGACCTTGAAACGGTGAGCAAAAGGATAGAGAAGATAGAAAAGATGGCAAGACTTGGAGACAAAAAAGCAAAAGAGGAGCTTGAAAAACTCCTTTATCTGCGCAACATTTTGGAAAACATAGAGCCAGTAAGAAAACATAAGGAACTTCCCGTTGAGATAAGTGAATATGCAAGAAAAACGCTATTTTTACTTACCATAAAACCTGTCCTGTACGTGGCGAATGTAGATGAGGAGGGACTTTTGGGAAACAGCTATGTAGATAATGTGATAAAGTATGCAAAGCAAGAGGGTGCGCCTGTTGTTGTTATCTGTGCAAAACTTGAGGCTGAGCTTGTAAGTATTCCACAAGAAGAGAGGAAGGAATTACTATCAGCTTACGGACTTGAGGAACCTGGTCTTAACAAGTTCGTAAGAGAGGGTTACGCGCTTTTGAACCTAATAACCTTTTTTACAGCTGGAGAGAAAGAAACAAGAGCTTGGACAGTAATTAAAGGTACTAAAGCCCCTCAAGCTGCAGGAAAGATACACTCAGATTTTGAAAAGGGCTTTATAGCTGCCGAAGTTATAAACTATGAAGACTATACCAAAATAGGCTCTATTAGCAAAGCCAAAGAACTTGGACTTGTGAGACTTGAGGGTAAAGATTACGAGATAAAGGATGGTGACATAGTGTACTTTAGGTTCAACGTCTGAGGTTCTCTAAACTTTCCATAAAATTATTTATCACTGAATCCCTTGAAAACTTTTTCTTGTAAACCTTGAGGGAGTTTTGAGACATTTCTCTCCAATGGTTTACAGCTTTTTTGAGTTTTTTGGCGAGGTCAGTCAGATTTCCCGCTTTAAATACGTAGCCATTCCTTCCTTCTTCTACAGCCTCTTTAATACCACCTACGTCAGAAACTACAAGGGCGCAACCACAGGCAAGTGCCTCTATAGCAACTCTCGGAAAAGCCTCTGTCTCTTTTGAAGGTATTACACATATATGCGACCTTTTGTAATACTCCTCAACATCAGAAACATAACCAACTACGCTCACATGCTCATGTATTCCCCTCTCGTTTATGTAAGACTTTATACATTCCCTTAACTTACCATCTCCCACGATCCAGGCTTTGAGATCTTTTTCAGTATTGAGCAGAGAATCAAAAGCCATTAAAAAATCCATAACTCCTTTTCCTTCCTCAAGCTTCCCCACAAAGAGAAGCTCCACTGACTTTGGGGACTTCTCTCTGTAAAAAAACCTCTCCTCATCGACTACGTTGTAAATTACCTTAATTTTATCTTCCCTTACACCTTCCTCTATGAGATTTTTCTTTACATGCTCGCTTACCGCTAAGAAAAGGTCTACCTGTGGAAAGATAATCTTTCTGACTATTCGTTGTTTCATTCTCTCCATATGTCTAAAGAGTACCACTCTTGTACCACCCAACTTGCCAGCTATTACCGCATTAGGATACTCTTTGCCATTGTTCGCTACAAGAAAGTCCGGCTTCAATCTCTTTACCAGACTCAGGAGTTTTATTGTACTTACCAGAGCCAGACTGTGGGGAAAGGATAAATAAAATTTTTCAATCTCTAAGGTGTGTTTGTCCACATAGGAATCCTTAGCGCAAACTAAAAGTATGTCTACACCTTCCTTTAAAAGCTCTTTTATCATCTGTACAGTGTGTATTTCAGTCCCTCCAAAGTTGGGATTGGGATTGCCATTCAGCCAAAGAACTCTCATAAGGCTACCTTCAAAAGGAACTTAAGCGAAAAATCGCTTCCAAATACTGTCAACCTTCTTATTTCAAAAGGGTTATGGCTATCCTCCACCGAGCCATGTTTTGTGGTAAATGCCATTATATAACCAGCTTCTTCCACCATATCCCTAACCTCTGGATTATAATCTCCGTAAGGGTAGCAAAAAGCTTTAACTTCAATGCTCAGTTTATCTTCAAGAAGTTTTTTTGAATCCTCTATCTCCACCTTTGCCTTTTGACGAGGTATCTTTGAGAGGTAAGGATGAGTTAAACTGTGTGAGCCTATTTCTATGCCAGCTTTTATAAGCTCTCTCAGATGCTCCCAATCCATTATAGGTTTTTTTACATTCAATTTTATATAGTCCCACTGGTTAAACTTTCCCACAAGGCTTGCGGGTACGAAAACCAATGCAGGGAGATTCAATTCCTTCAAGATGGGAAAGGCATGTTCCCAAAAGTCCAGATAAGCGTCATCAAAAGTCAGCAATATGCCCTTCTTTGGCTTTTCCTTTCTGAGAACCGCATCGCTATTTGAGAAGTTGTAACCAAAAAGTTCAAGCAGTCTTATCTGTCTTTTAAAGCTTGGCGGTTTAACGTAAAGAGTTTTAAGTTTTGCCCTCGGTGGTGGATAGCTTACGTTGTGGTAGGTAAGAACCTTCACGCTAACCTCTCCCTTATCATGTATTCAATAAGTTCTTTTGCTGTTCTGAACCTCTTACTGTGATCACTGCTCAGCATTATGCCGAGTAATCTTTTTATACGCTCTGATAGAGCATCGTCCAGAGTGTAAGATCCTTCTTTGTTTCTTTTGAGCTTTTGCTTTTTGTCTATGCACTCAAAGGGATCTCTTCCCGTGAGCATAAAGTGAAGTACACAGCCCAGAGAAAATATGTCACTGCTTCTGTGTATCTCGCACCTGAATACTTCCGGTGCAATGTACCCTACCGTACCTTTTACATCTATTACGCTCTGGCTACCTCTTATCCTCACAAGTCCGAAGTCACCAAGCTTCCAAACTGTATCACGAAGCACCTTTTTGCCAAAGATGTTTTCCGGCTTTATATCCCCATGTATGTATCCCCTACCGTGTAAAAACTCAAGTCCTCTCGCTACGTGCAGTAAAACTTTCAGAGCTTCATTCTCCTGCAGTGTACCTTTGTTTTTTACGTAATCTTTTAAATCACCTACATCCATGAGTTCGTAAAGTACATAAAGTTCTCCTCTGTCTTTCTTATAAAGATAACTCTGCAGTGATATTATATGAGGATGGTTGAGTAAAAGCAAGGTCTGTACTTCCTTCCATAGATAGGGTAAAACTTCGGCGTTTTTTGCCACTTTCAGAGCCATGATCTTTCCTCTGTACCTTCCCTTCAAAACCTTAACTTTATAAACATCCCCAAAAGTTCCCCCTCCAAGAAAGGAAAGGACTTGATAAGTACCTAAAATTAAATCACCTTCCTCCAGCTTGTCCATATTAAAAGCCTTCGTAAGCCTTTTCGTAAATGTGGTATATATCTTCAGGTGAAGGCTCTACAGGATTTATTTTAAGAGAAGCTCCTGATAGCATAAGTACATCTTCTGTGAACCTTTCAAGACTTTCCCTTTTAACACCTAAGGATTTGAGACTTAAGGTCAAGTTAACTCTTTCTAAAAGATCCATCAGAGCATTCACAGCCTTTGAAGCCTTCTTTTCGTAACCCATGATCTCAGCAAAAAGTGCGTACTTTTCCGAATTTCCTCTACAGTTAAAATCAGTTACCACAGGAGCGAGAATAGCTAAACCTTCACCGTGCGCAACAAAGGGGTAATGTGCCGAAACGGGATGCTCCATAATATGTATAAGAGCCACTCTCTTTTTGTCTATAGCCATACCTGCAAGCATAGCTGAGTAGCTCATCATTTCCCTTGCTTTAATATTTTGAGGATCTTCTACCGCAATAGGTAGCCACTCTCTTATTATTTTAATAGATCTTATTGCAAGATCATCAGCAATAGGATTGTAAGCTCTGTTTGTGAAAGACTCAAGAGCATGTATGAAGGCATCTATTCCTGTGATTGCGGTAAGTTTCGCATCCATACTCTTTGTAAGTGCAGGATCCACTATCGCCACTTTGGGATAATTGAGAGAATGTGATATGACAAGTTTCTCCTTCCTTATAGGATTGGATATTACAGAATATCTGTTTACTTCACTACCTGTTCCAGCGGTTGTGGGGATACATATTACAGGTCTATTCAGAAAAGGTATTAGCCTTGACCCTTCCGGGTAACTTACGTAATCCCACGCATAGCCTTCGTTAGAAGAAACTATGGACACCGCCTTAGCAACGTCTAAAGAGCTTCCTCCCCCCAGACCTATTATAAAGTCCACCTTTTCCCTAACAGCTATATCACTTGCGGTATTTACCTGTTTATCCGTAGGATTTGGCTCCACACCGTCAAACAAGATAACTTCCCTTATACCAGCCTCTTCCAAAGAACCAAGTACCTGATCGAGCGCACCGCTCTCTTTGGCACTTTTCTTTCCAGTAACTATCAATGCCTTAAAACCGAAACGTCTTGCTATCTCCCCTACCCTTTTTACGGAACCTAAGCCAAAGATGATCTCCACCGGCAGGTAAAACTCAAAGCCTTTCATGCCTCCGTTATATCTTCCCTCTGGATCTCCATCTCTTCAGGTATGGTACCTTCAAAAGTGGGCGCAGGATAGGTAGGTATTATACCTTCCTCTTCCACTTTCTCCGCACAGTGAGCGTGATACCTCGTCCACGGTATAGCCAAAAGTCTCTCCTGAGGTATCTCTTCACCACAATACTCGCATATACCGTAAGAACCCGCATCCATCTTTTGAAGAGCGTAATCTATCTCCCTGAGCATGAAAACCTCACGGGCGGACAAAGTGTCAAGAAGCTCCTGCGTGTAAGTCATTTGGCTAAGATCCTCAAGATCACCTGGCTCTTTAACTTCCTCTCCTATTCTGGCTTGGGTATCTTCCTTTTTACGGTACCTTTCAAGGATTTTAGCTTTCTCTTCAAGTAACTTCGCCCTTAAACTCTCCAATATCTCCTTTGTAAGCATCTTTTTGTACCTCCTGCGTTTTAAGGTTTAATAATATAACCTGTGTTAAAATTTTTGCCATGTATGTCTTGATCCAAAAGCATAAAACCTTAGTTACATTCATAATCGCACTGGCATCAGGTGCCTTTTTCCTCTGGCTTTTTTTTACTGGAAGCGTCAGAGATATAACGTCTGTAGGTAAAAAGTGTGTGGCGAAGGTAAACGGTAGCTGCATAACTTTGAGGGATTATAGAAGGGAACTTCTGAGATTCTCTAACATCCAAAATAGGGAACTTGAGGAGGTCATAAAGAAACAGGTAATTGAAAATCTTATAACCCAAGAGCTTTTGTACCAGAAGGCTAAATCTTTAGGTTTTTCTGCATCTGACAAAGAGGTTATAAGCGTTATAAAAAGCGATCCTACTTTTCAGGAAAATGGAAATTTTAGCGCTTCCAAATATAGGGAAATGCTTGCAAGGGTAGGACTTATGCCTGAAGAATATGAAGATTACATAAGAAAAATGTTAACTATACAGAAACTTTTGGCGCTTGTGTCCAACGGAGTTTATCTCTCAGACAAGGAAAAGGAAGTCAACATAGCGGTACAATCCACCTTACTTTCTGGGAGGCTTTATTTGATAACACCATCAGATGTAAAAATATCATACACACCTACTCAGGAGGAGATGCTGAACTTTTACCAAAAGAACAAGGAGCTTTTCAAGAGAGCTGAAAGAAAGCTTATAAGAGTATGGATTGAGAAGGATAAAGGAAGGGTGGAAGGCATATACAGATTGCTAAAAGAGGGCAAACAGCCAGCAGGTTACACTGAATATATACTTCCCGACGACGAAAATAAAATACCCAAAGGTGTAAGCTCGGAAGTTTCAAGATTGAGCGATAAAGAGCGCATTTCCGTAACAAAGGAGGGTGATCAGTACTTTTTAGTTTATCTTTACAAAGTTGAACCTGCCGGTGTGAGAAGCTTTGATGAGGTGAAGGATCAGATAAAATCAGCTTTAATAGAACAGAAGAAGATTTCCCTTCTGAGAGATAAAGCACAGGAGGTTTACAAGGCACTTTCCGAGGGCAGGGATGTGGATTTAAAATACTTAACCTTCAGTGATACACCTGCCAACCAGATAATGAGTGTGGCAAAGGTAAAAGAAGAACAAGTTGCGGGCTTGCTACTATCAAAGGAAAAGGTGTTTGGTCCTTATCAATTAACTCAAGGTTACGGTGTTTTTCTAATAACGGAAAGAAAGAAAAAAGCTGTGGATGAGGGAGAGGTTAAAAAATTGGCACAGGATATTTTAAACATGAAGTCGGACGCTATGGTAAACTACCTCATAGATCATCTTATGAGAAATGCTAAAATAGAGATAAACGAAGAGATTATAAAAGGAGGCGCTTGATGGAAAAAATGTGGAGGACAAGTATAACCCAGCATGTAGGACACGAGACTTACATAAGAGGTTACAGACTTCTCGATCTTGTAGGAAACCTTTCCTTTGCACAAGCTGTTTATTTGATACTCAAAGGTGAACTTCCAAACGAGAGGGAGAGCAAGATGATGGAAGCTATGCTGGTTTCCGTCATAGACCACGGCATAGCTCCACCTTCTGCCATAGCAGCTAGAGCTGTCGCATCCGGAGGTAATTCTCTTAACGTGGGTGTGGCAGCGGGCATATTAGCTTTCGGTTCGGCTCACGGGGGTGCCCTTGAGGATGCCATGAAGTTTCTGCAGGATGGCGTATCAAGTAAGAGGAGTGTTGAGGATATAGTGAGAGAGTACTTGGAAAGTAAAAAACCTATACCGGGCTATGGACACAGATACTATAAGGATTTTGATCCGAGAACAAAGAGGCTCATGGATATAGCTAAGGCTTTGGAGTTTTACGGGATGCATTGCGAGTTTGCTGAAGCTGTAGCTGAAGAGATAGGTAGGCAAAAAGGTAAAAAGCTCGTCTTGAACGTAGATGGAGCTATTGCTGCAGTGGCATCTGAAATGGGATTTGATTGGAGGCTCGGTAAGGGATTTTTTATCATAGGAAGGGTGCCTGGTCTTGTGGCGCACGTTTACGAAGAGCTAACTACCGAAAAACCCTTTTCAAAGAGGCTTGATGAGGAGAGGGATGTGGAATACACTGGACTACCTCCGAGGGAACTGCCACTTGAAATCAAAAAGATATAAATGCAAGAGTTAGTATCAAAGATATACAAAACTTTTGTGAGGTTGGCTTTTAACATAACCATTGTAATACTGATAGTAGGTTTATTTGTAGGTATATACAGGACGGTTTCCGAGATAGGTCTCACGGCTTCTGAATCTACGGTAAGGCTTGGCTATAAAGAACTTGTTACAAATGTACTTTCGCTCATTGTAGTGCTTGAGCTTATAAGGGCGTTCATAGACTTTTTTGAACACGAGAGGGTAAGGGTGGACATACTTTTGGAAGTACTTATAGCTTTCGTAATAAGGGAATTCATGCTTCACCTTTTTGAAGGGAAGATGTCAGGTGTAGATGTATTCTTCTGGTCTTTCGGTGTGATATTTCTCATAGGTGCAAGAAGCATAAGCTTATTTTACAAGGTCCCGAAGGCTTAATAGGCTTCCTCTTCAACGCGAATGATCACAGGCTCTCCTACTATGACGGGAAGTTTCTTTATATCCTCAATAGCTTTTTGCATGCTCTTCTCATAAGCTTTATGAGTAAGTATTACAAGCGGAACTATTGCTTCACCTTCCCTACCCGCCATCTTGCAGACTTTTTCTTTTTGAAGAACACTCGCCACGCTTATGTTGTAATCAGCTAAAACCCTTGATACACTTGCCAAAACTCCCGGTTTGTCAGGTACGTCAAATCTCATGTAGTACCTGCTGTAAAAGTTCCTGTTTATACCTACTGGCTGTGTTTCCCACTGGAATTCTTCGCGATCTTTGCTACAGAAAAGCATCTTTTTGGATATATCCACAATATCCGAAACTACCGCTGAAGCTGTAGGATGAGAGCCCGCACCCTTTCCGTAGAACATGGTTTTCCCTACAAAGTCACCTTCTACCATAATTGCGTTGTAAACGTCAGAAACCTTAGCCAATGCATCTTCTGACCTTATAAAAGTGGGATGAACTCTTACCTCTATTTCCCCATCTGTCCTCTTGGATATGGCTAAAAGTTTCAGAGTATATCCAAGCTCCTTTCCCAGTTCCACATCAAGTATGTCAATATCCCTTATACCTTCCACATAAACCTCTTCAAAGGGAACATACTTTCCAAATGCTATCATAGAAAGTATGCATATCTTATGAGCTGAATCCCATCCATCTATGTCAAGGGAGGGATCTGATTCAGCATAACCTTGTTTTTGGGCAAGTTCCAGTGCATGAAGAAAGTCCATATCATCCTCAAGCATCCTCGTAAGTATATAATTTGTTGTGCCGTTAAGGATACCGTATATAGTGTTTATCCTGTTAGCAACGAGACCCTCTTTCAGAGCTTTAATTATAGGTATACCTCCACCTACCGATGCTTCAAAACCTACATACAGTCCTTTTTCCTTAGCTTTTTTGAATATTTCAAAACCATCCTCAGCAAGTAAGCGTTTATTTGCAGTGACTATGTGCTTTCCATTTTCTAAAGCTTCAAGTATAAGGCTTTTTGCAAAGGTCTTTCCTCCAACTAATTCAACAACTATGTCACTCTCTTTGATGACCTCCCTGTAGTCCAGTGTTCTTAATTCAAAAGGAACATCTATTTCCCGTTTTCTTTCCCAATCTTTATCAGCCACTTTTGTAAGCGAAAGTTCAACGCCTGTTTTCTTCTTTATAATTTGAGCGTTTTCTAAAAGGAGCTTTACGGTCCCTGTTCCTACAACACCGCAACCTACTATGCCTACTCTTACCTTCACATGTTTATTATAACAAATTGCTATCTGAGTATGTCCTTCTGCACTTCTTCTGGGGATGGTATAACTGCGAGCCTTTTTACCTTTGAGGCGTAATACATAATAGGTATGAGAACGAGAGTTAGGGTAGTTGAACCTATGGTTCCGAATATCAAGGATATGGCAAGTCCGTTAAATATAGGATCAAAGAGTATCACAAAAGCACCTACAATAACCGCAACCGCTGTCAATAATATTGGGCGTGTTCTTATGACTCCTGCCTCAACAACAGCCAGATGAGGTGGTACACCGTCCCTTATTCTCTCTTCAGCAAAGTCTACCAAAAGTATGGAATTCCTTACTATTATACCGGCAAGAGCGATAAATCCTATCATGGAAGTTGCTGTGAAGAAGGCACCAAGTAACAAATGCCCCGGTACTATACCTACCAAGGTAAGAGGTATAGGTGCCATTATAACGCCAGGCACTTTAAAGTCCTTAAACCAACCCAATATGAGAACGTACATAACAAAAAGGGCTACTCCAAAGGCAAGCCCTAGATCCCTAAAAACCTCTAAGGTAATTTGCATCTCACCATCCCACTTGATGTAAATACTGTCTTCCACGAGAGGTAAAGACATCCAAAGCTCTTTTATACCTCCGTAAGGGTTGGGAATATTTAGGACTCTGTTTCTCACATCAAGTATACCGTAAAAGGGGGCTTCCTCCCTTCCAGAAACGTCACCTATTACGTAAACTACCCTTCTGAGGTTCTTGTGATATATAGTGGTAGGTAGAGTATCTTCCGAAATAGAAACGAGCTCCGAAAGAGGAATGAGCTTGCCATCTCTTGTGGGTATTTTCAGGTTTTTCAAAAGGTCCATAGTCCTATACTTTTCGTCAAACCTTATCACTATAGGTACGTGTTCGGCGTCGGTGTTTTGCAACACTCCCACTTGGTATCCACCTATCAAAGCTCTCAGTGTATTTACAAGCTCCTCTTTGCTAAGACCAGCCATTTTCAATTTGTCTTCCTTTGCAATGAGCTTTATCATAGGTGCAGGTTCTTCTAAGTATATACCCGCATCCGTTAT
>SPLK01000307.1_pt1 | contig 15403 bp, 15 predicted proteins | sample 2456111 | NCBI WGS metagenome assembly SPLK01 (sample SAMN11156906, study PRJNA527647) | hot springs metagenome | biome: Geothermal region; feature: Hot spring; material: tree branch in hot spring; isolation source: hot spring sediment rich in lignocellulosic material ... | reverse complement strand
GGGGTGATAAAGAACGAGAAAGATGTGGAGAGCTTTGTAAGAAAATTGGACAACTACACAGTGGAGTTCCGCCTGCCGACAGCTTTTGCACCCTTTCTAAGTGTTTTGAGCGCACCTATACTACCCAAACACAAACTTCAAAGGTATGTCAAAGAAGGAAACTTTCCCACTGCGTGGAATGTGGACACTGACCCAAAGGAGATAGTAGGAACGGGTCCTTACGTGATAAAAAGATACGTAAAGGGGCAGTTCGTTGAGTACGAAGCAAATCCTTACTATTACGAAAGGGATAAATACGGTGATAAATTACCCTATATAAAGAGTATGACAGGTATAATAGTGCAAGATCCAGATACAGCCCTTTTGAGATTCTCCACAAAGGATGCTGACTATATCGGTGTGAGACCTCAAGACCTCTTTTTTATATCAAAGATAAAATCCATCACACTTTACGATCTTGGTCCCACACCTTCTACCACCTTCTTGGTGTTTAACCAAAACCCAAAAGCCAAGATACCAACCTATAAACTCAGGTGGTTTCAAAATAGGACTTTCAGACAAGCTATATCCCACGCTATAGACAGGGAGGGTATATGTTATTTAGTATACAATGGTATGGCAAAGCCTCTTTACACCCCAATAACGCCCGCTAACAGACCCTATTACGAGGAACATTACTATCCAGAATTTAGGTACGATCTTAGGCTCGCTAAAAGTATGCTTGAAAGCATAGGCTTTAAAGACAGGGATGGCGATGGAATTCTTGAAGACCCTCAGGGACATAAACTTGAGATAGTACTGCTCACAAATGCGGGTAACAAGGAAAGGGAAACCATAGGAAACATCATAAAGGAAGATCTTGAAAAGATAGGAGTAAAGGTGATCTTCAGACCTATAGATTTCAATACTTTAGTATCAAGATTAAGCGCACCACCTTATGAGTGGGAAGCTGTAATTATAGGGCTTACGGGATCTTTAGATCCGTATTTTGGCAGGAACGTGTGGCACTCGTCAGGCACACTTCATATGTGGAATCCTAGACAGAAAAGTCCACAAAACAAATGGGAAAAGGAGGTAGATGAACTCTTTGACAAAGGAGCGCAGGAGATGAACCCTGAAAAGAGAGTCCAGATATATAAAAGAGCCTTCTGGATAATAACCCAAGAACAACCCATGATCTTCATAGCAACTCCCAAGAGTATGCTTGCAGTTTATCCCAGATTCGGTAACTTCTTTCCCACCGTGTGGGGATGGTACAAGAGCGAAATGCTTTTTGTCAAGTGATGAGTTCTTTAAGTCTCTCCCTGAGCGCTTTAGAAGCTTCTTCCCTAACTATAGAAGCAATATCTATAAGAGAAATCTGTCTGTTCACTTCCTCTTTTATTACCTTTTCAATTATAGAAGTTATTGGAAATCCTTGCATTACACCTTTTAGTGCATCTTCTATGAGTTTTTGCGAAAGGATATCTTTTATGTGTTCCTTAAGAGCTTGCTCAAGATCATGTCCCACAATACTGATAGGCTCTTTTGCAGGTTCTGTTTCTTGCACTGGAAGTTCTTCCGTCTTTTGCTCTTTGAAAAGCTCATCTAAAAGCCCAAGTACCTCTTTTGATACTTCCTCCTCTGGTGCAGGTGAAGTTTCTGCAGGAAGCTGGGAAATCTCTTCATGAGATGGAACCGTTAAAAGCTCCCTTACCTTTTCTAAAGCTCTCCCGAGCTGTGCCTCTCTTGAAAAGGAATACTTATTAGGAAGGGGAATTTTATCTACATCTATGGTAAAGAGGTCATCTATTAGAAGGATATAAGGCTTTTGGGATATCTCTTCCTTTTGGGACATATCTATAAGAGCTTTTTGAGCTATCATACCTGATATGGTATCAAAAATGATCAGATCGGCTTCTTTTGCCTTATCCATAGCTTCCTTTACATTCTTGACATTTACGATTTCGTAATCCGTTCCGAGCGTAGCTTTTATCGTATCAGTTAAAGCACTGTCAAAAGACACTATTAACACTTTTTTACCAGATTCGCTCGCTTTTGTCTGAGGTGAAGAAAAGGATGGTGTTTCTATTTGTGTAAACTCTACTATTGGTTCCTCTGTTTTAGGTATCTCCGTGAAGCTTTCTATCTGAGGCAACTCCATAAGTTCCTCAACTTGAGGAGTCTCGGGAATTTCTTGAGGTTCTTCCAAGATAGCTTCCTTTATTCTGCTTGTAGCCTCTTCTCGAGGCAACTTTACCTTTTTTTTAACTAATATGTTATTCATATCAACTGGAAAAAGTTCATCAACAAGCACCACATATTTGGCTTCTTTGAACTTTTTCTGATACATATTATTTATGTCCTCTTCAGATATGGAACCTGATATGGCATCGTACACTACAGCATCCACATAACCAGATACAGTATTTACAGCCTCTTCCCCGTTCTTTACATCTATGACTTCGTATTCCCTGAGAGCTTCCTTAATACCCTTTACAAGGCTTTTGTCAAAGGACACGACGAGTATTTTCATACCTTACCCCCATACCTTTTAAGTATATCATCAAGTATTCCTTTTGCTCTTTCAAGACTTTCTTGTGGTATGATCTTACTGGTAGAAAGAGCCAACCTGAGAGCCTTAAGGTGATTGACTAAACCTTCCTCCATTCCTGAGTTACCTGTTGTTAAGATCGGTGAAGTATAAAGAAGGAAAAGTCCCACGACAAGGAATAAAGCGCCTGAAAGAAGCACACCGAAAGACAGAGGATTTTGCATAAAGAAATAAATATATTCACCTAAGGTAGGGTTTTTTACGTATATGTAAACCTCGTTACCAGCCTTGTCTTTGTAAAGATCCGATGAATACATACTCTCATCAAACACCTTGAACAAATTTTCGGTAGTTATCACTCTTCCTTCTTGAGTTTTCATTATTATAGCTGAGTATTCGGGATATAAAGGCTTAGAGGTTGGTTTATTTCTGTAAATATCAAGTATGAAGTTTGCCATGTCGGTATTTATCTTTCTTTGTCTGTCTTTAGCGTAAAGCTCGAAGGAGGTTAGACATCCCAAAAGTATAAGGAGAACACCAAGTAGGGAAAAGATCAATCCTAAAAGTTTTTTCATGATCACCCACCCACGGTCAGTTTTTCTATGAGAATAGATGGAGAGCCTACATTAGCGTAGAAAGTAAGATCTTTGCCAACTTTCACAACCTTCTTCCATAGTTCAAGTACGTTACCGCTCAGCGTAACTCCCCTCACGCTTTTCTCCTTTTTCCCTCTATTATAAATTATACCCGATGCGCCCAATGAAAAGTCCCCAGATACGGGATCAACTGTGTGCAACCCCATAAGGTCAAGTACGAGAAAAGTCTCATCGTAAACATTTAGGAGTTCTTCAAGATCCGCATCCCCTGACTCTATGTAAAGGTTAGTAATGCCACAATGCGGTAAAGTTCTAAAGCTATCCCTTAATGAGTTTCCAGTAGATCTGGTGCCTAATTTCTTCGCTGTGTATAAGTTGTGAAGAAAGCCTTTCAGTACACCCTTCTCTATGAGGAACTTTCTTTCTGTCTTTATTCCCTCAGCATCAAAAGGAAAACTCATAAAACCGTTCTTTAGCGTACCATCATCCAGTATATTCATTTTTTCCGAAGAAACGTTTTGCCCTACTTTATCCTTAAGCAGGGTTTTGCCTTTGAGCAAAGACTCTCCTGAAAACATATCGCTGAAAGCTTCAAGTAGTACAGCCGATGCTTCGCGAAAAAGCACTACGGATACAGCTTTTGTTTCGTAGGGTTCTGGATTCAATAATGAGGTGGCTTTAAAAACAACATCCTTTATCATACCGTCAAAATCAAGATCTTTCAACCTCCTTGCACTTCTAAAGTCATAAGATATGGACGCATCACCTCCGTATTCAGCAAGGGCTGACACGGATGATGTGTAAAAGGTACTTTTATAGTAATACTCAAGACCACACGAATTGTAACAATACGTTTCAACCTCTTTTTCTTTAAAACTAACTTTCCTTACACCCTTTATCCTATCATCCAAGCTTTTTACCGCTTTCTCTAAAGAGAGTGTAAGCTCTATTTTTTCTTCCGAAGACATCGCTGTGGCTTCTTTATCATACAGGTAAGAGGTATACCCTTGAGGTCCATTACAGTTAAAGTAAAAACCCTCATCCTTAGGAGTAAGTTCGCATATCTCAATCGCTCTTCTTACGCAGTCTCTTATAGTATCTTCCTTAAGCTCCGTAGTGTAAGCAAATCCCATTTTTTTATCCTTTAAAACCCTTATACCGACACCTGACTCTTTGGCTTTAAGAAAGTTCTCAAGCCTTTCGTCGCAAACCTCTATAACCTGTTTACTTGTCACTTCCATATAGATCTCGTATTCAAAGGATGGCTTGATGTATTTAGAAACTAATTCTTTTATGTTCTCCATATGATAGATTTTAACCTCATTTTTTTAAGAATTGGGGCGGAAGGCTCTCAGTCCTTCCTATCCCCAAAAAGGGAGGCTATGTTTTTTAAGAGAGTGAACATAAAGCCTAAGGCTATCTGAACCTGGGGATCCCTAAGCTCTCTGTAAATTCCGAGCAATCCTACCTTCTTTTTGTATTTCTTCATCTCTTCGTAAGCTCTGTAATTTGCTCTTGCAAAGTCTGCAAGATTACCAAGCTCAAGCACCCCAAATAGCTCTCTTACCATAAGATCCATCCTGCGTAAACCATCTGAGATGGCTCTCCTTCTCTCTTCTGTATCGGTTTCGTGAATGGATTTCCTAAGGTCCTCTCTACTTTCCACATATTCGTGCAGTATTTGTGCAAAGTAAGCAAGAGCATCCATGCTTGAAAGAAAGATAGTAAGATGTCTTATGTTTTCATCCTTTTTAAAGTAAGCCTCAACAAGTTCATCTTCAGGTCTCCGTAAAAAGACATATCCGTTGTTCATATCTTCACCTCATGGAAGACCCTATATTTTTGAGCGCAAGGAGGACAAAGGCTAAGGCTCTCTGTATGTCGGGATCTGTCATTGCTCTGACTATCCCAGTTATACTTGTCCTGTAATCGTGTTCTTTCACTTCTTTGTATGCTTCCAAAACCCCGTTTAAGGCTTTGCTTATATTTTCCTTACCCAATACATCTATAGCCGTATAAATAAGCTGAAGGATGCCCTTCATACCGTCTTCAGACTCTCTGAACTTTTCCCTAAAACGTATAACTTCTGAGCTTAAGGATTCCAGAATAAAAGGAGTCCTCTGCATAAGCTCCTCAAGAGAGGAGAGTAAAAAGTTAATAACTTCCAGTTTATCTATCAGCTGACTAAGCTGTTCGTTAGCCTCACCTACCGTGAGACTTTCCATAAGGGTAGAGTTATGATAGCTCATGGCTTACCTCCTTACACGAATTTCCCCTTGAAATATATATGAATACTCGTTCGTTGTCTATAAGTTTTACTTATGAGAGGTATAAGAAAATTGAATGGACATTCATTTAATAGGATTTATCATTATGAAGTAAATACCTTTGGAGGTGCGTATCATGGCTACGGTTCTTTGGCTGCACGGTGGTGCTTGTAATGGCAACACCATGTCCTTTTTAAATGCTGAATATCCTTCAGTTTGCGATCTCGTGACGGATTTTGGGATAGAGATACTGTGGCATCCTTCTGCAGGGCTTGAGATGGGCAATCAGGTTCAGGCACTTCTCAGAGATGTAGTTAATGAAAAGATACCTTTAGATATATTCGTCTTTGAGGGTACTGTAGTTCTTGGACCTAACGGGACTGGCAGATACAACATGTTTGCAGGAAGACCTATGAAGGACTGGGTATATGAGCTTGCTCACGTAGCAAAGTTTGTAGTTGCAGTAGGAAACTGTGCATGCCAGGGAAACATACCGGCTGTTCCCCCAAATCCCACAGAATCCACAGGGCTTCAGTTTCATAAGACAAAAAAGGGCGGATTTCTCGGTGAAAACTTCGTATCCAGAGGAGGACTTCCTGTTATAAATATCCCCGGCTGTCCTGCTCACTATGACTGGATAACTCAAGTGTTGGTTGCTTTGGCAGTTGGCAGAGCCGGGGATATAGAGCTTGACGAGTACAACAGACCGTTGACCTTCTTCAAAACCTTCTCACAAACAGGTTGTACGAGGGTTCAGTTCCATGAATGGAAGATATCCGCTGAAGAGTTCGGGCAAGGAACTAGGAAGGGCTGTCTCTTCTATGAATTAGGATGTAGGGGACCTCTTACCCACGCTCCTTGCAACAGGATCCTGTGGAACGGTGTAAGTTCAAAACAGAGGTCAGGACATCCTTGCATAGGTTGTACAGAATTCGCATTCCCATGGTTTGATCTTGCACCCGGTACCATATTCAAGACGCAGAAAGTTGCCGGAGTAATACCCAAGGAGGCTGTTTATGAATCTGATAAGCTCACTTATATGCTGCACGCCATGACTGCAAGGATAGCAGCACCAAAGTGGGCAACCGAAGACATTTTTGTGGTTTGATTTTGAAAAAACTCTAAGGAGGTACGTATCATGGCTACAAAGCAACACTTAGTTATAGACCCTCTGGCGAGGCTGGAGGGTGATGTTAGAGCTGACGTGTTCGTGGAAGACGGACACGTCGCGGATGTTCAGGTGGAGGCTGTAATGTTCAGGGGCTTTGAGATCATACTGCGCGGGAAAGATCCTCTTGCAGGTCTCATTGTTACGCCTAGGGTGTGTGGTATATGCGGAGGAAGTCATTTATATAAAGCCTGTCAGGCTATTGATACCGCATGGAGGACGGAGGTTCCACCTAATGCTTGGCATATAAGGAATATAGCACAAGCTTGTGAGACACTTCAGTCCGTTCCAAGATGGTACTACGCTATATTCGCAATAGACTTCGTGAATAAGAACTATGCTAAAAGCAAGCTTTACGATGAGGTAGTAAAAAGGTGGGCACCTTTTGTGGGAACCTCTTATAAGATAGGACTTGAGATATCCGCCCTACCTGTAAAGGTATACGCCATGTTCGGAGGTCAGTGGCCGCATTCGAGCTTTATGGTTCCCGGAGGTGTCATGTGTGCTCCTCAGCTTGACCATATAACTAGGGCTTATGCACTCCTTGAGCGTTATAGAACCGAGTGGCTTGAGAAAGTATGGCTCGGTTGCTCCGTGGACAGATGGCTCGAAAATAAAACCTGGGACGATGTTCTAAAGTGGCTTGACGAAAGTGAAAGTCATAGGACCTCTGATTGTGGTCTTTTCATAAGGTTCTGCCTTGAAAACGGGCTTGATAAGTACGGGGCTGGAGTAAATGCCTTTTTAGCCTGCGGTACTTACATAGATCCCGAATTCTATCCAGTATCCACCATAGAAGGCAGGAATCAAGCTCTACAAGCTCCTTCCGGTGTAGTATACAACGGTAAGTATTACGTCTTTGACCAAATGAATGTGAGAGAAGACATCACACATTCTTACTTTGAAGGTTCTTCATTGCTCCATCCATGGGAAGGTGAGACTATACCCCTCGATCCGGATGTAGCCAAAAAGCAGGGCAAGTATTCATGGGCAAAGTCTCCCAGATATCTCATAGATGGCAAACCTGTACCCCTTGAAGCAGGACCGTTAGCAAGGCAAGTAGTTGCCGGATATGAAGAGGCAAAATCCGCATGTAACGCGTCCGGATGCATAGAACACGCTATAGATCCCCTATTTAAGAACATAGTGAACAAGATAGGACCGAGCGTTATGGTGAGAGTACTCGCAAGAATGCACGAAGCGGTAAAGTATTACAAATGGGTAAAAGCCTGGCTTGCCAAGGTAAATTTTGACGATGATAGGTTCTACAAAAAGCCTAAAGAGCTTCCAGAGGGCAAAGGGTACGGAGGTACTGAAGCGGCAAGGGGAGCGCTTCAAGACTGGATAGTAATAGAGAACGGAAAGATAAAGAACTATCAAATAGTTACACCAACGGCGTGGAACATAGGACCGAAAGACTCCAAAGGTCAAATGGGTCCTATAGAGAAAGCTATCGTGGGTGCCCCCATAAAGAATCCAGAAGATCCAATAGAAGTGGCTCATGTGGCTAGAAGCTTTGACTCTTGTTTGGTCTGTACGGTTCATGTATATGACAAAAAGCGCGGGAAGGAGATAGCGAGATATAAACTGGGTACTTTCAAATGAGGAAAGTTGTTATAGTGGGGTGTGGAAACCCTTTACGCGGGGATGATGGGGTGGGTCCGCGCTTTGTAAGGTATCTTTGGGAGCGCGGGCTCCCTCCTAATGTAAAGCTCGTAGATGGCGGAACATCCGGTATAGATGTAATCTTTCATATGGAAAATGCCGATGAAGTAATAATAGTGGATGCATGCAGTACCGATCAAGAACCAGGTACGATTTTTTGCGTACCTTCGGAAGAAGTTGAAGAGCTTCCAACCATAGAGGAAGCAAACCTTCACTCAATAAAATGGTATCATGCCATAGCTTTAGCCAAATACCTCTTAAACGGGAAGTATCCTCGGAAGGTAAGCGTATACCTAATTGAAGGTAAAAACTTTGAGATAGGAGAGGATTTGTCATTGGAGGTGAAGAAAGCCATGGAAGAGCTTGCAGACTACGTAATGAAGATGCACGATATACAAGGGAATCATGCTGTAGAGGTGGAGCTTACAGAAGAAGGATACATAGTTATACCCTCTCACATAGCAAATAAGTACTTTAGCGATTGTATGAGCGTACTTGTAGTTCCTAAGGGTATGCAATTTACGATCATTCCATTACCTACCAACGTGCAGGGAGGCTTACTCTTAAAGAGGATAAACAAAGAAGGTTGCAAAGCAGTTCTTGTGTGGGAACTTCTGCCTGCGGGAATATCTCCGGGGAAGAAAAAAGCAGTTTGGGACGAAGAAGAAAGGGGGTTGGTAGTATCTCTTATGTAAGGAGGACCATCATGTTTAAAGAAAAGGCACTAATAGCTGAAACTTTTGTAGAAGAAAAAGATGGACAGTGGAGTGTTTTTATAGAAGTCCTTTTCAAAGATGAACTGGTAAAGTACGAAGTGGGAAGGTACTTTACTAAAGAGAAGGCGCAGATGGCGGCGAGCTATATAAAACGATGCGCTAACAGAGACATTCCGTATATTAACGACGGTTTAGGAGGGTGCTGTTAATGGACTGGAAAGGTGTGTTCCCTCAGCCTGTAGGCATCCTCCCTTATCCTTTCAATTTTCTCATACTTCCCTATTCAGAAAGATGGAAGAACTGTATCAATTCCGTTCTATTGCTAAAATTTGATGACATTCCACCAGAATGGGACTTTCTTCCTGCGGTTAAAAACGGCTTGTGGGAAACTGCCTTTCGCAAGCTCTCAGATTTACAGGAAGATGACTTGAAAAACTATAATCTATCTTTGCTAACTGGTGAAAGGAGAAAGATAAGAGATCAGGTGCTTGAATATATGCTAAACATTGCCTTTTTCAAGGATTTTGACATAAAAGATACGGGAAGGGATGACCTTAATGCTCTTATACTTTACAGTAAGGCACAGACTTTTGAAGAGCAGGGTAAAACAGAAGATGCCCTTTCACTCCTTGAGAGTGCATTAAAACTCGTCAAAAGCATATCTCCCATTTTTGAAGCCTTAATACTCTTTAAAAAGACAAAGCTTCTTATTGAACACAGAGGGGTAAGTTACGCTGCAGTTATGCTTTTTGAAGAATTGCAGAGAAAATTGTCAGATACAGGCGCTGACTATTTGAAAGCTGAGATTTCCTTCAATTTAGGAAATGCCTATTCCTCCTTAGGGAATTTAACCAACGCTGTAAAGTATTATTGGGAAGCTCTTGAATTTTTCACATACGAAAAAAACCCTTACATGTATGCTCTCATAAACAACAACATGGGGTTGGCTCATCTCTCCGTGGGTGCTGTAGATCTTGAGGATCAGGTAAGGTTAGCTTACGGTGTGCAGTGCCTGAAGAAAGCACTTAAGGTGTTTACCAAAAATGCCTATCCCAAAGAATGGGCAAGTACCACAATGAACTATGCTAATGCCCTCCAGTACCTACCAACAGGAGACCCTGTAAAAAAACTTCTCAAGGCTTTGGATCTTTACAGGGAGGTATTGGATCACCGCATGAAGATGGGGGATGAAGTAGGTTGTGCACGCACCTTAGCTAACATGGGTAACGCCCTCGCTCATCTTGGTAAACTTTCGGAAGCAAAGGAGCATCTTATCAAAGCTCTTGAGATCTTCAAAAAATACGGTATGGAAGAAGAGATAAGCGGTATTTTGGACATACTTGAGGAAATAGATACGCTTATGGAGGTACGTAATGACGGAAGATCTTAGATTTGAGAAGCTTGCTGAAAAAATAGACGATCTTATAAAGAAAGTGCGGGATTTTGATGATGAGAAAAGGGAAGTTGTTAGTGAACTTATAAATAGCATTGAGGAGTTTACGCGAATAGCCCTCCTAAAATTGGTAAAGCTACTCAAAGAAGATGTGGTAGGCAAAGAGCTTCTCCTCAAAGCTGTAAAAGAGCCGGAGATTTACGCACTTCTTTTAAAGCACCGCATAATAAAGGAGGATGACAGAACAAAAGCGATAAAAGCTCTTGAGCTTATAAAACCTTATGTAAGGTCTCACGGTGGGGATGTGGAATTTGTGGACTTAAAAGATAGAACACTCTATGTAAGATTAAGGGGAGCATGCGTTGGTTGTTCGCAAGTTTCCTTCACGCTCCAACAGACAATCCTTGAGGCGGTACAGAGCTTTGTTCCGCACATTGAGAGGGTGGAGCTGGCAAAAGATACGCCATCCGAAGCTCTTTTTGATCTCTCAGACAAAAAGAGTAACTACGTTAGAGCCTTTGAAGTTCGGGAGCTAAAAGAAGGGCGGATGTGCAGATTTTTAAATGAAGGGCTTGATGCAGTTGTAGTGTTGTGGGAGGGTAGAGTTTATGCATACAAAAATTCCTGTGTCCATCAAGGATATCCTCTGCACGAAGGAGAGATAAAAGAAGACGGTGTATTGATCTGTCCATGGCACGGTTTTGAATACAGAATAACCTCTGGAGAATGTTTGAATTTACCTTACGTACAGTTAGAGCCTATACCTACGAAAATAGAAGGTGGTTACCTGTGGTTAAAGATACGCTAAAAATTGAACTCTTAAGTGTCATAGGTGCATCTTCAGAAAGAGGTATGCGCGTACCAGATGCTAAAGCTTCAGCGTACACTCTGTATGGTCCAAGGGGCGTATTCCTCAAAAACGATGTGCTTATAGTTTCGGATACGGGAAACCACAGGGTGCTTATATGGAAAGGTGTTCCGATTTCAAGTAAACCTGCGGATGTAGTGCTTGGACAGAGGGACTTTTACGGTGACTCCCCCAATGCATGTGGAGATGTAGAAAGGGGTCTTTTTATGCCAACTGGCGTTTTTTTATCTGATGATGGGAAGTTTTTCATAGCTGATGCGTGGAACCACAGGGTATTGATGTGGGAAAAGTTGCCGGAGGAGAATTTTTCAAAACCTCACCATGTAATAGGTCAGAGTAACCTCAAACAGGTTGACAGAGGTATGCTTTTTTGGTGCTTTGGCGTTTTTTATGATAGTAGCGGTTTTTATGTGTGTGATACGGGGAACAGGCGCATACTGCGATGGAAAGATATACCTGACAGTATGCAAATTCCTGACGATATTTACGAAGGATTTAGTTGGCCTCATTCAATTTGCAGGATGGATAATCGCTTTTTTGTGGCGGATGCTGGCACAGGCGTGAGTAAAGTTTATGTATTTGAAACCTCTTTAAAGGATGCATCACTTTGTAGCTTCTACATAGGACATAAGGAAGGGTGTGACGAATTCAGTCTGAATCTGCCTTATGGCGTAGGTGCAGACGATGACCTGCTTTTTGTTGCAGATACCTCCAATAACAGAGTGCTTATTTTTAAAGAGTTGGGGAAAGATGTAAAGCCTGTAGCGGTTGTCGGACAAAGGAATTTTTTTGAATGCGGAGAGAATCGTTGGGAAAGAGTTGATGAGTACTCCCTTTGCTGGCCTTACGCCGTTTTTGCAGTAGGTAAGATATTTCTTGTTGCTGATACAGGGAATAACAGGGTGCTTATTTATAAGCTTAGTATTTGAGTCTTATCTCAAAGACACATCTTTCCTTACCTTGTGCTTGGCACTCAATTTCCTTACAATCCCATTCTTTACCTGTTACTTCTTCAAACACACCTGCCATAGCACCGCTCAAAGGCATACAAACAGGCTTTTTGTTTTCCACACCTTGAGCAAATATAGAATCTCTTACCCTGAAAAGTATATGAGAATTGGATACATTATACTCCTCAACTTTACATATACCTGTCTCCTCAAGAAAGGCACTCACGTAAGGTACAACCTTTTCTATAGTAGGATTTATCTCGCCGGCTATGTTCTTTATGTAAGCGCCTGCCATTTTACCCGCCTTTTTACCAGAAAATACGAGAAGTCCACCTATACCGAAACCGGACAACTTTATAAGCTGTGAATAAAACTCCTTTATAGGTCCCTTAGGGATTATGACGCCTTCTTCCCTCAAGAATATGCGCACTTTTGAAAGAACTTCCGCATCCTTCATTGGCACACCTCCTGCTTTATGGACATTATTTCGTTAATTATTTCCCCGTATGATGGGTGGGCAAGACAAAGGTATTCCTCTAAGTCCTTTCCAAGAAGTGTCGCACAGAGGTTTAGTATTTCGCTCACCTCGTTACCTATAACACAACAGTAAACGAGCCTACCTGTATCATCAAAACCCACCTTAATGATACCGTTATTTTCCGTAACGTAATACTTAGGATTGATCCCGAGGGATTTGGTAATTAACACCCTGGCATCCTTAATGTCACCTACAAAACCTATTTGGTAAGCTGATGATATTATGACTGGTACTTTTCTGTGATCAAAGCTTTTCTCTTTACCTTGAAGGATATTATGGACCGCAACTTTCGCTTTTTCAAAAGCGTAGCCCGCACCCATGGGTGATATTATATCACCTACCGCAAAGATACCACCTGTCGTAGTCTCCAAAAAAGCGTCACTCTTTACAAAGCCTTTTTCATCAACGCCTACAAAAGGAAATCTTTCCTGACAGAAGTTAGGAACTCTACCTGTAGCCCTTATTACAATATCCGCATTCACTTTCCTTAAGCTTTCTACTATTTCCACGCCATGCTCTTCCAACTTATTTTCCAGCTTTTGAGCAAACTCTTCAGGTATATTTTCGTACCCCTTCAGAACCGTATCTCTCCTTACAAGATAAACCTTAAAACCGAAGGAGCGCAGTATAAAGGCAAGCTCGCATCCTGCCGCACCACCTCCAACTACACACACATTACCTTTTGGAAGAATCAGACCTCTAAGAATATCTTCTGGAGATATGCCAGGTTCCCTTTGTTTGGAACCACACGCAAGAATTATGTGCTGAGCTGTTAATCTTCTGCTCCCCACTTTTACCACACGTTCGTCTATGAGTTCACCTTCACCCTCAATGTAAGTTAATCCCTTTGAGACGAGACTTTTGAGCGCCGTATCCCTTATTTCTATCACCTTCCCCTGTATTCTTTGAACCGCTACCTTCCATTCTGGTTTGCTTTCACTGAGGGCGAGTTTATAAAGCCCCTCTTTTGGTATACATCCCGCATTCAGGCAGACACCTCCAAAAAGGGATTTTTCCACAAGGGCAACCCTTTTCCTCTTCTCAAGAAGTAGCTTTGCGCTCATATAACCTCCTGGACCGCTCCCTACAATTATCGTATCAAAATACTCCATAGGATAATTTTAAATTATGAATGAATATTCGTCAAGTTTTGTACATCCATTAGAAGGTGTGCTATATCTCTCCTTATCATTTCATCCGGAGGTAAAACACCTTTCCTAAGCATATCCCTTATCTTTGTCATGCTTACATATACCCTTTCCTCTTCACCATGGCCACAGCTCTTTTCTGATGCCATACAATCACAGTTCTTGCAATAAAAAACTGCTGAAACCCTTATTATTTCTATACCTATGTCTTTTGGAAGCCTGTCAAATATGCGATGGGCTTCATAAGGATCGTAAAAGTTCCCAACGCCGGCATGGTCCCTTCCCACTATGAAATGCGTACATCCAAAATTTTTCCTTACTAAGGCATGAAATACAGCTTCTCTCGGTCCAGCATACCTCATAGCTGTAGCGAGACCAGAAAGAAGAACCCTTTTCTTAGGGTAATAGTTGTTTATCAAATATTCGTAAGCTGTGAGTATCGTTTGTGGCTCAAAATCGTCTGACTTTCTCCAGCCTAAAACTGGGTTTATAAACAAACCGTCTGCCACTTCTAAGCCTATCCTCTGCAAATACTCGTGAGCTTTGTGGGGTGCGTTCCTTGTTTGGAAACCTACAACAGTTTTCCAACCCCTATACTCAAAAATCTTCCTAGTCTCCTCTGGTTCGAGTATCCAATCTCTTAAAGGGTGGTTTATCCTTTCCAATAGCCACACATCTCCCCCAACAGCCCACTCCCCCTTTGAGTAAAGGAGTTTAACCCCTGGATGCTCCTCACTTTCGGTTCCCCACACGAGCTTTGCTATAAGGAGAAGGTCTATTTTGTATACCTCTCTAATATCAACGACAGCCTTTGCCTTTCCCTCTTCATCCTGCAGGACTATTCTCTCTCCCACCTTTGGCTTTTCTTTAAATTGCAGTATTATGGGTATGGTCCATACAGTTCCGTCAGGCAGGCACATATTGTAACCTACAGAAAGTAGCTCCTCGCCTGTCATAAATCCTTTGATGGGAGAGAAAACGCCAGTTGCTATATTTTCCACATCCAAAAGAGCATCCAAGCCTACGGTAATCTTAGGCAGGTCCCTTATCTCCTCAAGGATTTTGAGCTTTTCCTTTTCAGGTACAACCCTATTTACAAGCTCTCCACCGTGCGGTTCTATCATGCCTTTGCCTCCTCTAAATGTTTTTCAAAAAGCAAGTTTCTTGTCTTCACAACCTCACCCACCACCATAACAGCAGGGGGTCTCACCTCAGGTGGGTTCTCAGAAAGCTCCTTAAGGCTTGTAATAACTACCTTCTGCTCCTTCGTTGTTCCCCTCTCTATAAAGGCTACGGGTTCTTTCGGCTCTCTCCCCACGCTTATTAACCTCTTTGCTATCTCCTGCCTGTTTGAAACCGCCATAAGAAAAACAAGGGTGTTTATCCCCTTCAGGCTCTCCCAGTCTATGCTTGAACTTCCTTTCTTTGGGTCCTCATGCCCCGTAATGACAGCAAAGGAAGAAGATATGCCTCTAAAGGTCAAAGGAATGCCTGCATAGGCTGGCACCGCTATGGCGGAGCTCACTCCGGGAACCACTTCAAACTCTATGCCATGCTGTGC
>SPLK01000306.1_pt1 | contig 15405 bp, 16 predicted proteins | sample 2456111 | NCBI WGS metagenome assembly SPLK01 (sample SAMN11156906, study PRJNA527647) | hot springs metagenome | biome: Geothermal region; feature: Hot spring; material: tree branch in hot spring; isolation source: hot spring sediment rich in lignocellulosic material ... | reverse complement strand
TCATCGCCCCTGGGGACAAGAAGCCCGAGGAGCTCTTTGAGGGCATTGAGTTCGGCCTCTACGCCAAGGAGATGGGGGGCGGGCAGGTGAAGCCGGGGAGCGGGGAGTACAACTTCGCGGTGCAGGAGGGGTACATCATCCGCAAGGGGCGCATCGAGGAGCCCGTGCGGGGGGCCATGCTGGTGGGCAAGGGCCCCGAGACCCTGAAAAAGGTGGTGGCGGTGGCGGACGACTGGGAAAACGCCCCCGGCATGTGCGGAAGCCTCTCCGGGGCGGTGCCCGTGGAGGTGGGCCAGCCCCACGTGCTGGTCTCGGAGATCGTGGTGGGGGGAAGGGCATGACCAGGGAAGAGGCCAAGCGGTACCTCTTAGAGCGGGCCAGGGCCCTCGGGGTGGAGGCCGAGCTCCTCTTCCAGGAGGAGAGGGAGCTCTCCTTGAGGGCCAGGAACGGGGCCTTGGAGGAGATCAAGGAGGCCCGGCAACGGGGGGTGGGCCTGAGGGTGGTGGCGGAGGGCCGGGTGGGCTACGCCTACACGGAGGAGCTCTCCCCCAGGGCCCTGGACTGGGCCCTGGAGGAGGCCCGGGAGAACGCCCTCCTTTCGGGGAAAAGGGGCAGCCTCCCGGAAGGGCGCCCCTTGGGAAGCCATGACCTCCTGGGCGAGGGGCTTTCCGCCCCCTTAGAGGCCAAGAAGGCCAAGGCCCTGGAGCTGGAGAAGGCCCTCCGGGAAGACCCCAAGGTGCGGGCGGTCCTCATGGGGGGGTACATGGAGCGGGAGGCCCAGGCCCTCCTGGCGAGCACGAAGGGCCTGGAAGGGGCCTACCGCACGGGGTTTGCCGCCCTCATGGGCAGCTTCGTCATGGCCGAGGGGGAGAGCGTCAAGCAGGGCTGGGATTTTAAACCGAGCCGGGAGTTCCACGCCCTGGAGCCCGGGCGCACCGCTTTGGAGTTCCGGGAGAAGACGGCGAGGCTCCTCAACGCCAAGCCCTTAAGGACCGGGCGCTACCGGGCCTACCTGGAGCCCGAGGCCATGGGAAGCCTCCTCATGGTCTTCGCCCAGGCCCTTTCCGGGAAAAACGCCCTGGAGGGGAAAAGCCGCCTCCTTGGCCGGCTTGGGGAACGGATCGCGAGCCCCCTCGTGACCCTGGTGGACGACCCCCTTTTGGAAGGGGGCCTCCTCCGCCGCCCCTTTGACGACGAGGGCACCCCCGCGAGACGAACGGTGGTGGTGGAAAAGGGGGTCTTCAAGACCTTCCTCCACAACCGGGAGACCGCAGAGGCCCTGGGCCAGGAGAACACCGGCCACGGGGCCCGGAACTACCGGGGGGTCCTGGGGGTGGCCCCGAGCAACCTGTACCTGGAGCCCCTGGGCAACCTGGCCTTCACCGAAGGGGTCCTCATCACCGAGTTCATGGGCCTCCACGCAGGGGCCAACCCCGTCTCCCTGGACTTCTCCCTCCAGGCCTTGGGCCTTTGGGTGGAGGAGGGGGGGGTGCGGTACGCGGTGGAGAACTTCGCCGTGTCCGGGAACCTCCTGGAACTCCTCCAGGGGATAGAGGGCGTGGGAAGCGACCTGGACTGGGTCTTCTGGGGTTCGGCCTTCGGGAGCCCCACCGTGGCGGTGGCGGAGCTTTCCTTCGCGGGGGCGTAAGCGAACCCCAAGGGGCTAAAATAAACCCATGGCCGAGGTTACCGTACGCTCCAAGTTCCAGATCACCCTTCCCAAGGAGGTGCGCCAGGCCCTCGGCCTCCGACCCGGGGAGAAGCTCCAGGTGGAGTTGGTGGAGGGGGAGATCCGCCTTCGCCCTCTACGCCCTTCGGTTAGGGAGCTCCTGAAGAACCTCCAGAAAACCTACCCAAAGGAGCTCGAGGCTCTGGGCAGAGCCACGGAGCACGACGCCGTACGGTACGTGCGGGGCCTTAGGGAAGGATGATCAGCCTGGACACCAACCTGATCCTAGCGGCCTTGGACCCGAAAGACATCCGTCACGAGGACGCGCTCTCTTTTCTTGAGGCCACCTCATCCAATCTGTGCGTTTCCTTGCCGGTCTACGCCGAGCTTAGGGCAGGCGAGGGTTGGCCCGCGGTGGAGGCCTTTTTGAAGGGCTTGCATGTCCAACTTCACGGAGAAATGCCCATGGCCGTTTGGGAGTTAGCTGGGGAACGCTTTGGCCAGTACGCCCGGAAAAGGCGCACCACCGGTCTTCCCCGCCGCATCCTTGCGGACTTTTTAATCGGAGCCCATGCTCTTCATCACCACCTGGCCCTAGCCACCTTTGACCCCGTTCACTACCGCGTGGCCTTTCCCGAACTGGAGGTATTGCCGTGAAGGTCCTCGTTACCCGCACCCTTCCGGGAAAAGCCCTGGATCGGCTTAAGGAGGAGGGCCTCGAGGTTTTGGTCCACGAGGGCCTCTTCCTCCCCCGGGAGGAGCTCTTGCGGAAGGTGGAAGGGGCCTTTGGCCTCATCCCCACGGTGGAGGACCGGATAGACGCCGAGGTCATGGACCGCGCGGGGCCTAGCCTTAAGGTCATCGCCTGCTACAGCGTGGGGGTGGACCACGTGGACCTAAAGGCCGCCCGGAAGCGGGGCATCCGGGTCACCCACACCCCGGACGTCCTCACCGAGGCCACCGCGGACCTCACCTTCGCCCTCCTCCTCGCCGTGGCCCGGCGGGTGGTGGAGGGGGTGGACTACGCCCGAAGGGGGCGCTGGCGGGCCTGGCACCCCGAGCTCCTCCTGGGGCTGGACCTAAAGGGGCTCACCCTGGGGATCGTGGGCATGGGGCGCATCGGCCAGGCCGTGGCGCAAAGGGCCGAGGCCTTCGGCCTCCGCATCGCCTACACCAGCAAAGAGGCAAAGCCCCTCCCCTACCCCTTCCTTCCCCTGGAGGACCTCATCCGGGAAGCGGACATCCTAAGCCTCCACACCCCCCTCACCCCGGAAACCCACCGCCTGATGGACCGGAGGCGGCTTTTTTCCATGAAGAAGGGGGCCATCCTCCTGAACACCGCCCGCGGGGCCCTGGTGGACACCGAGGCCCTGGTGGAGGCCCTGAGGGGCCACCTCTTCGGGGCGGGGCTGGACGTGACGGACCCCGAGCCCCTGCCCCCAGGCCACCCCCTCTACGCCCTGCCCAACGCGGTGATCACCCCCCACATCGGCTCGGCCGGCGTGAGGACCCGGGCGCGCATGGCGGAGGTGGCGGTGGAAAACCTCCTGGCGGTCCTAAAGGGCGAGGAGCCCCCAAACCCGGTAGCATGAGCCCCATGAACTTCCTGGTGGGTTTCCTGGGCGGGGCCTTCGGCGGGCTGGTGGGCCTGGGCGGGGGCACGGTGATGATCCCCCTCATGGTGGGGGTCCTAAAGCTCTCCCAGCACCGGGCCCACGGCACCAGCCTGGTGGCGGTCTTCTTCACCGGCCTCGTGGGGGCCCTCACCTACGCCCTCCAGGGCTCCCTTAGCCTGAAGGCCGCCTTTTTCCTGGCGGCGAGCGCCATCCTCACCGCCCGCTTCGGGGCCCGCTACGCCCATGGCCTTTCCGAGCGCGGCCTGAAACGGGCCTTTGGCTGGTTTCTCATCGCGGTAAGCCTCCTTCTCCTCCTGAGGCCCTACCTGGCCCCCCTGGGCCTGGTGCGGGGGGAGGCGGCGCAGGACCTCGCCCTCCTCCTCGCCGGGGCCTTCACCGGCTTCCTCTCGGGGATGATGGGGGTGGGCGGGGGGACGGTCATGGTCCCCGCCATGGTCCTCCTCCTGGGCCTGCCCCAGCACACCGCCCAGGGGACGAGCCTTCTCGCCATGGTGCCCGCCAGCCTGGTGGGGGCCTACACCCACCTCCGCCTGGGCAACGTGGACCTCCCCCTGGCCCGGGCCCTGGTGCCGGGGGTCCTCCTGGGGACCTTCCTGGGGGGGGAGGCCGCCCACCTCCTCCCCGAGGGGGCGCTGAGGCTGGTGTTCGCCGCGGTGCTCCTCTGGACGGGGTGGCGGTACGTGGGGCCTAAAAGGTAACTTTTATTACATTTTCCCGCGCGCAAAAGGTTTAAGGGTAAGGGCGGAAAGGAGGTGAAGAGCGATGCGGCGCTGGCAGGACTGGGCCAACCTGGTCTTGGGGATTTGGCTCATCCTCTCCCCCTGGATCCTGGGGTACAGCGCCACCTCCGCCGCGCTCTGGAACGCCCTCATCGTGGGGGTGGTGGTGGGGCTTATGGCCTTCTTGCACCTCCAAAACGGCCCCCTCTGGGAGGAATGGGTGAACGTGGTCCTGGGGGTTTGGCTCATCCTCTCCCCCTGGATCCTGGGCTTTAGCGCCCAAGGGAACGCCACCTGGAACGCGGTGGTGGTGGGCCTCTTGGTGGGCGCCCTGGCCCTAAGCGTGGCCCGGGAGAAGCCCAAGGCGGCCTAAGGTCCTCCCCCTGGGGCCTTGCGCCCCAGGGGGTCTTCAGGTAAGGTGAGCCTGGCCTTTAAACCGGTCCCGCGAGGCCGGAAAGGAGGGCAAAAGTGGCAGAGGAAAAGGCAAAAGGAACGGGGTGCGGGGCTTCGGCCCCGCTTTTTTTGGGGGTGGGGCGTGCGCTTTAAGGCGGAGCTCATGAGCGGGGAGGAGATGCGGCGGGCCCTCTACCGCATCGCCCACGAAATCGTGGAGGCCAACAAGGGGGTGGAGGGGCTTGTCCTGGTGGGCATCCACACCCGGGGCATTCCCCTGGCGAAAAGGATCGCGGACTTCATCCGCTCCTTTGAGGGGAAGGAGGTGCCGGTGGGGATGCTGGACATCACCCTCTACCGGGACGACCTCACGGAGATCGGCCTCAAGCCCCAGGTGCGGGAAACCCGCATCCCCTTTGACCTTCAGGGGAAGGCCGTGGTCCTGGTGGACGACGTGCTCTACACCGGCCGCACCGCCCGGGCCGCCTTGGACGCCCTCATGGACCTGGGCCGCCCCCGGAGGATCTACCTCGCGGTGCTGGTGGACCGGGGGCACCGGGAGCTCCCCATCCGGGCGGACTTCGTGGGGAAGAACGTGCCCACCTCGAGGGCCGAGGTGGTGAAGGTGAAGGTGGCGGAGGTGGACGGGGAGGACCGGGTGGAGCTTTGGGAAAGGGAGGAGGCATGAGGCACCTCCTGGACTTCCAGGGCTGGACGAGGGGCGAGGTGGAAAACCTCCTGGACACCGCCAAGGTGATGCGGGAGGTTTTGGAGAGGCCCGTGAAGAAGGTCCCCGCCCTCCAGGGCTTCACCGTGGCCACGGTCTTCTTTGAGCCCTCCACCCGCACCCGCATCTCCTTTGAGCTGGCGGCCCGGCGCATGTCCGCGGACGTGGTCTCCTTCACCGCGGCCACGAGCTCCCTCCAGAAGGGGGAAAGCTACAAGGACACCCTCCTCACCCTCGAGGCCATGGGGGTGGACGCCTACATCCTCCGCGCGGACAGCGCCGGGGTCCCCCACCAGGCCACCCGCTGGGTGAAGGGGGCGGTGGTGAACGCCGGCGACGGCCGCCGGGCCCACCCCACCCAGGCCCTCCTGGACGCCTACACCCTTCTGGAGGCCTTAGGGGGCCTGGAGGGCAAGAAGATCGCCATCGTGGGGGACATCCTCCACTCCCGGGTGGCCCGCTCTAACGCGGAGCTTCTTAGCCTCTTGGGGGCCGAGGTGTGGTGCGCGGGGCCCCCAAGCCTCCTCCCCCAGGCCCTCCCCGGGGCCCGGCTCACCCCGCGTCTGGACGAGGCCTTGGAGGAGGCGGACGCGGTCATGGTCTTGAGGCTCCAAAAGGAGCGGATGGAGGCGGGACTTGTCCAGCTGGAGGACTACATTGCCCACTACCAGGTGACGGAGGCCCGCCTAGGGAGGGCCAAGCCCCAGGCCCCCCTCCTCCACCCCGGCCCCATGAACCGGGACGTGGAGCTGGAGGGCCCCCTGGCGGACTCCCCTAGGAGCCTGGTCCAGCGCCAGGTACAAAACGGGGTGGCGGTGCGCATGGCCGTGCTCTACCACGTGCTGGTGGGGAGGGAAAAGTGATGCTCATCAAGAACGTCCTTCTGGTGGATGCCCAGGGCCAACGGGGCCCCGCGGACGTCCTCATCGGCGAGGGCCGGATCCTCTCCCTGGAAGGGGGGGAGGCCCGGGAGGTCATAGACGGCACGGGGCTCCTCCTGGCCCCCGGGTTTTTGGACCTCCACGCCCACCTGCGCGAGCCCGGGCAGGAGGTGAAGGAGGACCTCTTCACGGGGCTTCTCGCCGCGGCCCGGGGCGGGTATACGGACGTGGTCTCCATGCCCAACACCGCGCCCCCCCTGGACCAGCCGGAGACGGTGAGGGCCCTACGGGAAAAGGCCGAGGGCCTGGGCCTCGCCCGCCTCCACCCCGCCGCGGCCCTCACCCTGGGGCAGGAGGGGAAGGCCCTCGCCCCCTTGGGCCTCCTTAAGGCAGCCGGGGCCATCCTCTTCACGGACGACGGGCGCACCAACGAGGACGCCGGGACCCTGGCCCTAGGCCTCCTCCAGGCCGGGGCCTTAGGGGTCCCCGTGGCCGTGCACGCGGAGGATGCCTCCTTGAGGCGGGGCGGGGTCATGAACGACGGGCCCCTCTCGGACGCCCTGGGCCTCCCCGGGAACCCCCCGGAGGCCGAGGCGGCCCGCATCGCCCGGGACCTCGAGGTCCTCCGCTACGCCCTAAGGCGGGCCCAGGGGGGCACCCCCCGCCTTCACGTCCAGCACCTCTCCACGGAAAGGGGCCTGGGGCTCCTCCGGGAGGCCAAGCGGTTGGGCCTCCCCGTGACCGCGGAGGCCACCCCCCACCACCTCACCCTCACGGAGGAGGCCCTAAGGGGCCTGGACCCCCTCTTCAAGGTGGCCCCGCCCCTCCGGACGGAGGCCGACCGGGAGGCCCTCCTGGAAGGACTTCTGGACGGAACGGTAGACGCCATCGCCACCGACCACGCCCCCCACACCCTGGCAGAGAAGGAGATGGACCTCCTAAGGGCCCCCTTCGGGATCCCGAGCCTAGAGGTGGCCTTCCCCCTCCTCTACACCGAGCTCCACCTCAAGCGGGGCTTCCCCCTCCCGAGGCTTATAGAGCTCTTCACCGACGGGCCCAGGCGGGTCCTGGGGCTTCCCCCCCTCCACCTGGAGGTAGGGGCGGAGGCGAGCCTGGTGCTCTTAAGCCCCAAGGCGCGCCCCGTGGACCCAAGCCGCTTCGCCTCCAAGGCCCGCTACTCCCCTTGGGCAGGCCAGAGCCTTTCGGGCTGGCCGGTGCTCACCCTGGTGGCGGGGCGGGCCGTGCACCGGGCGGTAGGATAAGGGGGTGCTGGAAACCCTCCTCAAGGCGGACGAGCTCGGCCTAAGGCTGGAGTGGGTGGGCGGGCTTCCCCTGTGGGAGGCCCACCCCACCTACCGCCACCAGAAGGCCGTGGACCGCATCCGGCAGAGCATCCGCAAGGAGGAGGGGGCCTGCGGGTGCGTCCACGTGGCCAACGTCTACGTGCGCTTTCCCGACGGGTCCTATAAGAGGCCCGACATCGCCCTCTTCTGCCGGGAGCCCGAGGAGCTGGACGAGGCCATCACCCTCCTCCCCGAGGCGGTGGTGGAGGTGGTGAGCCGGGGCTACGAGGCTAAGGACCTGGAGATCGCCCCCCGCTTTTACCTCTCCCAAGGGGTGAAGGACGTGGTGGTCTTCGACCCCCACACCCTCCTCGTCCTCCACCTGCGCCAAGACCGGGCGGAACGGCTCGTCTCCCCGGTGGAGATCCCCCTCCTTTGCGGGTGCACCCTTACGGTGTGAAGAGGTCCTGAAGCCGGGCCACCCCCTCGGCCTCCAGAATCCGCAAAAGCCCCTTCAGCATCCTCCTCGGGAAAAGAGGCCCCCCGTAGACGAAGCCGGTGTAGGCCTGGACCAGCCGAGCCCCCGCCCTAAGCCTCGCCCAGAGGTCCTCCGGGGTCTCCACCCCCCCCACGGAGACCAGGGTGAGGCCCTTTCCCCCTTGGGCCAGGTGGCGGAGGACCTCCAAGGCCCTCCCCTTCAAGGGGCGGCCGGAAAGCCCCCCGGCCTCCCGGGCGAGGGGGCTTTTGAGCCCTTCCCGGCCCAGGGTGGTGTTCACCGCCACCAGGCCCTGGAGGCGGTGCTTGAGGGCGAGCTCCAAGACGCTGTCCAGGGCCTCCGGAGAGAGGTCCGGGGCCACTTTCAGAAGGAGGGGCTTTTCCGTGGCCGGGCGGAGGCGGGAAAGGAGCTCGTCCAGAAAAGGCCCCTCCTGGAGGGTGCGAAGCCCGGGGGTGTTGGGGGAGCTCACGTTCAGGACGAAGTAGTCCCCGTGGGCCTCGAGGATCCTCAGGGCCTCCAGGTAGTCCTCCGCCGCCCGCTCCAAAGGGGTGTCCCAGTTCTTGCCCAGGTTCACCCCCACCGGCAAAGGAAGCCCCCGGGCCCGGAAGGCCTTTAGGCGCTCCGCCGCCCTTAAGGCCCCCTCGTTGTTGAAGCCCATGCGGTTGATGAGGGCCCCGTCCTCGGGGAGGCGGAAAAGCCTCGGCCTCGGGTTTCCCCCTTGGGGCCTTGGGGTGAGGGTCCCCACCTCGGCGAAGCCGAAGCCCAAGGCCCACCAGGCCCCCAGGGCCCGGGCGTCCTTGTCCATCCCCGCGGCGAGGCCCAAGGGGTTGGGGAAGGAAAGCCCCAAGGCCTCCACCCTAAGGCGCGGGTCCTCCACCCGGAGCAAACGGGCCGGCACCTCCAGGAGGGGCCCGCACCCCGACCAGAGGCGCAAGGCCTCCAGGGTAAGCTCGTGGGCGGTTTCCGGCTCCAGGAGGAAGAGGGCGCGGTGCATCCTTTCCATGGTATCGTTTTCCCATGCGGCGTGCCCTTTTCCTCCTCGGGCTTCTCCTCTCCGCCTGCTCCCTTTCCCTCACCGTGGTTCTGCCCGACCAGACCCTAAACCTTCCTGGCCTTGGGGACACCGGCGGGAGGGTGGTCTACCCCCAGGAGGGCCTCTCCTTCACCCCGCCCCCCGTGGATGTGGTGAGGGGGGTTAGGGTGGATGGGATCCTGGAGGCTTCCCAACTCCTCACCGCCACCCTGGAGTTCTACGCCCGCACGGAAGACCCTGGCGACTGCGACCCCGTCCCCCCCGTGGCCCCTTCGGTCTACCTCTGCGCCATTGGGCCGGACGACGAAAAGGTAGGGGAAGCCACCTTCAGCGGTACCAGCCGCACCGCCTTCACCCTTCAAGGGGAAACCCTCGCGCAGGGCATCCGGCAGGGAAGGCTCTGGCTTGGTCTGAAATACCAGGGCCTCCCCTCCACCCCCCTCACCCTGACCTTCAAGGGCATGAAGGCCACGGTCACCGTGGGCTTCTAAGGGCCCTTTTGTGCCCCCGGGTGCCTTTGGCCCCGGGGCATCCCGTATCATGGGGGTAGATGAAGGAGCTTCGCCTGGAACTTCCCGTTCTTCCCCTACGGAACACGGTCATCCTCCCCCACACCACCACCGGGGTGGACGTGGGGCGCCCCAAGAGCAAGAAGGCGGTGGAGGAGGCCCTCGCCGCCGACCGGCTCATCTTCCTGGTGGCCCAAAAGGACCCCGAGGTGGACGACCCCACCCCGGAAGACCTCTTCCCCGTGGGCACCCTGGCGGTGGTCAAGCAGGCCATGCGCCTTCCCGACGGCACCCTGCAGGTGATGGTGGAGGCCCGGAACCGGGCCCGCATCGGGCCCTACGTGGCCGCCCCCTACCTCCGGGCCCTCGGGGAGGTGCTCCCCGAACCCCCCCTCGAGGACCCCAGCCTGGCCCGGGTCCTGGTGGGGGAGGTGCAGGAGGCCTTTGAGCGCTACGTGCAGGCCCACAAGACCCTGCGCCTGGACCGCTACCAGCAGGAAGCGGTGAAGGGCACCCTGGACCCGGCCATCCTCACCGACCTGGTGGCCCACCACGCCACCTGGTCCCTGGAGGAAAAGCAGGACCTCCTGGAAACCCCCGGGGTGGAGGAGCGGCTTAAGAAGGTCCTGGCCCTTCTGCTTCGGGACCTGGAGCGCTTTGAGCTGGACAAGAAGATCGCCGCCCGGGTCAAGGAGCAGATGGACCAGAACCAGCGGGAGTACTACCTCCGGGAGCAGATGAAGGCCATCCAGAAGGAGCTGGGGGGCGGGGAGGACTTCCTCTCGGAGATTGAGGAGCTCCGCGAGCGCATCGAGAAGAAGGGGATGCCGGAAGGGGTGAAGGAAAAAGCCCTGAAGGAGCTTAAGCGCCTGGAGAGGATGCAGCCCGGCTCCCCCGAGGCCACGGTAAGCCGCACCTACCTGGACTGGCTCCTGGAGGTTCCCTGGCAGGAGGCCGACCCCGAGGTCCTGGACATCGCCGTGACCCGCCGCGTCCTGGACGAGGACCACTACGGCCTCAAGGACGTGAAGGAACGGATCCTGGAGTACCTGGCGGTGCGCCAGCTCACCCAGGGCCAGGAGGTGCGGGGCCACGCCCCCATCCTCTGCTTCGTGGGGCCCCCTGGGGTGGGCAAGACCTCCTTGGGCAAGAGCATCGCCCGGAGCATGAACCGCAAGTTCCACCGCATCTCCCTAGGGGGCGTGCGGGACGAGGCGGAGATCAGGGGCCACCGCCGCACCTACATCGGGGCCCTTCCGGGGAAGATCATCCAGGGGATGAAGCAGGTGGGGGTGGTGAACCCCGTCTTCCTCCTGGACGAGATCGACAAGCTCTCCTCCGACTGGCGGGGGGACCCGGCGGCGGCCCTTCTGGAGGTCCTGGACCCCGAGCAGAACCACACCTTCACCGACCACTACCTGGACGTGCCCTACGACCTCTCCCGGGTCTTCTTCATCACCACCGCCAACACCCTCTCCACCATCCCGAGGCCCCTTTTGGACCGGATGGAGGTCATTGAGATCCCCGGCTACACCCTCCCCGAGAAGCGGGCCATCGCCCGCCACTTCCGCTGGCCCTACCAGGTGAAGGAGGCGGGGCTGGAGGGCAAGCTGGAGATCACCGACCGGGCCATTGACCGCATCGTCCAGGAGTACACCCGGGAGCCCGGGGTGCGGAACCTGGACCGGGAGCTTTCCAAGGTGGCCCGTAAGGCGGCCAAGGAGTACCTGGAGGCCCCCTGGGAGGGGGTACGGGTGGTGGACGAGGGGGACCTGGAACACTACCTGGGCGTGCCCAGGTACCGGCCCGACCGGGCGGAGAAGGAGCCCCAGGTGGGCCTGGCCCAGGGCCTGGCCTGGACCCCCTATGGGGGCGCCCTCCTCACCATCGAGGCCATGGCCGTCCCCGGCACGGGCAAGGTGAACCTCACGGGAAACCTGGGGGAGGTCATGAAGGAGTCCGCCCAGGCCGCCCTCACCTACCTCCGGGCCCACCGGGAGGAGTGGGGGCTTCCCGAGGGCTTCCACAAGGACTTTGACCTGCACATCCATGTCCCCGAGGGGGCCACGCCCAAAGACGGCCCCTCCGCCGGGATCACCATGGCCACCGCCCTGGCCAGCGCCCTCACCGGCCGCCCGGTGCGCATGGACATCGCCATGACCGGGGAGATCACCCTAAGGGGCAAGGTCCTCCCCATCGGCGGGGTCAAGGAGAAGCTCCTCGCGGCCCACCAGGCGGGGATCCACAAGGTCATCCTCCCCAAGGAAAACGCCGCCGAGCTCAAGGAGGTGCCGGAGGAGATCCTGAAGGACCTGGAGATCCTCCTGGTGGAGGAGGTGGGGGAGGTCCTAAAGCTCCTCCTCCTGCCCCCGCCCCCGCCCCTTTCCCGCCCCGACCGGCCCCAGCCCGGGGCTGGGGCTTAGGGCCTCGAGGCTGAAGGCGGCCTCCTCCCCCGGCTGGGCCTCGTAGAACCTCAAGCGGAGCTCCACCAACGCCCTCTCCGCATGGCTTTGGAGTTGGTAAAACCCGGGGGGAAGGAAGAGCCGGAAAGGGCCCCCTTCCAGGGGCAAAACCCCCTGGTTGCCCCTCCTGCCCGCCTGCCCGTAGGGGAGGAAGTACACCGCCCCCAAGGGGTGTTGCAGGACCAGGGGCCACCCCGCCCCGCTAAGCCCCACCCGGAGGGGGCTCGCCAGGAAGACCCGGGCTTCCAGCTCCAGGAGGGCGGGGGCCTCGAGGCTCCAGGAAAGGGCCGAGGGAACCCCATCCCGCTGGGTCCAGGCCGCCTCCTCCCCCTCTAAAACCACGGGGCCCTGGGGAAGGAGCTCGGGGTGGAGCCTCCTTCCCCGGCCTACCCCTTCCTGGGGCCAGGCGTCCAGCACCAGCCGCCCTTCCAGGAAGGGGGGCAGGGGAGGAGGGTCCTGGGGGCCTTCCCCCAGCTGCACCCGGTGGTAGAAGGCGGCCCAAAGCCTCCCCTTGGCCTCCAGCCACTCCGCCGCCAGACGGTGGAGGCGTCTTTTCACCCCCGGCTCCAGGGCCGAGCAGAACACCCGGCGCACCACCTCGTCCGCGAAAACCCACCCCCCTTCCCGGTAGGAAAGCCAGTGCAGGGCCTCCAGCCGCTCCAGCACCTCCGAAGCCCCCAGGGCTTCCACCAGGCCCTCTTCTAGAGGCCCAGGGTGCACGGAAAGCCGCTCCAAAGCCAGGCGCTCCTCGGGCGTAAGGCGGCTCGCCTCCAGCATGACCGCGGCCCGCACCCTTTGGGGCAGGCCTCGGGGTTCCCCACCGCCAGGAGCTCCGCCAGAAAAAGGGGCCACCCCCCGCTATGGAGGTAGTAGCGGGCGGCCTCCTCAAAGGGCATCCCCTTTAGGGGCCCCCGTCGGGCCTCGAGCCAGGAAAGGGGCTCCAGGGTCACCACCCGGGTCCGGGCGGGAGGGTACTGGACCCGGGCGGCGAGGAAAAAAGGGGGGTCCTCGCCCAGGGCGCTCCGGGCCAGCACGTACACCCCCTCCCGGTTCTCCGCCATCTGCGCGGCCCGCTCCGCCGGGGGGAAGGGTTCGGAGAGGTAGAAAACCCCCCGCCCCCGCCCCAAGCCCACCCGGAAGGGAAGGCCCAGGTGGCGGGCCAGGGCCCGGGCCACCCCCTCGGGGTCCGACCCCAAAGGGGAGATGAGGAGGAGCAAGTGGGGCGGGCCCACGCCCCGGAGGCGTTCGGGAAGGGGTTGGAGCTGGGGCCTCGAGCCCAACCGGGCCCTCAGGCCCTGGAGCCACCCGTCCCACTCGGGGGAGAGGCCCTCGAGGCCCTCCAAGGGCACCTCCCCCGTCCCCTCCGCCAGCTCCACCACCGGGGGCAGGCTCAAGGGGTCCTGCCCCCTAAAGAAAGCACCCCCCAAAACCTCGTTCAGGTGGTGAAGCTCCACCCGAAGGTTTTGCAACGCGGCCCCGTGGCCCCAAAGGAGATCGGCCAGAAGGGCCCGGCGCGCGGGGCCCTCCAGGGCCAGGTAGTAGAGGAGGGCGAGGGCCTTCCGCCGGACCCGCACCGCTTGTCCCCCCCGCTCCAGGCGGGCAGGACCATGGAGGACCAACCGGAATCTACCTTCAAACCATGCCGGCACGGCTTTCTACCCCCACTCCTTCCAGGCATACCATGAGTGCATCAAGACCGCTTCATCACCTGAAGCGTTAACCGGAGGCGCTAAGGAGGCGTTAAGCTTGGTCCCATCTTACCCCCTGGGTTTAACGGAGGGGGCAAGTTTGACCAGCAGCATAGGAAATCCCCCCTTAACAAACCCTTAACGCCCCCTTCCCTACCCTCCTTCCCGAGGGAGGTGAGAGGCATGAAGCCTGGCGGACTAGGGCTCTTTCTCGGACTGGCCCTCCTGGTACCCATACTTAGCGGGGCCCTCGGTCCCCAGGCCACGGTGCGGGTAGAGGTTAGGATTCCCGAACGCGTAGCCCTTTGGCTCGAGGCCCCGGACCTCGGAGCAGGCGGAAGCCTCCGGGGGCCCTTGTGGGCGGGAAGGGGTGGGGGAAGCCCGGCCCAGCCCCCCTACTGCCCTAGGAACCCCCTGGACCCCAGCCTCTGCCTCAGGGACCCCGTGGTGGTCTTTGACCTCCGGTGCGCCACCTTGGGCCCCGTCCCTCCCCATTGCGCCTCCCTTTACGGGGGGGATGGCCGCTTCCTGGACGAGGAAGGGCGGCCCTACCCTCCCCTCCTCCTGGACAGCGAGGGACGGGTGATCCCCGGCTCCAAGCGCTTCCCCCAGTTCTTCACCCACCCCTCCATGCGCCTCCACGTCTTCACCCAGGCACCCCACTGGGCTTTGGAGGTGGCCATGGAGGTTGAGCCTAGGAGCCCCGAAGGCAGGGTTTTGGACGCCAGCCACTTCGCCGTGCACTCCATCCTCACCGGCCGGGGGGGCCTGCCCCCCACGCCGGAGTGGAAGTGCCTAGCCTACCACCCCGACTGGGACCGCCCCCCCTCCCACCTCTGCCCGGCCCCCCAGGGGCCCCAAGGCGGGGTGCTCCTGGAGGAGGTGGCGGACCACCCGGGGGGCTGGCAGTCCGTAACCCTGGGGATCAAGCTCCGCCTGGACGGCTCCGAGGTGCCGGGGGAGTACGAGGGTCTTCTGGTCTACACCCTGACCCTCTTGTAGGCAAGGAGGCGTTTGGCTCACCGGGCATGCAGGAACGGTAGGAGGATAGAGATGAAGAGGCACCTCATCTGGCTCCTGGGCTTGGCGCTGGCCATGACCGCCTTGGCCCAGGTGAACTTCCCCTCGGAAGGCGATCTGGACGGGAACGTGGAGGAGCTCTACGACGACAACCACGACCAGGCCGCGGTGAAGGAGAAGGTTAGGGTCATCATCCCGCCCCGCTACGCCCTCCACCTCACGGAGGACGAGTGGAACCTGGACCTGAATAGCCCCCCCGAGGCCCCCGAGCCCTACACCTACGACCCCGATAACCCTCAGCCCCCTAAGGAAGGGTGCTACCTGGTGCCCAAGGCGGTGAAGACCCTTTCCGAACTCGCCGGTTACCTCCTCTCCGGAGGGATCCTCCGGCCCATCGGGGCCTACCCCGCGGCTAAGGACTACAACGGGGACGGCAGGCTGGGCGACGACGAGAAGGGCACCCTCATCTGCGTGAACACCAAGGTCCTCCAAAAGTTCTCCAACGACCCGGACGGCTGGCAGCTCTCCGTGCAGGTCACGGGGACCCCCTCCAGCGGCTTCGGTTACTTCGGCCTGGCCGACTTCATTGACATGGTGCCCATGGGCGGCTTCGTGACGAATACCCTGCCTTACGGACCAGACGCGGTGGCCATTGGATCGGGCCCCACGGGCGGCTGGCTGGACGACCTCATCGTGGAGGGCTTCTGGTTTGACGGCTCCGAGCTGGACGGCACCTACACCCTGGACGTGACCTTCACCCTGGCGGGTCTGTAATGGAGGTGGACCGTGAAGCGCGCGCTCCTTACCCTTAGCGCCCTTTTGGCCCTGGGCCTTGCCCTGGCCAACGGCCCGGACGACGAGTACAACGTGGGGGACCAGCAGGCCACC
>SPLK01000305.1_pt1 | contig 15517 bp, 15 predicted proteins | sample 2456111 | NCBI WGS metagenome assembly SPLK01 (sample SAMN11156906, study PRJNA527647) | hot springs metagenome | biome: Geothermal region; feature: Hot spring; material: tree branch in hot spring; isolation source: hot spring sediment rich in lignocellulosic material ... | reverse complement strand
GACGGGCTTTGAGCCCGGTCTCCCGGCAACCCGTAGTGCGACGTTTCCCACCCAGGCACTTCCAGTCCTGCAGCCTCAAGGCTCCTCTATCCTTGCGGGTTTTTCAGAGCTCTCATACCATCGTTCCAGGCTGTGAAGTCTGTACCTCGCGAGCTGGCGGCTTACAAGGAGGGTGATTGCTGCCACGAAAAGCGTGCTTGCAACGAACGTGCCCAGGAGTCCGGGAGTTCCGGGGACGGGGACTGGCGGTACGATCAAACCAAGGAGGTGGAGTAAGAACGCGAATACGGCAGCAACCAGCCCAGTGGCTGCGTCTCCCCAAGACGCAGCTGCCTCTTCAAGGGCTGGGCGAGACGGGGGGATCAGGCCTCCTCTTGGCTTGCCGGCCCCGATAACTGTGGCTGCTCCGGCTATGGTATCCCTATTACTCCGGGTGAGCACGCGAAGGAGAATCCCCATGCCTCCGCCAGTTCCAACACTCAAGCCCAAGACGGTGAAAACCTCGCTGAGCGTCATCTTCCGCCTCCTGTGCAAAGCAAGGGTGGCCGTCATAGCGCAAGATAGGTAAGCGCAACCCATGTCCGCGTCCTGACCCCATGCTCGCCTAGGGACATCATCCCATCCAGCATCATGACACGGTCCGCTTCGGTATAAGGGATTGGCTCACCGTCAGATCGCGAGGCCCACACGGACTCCGCATGGAAAAGACGGCTCAATTCGGCCGCCGCCGTGTGCCCCAAAGACGACCCCTTCGCCTGTGCGACGCTCTGCTGCGTCGAACGCACCTAGCGCTCCTTCTCCGTTGCTTAGATGATTTCGCCCAGATATGGCCCTTCCGCCCACTACACCATCCTTAGGCTCCCGAGTTCCTCGAGCTCCGCCATCACCGATGCAAGGTGGTCGGGGGCGGGCCCGTATCGGGGTTCCGAGCTCGATGCATGAATTCCAGAAGAAGTCATCGGCAGTCATGCCAGTAAAGGTCAGCGCCGGCAGGTGACGGCCGCCGTCGGGCCAACTGCTTTGGTGTCGATAATATAGCCTTATGTCTGTGGCTGGCAGGGCCAAAGGAGGAGTGACCTTGTTAATGGCGAAGGAAAGTCTGCCGGCCCCGGCGTGATTCACGTTCACATCCAACCCGTGACCGAGGTGTCGCATGCCACTACACTCTAACACCCTGCGCCGACTGTGGCAGACCCTGGCGCCCGGCCAGCGCCGCCAGGTCGTGCTGTTGGCAGTGGCGGTAGTCTTGATGGCTCTGCTCGAGGTCGTCAATGTGATGGCCATTATGCCCTTCTTGAGTGCTGCGGCGGACCCGGCTACGGTGCGGCAGCACCGGGTCCTGGGCAATGTTGCCGAGTGGCTAGGCATTCGCGACGACCGCCTATTCTTAGTCCTCCTTGGGACAGCGGTCTTCACTTTGTTGCTCGTGAGCAATGCCTGGACCGCCATGACCACCTGGCTGGAGGTCCGACTGGTCTGGTCCTGGAATCACGCCTGGTCGAGCCGCATTTTGCGTCGGTACGTCTACCGGCCCTACACCTTCTTCCTAAACCGCAACACATCGGACCTTCTTAAGAATGTCTTGTCCGAGGTAGAGCAGCTCGCCGCTCATCTGCTCGTGCCAGGGGTGGAGGCAGTCGGCCGAGCTGTGGTCGTGGTGGCCTTGGTGCTGGCCATGGTCCTGGTGGAGCCGGGGGCGGCTCTGCTGGCTACCGTGGTGGTGGGCGGGTCGTATGCCATCGTCTTTCGAGCCACCCGCCGCAAGCTGGGGCAGGTCGGGTCCGAACGCGTGGCCGCCAACCAGGCTCGCTTTCGGGCAGCCTCCGACGTCCTTGCTGGCATCAAGGACGTCAAGCTGCTAGGGTTGGAGGAGGACTTTCTGCGCCGTTTCGAGCGGGCTTCCAGCGCCTTCTCCCGCCAGCGCAGTACCGCCGAGGTAATCGGCCGCGTGCCCCGGTATCTCATCGAACCGGTCGCCATGGGCACGGTCATTCTCCTGGTGGTCTACCTGCTGGCCCGCGGGGGAGATTTGGCCCGAATTGTGCCGCTCCTGGGCTTCTATGCTTTCGCCGGATACCGCCTCATGCCTGGTGTGCAGCAGATCTTTCGTGGGGTTACCCAATATCGCTTCTATGCGCCGGCCCTTCGTCAGCTGCTGGCCGAGGCAGAGATGGACACCGGGCCTGACAAGCCGATGGTCACCGCCACGGGCGGGGACCGCCTGGTCGAGCCTCTGCTGCCACGGGAACGCATCGAACTCCGGGGCGTGTGGTATCAGTACCCCTCTTCCGCTCGTCCGGTCCTGCGGGATGTTAGCTTGACCATCCGGGCCGGCAGCGTAGTGGGTATCGTGGGAGCCACCGGCTCGGGCAAGACGACCCTGGCTGACCTCATCCTGGGCTTGCTGCAGCCGACTGCCGGTCAAATCCTGGTCGACGGTATCCCCCTCGATGAGACCAGCCTCCCTCGCTGGCAGGCGGCGCTGGGCTATGTTCCCCAGCAAATTTTCCTATTGGATGCCTCCGTGGCGGAAAACATTGCCTTCGGCGTCGCAAAGGATCGCATCAACATGGAGGCAGTAAGACGAGCTGCGCGCCTCGCGCAAATCGACCGTTTTATCGAAGAGGAGCTGCCCCTCGGCTACGACACGGCTGTGGGAGAGCGGGGTATCCGCCTCAGCGGCGGGCAGCGCCAGCGAATCGGGATTGCCCGGGCCCTCTATCGCAATCCAACGATCTTAGTGCTAGACGAAGCTACCAGTGCCCTCGACACTGCCACAGAGGAGGGGATCATGGAGGCCGTCCAGCAGTTATCCGGGCAGCGAACCATCATTATGATCGCACACCGATTAACCACCCTCCGCTTGTGTGAGACGGTGTTTATGCTGAAAAAGGGCTGCTTGGTGGCCACTGGCTCCTACGAGGACCTAATGCGCGGCACCGGGCTCTTCGCTGAGCTGTTGAGAACTTGATAGTGCTGATCCATTGGTTGAGTTAGAGGGAGGACGACCGTGCCTGCACGCCTCCACAGCAAAGTAAAGAGAGCCTTGTATCCACTTGTAGCGCGCACACCTGCCCCCGTATACGTTAAGCTGCAGTGGTGGCGCAGGTTCCGGAGGCCACTGAACCTGGCTAATCCAAGAACGTACAACGAGCGCTTGCAGTGGTTGAAGGTATATGGAGAAAGGCGCCCCGACATCTTCGGAGACGTTGCTCTAGCGCGCCAGTGTGCCGATAAAGTTGCCGTTCGAGACTACGTTGCGCGCACGATTGGAGAGGAGTACCTCGTAGAGAGGCTAGGCACCTACAATAGCTTGGAGGAAGTTCCCTTCGAAGACCTCCCCGACCAATTTGTGATTAGGGCTAGCCATGACTCAGGGTCAACCATAATTGTAACGGACAAACGCTCGTTCCTTTCCAACCCTGAGGCGCTTGATCACTTGCGGTTCAGACTGAAGATTGACTTTGGCTTGCTTACCAAGGAGTGGGTTTACACCGGTCTAAGGCCTCGGGTGATAGTCGACAAGTTGCTTAGTGGAGACCACCGGCGTGTATTATGGGACTACAAGGTGTTCGTGTTCAGAGGTGAACCTCGGGTGATAGGGGTTGATATTGACCGATTCGGGGACCATCGAAGGCCCTTCTACACGCCGGACTGGCGGAAACTAGACTTGTCAATTACTTCCCCATCTTACGGCGGAGAGGTTCCTCGTCCCTCATGCCTTCCTGAGATGCTAGAGAAGTCTTCTTTGCTAGCACGGCCTTTTCGCCATGCTCGCGTTGACTGGTACGTGCTGGACGGTAGGCTGCTATTTGGTGAAATCACGTTTTTTAACGGGTCGGGTTTCTCTAGGTTTAGCAGTTATCAGTGGGAGTTGGTCATGGGATCGTGGCTGGCGTGGTAAGGCCGCTGTGCCCCTGCTCGGTTCAAGACACACTAAAGCCTGGTGCTGTGCGCCGCCAGCCAAACTCGTTTTTGAGCGGCCTCTGATGTTCTTGCCGGCATCAAAGATGTCAAGCCGCTGGGGTTGGAGGACAGCTCCCCCCGCCGCTTTGAGTGGACACTCCTCTTGAGGGAACGCTGATGAACGCTGCGGCTCCGTAGCGCGGTGGTCCTATTCCTATTCCGTTTCGGAGGAAGCGCGATGGTACGGGCAGTTGCGGCGCTCTACTTGGCCTCAGTCCCGCTACTCGCTTATACGCCGAGAGGGGCGGACTTGTCGCAGGCGCTGGGAGGCATATTTGCCGCGACCTATTTCGGGTACCTAATGGTATCGCGCCGAGGTCTACGCATGCCCCGCGAACTTGTGCTTTTTGGAATCTTCGTGACCTATAGCTTGATTGGGGCGTTCTATGCTAGGGACGTGAACCTCTTTATCTCGAGGCAGTTTACCCTCGTCCAGCTTTGGATTCTCTCGCTAGTCTTGTTCAATGTTCTAACATTGGACCCCACTGGCCATATAGCAGGTTGGCGTGCGATCCAGTTGGCAATGGTGGCTGCTGGCCTCCAAGTTCTGTCGCAGTCCAGCAGTATAGGTCGTGTGTCCGGGCCGTTGGGGAATCCGAATGCATTCGGGCTGGCTGTCTTGCTCGCAATTGGCGCAACTTTGATCCTTCCCGTGCATAGCCGGAGTGCTCGCATAGCACAGGTCTTCCTCTTAGGCTTTTTCGCTTGGCAGGCTACGTTGAGCGGGTCTAGGAAGGCAATAATGGCCCTCGTCATCCTGGGCGGACTGCTGTCGGTTCTTGTACTTGCGCGCACTGTGACTCGGCCGGAAGCTCTTGTTGGGCGTCTCCTCCTTCTCGGCGTAGCAGGCTACGGTGCTCTTGTGCTGCTGCAACGAAGCCCGTTTTGGTACAGAGTAGAAAACGTCTTGGCCTACGCGACCGGGGAGCCGATTCGGGAGGGTAGTTTGCTGACCAGACATGCACTAATTGAAGCAGGACTTCAGCTTTGGGCTGAACATCCACTGGTGGGAGTCGGACTCGACCAATTCCGCCTGTACGCACCAGTTTACGGGTTGGAAGAGACGTACGCACACTCGAACCCTGTGGAAGTGCTGGCGAACTTTGGACTGATCGGCACCGGCTTATACTACGGAGTCTATGGGTTGCTATCAGTGCGCTTATTGAGGACGTGGTGGAGGGCCCGAGGCGAATCTGCAAAGGGGCACCTTCTGGCGCTAGCAGGAGCCTTCTGGTTGACTTGGATGTTCTTAGAGACTGCGTGGGTAGCTTATGCCAACAAGCTTCATTGGATAGCCACGACTCTAGTGCTAGCCACTGTAGTAAATGTGGGGAAGATGCGCCCCTCGGAATTCGGGGACAGCCCTGTCGGGCAGACTTGAGCCTGACGCTCCCGAAGCGCCTCGGAATGAGACTGCCTGAGTAGGGCGTAGTACAAGGCGCGCCTAACAAGGCAAGAGTACGGCACGCCTGCAGGAGGCATTTGACTGATGGATGACACTTCGCTCTCGAAGTCTCGGGAGGCACCTCTCGTCACGCTCTTCATGCCTTCATTCGCAGGCGGTGGTGCGGAGCGCGTGATGGTTACGCTTGCTGGGGCATTCGCACGCCAAGGGGTGCGAGTCGACTTTGTAGTAGCTCGGGCGCAGGGCCCGAATAGGGACTATCTCAGCCCTTACGTGAAGGTGACAGACTTACGAGCGACACATGTCTCGCGAGCACTGGTACCTCTAATTCGCCACCTGAAAAGGACCAGACCAGCGGCACTGCTTTCAACAACAGATCGCGGAAACCTTGTTGCCTTGCTCGCCCGAAAGCTTAGTGGCGTTCCGACGAGAGCAGTGGTTCGCGTGCCAAATGTTGTTACGTCGTCGTTGAAGCACGAGAAGGGCGTTAGGTCTGTTGTTATGCCGTTTATGGCAAAGTGGCTATACCCCACCGCAGACCTTGTCATCGCAGTTTCGCAAGGCGTCGCGCGCGACTTAGAGGAGTTTGCTCGGTTCGCTCGCGGGCAAGTTGTGGTAGTTTATAATCCTGTGGATCGCCAACGGCTCATGAGTCTGGCGGCTGAGCCGATTAGTCATCCCTGGTTTAGTCCGGGAGCTCCGCCGGTTATTTTGGGTGTGGGCCGGCTGACCGCGCAGAAGGACTTTGGCGTGCTTGTCAGAGCGTTCGCCCAGGTCCGGCGATTCCGCGATGCTCGGCTGGTTATTCTGGGGGAAGGTGAGGACCGCTACAGGCTAGAAACCTTGGTGAGAACGTACGACCTTCAACAAGATGTCTGGATGCCGGGGTTTGTTCATAACCCCTATCCCTATATGGCGCGAGCCGCGGTCTTTGTCTTATCGTCCCGATGGGAAGGCTTTCCAAATGTCCTTGTTGAGGCTATGACGCTAGGAACGCCTGTCGTAGCGACCGATTGCGCGGCTGGGCCCTCCGAGATCCTGGACAATGGTCGATACGGAAGGTTGGTACCAGTGGGCGACGAGACGACGCTCGCGAAGGCAATCATGGAGGAGCTTGAAACGGATAGACCTCGCCGAGACTTGCAACGAAGAGCTTCTGTCTTCACGGTGGAGACTATTGCACGGCAATACATATCCCTCTTGCTGCGAGATGATGTATGACTCGTTGCAGCGATTGGCAGGCCATCGAGATATCGCGCGAGTATGGGAGGGTAGTGTGGGCACTCTCTACGAGCTTGGTCTCTGGTATGGGGGAGCCGAAGCGAAGGAGTCTGTTGATGAGGGCTTCCGCCGAACAAGAGTCTGAGCGGGGCGAGCAGGACGCGCCCGGACCAAGGTCAATCATGCCCGTCGAACAGTGTTGGAATGAAGCTCGACTACGTTATCGGGTGGTCGGAGACAGTCGCGAGCTCTGCGAAGCCTGACAGCCTCTTGGTCTTCACCCCCCGTGGGTATGCTGCGTCAGCGGGCCTGGCATCAGCCCTTTGAGGGCCCCTTCTGCAAGTTGAGTGAGACATCGACTGAGTGGTCGGAGGCGAATGGGATGAACGTACTCGTGGTCGGAACGGGCTATGTGGGGTTAACAACTGCTGTAGCGCTAGCCTATCTGGGGCACGACGTCGTGGGGATCGAAAAGGACTCTCGGAAAGTTCAGGCCATACGCCGAGGTCGGTCTCCCATCTACGAACCTGGGCTTGAGCCGTTGTTGAGTCAGGTAATTGGCCTGCGTTTCCGTGTGGACGAAGACGCTAGTGTGGTGTCCGACGCCGATGTGATCCTCATCGCGGTAGGGACGCCCTCCAGGCAGAATGGCGAAGCTGATTTGCGTCATGTGGAGGAAGCAGCTCAGGAGATAGCCTGGGGACTCGCTCCGGGACAACGGTACGTTGTGGTCGTCAAGTCCACTGTTCCCATCGGTACACACCATCGCGTCCGCTTCGTTATCGACCGCGTGCTGGCGGACCGAGGTGTCGATACCAGGGTGTACGTAGCCTCTAACCCGGAGTTCTTGCGAGAGGGTCGGGCCCTCCAGGATTTCCTCTATCCAGATCGCATCGTAATAGGAGCGGACGAGCCTGAAGCGGTCGAGGTATTGCGTAGGCTCTATCGCCCCATACTGGAGCAAACCTTCGAGCCCCCGAGCGTGGTTCCTCGCCCGGAGGGATATACGTTGCCGCCCCTCGTAACCATGGACCCCACGAGCGCGGAGATGACGAAGTACGCCGCCAACGCCTTTCTGGCGGTAAAGATCAGCTTTATCAACGAGATTGGCCGGTTGTGTGAACACGTGGGGGCAGACATTACTGAGGTCTCCCGTGCAATTGGGCTCGACTCGCGTATCGGGCCTGCATTCCTCCAGGCCGGTCTGGGGTGGGGCGGCAGTTGCCTGCCTAAGGATACGGCGGCTCTCTTGGCGGTGGCTGCTGAGTACGGGACAACGATGCCTCTAATCCAGGCCGCCCGCGAGGTCAACTTCCAGCAGCGGAGAGTGGTGGTGGACAAGCTCCAGCGAGCCCTGAAAGGGCTGCGGGGGCGGTCGGTTGGTGTCCTTGGTTTGGCATTCAAGCCCGGTACCGACGATGTACGAGAGGCCCCGGCATTAGACGTGATAAGGCTTCTGGTCGAGCGGGGAGCTCACGTGCGGGCCCATGACCCTCTTGCGCTGGAGAGGGCTCGGGAGGCCCTGGGCGACTTGGACGTGGAGCTCTGTAACGATCCATACGTTGCCGTCTCTGGGACGGACGGCCTCATTCTCGCTACCGATTGGCCGGAGTACCGCACCTTGGACCTGCCGAGCCTCGCCAAGCGAATGCGTACTGCTGTGATGGTAGACGGTCGCAACTTCTTCGCACCCGACGAGGTGAGGCGGGCAGGTTTCATCTACGTGGGGGTCGGGCGATGAAGCACGCCCTTGTCACGGGAGGAGCAGGCTTCATCGGAAGCCACCTGGTGGACCGCCTCCTTGCGGAGGGCTGGCGGGTAACGGTCGTGGACAACTTCGATCCGTTCTACGAGGAAGAGATGAAAAGGGCAAACATTGCTCCCCATTTGGAGTACGCGACATACTCCCTGGTGGAGCAGGACATCCGGGACCTCGAAGGCCTTCGGGAGCAGCTGCGGGGGGAGTACGACGTTATCGTCCACCTGGCCGCGAAAGCAGGAGTGCGGCCATCTATGCGGCATCCCGTCGAGTACCAGGAGGTCAACGTCCGGGGCACCCAGAATCTGCTGGAGTTTGCTCGAGAGCGGGGAATCAAGCAATTCGTCTTCGCCTCCTCGTCAAGCGTGTACGGCATCAACCCTCGCTTGCCATGGTCCGAGGACGATTGCGTGCTCAAACCCGTTAGCCCGTATGGAGCCACCAAGGTGAGCGGAGAGTTGTTAGGGCATGTTTACAGCCACCTCTACGGCATCCGTTTCATTGCGTTACGCTTCTTCACTGTCTACGGGCCAAGGCAAAGGCCTGACTTGGTGATTCATAAGTTTGCCCGGCTGATGCTACGAGGTGAGCCAGTGCCGTTGTACGGTGATGGCCAGTCTCGGAGAGACTACACCTACGTTGCCGACGTCATCGAGGCTGTGCGCAGGTCGATGGAGTATCAGGGCTCGCTGTATGAGGTCATCAATCTCGGCAACAACATGCCGGTGTCACTGGTCGAGATGGTCAGGGCCTTGGAAGAGGCCCTCGGGGTAAAGGCCGAGATACGTTTCCTTCCGCCAGTGCCCGGCGACGTGCCCGCTACATGGGCAAGCATTGATAAGGGATTTCGGCTACTCGGCTTCAGACCGTGCACGCCCTTTTCAGAAGGAATACGCCAATTCGCCGCGTGGCTGTGGAGACACACACAATCGGTCCGATAGGGTGCGAGGACGTTGAGGTTCAGCGTCGCGGGTACCTGGAAGAATCCCTCGGGCAAAGATGACCGGTGGCTATCATGACGGTCATAGTGGACGCGTGGAAAAGTCGGGATTCGGTGCGGTACGACCGGGCGACGCCCGACTAACCAGGCGTCGAACGGTAGACAGACAACGTCGACAGGACGTGGCGCACGAGATGGGCCTGAGTCCGCTCCAGCGCACTAGGGGCGCTAGGAGCTGTGCGGCTTTGCCTCGGGCTGCTGCTCATCGCCACTGCTGTCGGCTGTGTTCCGGAACGGCTTCAGTCCGGAAAGACTCGGACCGTGGTGCATCCTGGAAACGGTCTGCGGCTGACAGAAGCACTCGTTCGGGTTCAGTTCGACGTGACCGCAATGACTCGTCGGTATGAGTAGCTGTACGAGCAGTGCATGGTAGAGAGGAGAAAGCCTAGTTACCATGTCCATAACATGAGCAATTCTTGCTAACATGTGCATGCACTAGGCGTGTCTGGCATCAGGGAGAATTCGAGTATGCCGTCACTCTGGGTGGTACGCAAGTGGACCCGAATGTTTCTAGGTAAGAGCGGATTACACGTGCCGCAGCCGCCTGGACCGTTCTATCGTCCAGGGCACCTAGCAGGCTATTACAACGATCTCCGACGCAAAGTAGGGGCTGCGAAGCACGTCGACGAGCGCGGTCTTCCTCTGAATCGGCTTCGTTCGGGAGAGCTCGTACACTTGCCCACAACAATCACCCAGTTCGGTCTGGGGTGTTGGGACCTCTATCTTGAAACAGGCAGTACCGTCATGGCGCAGCGGGCGGGGTTGGCAGGCAAATGGCTGGTGGACCATGTGGACCAGCGCGGAGGATGGCATGCATTGGGTGACCTCGGAACCAGACAGCCCGGCCCGCTGTACTCGGCAATGGTCCAGGGACAGGCGGCTTCCCTCTTGCTTCGGCTGGCTGCTGCGGGGTATGGTGAGTCGTATCGTCAGGTAGCGGAGAAGGCTCTCGAACTGATGCTTGTTGACGTGAGAGATGGTGGGACGGCTCGCCGTGTGAAAGGCAGGCTGTTCTTGGAGGAGGACGTTACCGGAAGGCATGTTAGTATCCTCAACGGCTGGGTCTTTGCTATCTTCGGGTTATACGATGGTGTACTCGCCACATCCCGGCCGGACTTCCAAGAGGCCTTAGATGGTACTGTTCTGACCTTGGCGTCGACTTTGGAACAATACGACGCTGGTTTTTGGAGCCTCTACGATCTAAGCGGCCATCTAGCGAGCCCATTCTACCACCGTCTTCACCTGGCTCTGCTGACAGTGCTATCGTCCCTTTTCCCCGGTCACGGCTTCGAGTCCACGTTCCAGCAGTGGTCGACGTACTTGACGCGGCGGCTCAACGTGATTCGGGCGGTCGCGGTAAAGGGATGGCAGAAGCTGAGGTATCCAGAAGACGTTGTCGTAGTAGAGTAGCGGGAATCAGGGAAGTCACCGAGGGACGGATGTAAGCTTGGATATCCTGTACGTCACTGCGCAGACCCCATGGGGCGGGGAAGAGTTCATTCTACCCGAGGTTCTGGCTATACGCGCCCTCGGCCACCGAGTGCTAGTGGTTCCCGTCCGCCCGGCTAAGGAGTTGGCACCAGGAAGGGAGGCCGCAAGCGTAGCGGAAGATGCTATTAGACTTCCGCTTCTGGGATGCCGTACGCTTTTCTTTGCGCTCCTAGAGTTTGCTCGGCACCCCCTTGCGGCCTTAAGAGTGGCGGGTCGGGTGGTCAGGTGTACAGAGGGAAGAGTGAATCGCCTAAGAAATGTAGTTGTCTTTCCGAAGGCGTTGGCTGTGGCCTGGGTGGCGCGGCGACAGAGGATAGAACACGTTCATGCACATTGGGCTTCTACCCCATCGACAGTTGCCTATGTGGTGAGCCAGCTTACCGGCATCCCGTGGAGTCTAACAGCGCACCGGTGGGATATCGCTGCCAACAATATGCTTGTGGAGAAAGTACGAACAGCCAGCTTCGTTAGGGCTATCGACCACCGTGGCTCGGAGGAGATTCGTTCCCTGTGTGGGGCTGCCCTGGCCCCCAAAGTGCAAGTGATACACATGGGCGTGTCCCTGGCTAGCCTCGGTAGCATCTCGCGTCGCAGGTGGCACAAACTTGACGTACCCCTACTTGTGTGCCCTGCGAATTTCGTTCCGAAGAAGGGCCATGTCTATCTTCTAAACGCCCTTGCTCTGGTCAGGTCGGAGGGCCTCGCTTTCCAGTGTTGGCTGTTCGGGAAAGGCCCATTAGAGAATGAACTCAAGGGGCTTGCTATGAGACTTGGGCTACTTGACAGGGAAGTCAAGTTCCAGGGAAGACTCCCACATGACGAATTGCTTGAGCTGTTTCATTCCGGGTGTGTTGACGTCGTTGTACTGCCCAGCATCGAGACGCCAGCCGGAGAGCGGGAGGGGATACCGGTAGCGTTGATCGAGGCGATGGCCGCGGGCATTCCGGTGGTTGCGGCCCGCTCTGGCGGGATTCCGGAGTTGGTAGAAGGCGCGGGAGAGTTGGTCACGCCTGCTGATCCCGTAGCATTGGCAAACGCTATTGCCAATGTCTTAAGGAATGAGCGCCTTAGGAAGGAGCTTTCCTTAGCTGGAGTACAACGAGTTCGACAAGCGTTCACGATTGAAACTGTTGTTGGAAGTCTCCTGAGAAGCATGGTGGCTCATCTTTCGCCAGGAGCGACATGGGAGGCTTGCGATGCGCGTCGTGCTAGACGCCAGTCTCACCGCTAGCATGCACATGACTGGCATCGGGACGTACGTTATAGGCCTTTCCGGGGCCCTTGCACGGGCCGGCGTCGAGACTATTGTGTGGGACCGGACAGGCCGCTGGGGACACCCTTTGCCGGGCTCAGGACTACGTCGGGGGGTAGTACGTAAGGCCGTCTACTTGGCTTGGTTGAATGCCGGAGCCCCCCGGCGCCTGCAACACTGCAAACCTGACGTGGCACATTTCCTTAATTTCGTTACCCCAATAGGTCAGACTCGTAAACCTTGTCCCTACGTAACAACCATTCATGATGTGCACGTGCTTACCATGAAGGGCGTGCGACCGTTGTACAGAGCCTACCGCCACGCATTGTTGAGGCTTTCCGTGGCAACTGCCGACGCGATCATTGTCCCTAGTCGGTTCGTGAAACAGGAGCTAATCAGTCTATGGCCAGATGCCGCGTCAAAAGTGACAGTCGTCTACCACGGTGGAGGAGAGCGCTTTCGAGTGGCAGAGGCAGATGTGCTCCCCTTTGAACGGCGGCGGCACTTCCTGGCGGTCGGCCCTCTTGATTGGCGGAAGAATCACGAGGTCTTGATTCGGGCGTACGCCAAACTGTCGGGCGGTCCTTCGCCTCTATCCTACCCCCTCATAGTGACAGGGGATCTGCGTGACAAGGCGTCGGCCCGGATAGACGAATTGGTTCGTCGTTACGGACTTGAGGGAAAGGTGCAGTTGGTCGGCCATGTTTCCGAAGGTGAACTCCGCCGTCTGTACCGAGAGGCCATAGCGCTAGTTTTTCCATCAAGGCACGAAGGTTTTGGGTTGCCGTGTGTGGAGGCAATGAGTAGTGGGACACCCGTTATCGCAGCGAATGTGTCTGCCATTCCGGAAGTGGTCGGAGAAGCTGGTATTCTTGTAGACGATCCTGGAAATTCCGAGGGGTTCGCGGGGGCAATGCAACTGTTGATGGCTGATAGAGAAGAGTGGTGGCGGCGGGTGAAACTCGGGCTCAAAGAGGCATCGCGCTACAGCTGGGACCAGGCAGCGAAGGGTACTATCGCTGTATACGAACGGGTATTGGAAGAGGCACGTTCAGGCAGGAACGTCAAGAGAGCTTGGCGAGATTCAGGTTTACCAATTCCGGAAGAAGAGAGACGGGCATGAACCGGAGCTGGCCGCGACCTAATCGGAAATCGTGAAGGCGACAACTGGGCAAGGGGGGGGCTTCAGTGCGAGTATGCGTGTTGGGGCTAGGATATATCGGATTTCCTACAGCATGCGTTGCGGCTATGGCAGGGCACGAGGTGATAGGCGTCGATACCAACCATGACTTGATTGACCTCTTGCGAAACGGCGGACTGCACATCCGGAATGAAGCCGGGCTCGCAGAGCTTGCGCAAGAGGTGCTTTCCCAAGGCCGATTGCGGGTGGAGATTGCCCCCGAACCCGCTGATGTGTTCATCATAGCAGTTCCTACGCCAAGAACGAATGATGGGCGAACTCTCCAACAAGACCTGAAGACTGAAGAATGCGAAGAAAGCTCATTTCGCGCGGACCTCTCATATGTACGGTCCGCGGTGTTATCGCTGGCCCCTGTGCTAGGGCCAGGCAACCTTGTCGTCCTGGAATCGACGGTGCCTCCTGGCACCACCGAGAAGGTAGTAAGAGGAGTACTCGATGATGCGGGAGTCAATACCAGCCAGGTTCTGTTTGCACACGCACCTGAAAGGGTCTTGCCCGGCAACATCCTTTACGAGTTGGTACATAACGACCGTATCGTGGGTGGACTCACGTACGATGCTGGAGAAGCTGCGGCGGCCTTCTATCGGACATTCGTCAAGGGGGATGTGGTAGTAACGGACGCCACCACAGCGGAACTAGTGAAGCTCATGGAGAATACGTACCGGGACGTTAACATAGCGCTCGCCAATGAGTTTGCGCTGGTTTGCGAGCGCCTCGGTGTTGATGCTTGGGAGGCGATACAGCTGGCCAACAGGCATCCCCGGGTCAAGATCCTGAAGCCCGGCCCCGGGGTAGGTGGCCACTGTATTGCTGTTGACCCATACTTCGTGATAGAATCGGCTCCCGATCTGACGCCACTCATCCAGGCAGCGCGTCGAGTTAATCGGCGAATGCCGCGTCACGTGGTCGAACTGTTCTGGGAGCTGACCAGGGGGATCGACGTACACAAGGTTGCCATTCTTGGCGCATCGTATAAGGCCAATGTCGGGGACGAACGCGAAAGCCCATCGCTCCAAGTGGCTGCCCTCCTGCAGGAGTCAGGGGTGGATGTTGCCATCCACGACCCATACATAGCCAGGTACGATCGCCCGTTGGGCGACGTTGTCGCAGGTGCGGACGCAGCCCTCGTGCTGACCGACCACTCGGTCTATGCAGAGATTGTTCCCTCAACACTCGCTAATCTCATGTCGCACCGTTTGATACTGGACGCGCGCGGTATCCTCGATGTCGAGAGGTGGCGAACGGCTGGGTTTGGGGTTATCCAGCTCGGGAGTGGCCGTACCCGCGAGGCAGTAGTTCCTGCCTGATGCTGAGATCGGTGCTCCTATGCTGATTAATCCATGCAACCCCATGACAGGCCACGGGAGTCCGACCGGCGACGCCAAGGCGCGGTCAAGGTGGCACGTACCCCTTCTGTACTTGCGTACCGTGAGGCATCTGAGACTTCGCCAGGTCGTGGCCCGAGTGTATCAGAAGGTCTATCGCCCCCGGCTCTACCGGAGTGCCTTGCCGCGCAAACGCGTGCAAACGCAACCTCTGACTGAAGTTCGACGCCGTGCGCGGACGATGCTGGATTTGGACGTCTTCTGCTTCCTGAACAAGGTTGGCCAGATTGCCCGTCCCGAGGACTGGAACGACCGCCAACGGGACAAGCTTTGGCTCTATAACCTTCACTACTTTGACGACCTCGTGGCGGAGAGCGTGGATTGCAGAGAACCCGCCCGGACAGGGCATCGGGTGGGAACCGTATCCTACGTCCATCCGTATCGTGAACTGGATCAAATGGGACCTATTATATTCGGGTATGGATCAAGTCGCCCTCGAAAGCCTGGCGCTGCAACTTCGTTGGCTTCGCCGTAGGCTTGAATATCATCTGCTGGGCAATCACCTGCTGTGCAACGGAAAGGCATTGGTATTCGGCAGGCTGTACTTCGAGGGCCCCGAGGCCGACGAGTGGCTGAGGACGGGCTTGGCTGTAGTCGAAAGAGAGCTTCGCGAACAGATCTTGGACGATGGTGCGCACTTCGAGCGAAGTCCGATGTACCACCTCATAGTGCTGGAGGACCTGCTGGACATGATCAACATCAATTGTGCCTACGATCGACCCATTCCCGACCTGTGGGTCGACAAGGTCCAGCAAATGCTGCGCTGGGCTGCGGCAGCACCCCGATGGTGACATCCCCTTCTTCAATGACGGCTATAGTCCCCGATGGTGGTGTAAA
>SPLK01000304.1_pt1 | contig 15519 bp, 15 predicted proteins | sample 2456111 | NCBI WGS metagenome assembly SPLK01 (sample SAMN11156906, study PRJNA527647) | hot springs metagenome | biome: Geothermal region; feature: Hot spring; material: tree branch in hot spring; isolation source: hot spring sediment rich in lignocellulosic material ... | reverse complement strand
TCCCCGAGCTCCTGGCCTTCCTCCAGGCCCAGGTGCCAGGGGCCCAGATCACCCCCCTCCCCACCGACCCCAAGCGGGCCGTGGTCCTGGCCACGGAAGCCGACCACGCCAAGCTCGCCGGGCTCCTCCAGGCCGCCGACCTGCCCAAGGCGGTCCGCCGGGTCTACACCCTGCAGAACACCACCCTCGAGGCCGTAGGGGAAAGGCTAAGGGCCCTCCTCTCCAAGGAGCTTCCGGCCGCCCGCCTGGAGGCCATCCCCGGCAACCCCAAAGCCCTCCTCCTGGAAGCCCCCGAAAGCGACCAGGCCCTCTTCGCCGAACTCCTCAAAGCCGTGGACGTGGCCGAGGCCCCGCCCCCACCTCCCCAGGAGGCCACGGTGCGCAGGCTCTTCCCCCTGCGCTTCGCCGACGCGGAGAAGGTGGCCCCCTTCCTGGCCCGGGAGGTGCCGGGCGTGGTGGTCCAGACCGTGCCCGGGCAGCGGATCCTCTCCGTGCGGGGCACGGAAGCGGCCCTAAAGGAGGTGGAGGCCCTCCTTTTGCAGATTGACCGGGCCCCGGAGCAAGGCCCCGCTCTCTTCCAGCGCACCTACCAGCTCTCCAACGCCAAGGCCAAGGACTTGGCCGCCGTTCTGCAGGAGGCCCTGAAGGCCAAGACCGGCCCCCAGGCCCAAGGCCAGGAGGCCACGGCCACCCCCACCGCCACCGTGGTGGCCGACGAGCGCACCAACACCCTCATCGTCACGGGGACCGCGGAGGACCTGGCCCTGGTGGAAGGCCTCATCCCCCGGCTGGACCAGGCGGTGCCCCAGGTGAACCTGAGGGTGCGCATCCAGGAGGTGCAGAGCAACTTCAGCCGCGCCCTGGGCCTCAAGTGGAACACCATCGCCGGGGGAAACGTGGCCGCCAGCATCGTGGACGCCGGGCTTTCCCTCATCTTTGACTCCACCAGGAGCCTCGCCGCCCTCAACATCATGGCCACCCTGGACGCCCTGCAGCGGCAGGGGCTTTCCCGGGCCCTAAGGGACGTGAACCAGACGGTGCTCAACAACCAGACCGCCCGCCTCCAGTCCGGGGAGACCTTCCTCATCCGCCGGGTGGTGGGGGACCGGGTGGAGCGGGTGCCCTTTGACATCGGCATCATCGTGGAGGTCACGCCCCAGATCACCGCGGACGGCCAGATCCTCCTCAACATCAAGGCGGAGGTCTCGGGGAACGTGCAGCGGAACCCCGTGGACGGGGACGTGGACCGCTTCACCAAGCAGGTGGTGACCACCACCCTCAGGGTCCGGGACGGCCAGACCGTGGTCCTGGGGGGCCTCACCTCCCAGGAGAACAACGAAACCGTCCAGGGGGTGCCCTTCCTGATGGACATCCCCCTCATCGGGGAGCTCTTCAAGCAACGGACGGGGGAAACCACCGACCGGGAGCTCCTGGTGGTCATCACCGCGGACGTGCTGAAGGAAACGGCGAGCAGGCCCTAAAGCCTCCCTCCCGAACCCCCCCGCCCTAGCGGGGGGGTTTTTCCTTTCCCGCGAAAAGGCCCTAGAATGGGCCCATGAGGTTCCTCACCGCCGGCGAATCCCACGGGCCCGAACTCCTCGCCATCATCGAGGGCCTCCCCGCGGGGCTCCCCCTCACGGAGGAGGACATCAACCCCTGGCTGGAGAAGCGGCAGGGGGGGTACGGCCGGGGCAGGCGGATGGTCATCGAGAAGGACCAGGTGGAGTTCCGCGCTGGGGTCAGGGCCGGGCGCACCACCGGGGCCCCGGTGGCCCTGGCCATCCGAAACGCCGACTTCCGCAACTGGGTGGAGATCATGGACCCCGCCCCGGGGAACGAACCCCGGAAGAAAGCCCTCACCGCCGCCCGGCCCGGCCACGCGGACCTGGCGGGGGGGATGAAGTACGGGCACAAGGACCTGCGGGACGTCCTGGAACGGGCCAGCGCCCGGGAAACGGCCATGCGGGTGGCCGTGGGAGCGGTGGCCCTGAAGCTCCTCCGCCTCCTCGGGGTGGAGGGGGTGGGGTACGTGGTGGGGATGGCGGGGGTGTGGAGCGGGGTGCCCTTCCGCTGGGACCTCCTTCCCCGGATAGAGGAAAGCCCGGTGCGCATGACGGACCCCGCCGCCGAGGAGGAGGTCATCCGCCGGGTGGACCAGGCCAAGGCCGAGGGGGACACCCTGGGGGGGATCATCGAGGCCCGGTTCCGGGGCCTGGTGCCGGGCCTGGGGAGCCACGTGCACTGGGACCGGAAGCTGGACGGTCGCCTCGCCCAGATGGCCCTTTCCATCCCCGCGGTGAAGGGGGTGGAGATCGGCCCCGCCTTTGAGAACGCCATGAAGCGGGGCTCGGAGGTGCACGACCCCATCTACTGGGACCCCGAGCGGGGGTTTTACCGCAAGACCAACCGGGCGGGGGGCCTCGAGGGCGGGATGACCACGGGGGAGGAGCTCGTCGTGCGGGCGGCTCTCAAGCCCATCGCCACCCTGATGAAGCCCCTCCCCACGGTGGACGTGGTGACCCACGAGCCCAAGGACGCGGCCCGGGAGCGCTCCGACACCACCGCCGTCCCCGCGGCCAGCGTCATCCTCTGTGCCCTCACGGCCATCGTCCTGGCCCAGGCCTACCTAGAGAAGTTCGGTGGGGACACCATGGAGGAGGTCCAGGAACGGGTGGAGCGGTACCGGGAAAGGGTGAAGGCCTACTGATGCGGCGCATAGAGGTGCCCCGCCCCGCCACCTTCGTGAGCCTCACGGGGTTCATGGGGGTGGGGAAAAGCCGCGTGGGGCGGGAGCTGGCCCGGGCCCTCATGCTCCACTTCATAGACCTGGACCGCTTCATTGAACGGCGCACCGGCCTCTCCATCCCCGACATCTTCCGCTACCTGGGGGAGGAGGCCTTCCGCCGCCTGGAGAAGGAGGCGGTGGCGGAGCTTTCGGAGAAGGACCACCTGGTGCTCTCCTTAGGGGGAGGCACCTTCGTGGACCCGGAAAACCGGGCCCGCCTCCTCGCCCGGGGGCCGGTGGTGGCCCTTTGGGCAAGCCCCAGGACCATCCTGGAGCGGGTGGCCCGCAAGCCCGGGGAAAGGCCCCTCCTCCAGGGGGAAGACCCCTTGGGGCGGATCGAGGCCCTCCTCCAGGCCCGAGCCCCCATCTACCAAGAGGCCCACATCCACGTGACCACGGAGGGGCGGCGGGTGGAGGAGGTGGTGGAGGAGATCGTGGAGGCCCTTTGGCGGTATGCAAAGGCTCGAGGTGCGTGAACCCAAGCCCTACCCCATCCTCATCGGGGAGGGGGTTTTGCAGGAGGCGAGGAGGCCGGAAGGCCCCCTGGCCCTCCTCTACGACGCCAAGGTGGCCCCCCTGGCCGAGAGCCTGGCGGAGGCCTGGGGGGTGGGGCACCGCCTGGGCCTGGAAGGGGGGGAGGGGGCCAAGACCCTAGGGACCTACGGGCGCGTGCTCTCTTGGCTGGCGGGGAAGGGCCTTCCCCGGAACGCCACCCTGCTGGTGATGGGGGGCGGGACCTTGACGGACCTCGGGGGGTTCGTGGCCGCCACCTACCTGCGGGGCCTTTCCTACCTCTCCTTCCCCACCACCACCCTGGCGGTGGTGGACGCGAGCGTGGGGGGGAAGACGGGGATCAACCTCCCCGAGGGGAAGAACCTGGTGGGGGCCTTCCACTTCCCTATAGGGGTGTACGCGGAGCTTAGGGCCCTCAAGACCCTCCCCCCCTTCACCTTCAAGGAGGGGCTGGTGGAGGCCTTCAAGCACGGCCTCATCGCGGGGGACGAGGCCCTTATGCAGGTGGAGGACCTCACGCCGGAAAGCCCCCGCCTCGAGGCCTACCTGGCCCGGGCGGTGGCGGTGAAGGTGGCCGTGACGGAGGAAGACCCACTGGAAAAAGGCAAGCGGAGGCTCTTAAACCTCGGCCACACCCTGGGCCACGCCCTGGAGGCCCATAGCCGCCACGCCCTCCCCCACGGGGCGGCGGTGGCCTACGGCCTCCTCTTCGCCGCCCTTTTGGGCCGGGCCCTGGGGGGAGAGGACCTGGTGGGGCGGGTGGAGGGGCTCCTCCATTGGCTCTCCCCCCCACCCCCGCCCACCCCCCCCTGGGAGGACCTCCTCCCCTACCTCCTCCGGGACAAGAAAAAGGTCTCGGAAAGCCTCCTCTGGGTGGTCCCCCTGGCCCCCGGCCACCTGGTGGTCCGCCCCCTACCCGAGGGGCTCCTGAAGGAGGCCTACGCCCTCTGGCGGGCCCGGCTATAGCCCAAGGCCGGTGGGGCGGAGCACCCCCCCTTTGGCCTTGCCGAAGTCCAGGGGGAAGCGCCCCCTTTCCGTTTCCAGGACGATGAGGCCCAAAGGCTCGTCCTTCCCCTCCCACCCCACCCCCTCCCCCAGGGCGAGCCTCAGGGCCCGGGGGTCCTCGGGAACGAGGGAGAAGAGGGGCAGGCGGGGCCAGGGGAGGCTCGCCCCGAAGGCCAGGGCCAGGGCCTTAGCCGGGAGGAAGCGCCCCTTTTGGACCTTGCCCAGGTAAAGCCCCGGGGCGGGCACCCGGAGGCCCGCAAGGAGGGGGAGCTCCTCCGGGGGGAGGTAGAGGTGCCCCTCCCGGGGGAGGAAGGGGCCTTCTAGCTCCAGGCCCAGGGCCTCCAAAAAGGCCCTAAAAGGGCGCTCCAGCTCCTTGGGGAGGGGGCCGAGGCGCTCCTTTGGGGGGGTGCCCGCGGGGCCCTCCCCTTTCCGGAAACGGGCCAGGAAGTGCCCCTCGCCCTCGAGGCGGTGGGGCCAGAGCCGGGCGGTCTTGGCAAGCTCCGGGTTCCCATCCCCCCACTCCGGCACCCCGGGGGCGAAGAGGGGGTGGAAGCGGGCCTCCTCCAGGTGGAGCTCGGGGTGGGCCTTCAGCACCCGGGCCACCACCCCCTCGTTCTCCTCCGGGGCGAAGGTGCAGGTGGAGTAGACCAGAACCCCCCCGGGGGCGAGGAGGCGGACGGAAAGGGAAAGGAGCCCCGCCTGGAGCTCCGCCATGCGCCTGGGGGCGGAGGGGCCCCAGTGCCGCCTCGCCTCCTCGTCCTTGCGGAACATCCCCTCCCCCGAGCAGGGGGCGTCCAGGAGCACCCGGTGGAAGTACCCGGCAAAGCGCTCCAGAAGGGCCTTCGGGGGCACCTGGGTCACGAGGGGGGAAGCCCCCCAGCGCTCCACGTTCTCCAAAAGCCCCCGCACCCGCTTCCCGTCCACCTCGTTGGCGAGGAGGAGGCCCTTCCCCTCCATGCGGGCGAGGAGGTGGGTGGTCTTCCCCCCGGGGGCCGCGGCCAGGTCCAAGACCCTTTCCCCAGGCTTGGGGTCCAGGAGCACCCCCACGGCCTGGGCGCTGGGCTCCTGGATGTAGTAGAGCCCGGCGTAGAAGAAGGGGTGGGGGCCGGGCCGGGCCTCCTCCGGGTAGTAAAACCCCTCGGGGCACCAGGGGATGGGCCTTAAGGGCCAGGGGGCGAGGGCCTTTAGGTCCTCTGGGGAGAGCTTCAGGGTGTTGGTGCGCAGGCCATAGGTCCGGGGGCCGGTGAGGGCCTTCCAAAAGGCGGGGTACTCCTCCCCCAAAAGCTCGGCCATGCGGGCGAGAAAGGCCTTGGGCCACACGCTACGCACCCTAGCACAGGGTAGACTCTTCTGGATGATCCTCGCCCTGGGGGCCGACCTGGTGGAGATCGGACGCGTGCGGGCCCTCCTGGAACGGCATGGGGAGCGGGCCTTAAGGCGGCTTTTCCACGAGGAGGAACGCCTTTACGCCCTAAGGCACCAAGACCCCGCCCCCAGCCTCGCCGCCCGCCTGGCGGCCAAGGAGGCCTTTCAGAAGTGCTGGCCGGAAAGCCTCTCCTGGAAGGCAGTCTGGGTGGGGATGGAGGGGCGGAAGCCCATCCTCCGCTTCGCTCCCGAGCTGGAAGCGGCCCTGCGGGAAAAGGGCCTAAAGGCCCTCCTCACCCTAAGCCACGAACGGACCCACGCCCTGGCGGTGGTCCTCCTGGTCAGAGAAGCCTCAGGATGAGGGCGTAGCGGTAAACCTCCCCCCGACCCGCGGCCAAAGCCCCCTGGACCATGTTCCAGAGCATGAGGAAAAGGAGGAAAAGGCCCAGGGGCACCGCCACCACCAGGCCCACCACCGTGAGGGCCAGGAGCAAAAGGGCGAGGCCGTAGAGGGTGTAGCTCACCTGGCCGTTCAGGGACTCCTTGGCGTGGGCCTGCACAAAGGCGCTTTTAGGCCCCCAAAGGAGGATGGCCAGGGGAAGGAGGATCTGGCCGATGAGGAGGAAGTACCCCACCAAAGGGGCCAGGTGGGCCACCACCGCCCAGGTGCGCTCCGTTTCCTCAAAGGGCTTGGGGTTCATGGCCCAAGCTTACCCCATCTCCGCTTCCTCCCTCAGGCGGATGGGGCCTTGCTTGTGGGGTTTTAGGCCCACCTTGTCCTGGTAGAAGGCCCGGATCTGGGCGAAGTCCTGGAGGAGGTTCCCGCTGGGCTGGAGGTACCCCCCCACCCCGAGCTCCTTCCGCTTCGCGTCCAGGTAGCCGAAGGCGATGGGGACCCCCGCCGCCCTCGCCATGTGGTAGAAGCCGCTCCGCCAGTAGGGGGCCTGGGCGCGGGTGCCCTCGGGGGTGATGAGGATGACCAGATCTTCCTTCTTCAAAAGCTCGGCCACCTCCTCCACCAGCCCCGTCCTCCGGCTCCGGTCCACGGGGATCCCCCCCAAGGCCCGTAGGAGGAAGCCCAAGGGAGGGGAGCGGAAAAGCTCCTTCTTCCCCAGCCACCGCCCCCGGATCCCCAAGGCCCAAAGGCCGAGAAGGGCGAAGAGGAAGTCCCAGTTGGAGGTGTGGGGCGCGCCGATGAGGACGTAGCGTTTCCCAGGGGGTAGGTGTTCCACCAGCCGCCACCCCAGGAGGCGAAGGAGAAGCCTGGCCAAAAACCGCATAACGCCAAGTATACCAGCCCGTGGTACACTTAGGGGATGGGTGGGGTTAGCCCACCCCTTTTCGTGGGGGAGCATGTACAGGGTTGTCATCGTAGGCCGGCCCAACGTGGGCAAATCCAGCCTTTTTAACCGCCTCGTGGGGAGGAAAAGCGCGGTGGTGGCCGACACCCCCGGGGTGACCCGGGACCTCAAGGAGGAGGTGGTGGAGACGGACACCGGCCGCTTCCTCCTGGTGGACACCGGGGGGCTTTGGTCCGGGGACCGGTGGGAGAAGAAGATCCAGGAGAAGGTGGACCGGGCCCTGGAGGAGGCGGACCTGGTCCTCTTCGCCGTGGACGGCCGCGCGGACCTCACCCCAGCGGACCACGAGGTGGCCGAGTACCTGCGCCGGAAGGGCAAGCCCGTGCTCCTGGTGGCCACCAAGGTGGACCACCCCACCCACGAGCACTACCTGGGCCCCCTCTACGCCCTGGGCTTCGGGGATCCCATCCCCACCTCCAGCGAGCACGCGCGGGGCCTCGAGGACCTCATTGAGGCCATCTGGCAGCGGCTTCCCGTGCGCCAGGAGGAGTCCGAGCCCGAGGTGGCCGCCATCCGCCTGGCCATCGTGGGGCGGCCCAACGCCGGGAAAAGTAGCCTCTTAAACGCCATCCTGGGGGAGGAGCGGGTCATCGTCTCCGAGGAGCCCGGCACCACCCGGGACACCATTGACGTCCCCGTGGACATCGGGGGCCAGCGCTTCATCCTCCTGGACACCGCGGGCATCCGCAAGCGCCCCGAGACCTTCGTGGAGGAGCTGGCCATCCGGCGGAGCCTCCGGGCCATAGGGGAAGCGGACGTGGTCCTCCTGGTGGTGGACCCCTTCCAGGTGGGGGACCGGGAACTGAAGCTCGCCAACGAGGCCCTGGAGAAGGGAAAGCCGGTGGTGCTGGTCATCACCAAGTGGGACCTGGTGCCCAAGGAGGAAGCTCAAAGGATGCGCCGCCTCCTAAAGGAGAAGCTCGCCCACCTGGACCATCTGCCCCGGGTCTACACCTCCGCCCTCACCCGGCAGAACCTGGAGAGGATCTTCCAGGAGGCGGTGCGCCTCCACGAGCTCAACCACACCCGCATCCCCACCTCGGAGCTCAACCGCTGGGTGGGCGTCTGGACCAGCCGGGTGCAGATGCCCAACTTCAAGGGCAAGCCCCTGAAGATCCTCTACGCCACCCAGCCCGAGGTGGCCCCCCCCACCTTCGTCTTCTTCGTGAACCATCCGGAGTTCGTAACCCGGGCCTTTGAAAACTACCTGAAAAACCGCATCGGGGAGGACCTGGGCCTAAAGGAGGTTCCCTTCCGCCTGGTCTTCCGGGGGAGGCGGGAGGAAGGGACCGAACGCTGAGGGCTTTCGGTGGGGCTCCTTGGCGGAGCGCCGAAGCACCTTTTCTAGCGAAAAATCCCCACCTCCGGGTAAAAGCGCGCCGAACCCCCTTCCTGGGGAGCTTCGGTGGGGTACTTAAATCCCGTACTCCGCCCAGCGGGCGTCCACCAGGGCCTTTATCCCCTCGTCCATGCGGATCCTTTCCGGCCAGACCCGGGTGAAGCCCTCCTCGGGGAGCTTCTTGGTTCCGTCCAGGACCAGAACCGGCCCCTCCACCCCGTCCATCACCCGCGCGTCCCGCTCGGGGTCTATGTTGTTGAGCACCGCCCAGAGGAGCTCCTCCGGGCTCAAGGCGGTGTCGTGGTCCGCCAGGAGGAGGAGGCGGATCCCCGCGCTTTCCGGGGTCCTAAGGAGCCTCTCCGCCAGGCGGAAGGCCTGGCCCGGGGCCTCCTTCCTTAGGGTCACGCCCCAGACCCCCGGCCACTGGCGCTGGGCCAGGGCCTCCGGGTCCTCGGGAAGGTGGGAATGCGCCTTCGGGGCGAAGGGCACCTCCTCCCCCTCCTCGGGGAGCTTGCGCGTGCCGTCTATGACCAGCTTTCCCCCATAGGCGAAGGCCCGGGCGCTGTGGTCCAGGACATCCATAGGCCCCCTAAGGAAAAGGGTGTCCCGCCCGGGGAGGGCGTGCCGTAGGGCATGGAGGAGGGTCTCAAAGCCCGGCTTCAGGGGCACGCCCTCGTCCACCACCACCAGGACCTTGGCGAACATCATCTGCCCGAGGCCCAAAAGGCCGTAGGCCACCTTGTAGGCCTGCCCCGGGTACTCCTTCCTCAGGGCCACGTTCACCCAGTTGTGGGCCACCCCCTCCGGGGGCAGGTGGTAGTCCGCCACCTCGGGCAGGACCAGGCGGAGGGCGGGGAGGAAGAGCCTTTCGGTGGCCTCAATCAGGTAGGCGTCCTCCATGGGGGGTACGCCCACGATGGTGGCGGGGTAGACCGCCCTCTTCCGGTGGGTGATGGCCGTCACGTGGAAGCGGGGGTAGAGGTCCACCGGGGTGTAGAAGCCGGTGTGGTCCCCGAAGGGGCCCTCCTCCACCAGGGGCTCTTCCGGGTCAATGTAGCCCTCGAGGACGAACTCCGCCTCCGCGGGCACCGGGAGGTCCACCGTGACCCCCCGGGCGAGCTCCATGGGGGCCCCCCGGAGGAAGCCCGCCAGGTGGAACTCGCTCACGCCGGGGAGGGGGGGCAGGGGGGCGGTGGCCGCGTAGGTGAGGACCGGGTCCCCCCCCAGGGCCACGGCCACCGGAAGCTTTTGCCCGAGCCTCCTCGCCTTTTCCAGGTGGCGGCGGCCCACCTTGTGGAGCTGCCAGTGCATGGCGGTGGACCTTTGATCCAGCACCTGCATGCGGTACATGCCGAGGTTGAGCTCCCCCGTCTCCGGGTCCCGGGTGATGACGAGGGGCAGGGTGATGAAAGGCCCCCCGTCCAGGGGCCAGCACTTGAGGACGGGAAGGCGGAAGAGGTCCACCGCCTCGCCCCTCAAGACCACCTCCTGCACCGGGGCCCGGGCCACCCTCTTCGGGAAGAACCCCTTGAGGAGGGGCAGCTTGGGGAGGAGGCCCAGGAGGGCGGAAAGCCCTCCCTTCCCTGGGTTTAGGGCCAGGAGGGTTTCCACCTTGCGGGCGAGCTCGTCCAGGCTCTCCACCCCCAGGGCAAAGGCCGTGCGCGTCCGGGTGCCGAAAAGGCCAATGGCCAGGGGGAAGTCCTTCCCCACCACCTTTTCAAAGAGGAGGGCGGGGCCGCCCCGCTTCACCAGGCGGTCCGCGATCTCCGTGATCTCCAGCTCGCTCGCGACGGGGACCCTCACCCGCCTAAGCTCCCCCCGCCGCTCCAGCGCCTCCAGGTAGGCCCCGAGGTTCCTAAACACAGGGAGAAGCTTACCCTTTCCCCCGGGGTCCGGAAACCCGAGGGGCTACACTTCCAGCACCCGGTGCTCCAGCCGGAAGGCCTTGGGGGAGCCGTGGACCAAGACGGCCTCGAGGCGCACCGGAAGGTCGTCCCGCCCTAGGAGGAAGAGGGCGCTTTTTAGAAGGCGGCGTACCTTCTTTGGGGTTAGGGCCTCGAGGGGGGTCCCGAAGGCCGGGGTGGCGCGCTGCTTCACCTCCACCACCACGTACACCCCGTCCTTTTCCATAAGGAGGTCCACCTCCCCAAAAGGCGTGCGCCGGTTCCGCCCCAAAAGGCGGTAGCCCCGCTCCAGGAGGTACCGGCAGGCCACCTCCTCCGCCCAGCGCCCCCTTAAGGCGCCCATTCCTGCACCGGAACCCCGTCCAGGTAGAGCCGGAAGCGGGCCTCGCCCAGGGCCTCGTAGCTCCCCTGAAGGAGGAGGCCCGCCCGGCCCTCCCCCTCGTAGACCACCCGCTCCCCCCGGGCGTCCAGGAGGGTGACCCGCACCCCTTGCCCCTCGGCCTCCGGGGGCAGGGTCAGGCTGAGCTCCACCGTCCGGGTCTGGGGAGCCGGAGGCTCGGGGGGAAGGTCGGGCACCTCCACCCGGCCCTGGACCGCCACCCGAAGCCTAACCCCGCTCCCGGGGGGAAGGGGGGTGCCGGGGGCGGGGGCCTGCTCCAGGACCTCCCCCTGGGGCCTCCCCGAGGGCACCTCCTCCACCTGGGCCAAGAACCCTGCGGCGTTCAGGAGGAAGAGGGCCTCCTCCCGCCCCAAACCCCGGAGGTCGGGCAGGGGCACCGCCTCCCCCACCCCCTGCCCCCGGGAGACCAGGAGGTCCACGGGAGCCCCTGGGGCGAGGGGGGTGCCCGCGGGGGGGAAGCTGGAAAGGACCGTGCCCAGGGGGGCCTCCCCCTCCACCTCGGCCACCCGGCCGAGGAGAAACCCCATGGCCCTAAGGCGCTCCTCCGCCTCCTCCCGGCGGAGGCCCTTCAGGTCGGGCAGGGGGGTGAGGCGGGCCTGGTTCAGGGTGATGCGCACCGTCCGCCCCGCCCTGAGCCGGGTCCCCGGAGGGGGGTCCTGGGCCAGGACCGCCTCCTTGGGCTTGGTGGGGTCGTTCCCCTCCTCCACCAAAAGCTCCAGCCCCGTGTCCTTAAGGAGGGCGAAGGCCTCCCGGGCGGAGCGGCCCACCAGGTCGGGGACCGCGTACTCCGGAGGGTTGAAGTAGCGGTAAAGCCCCTGGAGGAGGAGGAGCAGGCCCAGGAGGGCCAGAAGAAGCCCCGGGGCCACCCGCACCCAGAAGCCCCCGGGCTTTCCCCCCGGGGGACGGCGGAGGAGGGGCCAGGGGGCCAGGTAGGCCACCCCCCCCTCGGCCATGGCCAGGTGTTGGGGGCCGAAGCCCAAGGGCGCGAGGGCCTCCAGGGCCGCCTTGGGTGGGGCCTTGCGGGAGAGGGGTTTTTCCGGGAAAAAGGCGTAGTAGCGCCCGGGCTTGGCCGACACCGTGGCCTCCAAAAGCCCCATCTCCTCCAGGCGGCGGAGGGCGGCCCGGTAGCGGTAGAAGCGCTCCTTGTCCTCGGGGGTGCGGACGTCAAAGAGGAAGAGGACCCCCCCCTCCACCCGGTACAGGGTGACCCCGTCCCTGGCCTCCAGGGTCTCCAGCACCGGGTAGCGCTCGTCGATCACCATGCGGGGGCGATTATACTACGGGCGGTATGTGGGACGTTTTGGTGGTGGGTGGAGGACCTGCTGGGCTTTCCGCGGCCCTTTTCCTGGCCCGGGCCGGGCTGAAGGTGCTGGTGCTGGATGGGGGCCGCTCCAAACTCAAGGGGGTGAGCCGGGTGCCGAACTTCCCGGGCCTCTTAGAGGAACCCTCTGGGGAAGAGCTTTTGGACCGGCTAAAGGCCCACGCGGAGCGCTACGGGGCCGAGGTAAAGCCGGGCACGGTGAAGGGCATCCGCGACCTGGGCGGGGTCTTTGAGGTGGAGACGGAGGAAGGGACGGTGGAGGCGGAAAGGCTCCTCCTCTGCACCCATAAGGACCCCACCCTGCCGAGCCTCTTGGGCCTCGAGCGCCAGGGGGATTTCATCCACACCGACGAGAAGGGGCGCACCCGCTACCCCCGGGTCTACGCCGCGGGGGTGGCCCGGGGGAAGGTGCCCGGCCACGCCATCGTGAGTGCGGGGGACGGGGCCTATGTGGCCGTGGCCCTGGTCTCCGACCTGCGGGGGGAGCCCTACAAGGACCACACGACCTAAGCGCCCTGGGGTTGAAAAACCCTGCTCGCAGGAAAGGCGCGCTGGGCATTTTTCCTGGGGCCCCCACCGAAGCGAAAGCTTCGGTGGGGTACCTAGACGGGCCTTCCCGCCATCATGAAGCTCGCGGTCATCCCCCCGTCCACGGGGAGGATGGCCCCGGTGATGAAGCTCGCCTTCTCCGAGGCCAAAAAGAGCACCGCCTCCGCCACCTCCTCGGGGCGGCCCAGGCGCCTTAGGGCGTGGAGGTCCTCCCAGTCCCTCCGGGTCCTTTCGGGGTCCTCGGAAAGGGCGATGGCCTCGAGGACCGCCTCCGTGGCGATGGCCCCGGGGGCCACCGCGTTCACCCGGATGTTCAGGGGGGCAAGGTCCAGGGCCAGGGAGCGGGTGAGGTTCACCAGGCCCCCCTTGGAGGCGTTGTAGGCGGCGTTCTCCTGCTCGGCGAAAAGCCCCTGGACGCTGGCCACGTTCACGATGGCCCCACCCCCCACCCGCATCATCCTGCGGGCGGCCAGGGCGGAAAGGTGCATGGGGGCGGTGAGGTTCACCTCCAGGACCTTCCGCCACTCCCCTAAGCCCACGGTAAGGGCCGAGCCCGGGGCGGAGATGGCCGCGTTGTTCACCAGGACGTCAATCCGCCCCAAGGCGCGCTCCGCCTCCTCCACGAAGCGCACCCGGTCCCGTTCGTCGGCCAGATCCCCCTGGACGAAAAACCCCCCCAAGGCCTCGGCCACCCCCCGCCCCTCGGGGCGGAGGTCCAAAAGGGCCAAGAAGGCCCCCTCCCGGGCGAAGGCCTGGGCGATGGCCCGGCCGATGCCCCGGGCCGCCCCCGTGACCAGAACCCCCCTACCCTCAAAGAGCCCCATCCCGCACCTCCTCCAGGGCCTCCATCACCCGCTCCCGGGGAAGCGCCCCCTGGTAGATCTCCTTCCCGCCCCCTTTGGCCCCGAGGGCCTTCAGGCGCTGGAAGACCTCTTCCCGCCTAGGCCCGAGGAGGGCGAAGCGCCCCTCGGGGGAAAGGAGGAGGAAGGTCCCATCCCCCCAGGCGAGGAGCCTTTTGGCGAGCTCCCCGAGAACGGGAGCGGGCACCAGGAGGGTCTTTTCCTCCAGGGCCCTGGGGAGGAGGGCCTCCACCAGGGCCTCCTTCAGGGCCAGGTTCTCCCCCTTGAGGGCGTAAAGCTCCTCCTGGAGCTTCTTCAGGGGCTTTTCCAGATCCAAGGGCTGGGTGGAGAAGGAAAGGGCGAGGCGCTGAAGGAGGGCGTGCTTGGCGTGGTAGTCCTCCAGGGCCTCCCACCCCGCCATGAAGTGGACCCGCGTTCCCCCCTTGTACCGCTCCCACCTGAGGACCTTGATGGGCCCCGCCTGGGCGCTGGTCTTCAGGTGGGTCCCCCCGCAGGCCGCCAGGTCAAAGTCCCCGATCTCCACCAGGCGGACCTGGCCCCTCACCTTGGGGGGGCGCCTCAGGGGGTAGCGGGAAAGCTCGGACTCCCCCACATAGAAGGCCCTCACCGGGTAGTCCGCGTACACCGCGTAGTTGGCCAGGGCCTCCGCCTCCCGCACCCTTTCCTCCTCCACCTCCTCCCCCAGGTCCACCGTGCACACGGGCCCGTCCAGGCTCACGGCCACCGTGCGGTACCCCCCGGCCCGGAGGAGGGCCTGGGAGAGGATGTGCTGGGCGGTGTGGCGCTGCATGTGGCGGAAGCGCCTTTTCCAGTCGATCTCCCCCTCCACCTCCGCCCCCTCAGGGATGGGGGCGGAAAGCACGTGCACCACGTCCCCAAAGGCCTTTTCCTCCTCGTAGACGTGGAGGACCCGCACCTCGCCGAACTCCCCCCTTAGGACCCCGTGGTCCGCGGGCTGCCCCCCCGCCTCGGGGTAGAAGAGGGTCTGGGAAAGGACCGCGCGGTGCCCTTCGGCGTCGCTCCAGGCCCGTTGGACTTTAGCCTGGAAGCGGGTGGCGTAGCTGTCCTCGAGGTAGAGCCTCATCCCCTTATCCTAAAGGGGTGGAGCGCCTGGACCGGCTCCTTGCCCGCCTGGGCCTAGGAAGCCGCAAGGAGGTGGGCCGGCTCATCCGCGCAGGAGGGGTGCGGGTGGGGGGGGAGGTGGTCCTGGACCCCGGCTTCAAGGTGGGGGAAGGGGCCCTTTTGGAGGTGGAGGGGAGGCCGGTGCGGGTCTTCCGCCACCTCCACGTCCTCCTCCACAAGCCCAAAGGCTACGTGACGAGCCGCACGGAAGGGCCCTCCGTCTACGCCCTCCTTCAGGGCTTCCCCACCCGGGACCTCTCCCCCGTGGGCCGGCTGGACAAGGACACGGAGGGGCTCCTCCTCTTCACCACCGACGGGGAGCTCCTCCACCGCCTCACCCACCCCCGCTTCAAGGTGGCGAAGCGCTACCTGGTCCACCTGGAGCGCCCCGCCACGGCAGAAGACCAGAGGGCCTTCCGGGAAGGGCTCTTCCTGGATGGAAAAAGGCTTCTCCCTGCGGAGCTCCTCATAGGGGAGGACCCTAGGCGGGTGGAGCTCGTCCTAAGGGAGGGGCGCTACCACCAGGTGAAGCGGATGTTCGCCCAACGGGGCAACCGGGTCCTCTACCTCAAGCGGCTCGCCTTCGGGCCCCTGGAGCTGGGGGACCTCCCCTTGGGGGCGGCCCGGGTCTTGGAAAGGGAGGAGGAAAGGGCGCTCTACCGGGCGGTGGGGCTTTTCTCGTCCTTTGGGTAAGTTTTCACGCTTTTTTGCAAAAAGAGCTTACCATAAGGGGGATGATATTTTTCCCCCTCTACCCCGTGCTGGTTTTAGGCGCCTCTTTGGCCTTCGCGTGGGCTCTTTCCCAAGAGACCCCTATCCAAGCCATCCTGGTCCTGGAGGAAACCGTGCTGGAAGAGGGGGTTTTGCGCACCTACGTGGGGAGCCAGGCCTACCCCGTGGGGAGCGAGGCGGAGCTTAGGACCCTCCTCAAGCGGCTCGCCCGCCCCCCCAAGCCCCCCCGCTTTATCCTGGAAGAGGACCGCTGGAAAGGGGTG
>SPLK01000303.1_pt1 | contig 15531 bp, 15 predicted proteins | sample 2456111 | NCBI WGS metagenome assembly SPLK01 (sample SAMN11156906, study PRJNA527647) | hot springs metagenome | biome: Geothermal region; feature: Hot spring; material: tree branch in hot spring; isolation source: hot spring sediment rich in lignocellulosic material ... | reverse complement strand
CGGACCTCCAGGACGCCCGGGAAGCCCAGGGCCTGCAGGGCGCTCCGTGTGGCCTCGCCGGGCGGGTCGAGCACGCCCTGCCGCGGCATCACGTGGACGAAGACGGTGAATCGAGCCACCGCGCCGCCTCCTCGATGCGCCGCCGGACCTCGGCGTAAGTCTCCTCGACGCGGCCCAGGTCCCGACGGAAGCGGTCCTTGTCCATGCGCTCGCCGCTGCCCACCTCCCAGAAGCGGCACGTGTCAGGGGAGATCTCGTCGGCCAGCAGCAAGCGAGGGCCGGCGCCGCCGTCCGAGGGTGTCCCGGCCGGGCCGACGGGTCGCCCGAACTCCAGCTTGAAGTCGATGAGCTCGAGCCCGGCCCGCAGGGCCAGCTGGCGCATGGCCCGGTTGGCCTCGAAGGCCAGGCGCTCGAGCTCGGCCAGCTCCTCGCCTGTCGCCCAGCCCAGCGCTTCGGCGTGGTGGGCGTTGACCCACGGGTCGTGCAGCGGATCACTCTTGTAGAAGAGCTCCAGCACGGGGCGCCGCAGGGCCGTGCCCTCCTCCAGACCCAGCCGCTTGGCCAGGCTACCGGCCACCCGGTTTCGCACCACGACCTCGAGCGGGATGATCTCCACGGCCCGCACCAGCATCCGCACCGGCGACTCCAGGCGCAGGAAGTGGGTCGGCACCCCGGCCCGCTCCACCGCCCGGAAGAAGGCCACCGAGATGGCCGCGTTGGCCTCCCCCTTGCCGCCGATGACGGCTCGCTTGGCGCCGTCGAAGGCCGTGGCCTCGTCGGAGAAGTCGATGAGCCGAAGCTCCGGATGGCCCGGTACCTCGTAGACAGCCTTGACCTTGCCCCGGTGCAGCAACCGCCCTGGCTCGACGGGAGCAGGGGGCAGCTGGCCTCCCCGCGGCGTCACGCGCTCGCGCGTCTCCATCACGATCCCCTCTCCTCGGGCCCCACCTGGCCCGGCTCTTGCGCGACGCTCCCGGAGCTCGATGCCCCGGCATGTCGGGCGATCTCGAGCCGGTCGAAGATGGCGCCGATGCGCTCCAGGAACGCGGACAGGTCGAAGGCGGCTTCGAGCCGCTCCCGGCCCGCCACCGCCACGAGATCCGGGTCCGACAGGATCCGCTCGCGGAAGGTGGGGGATGTGGCCAGCCGCCCCGCGGCGGAGGCGGCCTCGCGGGCTGCCATGGCGTGGGCCTGCACCCGGGTGTAGGCCTGCTCCCGGCTCATCCCCGCCTCCACCAGCGTCAGCAGCACACGCTCGGAGAAGACGAGGCCACCCGTCGCCTCGACGTTGGCCCGCATGCGCGCCGGGTAGACCCGCCAATGCTCCACGATGCGGCGAAAGAGGGCGACCATGTAGTCGGCCAGGGTGGTGGCGTCGGCCAGCCAGATGCGTTCGGTGGAGCTGTGGGAGATGTCCCGCTCGTGCCAGAGCGCCACGTTTTCGAGGGCCGTCGTGGCATATCCCCGCAGCACCCGTGCCAGCCCCACGATGCGCTCCGAACGCATGGGGTTGCGCTTGTGCGGCATGGCGGACGAGCCTCGCTGGCCGGTGGGAAAGGGCTCCTCCAATTCGCCGACCTCGGTCTGCTGCATGAGCCGGATCTCGACGGCGAACTGCTCCAGGCTGGCGCCCAGGATGGCCAGGGCGGCGGCCGCCTCCGCGTGGCGGTCCCGTGCCACCACCTGGCTCGAGACCGGCGCGGGCCGCAACCCCAGGCGCTCGCAGACGTAGGCCTCCACGAAGGGGTCCACGTGGGCGAAGGTGCCGACGGCGCCCGAGATCTTGCCGACGGCCAGCGCGCTGCGGGCCCGGTAGAGCCGCTCGAGGTCGCGGCCCAGCTGATCCCACCACCGGGCCAGCTTCAATCCGAAGGTGATGGGCTCGGCGTGGACCCCGTGGGTACGGCCCATCATCGGGGTGTCACGGTAGCGCCACGCCTCGCCCACCAAGGCTTGCCGAAGGCCCTCGACGTCGCGGATGACGTGATCCATGGCCTCGGCCGACAGGGAGGCCAGGGCCGTATCCATCACATCGGAGGAGGTGAGGCCCAGGTGGAGGTAGCGGGCATCCTCGCCCACCGTCTCCGAGACCGCCTGCAAGAAGGCGATGAGCTCGTGGTCCGAGACCCGCTCCAGCTCCCGGATCCGCTCCACCGTGAAGCTGGCCCGCTCCCGCAGCCGCCGGGCCGCCTCCCGCGGGACGCGGCCCAGCTCGGCCCATGCCTCGCAGGCCAAGAGCTCCACCTCGAGCCAGCGGCGGTACTGGTTCTCCTGTGACCAGAGGGCCGCCATGTGCGGCCGTGTATAGCGGGTGATCAACGGGGCTCGCCCCCTCGCGCCGCCTCCTCGCCGCCGGAGGCCAGCGACTCCAGGAGCCGGCGCTCCCGTAAGGCCACGCTCTCGGCCTGGCGGCGACGGAGATCCTGCAGGCGCCGGGCCAGCCCCGGATCCCGCAGGGCCAGGATCTGGGCCGCCAGGATGGCTGCGTTGCGGGCCCCGTTGACCGCCACCGTCGCCACGGGCACGCCTGGGGGCATCTGGGCGATGGAGAGCAGGGCGTCGAGCCCGCCCAGCGAGGCGGCTACCGGCACGCCGATGACCGGCAGCGTAGTCCAGGCTGCCACGACGCCGGGGAGGTGCGCGGCGCCGCCCGCTCCGGCGATGATGACCGAGAGTCCGCGGGCGGCCGCGCCCTGGGCCCACTGCTGGACGCGCTCGGGGGTGCGGTGCGCGGAGGCGACGGCGATTTCGACGGTGAGGCCGAGCTCGAGGAGCTGGTCATAGGCAGCCTTCATCACGGGCCAGTCGGAGTCGCTGCCCATGATGAGGCCCACCATGGCCACACGCTCAGGATGCGGCATGCTATCGTTCCCCCCGCCGGTAGCCGCCCGGGCGGTCGCGGAGGGCCCGTTGGGTCGGGGGCCTCCAAAAACGACCAGCCCAGGCGGGTCTTTCACCTTGGCGAGGTGAAACCTACCCACCTGGGCTTTTGTCCCACCGGTGTAACGCCCTCCGGCGCCCGCATGCGGGCCACCGGCCGGACGCCCGCGCCGCTTGGACCAGACCAGGGAGGCCCTGCGGAACCCTAGGCGCGCTTTCCCTCGCTCAGCAGCCTGAGCAATTCTGGTCCCATGCTAATCCCGCGCCCGCGAAGCCGTCAAGCGCGCCGGCGGTACGTCTGCCTCACCGGCCCTCACCCATGGAGTGGCTGGCGTCCTTGGACGGGATGAACCCTGTCTCCAGGTGGCCGCACAAACAGCAAGGCTCCCCGGCGGGTGACCCTGTCCGTCGTCCCGCGCTCGTGCTGTCGTGCGGTGTCAGCCGGGAGGCTCGGGCGACGACGGGACCTCGCCCCCTGGCCCTGGCGCTTTCCCTGACCCGCTTGGCTCGATGCCGAGCCGCTCTCCGACAGCCCGCACGAGGCCTTCGGCTCGCCGTATGGCATCGGCAGCGTCATCTGGGCCGAAAGCCTCATGGGGGCTGCCTTCGGGGAGAGCGTCGGGATAACGGCTGGAAATGTAATGGCGGTCGAGCACTCGGCAGTCCTGACGAAACCGCTCCAGGCCGGCATCGAATGCAATGGAGTGGTTGAGCAGCTCTAGTGCCGAATGCCCCCGGATGGTCCGTTCGCCTCGCGCCACGAGGAACGCCTTAAGGGCCTTTTCGGCAGCCTGTTGTGCTTGAAAGCAGGCGGTGTGGAAGAACTGGCCGGTTTGACTCCACCGAGCGGCTTCGAGGTCCCGCTTGGCCGTAGAGAACCAGCGGCGCGCCTCACGTCGGTTCTGATCGATGAGGTCGCTCGTAGACGACTCTCCCCTCTTGCAGAGCGGTGTAGACGAAGTCGCGCCGCTCTCGGACGAGCCGCTCCAGCTCTTCCGGGGTATAGACGAGGGGCTGCACCGAGACGGGCACATCGACCAGGGCGAGGACGTCGTCAATCCGCTGCAGGAAGGGCCGGTCCGTCCGCTTGATCACGAGGAGGTCGATGTCACTGTCTTCATGCACATCGCCCCGTGCCACCGAGCCGAACACGATGATCTTCTCCGGATCGTAGCCGGATGCGACTTGCCGAACCGCCTCCGCCGCAGCTTGGTGCAGTCTGACCCTCCACCCCTGGTGCGTCATAGCTGCCGGCCTCCCACCTCAGCGTAAGGGCATGGGCGAAGCCGGTCAAGCGGGCATCATTGCAGCACGAACCGGCCGGCCTGGTAGATGACCGCCAGGTCCGTGCTGTGGATCAGGACCGGCTCGCCGGGCTTGACGGCGACGCTGTAGCGCACCAGGACCTGGGCCATGCGAATGATGCGAGGGTCCGCCACGATTCATCGCTCTCCTCCGAGCGGCGTGGATGGTCACCCGCTCCCGGATGGTTCCAGCCGCTCCCTGATGGTTCCAGTGTAGCGGTCGGGGGGACGGCTGTCACCGGCGCCCTGGGCCCACAGCCTGGTAAGGTACGGCCGTGGGCAAGGACGCTGCCTGCCCCCGTCGAACGCTTCGCCATGCCTGCGCGACGGGGGGACGGCGATGAGAGGGCACTTCCGTGCCGACCTGCGTCCGAGGGTCAGCGTGGTGGCCTGCCTCGGCGGGGTCGCCGCGGTGGGGTTGGCATGGGCGCTCGTGCTCATGGGAGGGGAGATGGCCATGGCCGCTCAGGGAGGCCTGACGATCCGGTGGTGCGGTCAGGCGTGTTTCGTGCTGGAGGGGGAGGGCTTCCGGGTCGTCATGGATCCGGTGCCGCCCACCATGGGCTACCCCCCGCTGCAGGTCGAAGCCCAGCTGGTGACGGTGAGCCATGAGCACTTCGACCACAACCACGTCACGTCGGTGACCGGGAGCCCCGAGATCTTGCGGGGCTTGGCCGACGGCGGCACCGGGTGGGCCCGGATCGACCGGCAGGTGGGCCCCGTCCACGTCCGCACCGTGCCCTCCTACCACGACGACGTCCAGGGAGCCCGGCGAGGGCGCAACGCCATCTTCGTGCTGGAGTGGCAGGGCCTGCGCCTGGCGCACCTGGGTGACCTGGGGCATCGCCTGGGTCAGGAGGCCGTCTGGGCCGTCGGGCCGGTCGACGTGGTGATGGTGCCGGTGGGGGGCTTCTACACCATCGACGCAGCCGCCGCCACCGATGTGGTGGCGAGCCTGCGACCATCCATCGTCATCCCCATGCACTACCGCACCCCTGCGCTGGGGGATCGGCTCCCCATCGCCACCGCTGACGCCTTCCTGGAGGGCAAGCCCGTCGTGAGGCGCCCCGGCAATCAGGTGACGGTATCGGGCCACCACCTGCCCGCTACCCAGGAGGTCTGGGTACTGGAGCCGCCGCGGGCGGGCGGCTGAGGTCAGGGCCGGGCGGGTGCCTGCGGCTCCTGCCACCGCAGGAGCCGCATCCCGTTGAGGATGACCACCAGGACGCTGGCCTCGTGCACGAGCATCCCGGCGGCCAGGTGCACCCGGCCCAGCAGGACCCCGGCCACCAGCGTCAGCACCACGGCCACGGCGAAGGCCAGGTTTTGTCGCACGTTTCCCACGATGGCCCGGGCCAGCCCGATGGCGAAGGGCAGCTGCCCCAGGTCGTCGGTGACGAGGGCGAGGTCCGCGGCCTCCATGGCCACGTCGGTGCCGCCGACGCCGATGGCGATGCTGACGTCGGCGGCGCTGAGGGCGGGGGCGTCGTTGATGCCGTCGCCCACCATGGCCGTGACCCAGCCCCGCGCCCGCAGGGCGGCCAGACGCTGCACCTTCTCCTCGGGCAGCAAGCCTGCCTGCACCTCGTCGACGCCCACCGCCCCGGCCGCGGCCCGGGCGGCCCCGGAGCCGTCGCCCGTCAGGATGGCCGTGTGCCGCACCCCGACCTGGCGGAGCCGCGCCACCAGATCTCGGGCACCCGGCCGCAGGCGGTCCGCCAGCGAGATCACGCCGGCCACCTGCCCGTCGACGGCCACTAGAGCCACCGAGCGTCCCGCCGCCGCCTCGCCTCGGGCCTGCTCGCCGACCTCGGGCGGGAGGGTGATGCCGTGCTCCTCCAGGAGGGCCCCATTGCCTACTAGGACCCGCCGGCTCTCCACCGTGGCGACTACGCCCCGGCCCGGGAGAATCCGGACGGCCTCGGGCTCCAGCGCGGGGTCGGCCGGATGCAGCCCCTCCCGTCTTGCCCGCTCCACGATGGAGGCGGCCAGCGGGTGGGTGCTGGCGCGCTCGGCCGAGGCGGCCAGTTGCAGCACCAACCGGCTCTCCCAGCCAGGAGCCGCCCACACCTGCACCACCTCGGGACTGCCCTCGGTGAGGGTGCCGGTCTTGTCGAAGGCGATGGCCTCCACCCTGGCCAGCTGCTCGAGGCGCTGGCCTCCCTTGAAGAGGATCCCGTGGCGGGCGGCCCGCCCGATGCCGGCCGCGAGCGAGACGGGAGCGGCCAGCACCAGGGCGCCCGGGCAGGCCACCACCAGCAGCGTCAGGGCCAGGTGGGTGTCGCGGCTGGACAGCCAGGTGGCCACCGCCAGCACCAGGATGGCTGGAGTGTAGTAGCGGGCGAAGCGCTCGACAGCCGTCTGCACCCGGGATCGGGCGGCCTGCGCCTCGCCCACGAGCCTGGCGATGCGGGCGAAGGTGGTCTCCTGACCGGTCCGGGTCGCTCGCACCTCCAGCATGCCCAGTGTCACCACGCTGCCCGCCATCACTCGGTCGCCGGGGCGCTTGGCCACCGGCATGGGCTCGCCGGTGAGCGCCGCCTCGTTCACCTCGGCCTCGCCCCGGGCCACCACGCCGTCCGCGGCGATGCGCTCGCCGGCTCGGATCACCATCAGATCCCCCGGCTGCACCGCATCGGCCTTCACCACCATCTCGGCGCTCCCGGCCTGGACCTCGCCGTCGCGGCGGATGCGGGCCGTCTGGGGGGCCCAGGAGGCCAGGGCCCGGATGGCTGCGCGGGCCTTCTCCAGGGTCCTGGCCTCCAGGTAGCCGCCCAGGTCGAAGAGGAAGGTGACGGCCGCGGCCTCCCAGTACTCGCCGATGAGCAGCGCCCCGGCGGCGGCTACCGTCACCAGCCCCTCGATGCCCGGCGCCCGCAGGCGCAGGCCGGCCAGGGCCCGGCGGGTCACCGCCGAGCCCGAGACCAGCGCCGCCAGCGTCATACCACCGGCATGCAGCGCCGGGGCCATCCCGTCGCCGGCCAGACGCGAGCTCCAGGCGATGAGGATGAGCAGGGCGGCGAGGCTCAGCCGCCGCAGCGCCGGCTCCCTTCGCAGGGCATCCAGGGCTCGAGCTCCCAGCGGGGCCGTCATCGCTTGCGCCGCCATCGACGGTCACCCCACCTGCTCTCGCTGCACCGGTCGCGCCGGGTAGCCCAGCTGCCCCACGGCCCTGGCGATGAGCTCGGAGCCGGCCAGGGTCGGATCGTACTCCACCGTCAGCAGCCCGGCGGCGAAGGCCAGCTCGGCCCGCCGCACGCCCCGGATGCCCTGCACCGCCCGCTCGATGCGGGCGACGCAGCTCGGGCAGTGCAGACCCGTCAGCTCGAACGTCTCTCGTACCATGGATCTCCCCCCGATGCATCTCAGGCTCGCCCCACTTGGGGCGGCTCTCCGGGGCCATCATGGCATCGCGGGGGGAGGCAGCTTTATGACGCGCGTCATGAACCAGGCGAGAAGGGGAGGGGATCCGATCAGATGTCGCCAGCCCGGGCCCGCAGCTCCACGACCTTGAGCAAGCGCACGCGCCGGCGGTCGAGGCGCTCGATGAGCCGATCCGCCTCCATGGCCTGCAGCTTGCGGCTGAGGGTCTCCTGGGTGGTACCGAGGAGCTTGGCCATCTCCTCCTGGGTGAGGGGGAGGGTGACCGTCTGGCCGTCGACCGGGGCGCCCCGGGCCGCGGCCAGCTTCAGGAGCAAGGCGGCGACGCGGCCTTCGACGGGATGGACGGCCAGCCGCTCGACGAGACTCTCGAGCTCGTGGATGCGGGCGGCCAGGGCCCTCAACAGGGTCAGGCTGGCCTCGGGGCTGCTGCGCAGCACTTGTTGGACGCTGACCAGGTCCAGCATGCAGACCTGGCTCGCCTCCAGGGCCACGGCGCTGGCCCCCAGAGGGTGGGGGTCGAAGAGAGCGCGCTCGCCAAAGAAGTCGCCGGGCCCCAGCAGCCGCACCACCTGCTCCCGCCCGCCGGGCGAGATCCGGGTCACCTTGACCATGCCGTCGGCCACGACGAAGAAGCGGCCCGGCGACTGATGCGCGCCGACGACGGTCTCACCCCGGCGGAAGCGGCGGGTCGAGGCGGCGGCAGCCAGGGTGGCTAGCTCCTGCTCGGAGAGCCCCGAGAAGAGGGGCACCCGCCGGAAGCAGGCCATCGGCAGCGAGCAGCCGTCGGCCGCATGCCTCGCGGCGTCCGGACGGGTGGCGGTTGGCTCCGGGTGGGGGTGCATGGGCCTCTGCATCGGCTCCCATCCGGCTGTCATCCTATCACGGCCCGGGCCGGGACGCTCCGCCATGGGCCGAGGCCCGTCAGGCTCGCAGCCGGTAGCCGACGCCGCGCACCGTCTCGATCACCTCGGGCCGGCCGGGGTTGGGCTCCGGCTTCTGCCGCAACCAACCCCCCTGGGCTCGACTCGTCGGATTCAGCCTCGCCGCTCACCGTGAGGCGTGTGGCGATGGCAATCCAGACAGGACCGCTCCGTCGCCTGTGGAAGCATGGCACCCATCAGAACCCCCGTGGCAGCGCAGGCAGTTGTGCTGGGGCAGCTCTCGGGTCGCCTGCGTGGCCACGATGGGGTGGGGCACCTGGCCCATGGTCTGCATGGCGACATGCTTGGCCCCCTGCGTCACTTTGGACCAGGCGGTCAGGATGGCCCGGTGGTCCACGTGGCAGTCGGCGCAGACGAGGGAGCGGTGGGCCGAGCTCCCGTGGCTCTGCCAGGCCGAAGGCGGCGACGGCGAGCACGATGACGGCGAGGGTCCAGCGGCGCCAGCTCACGGGTGCCACCCCGCGCGTATGGCGCCAGCTCCAGCATGGCGCACGGCAGATTAACGCGTCTTTAACGGGGGATAGGAGAGGAGCTCGGTACCGCGATGCGGTCGGTCAGCCAGGAGACGGCGCTGCCCGCCCGGCCTTCCCGCCATGCGGGCGGGGTGGCCCTGGTGGTGGGGGCGGGCGTGCTATGGGGCACCACCGGCACGGCCCAGGCCCTGGCGCCCGCCGGCGTCGACCCCCTCAGCCTGGGCGCCGCCCGGCTCCTCGTCGGCGGAGGGGCCCTGCTGGCGCTGGCGCTGTGGCGGGGCGCGCTCGGGAGTCTGACGCGCCGCGACTGGCCCCGCATCGCCCTGGCGGCAGCGTGCGTGGCGGCCTACCAGCCCCTCTTCTTTGCCGGGGTGGCCCGGGCCGGGGTGGCCATCGGCACCCTGGTGGGCCTGGGCTCGGCGCCGGTGGCGGCGGGCCTGCTCGACGGCCTGCTGCGGCGGGAGTGGCCCGGGCGTCGCTGGATGGCGGCGACGGCCCTGGCCATCGCCGGCTGCGGGCTCCTGGCCAGGGTGGGCGAGGTAGCCGGCGGGGCCGACCCGGTGGGCATCGGCCTGGCCGTGGGGGCGGGCCTGGCCTACGCCGCCTACACCGTGGTCAACAAGGAGATGATCGCCCGATACCGGCCCGAGGGACTCACGGCCGTGGCCTTCGCCCTGGCCGCCGTGCTGCTCTCGCCAGCGCTGGTGGCAGGCGAGCGAGCCTGGCTGGGCGATCCCCGGGGCGTCGCGGTGGTGCTGCACCTGGGGCTGGTGGCCACCGCGACGGCCTACCTGCTCTTCGTGCGCGGGCTGGCCAGCCTGCCGGCGCCCACCGCGACGACGCTCTCCCTCTCCGAGCCGGTGACGGCGGCGACCCTGGGGATGGCGGTGCTGGGGGAGCGGCTCACCCCCCTGGCGTGGGCCGGGGCCCTGGCCGTCGCGGCAGCCGTCGCCGTGCTGGCCAGGGGGGAGGGGCGTCGAGTCGAGGTAAACACCCCGGGGCGGCCACGGGGGGCCTGATGTCCCGCCGCTCGGCCAGGTGAACCGGCTTGTATTGTCCGAATCCATTGGCGTTTCCCAACCCGGACGACTCCCCTCTCGTCGAGTTCCGCTGCCAGCTCCGCCCGTCGGTCGGCGCGCCCACGGGCCGTCGACCGATTCCTCCGGCCCGTTCCTCACGAACCCCGCGTGAATCATGCCAACACCATCATCAGGGACTATAGGTCCTGCGGCTGCCAGGCCTCGCAGGATACGGCTGCCAGGGGCGCCGAAGATGGCGGCAAGAGAGCCACGAGTGAAAGGTGGTGGCCCCATGGCGAAGGAGGCGGCGGGCGAGCGCCTAGCGAGCAGGGTCGAGCGCCTGCGAGCCCTGGAGCAGGCGTTGCTCAAGGCCGGAGATCGGGGGGTGCGCCCGGCGGAGCTGGCGGAGCGCCTGGGGGTGCGCCGCCAGACCGTGTACCGCGACTTGCAGGCGCTGGCCGACACCGACGTCCCTGTCTGGAACCCTGCCCGTGGCCGCTGGGCTGTGCGCCAGGAGCAGTACGTGGGTACGGTGCGCCTCTCCATCCATGAGGCGGTGGCCCTCTTCTTCGCGGCCCGCCTCCTGGCCCGCATGGCAGACGAACACAACCCCCATGCTATCAGCGCTCTGGAGAAGCTGGCGCTGCGCTTCCCCGAGCCGGTGCGGGAGCAGGCCATGCGGGCCGCCCCCCTGCTGGAGCGCCGCCCGCGTAACCGAGAGTTCGTGCAGGCCCTGGAGTGCCTCACCCTGGGCTGGATCGAACGTCGAAAGGTGCGCGTCCTCTACCGCTCCGCCCGGGGCCGCCAGCGCCACCCGTACGTCTTGCACCCGTACTTCCTGGAGCCGACGGCGCCCGGGATGGCCGTCTACGTGCTAGCCTACGAGGAGTCGTACTTCCGCCAGTTCGTCACGCTCAAGCTGGAGCGCATGAGTCAGGCCACGCTCCTGGACGAGCACTTCCCCGAGCGCGACTTCGACCCCGTGGCGGCCCTTCAAAGCGCGTGGGGCATCATGTGGTCGTCGTCTCCGGTGACGGTGCGGCTGCGCTTCAGCCCGACGGTGAGCCGGCGGGTGCGGGAGAGCCAGTGGCACCTCTCCCAGCAGATAGAAGAGGAGCCCGACGGCTCCTGCATCCTGACCCTGCGCATCGGCCACACCCTGGAGATCCTCCCCTGGATCCGCTCCTGGGGCCGTGACTGCGAGGTGCTGGAGCCGCCCGAGCTCCGCTCGCAACTGGCGGAGGAGTACGAGGCCGCCGCGCGTCTGTACCGTACGGCGGCCACAGCAGATTCCGTGTCCGGCCTGAGGCCCTCCTCAGGCCGTCACCCGCGCTTGTAGGCGATACCCGTGCCTCCCGTGGGATAGCGCCAGACCACGTTGCCGCTGGGGCAGGCGATGCGGCACGTGCCGCACTCCAGGCAGTTCTCGTAGGCGATGCGCATGTGGTCGTCTTCCCACTGGTAGACGGCCGCCGGGCAGAAGAGAAGGCACGGCCGCTCGCAGCTCATGCAGCGAGCCGGGTCGGCCAGGGTGATGTGAGAGCCGCGATCGGCCCTGTAGCGAATGGTGAAGAGCTTCTTCTCGACCGCTGCCCGACTGCTCATCCCCGCACCCCCCGCAGCGCATCCCAGGCCAGCCGCATGGTGCCCCGCCAGCCTCCGGCTGCCCTGACCACGTGACGCAGGGCCTCGGCCTCGGCCTGGCGCTTGGGCGTGCCGTCCACCAGGAAGTAGCGGTACGCCGCCTCGTTGATCGCGCCGACCAGGTGGTCGAAGAGACGCTCGCCGCCCCACCGGTGCAGCATGGCCGGCAGGCGCCGGATCTTGCGCAGGTCCTGGCCGATGACCGAACGGCGCACCCGGCGGTCGTACGCCATGAGCCGCTGGGCGCTCAGGTCACCGGCCCGCCTCGCCTCCACGATCACTTCCCCGGCCATCTGGCCGGAGAGCATGGCCAGGTTGCTGCCCTCCCGGTTGACGAAGTTGACCAGGCCGGCCGCGTCCCCGCACAGCACCCAGCCGTCACCGGCCAGCTGCGGCACGGCATGCCAGGCACCCTCGGGGATCATGTGAGCCGAATACTCCACCGTCTCGGCGCCGTGCAGGAGCTTGCGGAGCATGGGGTGCTGCTTGACCGACTCCAGCAGCTCGTACGGTGCGATGGGCCGTCGCAGCAGATCGTCGACCATGACCCCGATGCCCAGCGACAGGGTCTCCTTGTTGGTATAGAGGAAGCCAAGGCCCGTCAGGCCCCGGGAGGTGGCGCCCAGGAACTCGATGGTGACGCCCTCGTTGCCCTCCAGGTTGAAGCGATCCTCGATCTTCTCCCGGGGCAACGCCAGCACTTCCTTGACGGCCAGGCTCACCTGATGGGGCTTCCACCGGGGGATCCCGAGCTTCTCCCGCAGCAGGGAGTTGACGCCGTCGGCGATGACCACCACGTCCGCGTACAGCTCTCCCTCGTCCCGGTCCACCAGCACGCCCGTCACCCGCCCCGTCGCCGGATCCCGCAGGAGGTCGATGGCGGTGGTCTGGTAGACCGGCAGGGCGCCGGCGGCCTTGGCCTTGCCTGCCAGCCACGGGTCGAACCGCGCACGGAAGGCCGTCCAGGCGTTGGGCGGGTCCATGAAGCGGGCGTGGCGGTGCCCGATGCTGACCACCGACTCGGGCCCCAGCAGCCAGTAGCGCTGCTCCGTCACCACGCGCTCGACGGGGAAGCCGCTCTCCTTCCAAGCCTCGCCGATGAGGGCCTCCAGGGCGTGGCGATACAGCACGCCGCCGAACATGTTTTTGGCGCCGGGGAACTCGCCCCGCTCCAGCATCACCACCGAGAGGCCCTGCGAAGCCATGGTGTAGGCCGCTGCGGCCCCGGCCGGGCCAGCGCCCACCACCACCGCGTCGAAGCGCTCGCCGCTCATCGCCTGCCGTCCTCCCTCGCCGCCGCCACCAGCGGGCCCCGTCCAGCCCGTGCCTCTTGGATGAGGGCGGGCACCACCTCGTAGAGATCGCCCACGATGGCCACGTCGGCGGCCTGCAGGATGGGCGCCTGCGGATCTTTGTCGATGGCCACGATCACCTCGCTGCCGCTCATGCCCACCAGGTGCTGCACGGCACCGCTGATGCCGCAGGCCACGTACAGCTTGGGTCGCACCGTCTGGCCCGTCTGGCCGATCTGGTGCTCGTGGCCGATCCAGCCCGCCTCTACCGCCGGCCGGCTGGCTCCCACCACGCCGCCCAGCGCCTCGGCCAGATCGCCCAGCAACCGAAAGCCGTGGGGACCGCCCAGACCACGCCCGCCGGCCACGATGACCCGGGCCTCGTCGAGCCGGACCGTCCTCGTCTGGCGCTCGATGCGCACCACCCGGGCGGCGACGCGGGACTCGTCGAGCGTCACGGCGAGCTCCCGGATCTCGCCCGGCCGGGACGGGTCGGGCTCCAGCGCCTCGAAGACGCCAGGCCGGGCGGTGGCCATCTGCGGCCGGTGGCGCTTGCACAGGATGGTGGCCATCAGCTTCTCGCTGAAGGCGGGACGGCTGGCCAGGAGCAGCCGGGAGGGCGGCGGCTCCACGTCGAGCATGGTGCAGTCGGCCGTCAGCCCGGTGGGCACCCGCGTGGCGATGGCGCCCGCCAGGTCGCGCCCCGTGTACGTGGCGCCGATCAGCACGATCTCGGGCCGGTGGGTGCGGATCACGTGCAGGGTGACGTCGCTGTAAGGCTGCGTGCGGTAGACGCCCAGGGCGGGGTGGTCGGCCAGCAAGACGACGTCGGCGCCGTAGGCGATGGCCTGCTGCGCCACGTGCCGGACCTGGTGGCCCATCACCAGCGCCATGACGGGGCAGCCGGGCAGCCTGGCAGCCATGCGGCGGGCCTGGCCCACGAGCTGCCAGCTGACCGTACGGGGCTCGCCGTCGTGCTGCTCGACGACGACCAGGATGCCCTCCCATCGCTCGGTGCCGCTGGCGTCGCCGGAGGCCGTACCATCAGCGGGCCGGCCGTCGGGAGGCGTGGGGTGAGGTCGGGTATCGGCGGTCACGCGCGATGCACCTCCGTCTGGGCCCGAGCGATCCAGCCCAGCTTCTCGGGGAGACGCCGCTCCACCAGGGCCTCCCACGCCGCCCGAGCGGCCTCCTGGGGGGTTTTACCCTCGATGCGCAGCCCGGCGCGGCGGACGGGCTCGGGCACCCAGGCCTTGCCCACCACCGTCGGCGAGCCCTTGAGGCCGATCTGCGAACGGTCGATGTCGGGGAAGTCCTGGACGGTCCAGACCACGGGCTTGTACCGCACCGCCCGCAACACCTGGGGCAGGGAGGCCCGGCGCACCTCGTTGAGGCTCTCCATCACGGTCAGGACCGCGGGCAGGCGGGTCTCGACCACCTGCAGCCCGTCCTCCAGCCGGCGGCGCACCCGGATGCGGCGGCCGGCGGGGTCGACCTCCTCGATGGCCTCGACGTAGGTGAGCTGCTCGTAGCCCAACCGGGAGGCCAGCCCCGGCCCCACCTGGCCGGTGTCGCCGTCGATGGTCTGCTTGCCGCAGAGCACCAGGTCCACCTCGCCCCACTGCTGGCCGGCCTTGCGCACGGCCTGGCTCAGCACGTAGGAGGTGGCCAGCGTGTCGGCTCCGGCGAAGGCTCGGTCGCTCACCAGCACGCCCTCGTCGGCGCCGAGCGCGACGCACTCCTCCAGCGCGCTGGCGGCCATCATGGGGCCCATGGTGATGGCGGTCACCCGCGTGCCGGGGAAGCGCTCCTTGAGGCGCACCGCCTCCTCGACGCCGTGGAGGTCGTAAGGGTTGACGATGGAGGGGACCCCCTCCCGGATGAGGGTGCCGGTCTTGGCGTCGATGCGGATCTCCCGGCTGTCGGGGACCTGCTTGATGCAGACGACGATGTGCAGCGCGTACCCCTCCCTGCCGGGGCGCGGCAGCCGGGGGCTCCATCCGGTGACCGTGCCCGCGTTCACAAGGTCGACTCTACGATAGCACACCGGTCGGGCCGCGTCTCGGGAGAGCCTTCAGGGGCTTTCATAATGAATTGGCGGCGCGCTGGACGCCTGCTTGCTCCCGGGCGGCGGCGATGCGGCGGCGGGCCAGGTCGCAGTAGGCGGGATCGATGTCGTAGCCCACCCAGTGGCGGCCGGTCTGGAGGGCGGCCACACACGTGGTGCCCGACCCACAGAAGGGGTCCAGCACCACGTCGCCCACGTAGCTGTAGAGTTGGATGACGCGCTGGGCGAGCGCCACGGGAAACGGCGCCGGGTGCCCCACGCGCCGGGCGGACTCGGCCGGGATCTCCCAGACCGACAGCGTCGCGGCCATGAACTCCTCGCCCTCGATGTCGGACTGCCCCCGCTCGGGGCGGCCGTACGACTCCTTGGCGAAGACCAGCAGGTACTCGTGCACATCCCGCAGGCGCGGGGCACGAGGTGACCGGTACGTGCCCCAGGCGCAGTTGCCGCTGGCGCCCGAGGCCTTGCGCCAGACGATCTCGCCCATGGGCAGGAAGCCGAGGGCCGTGTGGATGGCGTACGCGTA
>SPLK01000302.1_pt1 | contig 15671 bp, 12 predicted proteins | sample 2456111 | NCBI WGS metagenome assembly SPLK01 (sample SAMN11156906, study PRJNA527647) | hot springs metagenome | biome: Geothermal region; feature: Hot spring; material: tree branch in hot spring; isolation source: hot spring sediment rich in lignocellulosic material ... | reverse complement strand
TGTGCGTGCCCTCGGACCGCTCACGATGCGGAAGTCCTGCGTTGTCCAGGGTGCAGCTTGACAGGAGCGGCCTAGCCCGCTATCCTAACAGCGGGGAACTGAGCGGCCCACCCAGTAGGGGAGTAGCCTGCCTGGAGAAATCCAGGCGATACAGTCGTCAGCGCGGTATAACCCGGCTGTATCGGTCTCCGGTCCTGAGTGTACAGTGGGCTTACTGGGGACATGGCAAGACCCTGGTTCGGTGCGCGAAAGAACAGAGGCTTGTCGTGTCCCATTTTCTTTTGATCCTGATTAGACAAGCGATGGGGGCACCTGCCTTGCAAGTGAGTCCTTGGCTGTGGGTCGGTTTCAACGTCTTCGTGTTGCTCATGTTGGCTCTGGACCTCGGTGTTTTTCACCGCAAAGCCCATGCGGTATCCACGCGGGAAGCCGCAGCTTGGACCGCGGTCTGGATCTCCCTGGCGATGCTCTTTGCTGTGGGCGTTTATTTCTGGTGGGGATCGGAAGCGGCCCTGGAGTTCATCACGGGGTACCTGATCGAAGAATCCCTTAGCGTCGATAACATGTTCGTGTTTGTGATGATCTTCTCGTACTTCAGAGTGCCGGCCGAGTATCAGCACAGGGTGCTCTTCTGGGGTGTCCTGGGCGCTATCATCATGCGAGCCATCTTCATCCTTGTGGGAAGCGCCCTGGTTCACAAGTTCCACTGGATCATCTATGTGTTCGGTGTCTTCTTGGTGATAACCGGCATCAAGATGGCCCTGCAGCGGCATCACGGTAAGGATCCAGAGGACAACCCGGTTCTGCGCCTTTTTCGGCGCGTTTTGCCGGTTTCTGCCTCTTATGACGGGCAGAAGTTCTTCACTATCGAGAACGGCAAGCGAGTGGCGACGCCCCTATTGCTGGTTCTTCTCATGGTTGAGACCAGTGACTTGATCTTCGCCGTGGACTCCATTCCGGCTATCTTTGCCGTGACGAGGAATCCATTCTTGGTATACACCTCAAACATATTCGCCATCCTCGGCTTGCGCTCCCTCTACTTCCTGCTAGCTGGGGTGGTCAACTTGTTCCGCTTCCTCAAGGTCGGCCTTGCTGTCATTCTGACCTTTGTGGGCATCAAGATGCTGATCACCGACATTTACAAGATCCCCATCGGCGTCTCACTCGGGTTTATCCTGGGTGTGCTGCTCATATCTATCCTGGCTTCGATCCTCATTCCAGAGCCGAAGAAGCAGATGGCTTCCTGAGAGCAGACTGCCAGCCTGGGGCGTAACGTGGCCACACCAGCCGTCCGGTGCAGCCTGCGGCGGCCTGTGGCCATCGACTGGACCCACAATGAAAAGCGCAGAACCTAGCAGGTCTTGGTAGCCAGTATCCCTTTGCCCGGTCGGGCTATCCCCATTGCCTGGCAGGTGTTTCCCAAGGGCGGCGTTGGGGGGTGAACGCCAGCCGGGGCGGCAGCGGACAGCGGCAGAACGGGACTGTCTGGTTCGGCTCCGGCAGCGGCTCCCGCGAGAGCGACCGATCGTGCTGCCCCATGGGCCTGCGGCGGGTGCGGCCGTGCTGGCTCTGGCGGCGCTGCTGGACTGGGCGGCACAGCGCTGGCTCGGCCCCCTCATCGCCTGGCGGATTCACCTGCCGGGCCTCATCCTGCGACAGGCCACGGTGCAGGGCGAGGCCTCCGTCTCCTTTCAAGGGGGAACCGTCGGCCTGTGGATCCTCACGTTGAAGACCCTCCTGGCCCTGCCCCTCTTCTGGCCCTGGCCGTCTTCCTGGTGGCGGTATGGCTCTGGCGCCACCGGGCCCAGGTAGCCGAGGGCGGCTGACGGCCCCCACCGCCGGGGCACCGGCGGTGGGTGGGCCGGCGGTCGCCACCCCCGGCAGAGTGCCCACGGCGGGAGCGGCGGCCGCCCCGACGGGGCTCCGAGGGGCCTCACCCCCCACCCGATTGACCCGTCCCCGGTCCCACCCTCGCCCCCACCGTCCTCCCCAGCCGCACCAGCAACTGGTTACCACTGGTCACCGAGAGAGCCAGCCGGCCGTCGGGCAGGGTGACCAGGCCGCTCCAGTGGTCGGGCCAGGGGCTCGCCCAGGCCGAGTGAGCAGAGCTCCAGGCGTGCCCGCCGTCCTGGCTCCACACGTACTTGATGTCGGTGAAGGCGTCGCCCGACCGGTGGGGGTCGTCCTCGTCGGTCTGGAAGGCCACGACGAGCCTGGGCGGTGCCGCCGAGCCTTGGGCCGAAGAGCCCGCCGTGGCTGCCCCTGGCAGCAGGGCCAGCGCCGGCGCACTGGCCCGCTTGCGGGGTGGGCAGGCTGGTAGACCAGGCGGGGGGCGCTCCAGGTGCGGCCCCGGTCCGGCGACGTGACCAGCTTGATGACGAAGGGGTTGCCCAGGTCGGTGGCCTCAAAGGCCAGGTACACCGTGTCCCCCTGGATAGCCCAGGCGGGCATGCCGTCCCGGGAGTAAGGGTCGTGGGTGACCAGCTCCTCCTTCTCCCAGGTCTGGCCAGCGTCGACGGAGCGCCGGAAACCGATGGCCTGGGGCAGCCAGGGGGCGTGCTCCTCGGTGCTGTAGAAGGCCCACAGCTCGTCCCCCACCCAGCCGATGGCCGGCTCCCACAGCCCCCGCACCCCCCGGGCGATCACCGACAGCGGCCTGAAGGTGCGCCCGCCGTCGTCGCTGACGGAGAGGCGCAGCTCGTACTGCCCCGGGCGCACCAGGCGGTACGCCAGGTACACCCGGCCGTCGGGACCAAGGGCCAGAGAGGCGTTGGCCGCGTTCCCCTCCCCGAAAGAGGCCACCGACAGCGATCGCCAGCTGCGGCCGCCGTCGGTGCTCTCCGCCACCTGGACGTAGGTGTGGGCGGCACCCACGTTGGTGTCGTAGCCGGCCAGCCAGCGCCCGTCGGGCAGGATCAGGAGCCGGGGATACCACGCCCCCCGTCCCGGCGGCACCACCACGAGGGCGGTGGGCTCCTCCCAGCGCAGCAGACCGGCCCCCGCTGGGCCCGCCTCCGCCACGTCAGCTGCCTTCGTCACACCGCCCACCTCCCCGCCGCCGGCCGCCCCCGCTGCCAGGCTCAGGGCCGCCCACGCCACCAGCAGGCCCAGGACCGTCAGCCCCGTGGCCAGGCCCTTCAGCACCACCCGACACGCACCCCTTCCTGGCGCCCCCAGGTCACCGCTCCAGATTCCTGGCATAGAGGGCCTGCAGCCGGTCGTGCTGGCCCGCCAGTAGCTGGGCGGCCGGGGCCTTCCCCTCGTAGACCGAGACCAGGAGCTGGTTCAAGGCATTCCACCAGCTGTCATCCCGAGTGTAGTACCAGGGGTGAACCCGCCCGTACTGGCCGATGATGTCCACAAAGACGCTGCGGTGCCGGGGCGGCTTGTTCAGCCGCAGGAAGTCCGGGAGCAGATCGCGGCGATTCGGCACCATCTGCCCTCTCGTGAAGAGCTGGGTCTGGGCACCCTTGTCGGCCGCCAGATATTTCGCCAGCTCGTAGGCCAGCTTCGGCTGCTTGGACGTGGCGGAGACGGCGATCCCCATGGAGCCCACCCAGGTGCGGGACTGGCCCGTCCGGGGGCTGGCCGGCCAGGGAGCGATATCCCACTGGAACTGCAGATGCTCCCAGAAGTAGGCCTGGTCCCAGGGGCCCATGTAAAAGGTAGCGATCTTCCCCTGGAGCCACGTCCGCCAGTTGTCGAAGCGGGGCGGCGTCGCCACCCTGTGTACCAGGGAGAGATCGGCCACCCACTGCACCGCCTCGATGAAGGCCGGCGTGTTGACGGTCAGAACGGTCATGTCGGCGTTGAAGTAGTCGGCCCCGTTGGACCAGATGGCCCCCTCGACGGGGAAGCCCAGCGGCCAGCCCGCCATGCCCCACACATCGGGGGTGCCGTCGGCGTTCAGGTCGCGGGTCAGTTTCTTCCACCGGGCTACCGCCTCGTCCCAGGTCATGGGCTTCTCCGCCGCCGGTAGCTCGACCCCCGCCTCGTTGTAGAGATCGATGTTGTACACCATGGCCCATGGGCCCAGATCTTTGGGCAGGGCCAGCACCTGCGCCCCCCGTCCCACCACCTTGCCGTCGTAACGGTACAGGTTGACGCCGGCAGGCCAGATGACGTTGAGAGGCGACTCTGGATCCTCCCGCAACAGGGGGGCGAGGTCCCGCAAGACGCCCCCGGCCGCCGCCCAGTCAGCAAAGCGATCGAGGGGGACGTAGAAGACGTCGGGGGCCACGCCACCGGCGATCATCGAGACCAGCCGGGCCGTGAAGTCGGCCGGGTTGACGTACTGGATGTCCACCTTCACGCCGGGATGGTCCTTCTCGAACTGCCGGATCACCGACTCGTAGATGTCCTTCTCCAGGTTACCGCTCCAGCCCATGAAGACCAGCGTCTCGGCCGAAGCCGCGGCAGCCACGGCCGATACCGTCGCCACCGCCGCCGTGACCGCCAGTACCCGCGCCCGCCGCCCTCGCCGCATGAGCACCCCTACCCCCTTGGTGCCATCGCCGCGGCCCGCTTGGGCCCGCGACGTCGGTCGGCCCCACCACGCCCACCAGCCGGGCCCCCTCCCCAGCAAAGGCCTGGAGCCGGCCCGCCCGTCGCCTCCTTGTCGAGCCAGGCGATGCCTTGTCCAGACTCAGCCTGACCGCACCGCTGGACATGGAAATAGTAGAACGCATCGTAAGCGGTCCTGGTGTACACATCTTGGCGGACAAAGAACGGGACAGACCGCCTACCACCCACACGCAGCTGATAAAGGCCTGGTCTCGTCAGCTCCGAAAAGGTGGCAACGGCTACCTGGCCAAAGGGATCGTCCTGGTACTGCAGGCTTGCTTCGTAGACCTTTCTTGACGTGCCCACATCGACTACGCTGAACGTCGCTGACTCCGCTGAGGGACGCTCGGAGAGGAGAATTACCGATCGTTTCTCCGCCTGAGGATGAAATCCTAGATGATTGACACATATTCGAGTCGGCATAGGTGTCCACCTCCTTCTTCGTACATTTCGCAGACCTACGTACATCGGTCCGTTGGAGGCTTGTGCGGTTTTTGCGCCCGGTGCCGACGTGGGCCCGTGGGAGCCGATCGGTGTCGAATATGTGTTCGGTTTGGAGCGTTTATCTCGGCACCTCGCCTCCGCCGGGGTTCGCCCCTCAGGCAGCGATCCCTTCCGGCACATTGACGAGGTGCAACTACGGCTGGACAGTGGGCAGTCGGGCGAGGCGAAGGCGAGGCGCCACGGCAGAGGGGATCCCCCTGCCGGCACGACCTCCAGGACTAACTCCGCTCCTCCAGGCGGTTGGTCGCCTCCACAAAGATGAGCACCACCGGCACTGGGGGCACGACGACTCGAACACCCTCGGGGCTCTCTTCGCACCGTATGTCACATGGTGCAGGCCCGATGGTGACGCCGCGCAGTCTTATCGCCCCCTGGGCAGCGCTGCGCCAGGCGGTGGCCAGGTCGTTGGTTACGAGAAAAGAGTTGACTGTCCCCGCACGGTTCCAGACGGCCAGCATCTCCAGCCCATTGGAGACTTGCGGTCCGCCGGCGACTCCCCCAGCGGCGACAGCGCCCGTCCCTACCGCTGGCGCGTGGTCCTGACCGGTACGGCCGGGACGGTCACCGTAACCCGCATTGACAAAGCGGCGGACCACGATGCTCTTCTCGTCCGCCTGGAGGCCGACGGCCTCGTCAAAGCGGCCGTAGGCGAAATAATGACGTCCTTCTTCGCGAAGGCCCAGTAACTGCTTGACGTAGTGCCACATATCGGGGTCAGAGCGGAAGTTGCAGAAGCGCTGGTCCTCTTGGTCATAAATCCAGATGAGGCAGCCGTTCACCCAGGTGCGGTGGAGCTGCTGGTAAGCCTGTTCAGAGATGCGCTTAGGCCGGAAGCTCTGTCCCTTGGAGGGATAGACCATGTCGACCAGCACGTATTCGGGAAACGTATAGCGAAAGATTTCGGGGTAAGAATTCGGGTAGTGCCAGCCATGAATTAGGTGGGCCACAACCCACTGGCCGTAGATGTCGCCGCAACCCTCGATCATGGTGAAGGCGTCGGGATTTACCTCGCGTACGCCGTCTTCGATCTGTCGGAGGGTGGCCAGGGCGTCCTGATTCCAGTGGGCGGGATGCGGGTGGCCGTGGGTGGGATCGAAGCAAAGGTGGGGACCGATGGCTGCAAAGCAGTCGAGGTAGACCCCACTGGCGCCCACTTCGCCCACCAGCCACTGGACCGTGTCCCGCATCAGGCGCTGGTAGGCGCGTACACCCCGGCAGTTGACCGTAAAATCCTCGGCGAAGAAATGCCGGTGAAGCATCTCACCGTGGCGGCCTTTGGTGGCCCAGGCCCGGCCCAAGGTGTCGCAGAAGCGGGATCTCTGGCCAAAGAGCGCGGTGTTGATATAGAGCGTGACGAACCCGCCTTCTCGGCGCACGGTGCGGATGGACCGAATGAAGTCCATGACCGTGCCCAGCTGGAGATCGGGAAAGTACTCGGGATACAGTTTGTCGAAGCCGCCCGTGCTCCAGCCGGCTAAGAAGAGATGCTTGATCCCTTCCTGTGCGGTACGGCGGTAAAGATGAGGAATGTCGGCAAACGTGTGGGTGAAGGTTCCGTCCTGCCACTTGAAGTCGTAGTGGGCGGTCAGGGCGTGGGACTCCCGCACCCAGGCCGGTACTCGGGGCGGCAGGAAAAGACGCCGGGTCCACGTGCGGTAACGATCGGCGGCGCGGTGCCACGTGCCCCAACAGGCCAACAGGCCGCAGGGGGCCAGTCGACGCACCTCGCCCGGCCGGAGCGGGCGAAGCCGAGCCAACCTGAAGTCGAGGCCTCCGGGCGGCTGCTCGGGCTGTTGAAGTGGGGCGGCAACCTCGAGGGCCACCACCTCAAAGGTAGGGTCGTAGCTGATGAGGGCAACGGTGGTCTCCGGGCCGGAAAGGGCCAGCCAAGGCATCGAGAGGGCGCCACAGTACAACTGCCGGACGGTAACCTGCTCACCGTCGGGCCGGGGAGCCAATGGCGCCGCGGCCTCTGGCGTCGACCGGGCCCGAGGGAGCACGAGCCGTGGCGCAGCCAGGCGCACCCCTGCGAAGAACGGGTAGAAGAGGAACTCTGCTGCCGGATCCTCGGCCGCCCGCAGGCCGGGAATCACGGGGAAGACAACCTCCTGAATGGCTCGGTCAGGGGTCAGGTTTTCGATCTCCAGGCTGAGTTCGAGCTCCTCCCCGTCGGCCTCTAGACGGACCTCCAGGAGGGCACGGGCTACCGGCGAACCCGGCCTGTCGCCATCAGGTAGGAGGTCGTAACGAAGCCGAGCCAGCTGGGCCTGTGACGGTAAGGTTTCGACCCCGCAGGAGAGGGGACGCAACACGGAGCTAGTCGCGTCGCCCTCCCAACGGAGCGCAAACAGGGGCGGCGCTGGCTGTACGGATCCTGTGAACACCTGCTCCCGGCCGGCCGGGTCGAGCGCGGTTAGCTCTGTGATGGTGGCTCTTTCGGGGTCGATCTCGCAACGTAGATGAGCGTTGGCCAGCAGGATCGAGCCGGCTTTGTTGGCGTCCGCCATGTTCGGTCACACGGCTCCCTTCAGTGCCGCCACCTCTTCGCAATGGTCACCCCACGCAACGCTCAGCGCTGCGACAGCACGGCCCTAATGGCCGTATTCACCTCTTGCATGACGACAGAAGCGGGCTTCTCCCCGCGCCACAGGGGGGTTAACGCCTGGCCCTTGGCGGCCACGACGGCAAAGTAGCGTTTGGTCACCGGCTCACTCCGCCCGTACTGCAGCTCCTCCAGGAACACACGGGCGTTTCGGGGCTTGGCACCCGTGTTGAGTAGGCTGTTCACGGCTACAGAGCGGAGCGAGGGGATACTGAAACTGCTCGCGGCGAACTCCCTCTGGACTTCAGGTCCGGCCAGGAACTTCACCAGCTCCCACGCTTCCCTGGGATGCTTCGTGCCGGCGTAGATGGCCAGTCCGGAGGAAGCCACTCGGTTGGCCCTTGCGCGACTGTGAGGCACGGGGGCCACATCCCACTCTGAGGCCGCGTTTTGTAGCTGAATGGAGAAGGCCCTGATATTGTAAAGCATGCCGAGAAGACCATTGCTAAAGGCCGATACCAAGCCCTGTTCGACCGTCCCTGCCGGAGGCGCGACCTGCTCCTTGAACATCAGATCGGCTATCCACTGGTAGGCGGCGACGGTATTGGGGTCGTCGAAGGCCGGCTGCGTCCGGCTGTCGTCGAACAACCGGCCTCCGTTTTGCCAGGCCAGAATGAGATCAAAACCGTGCTGGATGGGCGGATAAAGGCCCCACCTCTTGGGAGCTACGGAGAGGTCGGTCAATTTCTTGGCGGTGCCCAACAGGGTTTGCCAGTCCCACTCTGCCGTTGGATAGTCAAGCCCACGTTGACCAAAAAGGTCTGCATTATAGTAGAGTACCGTGCTCGATGTCTCGATGGGCAGGCCGTACAGTCGGCCCGCCTGGCGGAAGTCGTTTAGGGCAGCAGGAAAGTAATCTGCCAGCCTGAAGGAGCCGTCTTTCGCAATCAGTTCGTCCACGGCATACAGTTGGTTGAGCTCGACAAGATCCCGCATCAGATAGGTGTGTACCCAGAAGACATCAGGGGGCGTGCCGCCCGCGATCAGCACCTGAAGCCTCTCCATCTGCGTGTTTGCATCTCCACCGGGGATCCATACCAGGTTAATGTGAATGTTGGGGTGCTCAGCCTCAAAGATGCCGATGACCTTCTCGTAGAGGCGCTGAGCTTCCACACTACCCCTGTTCAAAAATGTCAAGGTGACCTGACCTTCGTTCCGTTCCGCACCCCAGGCCAGTCCGGACAAGGCGAGCGTGTAGACCCCCAACCCAGTCAAGCCGGCCAAGGCCCTGCTACTCCAACGCCTGCCTCGCTGACTCGAAGGGGCGCGCCGGCTGCGAGACCCAGGTTTCCGACCTCTCATGGTTAAGTTCACCCCCACCCTTGTTGCGGGCCTTTTTTCGAGTTATCATACACGTAACGACGGGTGGGGGCCATGTACGGGATGACCACTCTTTGCAAAAGTTCACCTCGATGGTGTGGAGGGCGTCGCCCGTGACGGGGTGCTGGTAGATGCCGAGGTTCCAAACGGACCGCGACGAGCCCTATCGGACGGCATGGGTTGACGTCTTGAAGGCGTGCGTGGTGCGCCCGGTTCGCATCTTGTACGTTTCTCTGCCGGGACGCCTGCAGCAGGCGGTGGCCACCGTACCGTGGCACACCCTGGCCTACGCCACGGCAGGCGAAGCCACGTACGTCTTCCCGAACGGTGACTACCGAGACCGCCGGGAAGTGGTATTTCGGCAGGGCGACCTGTTATGGCTGCCTAAGGGAAGCTGCCGTGGGCTCGTCACCGGGCCATCCGGATGCACCCACTACTCCTACCAGCTGGCCGTGGTCGGTGATCTCCCCCTCTCAGCCTACGGTCTGCCGGAGTGGCTGTGGCACCGGCCCTGCATTGTCCCACTGGGCGATCATGGTTACACCTCAGGACTATTTGCTCGGCTTTGGCTGAGCTGGCAACGGCGAGACCCGGCTAGCCTCCTCCTGATGCAGGGTTTGACGTTAGAAGCCCTGGCGCTCCTTAGCCGGGTTTTGGACGGCGACTCCGTCGCGCCCCATCTTCGCTTGCGAATACAGGAGCTCATAGAGTACATGGCTACGCACCTGGCTGACCCTGAGCTGGATCTGGGACGCCTGGCCGCCGTGTGTGGCTGGTCGCCTCGTTACCTCATCCGCGTGTTTCGGCTGGTCACGGGGAAAGCACCTATGGCCTACCTTCGTGAACTGCGCGTTAACCGGGCAGTTCACCTTCTGGGGCAGCCCGGCCTATCCGTCCACCAGATTGGCGCCGCAGTGGGGTACCCCGATCCGGCCCACTTCAGCCGAGTGTTCAAAGGCATCACCGGTGTGGCGCCACAAGCCTATCGCGCTGAGTTGAAGGCGTTGGACCACAATGACCGGGCCAGTCCTACACACGGTACCAATAGCCATGCTGATAGCCACGTCTCTCAGGTGGATGAGCACTGATCTGGCGAGGCGGCGCCCAGGAGCCACACCGGGTCAGGGGCGCAGCATTCGGACAGCCGAGCAGCTCGCTTGCGGTCCGTCGCCGCCCGGGCAAGACGTACGGCCTGTCCCGGTCCGCCAGGCGGTCGCGGCGCGGGCCAGGTCGTACCGGTATGGAGATCTAGTCGGCGCCACCCCCGGATCTCCACTCAGCTGGGCAACCACCAGGTGTGTGAAGCCATCCGTTGAGGCAGTGACCTGAGTCCTGGGGCACGGCCTGGCCAGACCGGGTGCCCATGCTCGGACATCACCCCGGGCAGCCGCGGCCGACGGCGCATTCGAGGACGTCGGGCCGAGGAAAGTCCATTCGTGTGGCACCGACGCTGCCCCGGAAGCCCGAAGAGCGTGCCCAATGGAATGACACCACCCGTTCCCGCACTGCGCTCCGGTCCCGGCTTGCGAGCGCCTCCCCCGCATCGGCCTAATCTATGCCGACTTCAAGCTCCGGGCATCCGACAGTGTTGCGGGGCTGGTTCGACTCCAACCACCGGCTTCGGAAGACGACCATCCACTTGGTCGACTGACCCGACGGCGGAGTTGTCCAACGGGCCCACCCCTTCCGTCCACCAACAAACCGCTTGCTAGCCGCTCCTTCGGGTTACGTGCCGGAAAGCAACCTTGCCTGGTCAAAAAGTGGCACGATGTCCCTGAGAAACATCTCGGCCCTCTGGCGATCAGCTTCTGTGTAATTCTGGTCAGGCTTGCGCGACTTCACCTCTTGGAAGGCCGACACAAGGTCATACCCGTGTTTCATGAAATAGCGCATGGTAGCGACCAATTCCAGGAAACGAGCGTCTTCATCCATAAGCCGCCGGATTGCCGACTGAAACGCAGAAGCCCGCCGAACATCCTCTGAAAAGTGCTTCCGCGCCTCTTCCTTTAACTCATATGTATAGGTGGGATATCCACCCTGCGTAACCCCCTCCCTCTCACTCACCACACCTAGTAGTGCAAGCTCACCCAACTTGCAAGCTAGAGACTCCGAATACGGACCGAACCAATGGTAATCGAAGGGTTCCTCTAGACCTGGAAAGCCCAGCTCCTGGGCTATATAGACCGCCTTCTGGAGCTTCTTCCTACCCGTTACCCGTCCGGCAAGGCCCAAGAAAACAACGAGGCCCCTGTAGCGATCCAGCCACATACTAAGACCCTCCACTAACGATCTTCTGGACTTCAGCACGGCATTCTTCCGGAACGTAAAGGGTCATTCGAATCTCGCGTCTCGCGATAGCCTGCACTGCAGGAGAGCTCCTGGATATTTCTTCTTTTTTGCCCGACTTATCCAGAAGAACGATAGCCGGTTTTTCGCTCTCCCCTTCGTCCGCCACATAGTAGTCGTAAGCTACAGCAGAGCAACTGTCTACGAGCGCGTAGAAGTCAGGAGCGAAGCCCCTGGATTCCACAACCCTTTTCACCAAGGTTTCTAGCCCCCAGTTAGACCTGTCCCGAGGTAAGTCAACGGGTTTTAAGAGATCCCTTTCGATAAATCGACGAGACAAATCGCTCAGGATCGGATCATCGCAGGTGCACCACTCTTTCAGCGCAACAAGGACATCGGAGTCATCAAGAGCGAGATAGACGCCCATGGGGAATGGCTGGAACGAGCCCCTTGCCTGCCTTAAGGCTTCCTTAAGAGTTCGGCTCACACCGTCTAGCGGAAGCTTCCCCTGGGCGCAAAGATCCTGCGCCCTCGTCCATGCTGCTTTCAGCAGACACTCTGCTCCTCTCGTAGTCTTATGAAAATAAACCTGCCAATACATGTGGTACCGGGCGAACAAGTACTCTTCAACATTCATCTTGGCCCGGTAGTCAACACGAATTTCAGATCCCTCACGAACGAGCATGCGGACAAGTCGCTCAACATCGTACTTGCCATATTGGACCCCGGCACACTGGGAGTCCCGGAGCAAATAGTCCATACGATCCGCATCGAGCTGGCTTGAGATCATCTGGACAACTATGCCATATCCTGGCTTTTTCGCGATAACGGATGCAACTTTCTCCGGCAGTGACTCGTCGATGGCGCGCAGGCGCTTGTTCACCGTTGTGTCCGACAAGATGATCTCCTGACTCCAGTATTCATGACGCTTATTGGGAACAATGACGCCCTCCAGGGCGTGGGAAAAGGGGCCGTGGCCAATATCGTGCAGCAGGGCAGCACAGAGGCCCACACACATCTCTTCCTCCGTCAGCGCGCCACCTTGCAGGCGAAATACCTCCGCCATCCTCTGAAAGACGTGAGCTACTCCCAGGCTGTGCTGAAAACGAGAGTGCTCTGCGCATGGATAGGTCACCGCGGATGTCCCCAACTGATGTAGACGCCTCAGGCGCTGGAACTCCGGCGAATCGATGAGGTGTACATAGAACCGCGGCAGCGAGACAAACCCATGAATGCTATCCCTAATCAGCTTGAGCCGTTCCACAACCAGCACCTCGGTTTCAACACCGATACAGCCATTGGGAATGACAGTCTGGCTCAAGGAGGATCGAATAAACGCTGTCGATCTCCAAGAACCCACTCGCTGTCAGCAGATAATGGCCCTACACAAGGTCCTGCAGCTCGCTTCACGCACATGCGTTCGTCCTTTCTCGCCTTAATCATAGCAGCGGAGGCGCCCCGCTGCAACCCCCGAACAGACACGGCGAGTCAACGTCTCTGCCCGCGTCGCCTCCCCCGGGAACAGGACGCCGAGGGTAGCCTTATTTTCGTCATCAAGTGATCCCACTTTCCATTGACACACCGGCCACAGCAGCTGTTCCCGCTTCTACCAGTCGGTCCAGCTTGAGCACAACCGGAAGAGAAGGGGCCGATCACCCCTGTGGCGAATAGCTAACCCACGTACTCGTGCGTTCCGTGGTTACTCCGACCATCACACGGACGGTGGGATCACGCCCATGTCCGCAAGGCGCCGTGCTGGACCGTCGGCCAGCCTCACGATATCTCTTTCCTTAGAAGATCTTTCGCGGCCTGCCCAAGATTTCTTGCGCTCAGTAGCTACCGGCAGCAGTGAGCACGTGCGAGTCATCTACTCGATCCTTAATAGTGAGAGCCTGGCCGAGCTGGAGCGGGTTGAGCTCCTCCGGCCCTTGCTGACTGCCTTACAGCGGGAAGTGGAGTGGAGACCCAGCGAAGGAGCGGTGGTCTCACTTCCGAGAATTGAAGACACCAAGCTGAAGGAACTTCGCCGCCTGACCGCACGCGAGGTCGCGCGTGTCCGAGGCTGGGCTCGCCAAGTCATCGCCAGCACCCTAGGGACCTCCGCGCCCAACCTTCAGGGAGCACACTACCGGGCAGCAGTCCGTTTCACAGAAATCCTCCGTCAGGTTCCTGGAGTCCAGGAAGTGTACCTCTTTGGCTCGGTCTCAAGGGGAACAGAGAGAGCCGACTCTGATGTGGACCTGCTTATCGTTCGCGGTCGCGGGGTAACCGACACAAAGTATCGGCATCTGCTTTGGGACATCTTGGAACCAATAGCGGATATGATCGGTTTTCCGACAATCCGTATACGGACGCAGCCCGGGTCCGAGAGGGACCCGTGGCCAACGTTGCAGCTCATGGTTGTCGCTGGTAGACCCAAGGACTGGTCCCACCACGGTCTATCAGAGGGAGAACTCCTCAACTTATGGCGGTTGGACACCCCTCAAGCCTTGCACCTTCGGTCGAAGAACCCTTCCCACATGTTATCCCTGATCAAAGGCAGCCTAGCGGTCATCGTATACGAAACTAGATGGCACTGGCTAGGTGAGGACCCTGAAGACGGCTTCAGTGCCATCGGACTTATGGAAGTATACGACAAGGGCCACATTCAGCTTAGAGAGATTGAGTTGGAAGCTCATTGGAACCTATGCCCGCGCGTGATCATCTGCTCTATCGAGAGGCACGGCGAACGCTGCCCAGAACTGGCCCGACCAGCCCAGCAACTCGCGCGCCAGGCCGTTCTCCGTTGGATCAGCGAGAAAACCGGGGTGACTAAGCCACTTATTGAATTTCGGCGCGTAGAATAAGGCACACCACGCCTCTGATTCGACAGAACCAAGCAGCCCAACCTTCGCGCTAATGCGGCAAGTGTCCACCGCTCGACGGACCCCCACCACGGCCAGCCATAAGCCCGCCCCTACCGGAAAGTCTGGTATGGTACTGGCAGCCACCACGGACCAGCTTGCCAGCCGGGTAACCTGCTGGCTCCGGTCATTCCACCGTCTATCCCCTGTCTTTAGACCGCCTGGTATTTACGACGGGATACCCCCGTCCGAGCATCGACCGGAGCCTTGAGCACGCCCAGCTACAGCTGCAAGTTGTTTAACATCCTGGCAACGAGCGCGACCGGCACCCTACCCGCAGCTGGCCCCTCAGGTAGGACGGCGACTTCGAGTACCACTTGATCTCGCTTGACGTCTCCCTGCATACCTCTCACATCCCGTGCCGATGTCTGTGGTACCACGAAGTATGCCCTCAGACACGGCCGGTTCGGGAGATGCTGACCCACCTACATGCCGCCGAACTGCAGATTGTCCCCGGACGCCGCTCAGTGGGCAAGGTGGATGTCCCTGTACGGATGGCGTTTTTCTTCCGCAGGGCCCGCGATTCCTCTCAAGCCATCTGTCCCCGTACGCACCCAACAGAGCCTGGCCACCCTGCCCCGGAAGAGATGGACGCAGCGGCCTAGCAGGGCGGGCTAATGAGTTTGTGCTGCGTCACCACCAGCTGCTGCGGCTCCGACTCCGTGACGAACGCTGCGGTGGACACCCGGAGACGGGGCCGTGGGCCAAATAAGCGCCGGACTGCGATCCGCCCCCTGTCCCAGAGCTGCTGGGCCAGGGCGGCGCCCAGGACCAGGGCCGGGTCGCGGATGCCGTATCCGAAGACCTGGCCGGCTAGAACACGGCCGGCCCGCCCCTGGCCGGGCATGACGTCCGGCCCGTCGAGCTCCGGCAGGCGGTCCCGGCGGACGAAGGCGAAGGCGGGCCCGAGGGGGCCAGGGTTCACTTGTGGACACAGCCGACGGCGGCGTCGCAGCCCCAGGGGGCGAGGTCGATAGGCACATGGAAGAGGGCTTGGGCACAGTCGACGATTCACCAAGCTCCGTGCTCTCGGGCGATGGGGCTGATTTCGGCCACTGGCAGCCGGGTCCCGCTGGCGTGGCTGACGGCGCTGACCATCACCAGCTGTGCGCGGGGCGTGACGGCTGCCCGCAGCCTGGGAAGGAACGCTCGGCCACCGTCCACGGGGACCTGCCGCACGACGACACCTGGGTGGCGGGCGGCAAGCTCCCACGGTCAGAGACCGCCGCCGTGTTCCTCGTCGGTGGCGAGGACTTCGTCGTCGGGCTGAAGGGCCAGGCCAGTAGCCAGCACCTGCATCGCTTCGGAGGCGTTGGCTGGGACGGCCACTTCCTCGGGAGCGACGCCCAGGTAGGCGGCGATGCTCTCCCGGGCCGCTTCGGCCAGGTGAGCTCAGGCCCGCATCACCTTCGGGCCGAGGTGCCCCTGCCGCCCGAATTGCCGACGCAGGCGTCCAATGGCCCGAACTACCGGAATTTCCGGTGAGGGGAGGG
>SPLK01000301.1_pt1 | contig 15702 bp, 13 predicted proteins | sample 2456111 | NCBI WGS metagenome assembly SPLK01 (sample SAMN11156906, study PRJNA527647) | hot springs metagenome | biome: Geothermal region; feature: Hot spring; material: tree branch in hot spring; isolation source: hot spring sediment rich in lignocellulosic material ... | reverse complement strand
GAAAACTCTATATCAGCTTCCACGTATGCCAAAAGGTCAAGGAGTTTTTCCCTAAGGGGTGCTATATAGTTAGAAAGTTCTCCACTAAGCTGTCGCAAAGCCACCTGCCTTGCAAGGTCAGTCTTAGCACTTATAAGATCGGCTACAGCTTCTGCTTGTGTGATGTCCATTTTTCCATTAAGGAAAGCCCGTTTAGTAAATTCTCCAGGTTCGGCAAGTCTAATTCCTTCCCTAAGAAATATCTCAATAGCTCTTTTCAGTATAAGGGGATTTCCATGAAGGCACATCTCTATCATGTCCTCACCGGTGTAAGAAGCAGGTGCCTTGTAGTATATAAATATACCCTCGTCAAGCACTTTACCATCCTCATCCAAAAGTCTAAAAAAGTGAGCGTAACGCGGCTTTAACTCACCCTTTATGCTCACATACCTTTTTACCTTTTCCAGTATACCGCTACCTGAGATTCTCAACATGCCTATAGCACTCTCACCATAAGGCGTTGCTATAGCAATTATGGGTTCTCTAAGTTTAATCATGGATTACCGCTGCCTGTTTGGTTATTAAGATAACACTTTTTTAAAAATTTTCAAGCAAAAATTTTTCAAGCAGGCTTTATAATATATATTGAGGGGGTAATATGGGTAAAGAAAATGTTATTACGCTCTATCCCTCAAGCTGGCTCTATAGCGGTTTATAGAAATTATCTCCATTCGGCTGGAAATATGTTTTTAAAGGATTTGTTAATATATGTAGTGTATGATAAGCATATAAACCTGCTCCTGTAGTCCGTCCTTATGCATGTGTGCCCTGAGGCTTCAAACTTTACCAAAAGGCGGATGGTAAAATTATAAACCCTTCTCAATTGAGCAGTTAACAAAATTGTGTTCCATGCTAAAATATGATAGTGATATGATAGTGAATAGGGGGATGCTTATGCCAGAGATTGTTCTATACCCTTCCAGCTGGCTGTACAATGCAGGTGTCATAGGTTTCTTAAGGGTTCTGAAAGAATGTGGAGAAACCGTAGAGAACTTTTTGAAGGATGATGGTAGTGTAGAGATTGAGGAGTCAAAGATTGAAGAAATTTTAAAACAACCTAATGGAGATGGTTTAAATCCTTTTGATAAATTTGGTAGCTGGCATAGGTATTACATAAAAGTAACATTTTATGATTTATACAACGACAGTAATTTTGATGAAGCTATAAAAAAGACCATAGATGAGTTACTTAAAGTTAGAAATGACTTACTTAAAAAGAGGAAAAAAGAAGCTGTAGTAAGTGTAGATGAAAATAAAATAAAGGGGAAAGTAGAAAAAAACTTTGTATATGCAGACTTCTTTACTCAGGAAGAATTAAATAAAATAAAAAGTTTATTGGAAGATGAAAACAAGACTGAACCGGAAATTTCCAAGGAAATTTATGAAATACTTTCAAAAAAGGAAAAGCAATATAAATATAGAAAAGCTGTGGCGATCCTTTTTCCAAGTGGTGGATACTATCAGAACTTTTTCAATCCATCTAATTTTAGGAAGGTTAATAAATTTTTAGAGACATTTAAATCTGAAAATTTCCTTAAAATTGCTGATACAAATATAAATGTTAATATAAATGTTTGTTCTTTTTGTACCGATAGAAAATTTAAAGTAGAACCTATAAATTTCATGTTTATGAGTTTTCTATTTCCTGCAAACTCTTTTAAAAACTCTTACTGGAATTTGGATGATAATAATTTAACAAATATCTGTAGTCTGTGTAAATTTTTTGTAATTCATTTTCACTTAGGTATGATAAAACTTCAAGGTGGTTCTGAAATATTCATCAACGCTCCATCTTTTAAACTTATGTGGAATCTAAATAATTATGTACGTACTTTGTACGGAAGAAAAGAAATAACGGGAACAAAGGAGGTCTTAGGTATATCCCTTATAGAATTATCAACTAAAATTAACATCCACTTAGGCAGATGGGAAAAAATGAATATAGAGGTTGTAAGTAAATATCATGACAAAATAGACTTCTTTTCCTTGCCATCAGATATAGTTGATTTACTTACCAATAGGGAAATTGCATCTTTGCTAAAGCAAATCGGGGAGTTTAAAATTTTAAACATGGTCTTAGATGGAGAATTTAATGGTATATTAGAGTTTGGGGAAAAGGCTTTGAGAGACGCTATGAAGCGTAAATCTGGAAAAGACACTGGTACTGATTTTATAAACGAGGATATCAAATTGAAAAAGAACAAAGAAGATTTATTTAGTTTTTCTCAAAAGCTTTTTAAACTCTACGCATTGATAAAATCAGAACTTAAAAAGGAGGTGATTGCATGAATGATGAAAGCAAGAACTTTAATATGGATGAATGGAAAAAGCAGATTGTGAATCATCTTCAAGAAAAAATAAAAAGTAACCACTTAAATTATGAGGATTTTAAAAACATAATTTCAGCATATCAGGACCTTGCTCTTGAGCTTCAGAAAATCCTTGAATCCGCATGGAAATTATCTAAAGGTGAAGACAAAGAGAAATTCAGAAGACTATATGCGAAATTCTCTAACGATATTGCAGGAGAATTAACGGAAAAATTATATAGAATTGGTCGCAATCTGAAAAAGGAAGAAGAGAAGCTAACATCCACTTTTAACAATATAGGCTATAGAATTCTTGAAAGGACACGATTAGGATTAAGGGATGAAGTATGTTATATGATAGTCAGAGCCTTCTACACAAATAATAAAGAAGTTCCAGAAAAGCTTGCAGAAGCCTTCAAGCCGGTCTATTCTGAGGAACTTTTTAAAACTTTTATATATTCCTTTTTAAGCGGAATTTTAGGGAAAACAAAAACAGAAGGAGGTGAAGAGGAATGAGTGGTCAAGCACAAAACACACAACAGCAGAATGGAACAAAACTAAAACACATTACAATAACTGTGATTTTTGAAGGATCAGCTTTAAACAGAGATGAGAAAATCGCCGGAAACATTCTTTCTATAAAGAAGCTCAAAAGAGGAGATAAAATTGTTAGTTTTATTGGAAAACCTGCTATAAGGCACTATCTGTTTGAAACACTTGTTAAAGCTTGCGGTTGGAAACCAGCGGAAGTAACTGCTCAGGGTGATGTCGTTCAGTTTGATATCACAAAGGACGATATTATAACTAGTCCAGAACTTGACGCTTTTGGGTATATGTGGACTCATGAAAAATCAGGTATTACGCTAACAAGAAAATCTCCCGTTTGTATTACAAAAGCTGTAGGACTGGAACCTTATAAAGGTGATATGGCTTTCTACGCCAATCATGATTTAGTTAGAAGAGCTATAAGAAGTGGGCAAAATGCGGACCCAAATCCCTATAGTAAAGAAGAACATATTTCCTTTTACAAATTAAGTTTTACAATTGATGTGGATGTTTTTGGAAGTGATGTATGGATATTTAAACCTTCTTTTAAGTCTGGTGATAGGACTTTTAATGTACAAGTGAAGAGAGAAGAAAATAGAATAGTAGTATGCACAGAGCCAGAAACAGATTGGATAATACTAACTCATGATTATAGAAATGGTGTTTATGTGGATGAAACAAATAGAAGAATATCTTTTACTGTTGATTTTGCAGAAAAGAAAAAGCGCATTCGTGATATTCTAAATGCCATCAAGAATGGACTTTGTGCTCAATCAAGCGGTGAATCAAATACGATAGCTCCTCTATTCTTAATTGCTGCTCCTGTAAAAGTGCCTGCTCCCATCTTTCATTCCTATATAACGATTTACTATGACGATATAAAAGGCGTATATGCGGTAGTGGGAATGCCAGACTGTATTAAAAACGGGTGGATTGCAGGAAATGTTGTTTATATACAGGACAGTGAAAGGATAAGGTGGCTGGATAAAGAGGAATACAAGAATAGAGATGAGTACAAAGATAAAATAACTGAAAACTGGGAAGAGTTTTTAGAAAGCGTAGGACTCAGTAGGCAGGAGTTTGAGCAACAGCAAACATGAACGATAGTTTGAAAGTTTTAAAGATTAAAATTTATCAACCACAGGCACATTATAGAATGCCATTTACTTACCAACGAAGGCACACATACCCTATTCCCCCATACTCAACTGTTATAGGATTGCTATGTAATCTTTTAGGTATAAGAAATAACACTGGAGATGGAGAGCCTAACGACGACAATTACTTGAAACTCAAAAACATAAAAATCTCAATAGCTGGAACGTTTGAAAGTAAAACTACAGAATACATCTGGCTTAGAAATCTATCAAAAGAAAGCCATATTTCACGGTTTGGCTCTTATACGAACAGATACGTTGGAGGACATATAGAGCATATAGGGGGACAAATGCCTGCTCCTACAGATATACTAAATGATGTAAGGCTATGGATATATCTTTACCATAAAGATGAAAGTTTTCTTGACCATAAAGGTAAAACTTTTCTTGAAGAAATAAAAGATTCCTTTGAAAATCCCAATGATAGGATTTCTGTTTTACACTTAGGAAGAGCGGAAGATTGGATTGTTATTGAAGATCTGAAATTTGTTGAGCTTAAATACCGTGAAACTGGTGGAGATTTCAAGAAATTCTTCTGGATACCTGAGGATTTATATTTGCCTTACACCGAGAATAAATGGAATGAACAATATCAAAAGATTGAAGGTATTGCTTATAGAATTCCAACTTTTTACAAACTTCAAGATGGTATAAGAAACTTTGATTATGTTGAAGTGAAACTAAACAGTGGAGAAGTTTCTTTTTGTGAATCTAACTCAGGAGTTCTCCTTGATGAAGAAGAAAATTTGCCAGTTTTTCTGGCAAGCCTAAAGGGGGTATAGAAATATGAATGAGAGGGTATGGGCAAAGAGCATTAAGAGGAGTAATGATGAAACTGTCGCACTTTCACAACATATAATTGATATCCTCTCAGCTTTTAAAAAGATTAAGGATAAGATTGGTGATGACAATCTTAGGAAAGCTATTGAGTTGGCTATAGTTTTTCACGACCTTGGTAAAGTTATACCAAGATTTCAGATAGTTTCCTTGGGCAACAAAAACTATGAACCTTATGACCTTATTCATGAGATACCACATTCTCTTTTTTCTATTTTTTGGATTGATGAAGAATACTTAAAACGTGTTATTTGTGATGAAAAGCTTGTAAAATTTATAGTATCAGCTGTTGCTTACCACCACTGGCGTGAAAATTTTGAAGATTACCTTAATGTAAACGAAGAGACTAAAAAATTTCTTACGTGGGTTCTTAAAAAGAAGAATGAATTAGAGGACAAATTAAAGAAGGAATTTGAAGATTTGAAACATTTTATAGGGGAAAACAGAATCAAAATAAACGAGTGTAAAATCAAAGAAGTGCTAAATGGTGTAAAACTTTATCGCTTTGCGGTTCCACCATACAAATTTGACTATGAACCACTAAGACATACCTTAACACAAAGCATAGAAGACCAAAAAAGATGGATTCTTATAGCTGGCTTTTTACAAAGGTGCGACCATTTTGCTTCTTGGTATGAAGCAGAAGGTGAAAATCTGGATAATATAGAAATAGATGTTACCGGAGAAAACGAGGTTAAAGGAAAAATCAAAAACAAGATAGGAATAGAAAATGAAAATCAAATATGGCAGATTAAAGTTACGAAGTGTTGTAAAAATCAAAACCTTATCCTAATTGCTCCTACAGGTTATGGAAAAACAGAGTTTGCTTTTCTTTGGTCCGCAAACAACAAATTCATATATACTTTACCTTTACGTTCTGCGGTAAATCAGATTTTTGAAAGAGCTAAAAATATATTTGGTGAGGACAGAGTAGGACTTTTACATTCTGATGCCGATGTCCATCTTCTTGAAAAAGAAGGAGATGTTGGAGACACGATGAAATATTATCAGCTTGCTAAAAACCTTTCCTATCCTGTCATAATATCGACTGGTGACCAGTTTTTCCCCTATGCTCTAAAGCCTCCGGGATATGAAAAAATCTTTTCCCTTTTCTCTTATACCAATCTGGTTATTGATGAAGTTCAAGCTTATGACCCGGTAGCCTGCGCCATAATTGTTAAATTTATTGAATGGGTGAATATTATGGGTGGAAAATTCTTACTTATGACAGCAACATTGCCTGAGTTTGTGAAAAATAAGATTAAGGAAAAGATAGGTGAAGGCAACTTTGAAGAGATTAATATATACGAAGAAGAGAAAGGGAAATTTAACAATATCATAAAACACAAATTGAATTTCCTTGTGATTAACAATGAAAAGAAAGATTTTGAATTTCCAGATGAAATTTTAGATGAAATAATTAACCAAGCTCAGCAAGGCAAAAGAGTCCTTGTTATTATGAACACAGTTCCACAAGCTCAAAAGGTTTATGAGAGGTTAAAGGAAAAAGCTCCAGATAATATGAAAAATAATATCTTTCTCATACACTCAAGATTTACTTATGAGGACAGAAGAAATAAGGAAGTTAAATTGATAGAAGAGAAATTTAAAAATCCAAAACCTCAGAATGAAAATGAAGGCAAAATTTTAGTAGCAACACAAGTTGTAGAAGCGTCCTTAGATATAGATGCTGATGTTTTATACACTGAAATATGTCCCCTTGATGCTCTGATTCAAAGAATGGGTAGAGTTTTAAGAAGAATCGGAGCAAATTTTGAATTTGAAGGAGAAAGTGATGGCAAAAAGGTATATAAAAATTCTTTAAATCCAGACCAAAAATATGAAATTGATTTATCAAATCCCAACATCCACATTCTCATATTCAAAGACGGTCTTGAATCGGGAAATGGAAGAGTTTATTATAAAGAGCTGTTAAGGTTATCCTTAGCGTGGCTATGGAAAAAATCACAAGGAGATATTTCTGATATTCAAATTGAAGATTTAATGAAATTTTTTGATGAACATTTTAAAGACCTTATAAATGAACAGGAAAATGAAACTGGTGAAAGTAAAAAGAAAAAAAGGAATTCAGGTAGTAATAAACAGAATGTATACGATTTATTGTTAAGAGAAGACAAGTGGATAAATAAATTAGACAATATGACTGTTGAACTTTCCGAATATGATAAATACAAACTTGTAGAACTATTTTACAACTCCCTTAATGAGGAAAGCGAATATCTTAGGAAATTTTATGAAACTCTTGAAATTTTAGAAGCTGGATATATGTCTGAGAGAAAATCAGAAGCTCAAAGGACTTTTAGAAAAATTTATGATGTTGATGTGGTGCCTGCCAATTTGATTAAGAAGCTCATTGACGAAGTTAATAAATTTTTCAACAAACCACAAGGAAAATCATTTACCAGTTTTAAATCGGAAGTCTTATCAAAGTTTGTAGTTTCAGTGCCTTACAGAGATACCAAGCGGGCAGACTGGATTTATTACGATGTAGAGAAGGAACTGCAGGATGATAATATTAAAAAACGACTTAAATCCTGGCTTTCTGGGATATATAAAATTGATAAAAACTATGATGAAGAAAAGGGAATGCTTAGGTAGTTAATTGGCTTGTCGTCCTGAATTTTTCAAAGGCTTTTTTTATTCCCCTAACCGCTTGTCTTATACGATGTTCGTTTTCTACAAGAGCAAACCTCACATAACCTTCCCCGTATTCGCCGAAACCTATACCCGGTGAGACAGCTACCTTTGCTTCTTTCAAAAGGAAAAAGGAGAAATCTAAGGAGTTCATACCTATCCATTCAGGTATTTTTGCCCACACAAACATGCTTCCCTTAGGTTTTCTTACATCCCAACCTATGCGGTTTAAACCTTCTACGAGTATATCTCTCCTTTTTCTGTACACTTCTCTGTTCTTTTCCACTATCTCGTACGGACTCTCAAGAGCTATTATAGAGGCTACTTGTATAGGTGTGAATACACCATAGTCCAAATAACTTTTGAGATGAGCGAGATTTTTTATAAGTACTTCGTTTCCTACTACAAAGGCTACTCTCCAACCAGCCATAGAAAAACCTTTTGACATAGAATAAAGCTCAACCGCCACATCTATAGCACCCTCTATCTGAAGTATGCTCGGAGGTGTGTAACCATCAAAACCTAAGTCAGCGTAAGCAAAGTCATGTATTATCCAGATACCTTCATTTTTGGCAAGTTGTACCACTTCCTTGAAAAAGTCCTTATCCACACACAACGTTGTGGGATTATGTGGAAAGCTAAGAACTACAGCTTTGGGTTTTCTGAAAGATGTCTTGAGAAGATCATAAAGTCTTTTTATAAAGCTTTCCTGAAAGTCTTCCTCTGGCAGTAGAGGTACGGAGATCGCATCACCATTGCATATGATGGGCGCGTAGTAATGAATAGGATATGTAGGGTTTGGGACTATAACTGTGTCTCCAGGTTCGAGCATGGCAAGCATGAGGTGGGAGTATCCTTCTTTTGCTCCTATAGTCATTATGGCGTTTTTTTCGGGATCAAGCTCCACTCCATATTGCCTTCTGTAAAACTCACATATAGCTTTTCTGAGTCTGGGGATTCCTTTTGATGCTGAATATCCGTGTACATGGTGTCTGTTTGCTACCTCACAAAGTTTGTCTATTATGTGTTGTGAGGGAGGTATGTCTGGATTCCCCATGCCCAGATCAACTATATCCTCTCCCTCCTTCCTGAGTTTATACTTAAGTTCATTCACCATAGCAAACACATACTTAGGTAATTTCTTAACTTTAGGAAACATCCATTCTTCACTCATTTTCCGTTTCCTCTTCAAGTTCTTTGCAGTTTATGCACATAGTAGTTACCGGTCTGGCTTTTAATCTCTCAAAAGGTATCTCCTTACCGCAGTTTTCACACACCCCGTAAGTGAAACTCTCCATTTTAGCAAGAGCGTAATCTATCTTTCTGAGGAGCTTTAACTCTCTCGTTTTTACCCTTTGGAGTTGGATGTATCGTTCCGTCTCTATATTGGCTCTGTCTATCTCGTCCCCACCCTCAAAAGTTACGTTAGAGGGATCTTTTATCTGCTCGTCAGCTGACTTTATTATCTTTTCCCTCATAGATAGCAAAAGCTCTTTGAGTTCTTTTACCTGATCCTGCGTAAGATGATGCATAAATTTAATTATAATCAAATGTTCAAGATTATACTAACCAGAAGTGAGGAAGATATAAATAGAGACAGAAGCATTTTTGAAAGGGAAGGATTTGAAGTAATTTCATTGCCTCTCGTAAAGACCGTAGATCTTGATTTTGAACTTCCAAAGGAGGATTTTGATTTTGTGATATTCCAGAGTGCTAAGGCTGTAAAGTACTTTTTTGATAAGAACAGGCTCAAAGGGAGTGAAAAGATCATAGCTGTGGGCGAAGCCACTGGGAAAGCCCTTGAAAGCTACGGGTACAACACTTACATGATGCCAGAAAATTACTATGCTGAGGAAGTAAAGCATCTTATAAAAGGAGAAAAGGTTAAAGTTCTTATCCCACGCTCACGCGAAGGTAGAGAAAACCTCATAATGGATCTGAAAGAGATGGGTTTTTACGTTTATGCAGTAAATGTTTATACAACTCAGCCCGTTCTATATAGGAGAGATGAATTCTTAAGGGTAATCAGTAAAGGAAACGTGATAGTTTTTGCAAGTCCCTCCGCGGTAAAGAGTTTTTTTGCAAATTTACCAAAAGATGAAGGGATAAGGGTTTTGAAAGAGAAAATAGCTGTGTGTATTGGCAAAACCACCAACGAAGAGCTTATCTCTCTGTCTGGACTATGCGGTCTTTTGCCTGAAAAACCGAGCATGAAAAGCGTAGTAAAACTCATAAAGTCTTTGGCATGAAATTTGCTATAAAAAGAGGTATGAACCAGCGCACTCTAAAAGAGAATCTTTCCTTTGAAGGTGTTGGTATACACTCGGGAACCTTTGCAAAGATCCTTTTACATCCAGAAAGGGAAGATACTGGTATAAGATTTTTAAAGGATCGCGTTTACATACCTGCCAATTTTCGGTTTGTAGTCAGTACGGACCATTCAACGGATCTCGGAAAGGATGGGGTGGTTATAAAGACGGTAGAGCATCTTATGGCAGTCCTTTACATGCTCGGTGTGGATAATGTAACTATTGAGTTTGTAAAAGGTTTTGAAGTGCCTATACTTGATGGAAGTGGCTATTACTTTTACAAATTCCTCAAGGATAACGTTATAAACTTAAACGCACCTGCAAGTATCGTGGAGATAAACCACTCCTTTGAAGTTAGAAACTGCAAAGCTAACATAAAGGCTATACCTTACCAAGGTTTCTCGGCTGTTTATGTAGGTGGTCTTGACGGCTTTTTTGAGGAAAGATCTGTAGAATTCAATGGAAATGTTAAAGATCTTGTCTTCGCAAGAACCTTCTGCTACGATTATGAACTCAAGCACCTTATAAACAGGGGTCTTGCAAAGGGAGGAAGTTTAAAGAATGCTTTACTATTAGGCAGGGGGTTTGTATACAACAGAGGAGGGTTGCGTTCTGAAGACGAACCTCTAAGGCATAAGCTTCTTGATCTTATAGGTGATCTTGCTCTTTTTGGAAGAAGGATAAAAGGACGCGTGATTTCTCACAAGGGAGGTCATACGCTGAATCACCAGTTCGTCGTAGGGTTAGAAAGTTTTTTAAGTAACCTCTCAGACACTACCTTCACATCATCCTCAGTATCAACCCCGTGATAGTAGTTATCCGTTAGAAGTACTTTTATCTTTAATCCCTTCTCTAAGAGTCTCAACTGTTCTAAGGATTCAAGTCTTTCAAGGTGTCCCTGCCCCCAGCTTGTAAACTCAAGAAGCACTTCCTTCCTAAAAGCGTATATACCTACATGTTTGAGAGGATAAAGGTCTGAATGGAGTTTCATGAATGGTATGGAACTTCTTGAGAAGTAGAGTGCTGTCCCATCCTCCGCTATTACCACCTTTACAGATGCAGGATCTTTGTAAAATTCAGTATCCCTACATGCTAAGGTAGCAACTGGGAAATCTTCAAGAGCTTTGAATAATCTTTTTATGTCCTCAGTATACACGAAAGGTTCGTCCCCTTGGTAGTTTATAACGTGATCAACTCTCTCATCCCTCAGTGCGTAAGCTACCCTATCACTACCCGATGGAAGTTCAGAGGGCGTGTAAACTACTTTTACGTTAAGATCTTTTACCGTATCAGCTATCCTCTCACTGTCTGTTGCTAAAATAACTTCCTCCCCAGTTTTCAGGCAACCTTCTACAACCCATCTGATAAGAGGCTTGTCAACTATGATAGTCAAAGGTTTTTCCTTTAGCCTTGTGGAAGAAAGTCTTGCTGGTATAACTATAACCCTTCTCATCTTTAAGTATCTTACCAAAACTTGATCCCTATCATATTGCAAATATTTTTCATTTACTTATAATACTCAATAACAACAATTTCATTGGAGGTGGTAAGATGCAAGAAGTGAAGATAGGGCAAAAGGTTCCAGGTTTTGAGCTGGAAGTATATGAACCTCAAAAGGGAAACTTTAGTAAGATCTCTCTGAAAGATATACTGCAAAAAGGTAAATGGGTTGTGCTATTCTTTTATCCCGCTGACTTTACTTTTGTGTGTCCCACAGAGCTTGCGGATCTTGCCAATTACTATAGAAAACTGCAAAGCATGGGTGTAGAAATCATATCCGTATCCACAGATACCAAATACACGCATCTTGCTTGGCATAGAACGGAGAAACTCCTTGAAAAAGTGAGCTTTCCCATGGGTGCGGATACTACTGGTAAGATCTCAAGACTTTTTGGTGTTTATGATGAGGATACGGGGCTGGCTCTTAGAGGCACCTTCATAATAAATCCTGAAGGTATTCTCGTAAGTTCGGAGATAAACTTTTATAACGTAGGTAGAAATGCTGAGGAGCTTGTGCGGAAGATGGAAGCAAATATATATCTCATGACCCACCCTGATGAAGCTTGTCCTGCAAGATGGAGAGGAGGAGAAAAGACGTTAAAGCCTTCTGAGGAGTTGATTGGTAAAGTTCACGAGGCTTTAAGATAGGCATATATTTAATAATACTTTTTGGAGGTTCAAAAAATGGAGCTTACGCTTGATTTCACTACTGACAAAGTGTACGATGTGATAGTGATAGGTGCTGGACCTGCTGGCTCTTCTGCCGCCATTTACACCTCAAGGGCAGGGCTTTCCACACTCGTCCTTTATAGGGCGGAGGCTGATGGTGCCTTAGGTGTGACTCAGCAAATAGAAAATTATCCAGGCATAAGAGGACCTATCTCAGGATATGAGCTTCTAAAACTTATGAGGGAACATGCCAAAGCTTTCGGTGCTGAGTTTGTAAGGGGAAAGGTCATAGCCACTGATCTTCTGAATGAAATTAAAAAAGTTTACACAATAGATGGTAGGGAATTCAAAGGAAGGGCAGTCATAATAGCCTCGGGTGCTATGGAAAGAACTAACAAGTATAAAGGTGAGGAAGAATTTCTCGGTAAAGGGGTGTCTTATTGTGGAGTGTGTGATGCAGCTTTTTTCAAAAATAGACCTGTTGCAGTTATAGGTGAGGATGATTACGCTTTGGAAGAAACGGAATTTATCGCTCGTTTTGCGAATAAAATATACCTCGTTGTACCTTCAAGCAGGATAAAAGCACCGCCTGAAATGATTGAAGAGATCCAATCACGCGAAAATGTTGAAATACTTTTGCATCACAGGGTATCGGAGATAGTGGGAACTTCTCTGGTTGAAGGTTTAAAGGTACAAAGTATAAATACAAAGGAAAACAAGTTACTTCAGGTTGATGGTGTCTTTATATTCTTAGGAGGGAACAAACCATCAGTAGATTTTCTTATGAATCAGGTGCAGATGACTGATGAACACTGCATAATGGTAAATGAGGAAATGATGACCTCAGTTCCCGGTGTGTTTGCTGCAGGTGATGTGCTTTGCACTAATATAAAGCAAGCAGTCATCGCCGCAGCAGATGGAGTAAAGGCTGCTCTTGCAGCAGATAAGTATCTCAATAAGAAAGCTAAAATCACTTCCCAGTGGTAAAAGTATTTTAAAAGAAAGCCCCCAGGAAGGGGGCAGTTAGGTCTTACACTCTGCGGATTATCCTTCTGAAGAATACAGCTACAGGTATAAAGAGCCAGGCGAGGATATTTATCGGAGGACTACCTGAAGACATGCTGCATCCACCGCCGCCTCCTATATGATCGAAGGTTGCAATGCATGTCTTATCTGCTGCAAAGAGTCTCACATTGCACGTGTCATTCATCCCACAGCTTTCACAATCACCACTCCAACCTTTGAACACAGAGCCTGCATCAGCTTTTGCCTTGAGCTGTATCACTATCAGAGATGGGAAATTTGCTATACAACTACCGCCACAATCTATACCTGGTGGATCGCTTGTAACGCTTCCACCGCCACTACCTTGTTTTTTTATGGTCAGTGCATAAGGAGGTCCACCACCTGCCACGTTATTGAAAACTGCTTTACACTGTTTATCTGCATCCATAGTTAAATTACAAGTTGGATTGTTTGCACATACGGAACAATCTCCAAGCCAAGCACTGAAGATAGAACCCGCATCCGGCACAGCAGACAAAGTTACGTTACTACCAGCAGGAAAGTCCGCAGAACAGTTGGTTCCACAATTTATACCTTCAGGACTGCTATATATCTGACCTGATCCTGTACCTGCCTTAGAAAGAGAAAGCTTGTGCGTAGCAGAGGGCTGTCCGCCACTGCTGGGAGGCTGTCCTCCACCACCTCCTCCTCCACCTCCACCACCTCCTCCTCCACCGGAGGTGTTAAAGGTGGCTGTACATGCCTTGTTAGCATCCATAGTGAGACTGCATCCTGGAGCTGTTCCACAGCTTGAGCAGTCACCACCCCAACCTGCAAAGGTGGAACCCGGATCTGGTATTACAACAAGGGTAACATTTGTTCCGCTGGTATAACTTTCACTGCAGTCATTACCGCAGTTTATACCCGGTGGTGAGCTAAGAACAGTTCCACTTCCCGTTCCTTGCTTACTAACTGTGAGCGTGAAGGACTGCCCGCCTCCTCCACCACCGCCTCCACCACCTCCACCACTGCCAGAGGTGTTAAAGGTGGCTATACATGTCTTGTTAGCATTCATAAGTACATTACAAGTGGTGCTTGTTCCACAGCTTGAGCAGTCTCCGCTCCATCCCGCAAAGGTGGAACCAGCATCCGCAGAAGCTACAAGGGTCACATTTGTGTTTGCAGGATAAACTTCACTGCAGTCACTACCGCAGTTTATACCTGCAGGTGAGCTTGTCACAGTTCCACTTCCCGTTCCTTGCTTGCCAACAGCGAGCGTGAAAGATTGCCCACCGCCTCCGCCACCTCCGCCTCCTCCTCCACCGGAGGTGTTAAAGGTGGCTGTGCAGTTGAAAGAACTTAGGCTTATAAGTAGCGCGGAGAGGTCACAAGTGGTGTTTGTCCCACAGCTTGAGCAGTCACCACCCCAACCTGCAAAGGTAGAGCCTGGGTCAGGTGTAGCAACGAGGGATATAGTTCCCAAAAGCCCTATAAAGGTTGCACTGCACTGAGTTCCACACTGTATGCCACCCGGAGGAATAACTATGCTTACCAGTCCTGTTTGACTTGATACAAAACCGCTTCCGCTTCCCTGCTTAGTAAGAGAAACCGTTATAACATCAAGAAGACCCTTAGGTTGTGCAGAATAAACTTCTGAAGAGTAAAAGAGAGCCAGAAAGGCTCCCACAAAAAGGTAAAAAAAGCTTTTCATACGTCTCATACGTGTAACCCCCCTAAGAGACCAGCTAAAAGCTGTACTAAAAGCCCTACTACAGTATTTACAAGACCTATAACCAGTTGAAGTATGGGAGAAACCAAACCAAGTAGGCTGTTAAGAAGATTTGATAGATCAAGAAGTGAGTTGGTGCTTACCTGTAGTCCACCGTTGCTTACAACTGCACCAGCATATGTATTACTCATAAAGGTATAGGTATTATTCAGTAAGTTTCCAAGTAGGGATTGGCTTACACCACCCAAAAGTCCTCCTCCGAGAAGTCCATTCAGAAGTCCACCCAGAAGGCTGTTGAGAAGCCCAAGTACCAGATTGAGGAGGTTTGAAAGTAGTGAAAGATCTATAAGTTTTGCATTGAGCATGAGACTTGAACCAGCCGAAGCGCTACCGCTAAGAGAAAGTCCACCTAAAAGAGCGGACAGAAGCTGATTTACAGTTACCAAAAGTGTATTAACCAAACCAACTACCGTGTTCACGAGAGTCGGTGCTATACCTATAAGTCCACCACTGCTGAGTAGTGTCCCAAGTAATGCATTTACAAGGGTTACAAGCGAATGCACAAGCCCTATTACTGTGTTTAGTAAAGATGGTACTATGGGAAGCACACCGCTTAATAGAACTGCTAAAAGGTTATTTACTACAGCAACAAGATTACTGAGTAATGGTATCAGCAAAGCTGGAGCAAGTGTAAGAAGCCCGTTTGTTGTGCTTAGCAGATGTGCTATTAGAGAATTCAACACGCTTATAAGGTTATTTAGAAGCGGTCCCACTTGACTTGCAGGTGTTGTGCTAAGTTGTACATTTAGCTGTGCAAGATTTGATACATCAGCTTGTAGGTTTGCGGAGATTTGGGTATTCTGAAGCACAGGTTGAAGGCTTTGCAAAAGATTACTTATGGAGCTGGTAAGAGCGCTAAGCTGTCCTGAAAGTGGCAGAGAGTAAAC
>SPLK01000300.1_pt1 | contig 15711 bp, 11 predicted proteins | sample 2456111 | NCBI WGS metagenome assembly SPLK01 (sample SAMN11156906, study PRJNA527647) | hot springs metagenome | biome: Geothermal region; feature: Hot spring; material: tree branch in hot spring; isolation source: hot spring sediment rich in lignocellulosic material ... | reverse complement strand
CTACTATTATTTTATACAGGAGGAATGAATCTTGGAAAGAGTATTTGTGGTCAGATATTCAGAAATAGGTTTGAAAGGTAAAAATCGTGAGTTTTTCGAGAAAAAACTCATAGATAACATTTTAAAGATTGTTAGACCTGCTGCTGTGAATAAGCGATACGGAAGGATAATTGTAAGGATCGGAAGAAATGACCCAAATGCGCTTGAGGAAAGATTGAAGTACGTTATGGGGATTCAAAATTACAGCTTAGGTTACGCTCTTGCGCATGATATCGACGAAGTTAAGAAAGTAAGCTTGGAATTGGCAAAGCTGGAAGTTGAAAAAGGATATAAAACGTTTAAAGTATCTGCTCAAAGAGGATACAAAGATTTTCCTCTTAACAGTATCGAATTGAACAGAGAAATAGGAGGTTACATCTACGAAAATATCCCCGGGTTAAAAGTAGATGTTCACAATCCTGAATTTGAAATAGGTATAGATGTAAGAGAAAAGGAAATATTCGTCTTCTCGGGCAAAAAATATCTTTCTGGGGGATTACCCGTTGGTGTTTCTGGAAGAGCTTTGCTACTTTTAAGCGGTGGTATCGATAGTCCTGTGGCTGGTTGGTATGCGATGAGAAGAGGTCTAGAATTACAAACACTAACATTCCTAAGCCCCCCAATGACCACGGAAAAATCTGTTCAAAAGATTTTGGATTTAGGAAGGGTGCTTTCAAGATACTTACCTAACGGTTTGAGGATGTGGATTGTCCCACTGACGGAAGTTCAAATGTATATAAAAGAAAATGCGCCTGATGAGTACTCATTGATACTTCAAAGACGTTCTATGATGCGTATTGCAAATATGATTGCCCGCAGAGTGAAAGCTAAAGCGATAATCACAGGTGAAAATCTTGGTCAAGTTGCAAGTCAAACTCTGACGAACATGGCAGCCATTGAAGATGCAAGCTCATTACTTGTAATTAGACCGCTTATTGGGTTCGATAAAATTGAAACAACAAATAAAGCGAAAGAAATCGGTACATTCGAAATTTCAATTCAACCTTACATAGACAGTTGTGTTGCTTTTGCTCCGAAAAAACCAGCAACAAAATCTGATATAAACGAAATAAGAAAAATAGAGGAAAAACTGGATGAACTAAGCGATTTAGAGTACCAAGCATTCAAGAAGCGCGAATCTTATAGAATAGAAAGAGAATAAAATATTATTAAAAAACATCGCGCCTTATGTTTTCATAAGGTGCGATGTTTTTTATTCTTTACCGACCATTTCAGTTACCTAAACTATCCCAGTTATAGGTGCTCTGACTATAGTAACAAAATATCAAACCATGCCTAAGGTTATAAAACTTACCATGTATGTATTGTTTGTATCAAAATAACTAAAAATAACACTATAGTAGGCTTTTCCTACTCGATCAAATATCTTTATTTCTCATCATATTTTGAACACACGAGTATAATTTTGTTGTTAAATGTGATATAATGAAATTGCGGAGTTTGGAAATTATCATTCTTGAAAAAAGCAGGGGAGGTATATTTATGTATGTAAACACAAAAGATATTCTTGAAAAAGCAAGTAAAGAGTACTATGCAGTTCCAGCTTTTAACATTAACAACATGGAGTTTTTCCACGCTATATTAGAAGGAGCAATTGAAAAAAGAGCTCCATTAATAATTGAAACAAGCGAAGGTGCGATAAAGTATGCAGGAAACGGAGACATACATAAGGGAGCAAAATATTTCGTTGAGTTAGTAAGATTATTTGCTGATAGCGTCGATATACCAATAGCTTTGCACCTTGACCATGGTAAGCACTTTGAGTATATAATAGCAGCGATAAAGGCAGGGTATTCCTCGGTTATGATTGATGCTTCCGAAGAACCATTCGAGGAAAATATGAAAAAAACAAAGGAAATAGTTAAAATTGCCCATGCTGCTGGAGTTTCTGTTGAAGCTGAACTTGGTCAACTTGCCGGAATTGAAGATAATGTGTCTGCTGCAGAAAACGTATTAGTTGACCCAGAACAAGCAAAAATATTTGTTGAAGAAACAGGTGTTGATTTCTTGGCACCAGCGATAGGTACAAGTCATGGAGCGTTTAAATTCAAAGGTGAAGCAAAACTTGATTTTGAAAGATTGCAAAAAGTTAAGGAACTTACAAAAATTCCTCTTGTATTACACGGAGCATCAAGTGTGCTTCCAGAATACGTAAAATTAGCAGAAGAATACGGAGCGGACCTTGGAGGGGCAAAAGGCGTTCCAGAAGAAGAGCTCAAGAAATGTGTTCAATTTGGAATAAACAAAGTTAATACTGATACAGACTTAAGGATAGCATTCATAGCCGGAATGAGAAAATTCCTTAAAGAAAATCCAAAAGAATTCGACCCGAGACACTATCTTGGAGCAGGTAAGAAACTTGTGAAAGAAGTAGTTATGAACAGACTTGAATTTCTTGGATGTGCTGGCAAAGCATAAAACGTGTTCTAAGGAGGGATTTACGTGCGAGTACTGGTAGTAAACTGTGGTAGCTCATCGATTAAGTATCAATTTCTTGATATGGACACAGAACAAGTACTTTGTAAAGGACTTGCTGAAAGGATAGGTATACCAGGTAGTAGAATAGTACACAAAAAAGACGACCAAAAAGTCGTTGTGGAAAAGCCCATGAAGGACCATGAAGATGCTCTTAAATATGTTTTGGAATTAGTAGTTGACGAGAAAGTTGGAGGAGTAAAAGACTTAAAAGAGATTGATGCCGTTGGTCACAGGGTAGTACACGGTGGAGAAAAATTCTCAGGTTCTGTATTGATAGATGAAGAGGTTATGAGAGCACTTGAAGAATATTCATACCTTGCTCCACTTCACAATCCACCAAATATAATGGGTATAAGGGCAATGATGAAACTTTTACCAGGGGTACCTAACGTAGCCGTCTTTGATACAGCATTCCACTCAAAGATGCCAGCGAAGGCTTACCTTTACGCTATACCATACGAATATTACAAAAAATATAAAATTAGAAGATACGGCTTCCACGGTACAAGCCACAGATATGTCTCTAAACGTACAGCCGAGATACTTGGACTTGACTATCACAAATCAAAGATAATTACGGTCCATCTTGGGAATGGAGCTTCCATTGCTGCGGTAATGAACGGACACAGTATAGACACATCAATGGGCTTTACACCACTTGAAGGGCTTGTCATGGGGACACGTTCAGGTGATATTGACCCATCTATAGTTACATTCCTTATGGAAAAAGAAGGACTAACGGCAGAAGAAGTATATACAATTCTTAATAAGAAAAGTGGTGTACTAGGTCTTACAGATGGCTTCAGCTCAGATATGAGAGATATAGAAGGTAAAGCACTTGAAGGTGATCCAGTTTGCAGATTGGCTCTTGATATATACGAATACAGAATTGCAAAATACATAGGCGCTTATATTGCGGCGATGAATGGTGTTGACGCAATTGCATTTACTGCGGGAGTTGGTGAAAATTCCCCGATAACAAGAAAAGAAATTTGTGAAAACTATCTCTCTTATCTTGGTATAAAGATAGATGATGAAAAGAACAACGTAAAAGGCGAGGAAAGAATAATAACGACACCTGACTCAAAGGTAAAGGTATTACTCGTTCCAACAAACGAAGAATTGATGATAGCAAGAGATACAAAAGAAATTATCGAAAAAGGCCTTAAACAACTTGAATATTAATTTAGTTTTTGTTAGTAAATAATTCAATGCCAGGCGTGAGCCTGGCATTTTTCTTTTTCTTGTTGTGTGGTATAATTAAATTGATAATTAATAATTTTTTGGAGTGATTATCTTGCTTATACGTAAGCGCTATGTCTATTTAGATGCTCCAATGAAAATAGAAAGTAATAAGGGACAAATAGAAAAAGAAAAACAAGAGGAAAATATAAGAAACGAACAAGAATTATTAGAAATGGTGGCTCGTGCAAATAAAGAAGCCGAGCAAATAGTTTTTTCTGCCCAAAATCAAGTACAACAAATGATACAACAAGCTCAAGAAGAATACAATAAAATAATCGAAGAAGCAAACAAAAGAAGCAAAGAAATTATCGATAACACAGTCAATGAAGTTGAGGAAACAAAGAGAGAATTAAACGAAAGAATAAAAAGCATATTATTTTCTTTTGAAACGTCTTTTGATAACTTACTCTCAATGTATTCAGAGAAGATTGCTACCATAACTAAAATATTAGTTGAAAAGTTTCTTGAGAAAGAAATCGATTCAGAGGTAACTAAGAGAAAAATTGAAAAAGTTCTTTCACATGTGGTTGGAGCGACAAAAGTGAAAATTCATATAAATCCGGAAGATGCGAAATTAATCGACCAAGAAATCCTAGACGAAATTCGCTCTAAAAATTACGAAGTTGTATTAAATGATTCCGTAAGCCAAGGTGTAATTGTTGAAACGGATTTAGGTACGATTGATACCACTTTGAAATTTCAATTTGCTTTGCTTGATGAGATATTCGATGAAGTGTTTAAACAAGAATTATAGAGGTGAATTTATACGCCGAAGTTACAGGAAAATATAAAGTTTCTTGAAATTATAGAAGACAAAGTCAAAAAACTTAATCCATATGAATACGCTGGTGAAGTTCAAAAAATAATCGGGTTAACAATTGAATCCCGAGGTCCTGATGCTGCACTTGGGGAATTATGCAAAATATTAGTTGGGAATAAAAAAGCATTAGCAGAAGTTGTCGGATTTAAGGAAGATTTAACGATTTTAATGCCTTTAGAAGATGTGACTGGATTGAAAAAAGGGTGTGAAGTCTTAAAAACAGGCCGAACTGTTAGCGTACCTGTGGGAGAAGAATTAAAAGGAAGAGTTATAGACGCTCTAGGAAGACCTATTGATGGGAAAAGACTTGTTTTGAAAGAATACAGACAAATTGTGAGTGAAGCACCAAATCCACTAATTAGAAAACGTATTTTGGAACCACTTCCCGTTGGAGTTCGCGCAATAGATGGATTTCTAACGTTGGGTAAAGGACAGCGTATAGGTATATTCGCAGGAAGTGGTGTGGGAAAAAGTACACTTTTAGGTATGATAGCCAGAAATACGACAGCTGATATAAACGTTATAGCACTTATCGGTGAACGTGGAAGAGAAGTTAGGGAATTTATTGAAAAAGACCTTGGAGAAGAAGGTATAAAACGTTCCGTAGTAGTTGTTTCAACATCCGATCAGCCTGCTCTTCTTCGTATAAAAGCGTTGTTAACAGCCACAACGATAGCAGAATATTTCAGAGACAAAGGTTATGCGGTTATGCTTATGGTGGACTCCCTAACCAGATGGGCGATGGCACAAAGAGAAGTTGGGCTTGCAATAGGCGAGCCACCTACAACAAGAGGATACCCACCAAGCGTTTTTGCCCAATTACCAAAGATACTAGAGCGTGCCGGTAATTCAGATAAAGGAAGTATAACAGGTATATACACTGTGCTTGTCGAAGCTGACGACTTTAATGAACCTATTTCAGATACAGTTCGTGGAATTGTCGACGGACATATAATACTATCTCGTAAACTTGCTGAATCAAATCATTTCCCAGCTATAGACGTACTTATGAGTATAAGTAGGCTCATGGTTGATATTACTAAACCAGAACACATACAGTCAGCGAGAGCTATAAGAGATATAATAGCAACATATAACGATGCCAAAGACCTTATAGATGTAGGCGCATACAAAAAAGGTGCAAATCCAAAAATAGACAAATCGATAGAACTTATCGATGAAATAAACAAATTCCTTAGACAAGGAATAAAAGAAAAAATGTCGTTCCAAGATACAGTGGATTATTTAATCTCTATAGCAAAGAAAATATAGAAGTATAAAAATCCTCATTTTTTAAGTTCTATCCTTTTAGTGTAATAAACCAAGAATAAAAAACTAAAAGAAACACCCCCGAAATGGCATAAAAAACCATTAAGGGGGTGTTTCCTTTGGAAAGATTAGAAGATTAGAAGATTAGAAGATTAGAAGATTAAAAGCCCAGAAAATGTAGGCAGCATGGAAATCATGTTTTTATCCTTTTAAAAGCGTCTATTAATTCAACAAATGAATTTTGGAATTTTTCAATCTCATCTTTTATTACATTTATTGCTTCTTCAAGCTGTTCCACTCCAGCGTAAGTTTGTTCAACAGCTTCATGTGTTACCCTTGAAATTTTTGTTAAGTTACTTACGTTTCCCACCAATGCATTCATTACATCCGAAATTATATTTAAAGACTCTTTAACGCTACTGAGATCTTTCGTGACTTTTTCTGCTAAAAGAATTGTTGAAGTTATTGATTCTTCAAGAGATTTAAGTGATTGTTTTGATTCTTTTGTTAACTGTCTTGATGATTCTGAGAGCTCCATAATCATTTCAGAAATTCTTGAAAGTCCGTCTCTATCGATATTTTGTTTACTTGTTTCAATGGAAGCATTAATCGCGAGAACTGTTATGTTATCTGATATCTCCGTTATCTTCTCAGTAAAATTGTTGAGCAAGGAAGTTTGTGAAGCAAGATGTGAAGCTGAACTTATAATTTGTTCGATTATATCTGTGAACTCCTTTATTCTTTTGAGTATACTTTCAAGTTCTGCTGAACTTTCTTCGACATAAGCGGCGAACTCCTCAAGTGATTTGTCAAGTTCCTTTGATGCATTTTCCGTATTCTCACTCATTGATTTAATCTCAGAAGTTGAAGAAGCTGTTGAAATAATACTCTCTGATATCTTACTAAATTCACTAATCCTTTCCTCAGCATTAGTTGCAGTTTCATTAATGTTATCAAGCATCTCTCTAAATTTTTTGGTGGCTTCTGCGAGCTTATTTCCCATTTGAGATATTTCGTCATTCTCTGTTGTTTCAAGTTGAATATCAAAATTTCCAGAGGCAATCTTCTCAACTTCTAAAATGAATTTATCAAATCTCTTTTGAATCTTCTTACCAGTTTTAGAAGTAATTATGAGGACAAATATTGTGACGAGAGTAATAATCGAAATTTGTAATATAAGTCCTAATAGCCTATAATAAGAAACATTTGTTATGTCTCTCTTAATGTACAATGCCGCAAAGGTTTCACCTTTGTCATTTTTTATAGGCACTCCAACATAGAGAGACTTCCGCTTGCTCATCATATCTAAAAATCCATTGTAAATTTTGTTTTTATTAAGGTTATTTGTGAAATCTTCGACATCAGATGGCTTTATTACTTTATCTATCTTATTTCCATTTTCATCATACACGATTACCAATATTCTTTTTTCAGACTCAGACTTTAAAAATGTATTTTCGTCAAAAATTTTAATATCAGCTTCTAAGTTCCCAATATATTTTCCGTTGAAAAAGACTGGTGCAGTGTATCTTAGAATAACTCCTGAATCATTACTGTAGATAGATGCTATAGGTTTGAGAGATTGTTTGATTTCTAATATATCTTTTCTGTAAGTTTTTAAATCATCTCCGTATTTGTTTGGATTGGATGTTCTTAAGAATGAGATACCATCTTCCGTATGGAAATGAAATTGGTAGAGGCCAATACTTTCGAATGTTTTTTGGTATGGAGTTATAGTTTCGATAAGCTTTTCTCTGTCTTTATTCTGAAATGCGGCTATTATGTTTTCATCAGCAAGAATCTTATCAACGATGTTTTTGGCCTTTTCTTTTTCCAATTCTATACTATCAGAAAAGTCTCTCATTATTTCATTCGCAAGGACCTTCTCCCAAACTTTATTTGCTGAATTCTGAGTAAAAATACCTATAACAATTGAAACTAAAGCAACAGCCAATACTAATAAAGGGAAAAATACAGTAATGAACTTTTTGATACTCATCTTATTAACTCACCCTCATTTTTAGATTGATATGTGTAATATTTTGCTGAGTTTGAAAAATCAAACTATTCTCCTGCTTGTTCGTAGAAAATTATAACGAGTTTGTCATATACTATATCTGAATTAACTCCATAACCATCGTACAGTATATTCCTTATAATTTCCGCCTGCTCAAGATAGTCAGGATAATAAATGAATACAACATACATCATGCCATCTTTACCGAAAGCCGGGAAAATTTCAATCCTATCTAGAAATTCTCTTGGAAAAACATTTTGGAAAGCTCTTAAAGTTGGCAAGACACCTTCATACATTTTATCAAATGTTATTGAAATAAGTTCATTTATCATTCCACTTATTTCATAAGGATCAAATTCTTCTTCTGCCGTTTCTTCTTCGTAGCTTTCTTCATACTCTTCTTCTGAATACTCTTCTTCTTCAACTGTAGTTGCTTCCTCAGTCGTTACTTCTTCGGTTGTAGTTGCTTCTTCTGCATATTCTTCTTCATTCCATTCTTCGGTATATTCCCGGTTCTCAATCTCGCTTGATGCAACCTCTTCTAATAAACTTTTTAGAAGATTTTGATAATTTTCAATATTTGCCGATATCTTCAGATTACCGTTTTCCAACCTTTGAACATTTAATTTTATTATACTGTCTAGTCCGGTTTCCATAACTGACAAATTAATATAAGCATACATGAGACTATTTTTAATTTCGCTTGAATCTATACTTACGCCATTTGTGTTTTTAGTTTTTACATTGATTACACTGTTGTTTTTGTCGACTTCTACAAAAAATGGTTTATCCGAAAATTGGTTTATTATATCTTTTTCAAACTTTGGATCATATGTTCCTGATAATATCATCTCTTGGTTCATATTAACTGAAAATACAGCATCTGTTAAGTATTGGCTTATATTTTCACCAACGACCTCTTTTAAAAACATATCTAAAAATAATTTATAATCCTTTGTTGTTCCAATTACAGCGACAGGATTTTCAACTATGTTCAAACCAGAAAGATAAGTTTCAAACTCTTTCATCAACGATTTTTCATATTCCGTGAGTTCTTTTTCGATTAGAATTTCAACATTCATCTCGTTGTCATTTACTTTAACTTTCATCTCGTCAGACACGGTCTTACCGTACAAGTCCACCGTGAGGAATGACCAAATACTATTTTCACCAAATCCTTTGTAATATATATAAGTATCTTGAGGAATGTCAATTTTAATTGTCGGAGCTTTTGAATTAATCATGTCTTCAACGATTCTTCTTTGTAATTCACTTGCTGTGATATAAACATCGTTTGGTCCTTCAATTAAATAAAATGTTATTGGACCTAAAATGACTTTTTTTGTAATTTGAGACAATTTGCTGGTAATAATCGACGTTTCTTCACCAATCAAATTGTTTAGAATTTCAAGTATATCATTAATTTTTACTTTCTGAATATCTACAACTACTGGGAGAGCAGAAATTAAATTGACTATCATTTCTTCTTCGTTTTCTGATTCACTAATCAAATATAACTGAAGAATTTTTAAAAGGCTTATAGAAGTATCACCAAAGATAGTTACAGGTCCTATGTTGTAATCGACTTGAACATCCAAAGAATTTAACAAATCATCCAATGAAGAAAAATAGAGTACAAATTTAGAATTTTCCGGAACTTGGATTGAAAAAACCATTTGTAAAGACAAAGTTAGGAGTAACGTTATAAATAAAGTCCTAAAAAACCTAATTTTCATACGAGCTCCTCCCTTCTCTGAGTTGAAAAACAAGCAAAAAAAAACATCAGAACAATCCAAGCCGCAATTTTTATTTTCGATTTTTAACTTATTTTAATGTTTTTTATTTTTGCTTTAACATTTAAACGATACAATACAAATTGTACCACAGGTTTTTGTAATGAGTGCCTGCCTAAATTAAATTTACGTCTTTATCTAAAAATTCACGATTAAATAAGCTATTAAATTAAAATAAGCCTATTTTTTTGTTAATTTATGGAAATTGCTTTAATTTAAGTTTGAAATAAATATTTAATTAATGATACAATTTAAAATTCAACAGTTCCACATTAAAATATTGGAGGTGTGAGGTATGGGTAAAAAGGTTTTAACTTTTGTTGCGCTACTTTTTGTTTATTTCGCTTTTGCCCTCAACGTTATAATCCTTGTTGGGGATGGTATGTCTACAAATCAACTATTTCTCGCAAGCATTCTTGAAGGAAGAATTTTAAACACGATGACTCTTCCTTACACAGGTATAACAACAACATACAGTGCAGATTCTTGGGTTACAGATTCAGCGCCAGCCGCGAGCGCTCTTTTCAGTGGGTTTAAGATTTTGAATAAGGCGATAGGGGTGCTTCCAAATGGTGAACCTGTTCCATCCATATTTGAACTTGCCAAGAAAGCAGGTTACAAAATAGGGATAGCGGTTACATGCCAAATTACTCACGCAACACCAGCGGGTGTTTACGCAAATGTTGATAACAGAAACGATGAGCTTGGAATTGCGAAACAATTTGTTGATAAAGAAGTGGTAGATGTTGCGTTTGGTGGAGGATGGCAATGGTTTACCCCTGTTTCAAAAGGTGGTTCAAGAAAAGACGAACTTGATTTGATTAAAGCAGCTGTGGAAAAAGGTTATAAATACATATCAACAGTGAATGAATTGGAAAATCTCAGTGCAGAGAATGAAAAAGTTCTTGGCTTATTTGCTAAAAATTATTTAGACCCAGTATCTGAAAGAAGCTCATCGCAACCTAAACTCGACCTCATGACAAAGAAAGCTTTAGAAATTCTCTCCGCAAGTGGAAAACCATTTATGCTCATGGTTGAAGGTTCGCAAATCGACTGGGAAGCGCACGCCAACGATTTTTATGGTGTATGGAAAGAAGTTGTCGAATTTGATGACACGGTTAAGGTCGCTCTTGATTTTGCCAAGAAAGATGGAAATACACTTGTGATTGTCCTTGGTGACCATGAAACAGGTGGTTTATCACTTTCCACAGGTGGATATGCGATAAACGTTGAACAAGCGAGAAAAGCAAAGGGAACAACAACGATGTTTTTAAAACAATTTAATATAAACGATAAAGATGCGTTCATCCCTGGAATAAAAGAATGGTACGGTGTAAATATGAGCGATTCCGAATATGAAACACTCAAGAAAGTTCCATCAAATAACTTAAGAAGAGAACTCGCAAGATACATTAGTTTCAAAGTCGGTTTTGGTTGGGCAACGTACGACCACACTGCGCAACCTGTACCAGTATATGCCTTTGGACCTGGCGCTGAGAACTTCATAGGAGTACTTGACAATACAGATATAGCGAAAATTGTTGCAAGGTTAACAAAGATAACAACTGTTCAATTCCCATCTATCGTTGCAAAATAAATTAATAATTTATTCTGAATTAGAAAAGAGGTGTGGTTTTCAAACCACACCTCTTTTCTAATTCTAAATATGTGATAACATTTTTTTGAGGAGTTATAAAGGAGGTGCTCCATATCAATTATGCCAAAAAAAGCAAAACAAAACACTTTAATAACTGCTATCGTTTTATCAATAATTACCATTATCTTAATACTTACTCAAAAACAAGGATTAATGAAAGCATGTGTAACTAGAGTTGTCGATGGAGACACTATTAAAGTTGAAGCAAATGGTAAAACGTACACAGTTAGATTAATAGGAGTAAACACTCCCGAAACTAATCATCCAACAAAAGGAGTTGAACCATATGGACCTGAAGCCAAAGAATTTACAACTAAACAATTAACAGAAAAAACCGTTTGGCTTGAATTGGACGTTGAGGAGAAAGATAAATACAACCGTTTGCTTGCGTATGTCTGGTTGGAAAAACCAGTTAACTTTTCGGAGGAAGAAATTAGAAAGAAAATGTTCAATGCGATACTTTTACTCGAAGGGTACGCGCAGGTTATGACCGTACCACCCAACGTCAAATATGCTGATTATTTTGTAAAATTCCAAAGAGAGGCTTTTGAAAAGCAAAAAGGGCTTTGGGGATTGAGTATGTACAATGAAAACACGAAAAGTGATTTTGTAGTTTACATATCAAAAGATGGAAAGAAATACCACTTAAAAAGTTGTAGATATGTTGATAGTAAATACTTTCCAGTGAATATAGAAGAGGCTAGGCAAAAAGGTTATACACCCTGCGGAATTTGTAAACCAGACGAAGCATATGAAGAATGGAAAAGCAAATAAACTAACAAAAGCCCCATACGGGGCTTTTGAATATTCCAAATATTCTATATGATTAGAAAAAACCTAAAACTTCCCATCTATACCAAAAGATACAGTCGGCTTTATTTTTATTCCGTTTCCAAAGTAAACTCCGAATCCAATATCGGTATAAATGCCTGCTCCTCCGGATGAGAATATACTATCTCTTAAGTAACTTGTAAATCTTACTCCACTTTCAGCAAAAATATCCCAAATATCTTTTGATACGATATATTTTCCACCAAATCTTCCAAATAAGCTTAAATTACTAAAAATAGGATTGTAGTATTCTAGATACATGTATGGGTAAAAATCTTCTAAAACTTCATATGTGATTTCAATACCTGCTCCAAAAAGTATTCCCCAGTAATAATTACCGTAGATATCAAAACTTGTGAATCCAGATGCCATACCAAATCCGTTATCCTTTAAAAATAATTGGAATGTTATTCCTGTAATTTGTGGGTAATTTTTCGTTTCCAAGGCCAAAGTGTTCGGATAAATTTTTTCATATGGAATAAGATAGAAAGCGGTTGCAGAAGATTTATTTTCAAAAACTTTATCGATTTTTACATAACCGGAAGTGTATCCATTATCTATTATTTGGAAAACGTATCCTTGCTTGATTCCAATATTCTCGCCTGATGAAAGTGTAACCATTCCATCGCTTACGCTAGAAACCATGGAAATAAGTGGGAATAGTTTTTGAATATAACTTGCTACGTATCTTGCATTATTTGAGTAACTCCAAATCCTCGATAAATATTCTGAACTTGCCGATTCTGAGCCAAACCTATCTTTAGGTTCTTTTAAAGCTGTTGAGTAATTTTTCGAAATACTGTATGAGCCTATTAGTGTTCCTCTTTCTGTGTCAAATACTTTTAGTAAGAATCCAGTATACATTTCTAGAATATCAACGGTGGTCAAGATATAGTCGTAAAATCCATAGGCGCTTGTATAAGTTTCTTTTTCCCACGGCCCGCCGTAGTATCTAACATAGTTTCCTTTTTCCATATCTAAAACATATGTTTTATTTTTAGAATCGTATGAATAATACCTTCCAATTTCTACACGAACAGGCACATCAGTATAATATCCAATAGCTGATTTCTTTATATATCCTCCGTTGACATCATTTTCAAAGAAATAGTATCTTTCAGACCTAACTTTTTCAGTTCTTTCAACGTAATTTTCAAACGTTATCATATATTTTGGTGGCTTAAATTGTAAGAAAACACCCTTTCCAAACAAATCCTCAAAAGCTATTGTTTTAAATAATTCATCAAGGTACAACCTATCGTATATGTTATACCGTGTATCTTTTTGTAATTCTTTTAGTATATACATCCTTTGTGTTTTATCAAATTTTTCATCGAATATTACCGCGACATCCACTTTATATGGACTGTAATTATTTGGATTCTCTCTGTATAATCTACCGGTTGATTTCAATGCTTCAGAAAAGCTATCCCCACTAGTGATGATTGGAGTTACAGATTTCACAAATATCTTCTCAACATCAATATCCGTTATGTACAAAGCGATGTAATAACTTGTTTCGGTTATGTATTTTTCATACCTTTTGTAAAAATCGCTTATTATGTATTTCTCTTCTTCCTTCCTTGCCCAGGGATAATCGCTAAGATAAACATACAAACCATAAGGGTCAGGGACGTATATTTTTTTGTTGGAATCGTATTTGTACATTGCTTTTGAAGATGTATAATAATAACTTCCCTTGTGATAAACATACGTGCCTTCTCTATCTGGTACAAACTCATTTACTTTGTAACTGTAAGTTTCTTTTTGTATTCCAACAACGTGAACTATTCTTACAGTTTTCTCTGGTACATCTGAAAAAATATTCGAGAGTTCTTTTGAAATATCAATATTTTCATAGTAAGATGGTAAATTCTTATCGATGATAACGTAAAGATTATTGGCAAATATATTTGAAATAGCTAAAACCAAGAAAATAATAAGAGTAAAGGATAAAGACTTCTTTACCATGAGACCCCACCACCTATCTTAAAGGTGTTGAAAGATGTTAATTGCTCAATTGGAATAGAAAATTCGAAATTTAACAAGCCAAATTTGGTTGATAAACCTAACAGTGTTTCTATTTTTACCTCGTATGGAATTGTTTCAGACGTAGATATGGAAAGTTTACTGAGCAGGTAGAGACCATCATCTCCCGTACCTATTAACCTGATTAATCCGCTAAATGTAAAAATGAATTTATCGTACGTTCCATTTATGATACTTTCCAAATTAAGCCCAACTCCAGTCTCAAAGTAAGAGATTGGTTCACGATGTATATTGAATTGCTTAATAGGCAATGTTAACAAAATATATGATTCAGTGAGAGAAAAACTTTGATCTGTTATAAACAACATTTTAAATCCCATTGGAAAAGGTTCTTGCCCACCTTCTTTTACTTCATCTTGAGGCTTTATTTCTTCCCCTCTTTTTATATACACAACCTCACATTCGCTGTAATCCTTCCCCGTCCTTCTAACAACAACTTCCGCTATTTTGTTATTGTTCCTATATACACTGAAAACCTTTCCAACCTTTACAAAATCATCCTCACCTATATTTAAGATAACCCTTGGAAATTTAACTTCCTCAACGACACCAGACAACTTTTCTTTAAATTCCAATACCGAGTGTAATTTGCTGGCAATATCGGAAGCAAGACCGGAAATAACATCGTTGAAGCTATTTTCCACTCTTAGCAATCGGTTGTTGTACGGATCGTATGAGTGTTTCACGGCGTAAATAGACGAAGAAATTTCAAATGAGCCAGAAAGAGCTTTATTGTTATTTATATAGAGTGAATAATCTGCGTTTCCTTCAACTATGTACACAACATTCGTATGTGGGACTCTCGAGTAAAATGAATCAAAAATCACACTGTAATACTTCCCATCAACGCCTTTTACATAACTCCCCTCAGAGCTTTGAACATAATTTTCCTTTCCATTTACATATTCAAGCTTATATCTAACTCCTGGATAAACCCTTATATAATCTCCAAAATTGTAAATGTAATCACCAGAAATATTATTTTGTATGAATTCTTTGTATACATTTTCTTTACGGATTTGTTGAACGTGTACATCAATTTGGAATGTTCCCTGCGGGGAAGTTTGCTTGGAGAGAATTTGTTCGGCGGAGGAAAGTAAATCCTGGAGCCAAAGTTCTGAATAAAGCAATTTTAAAGCATTTTGAAGGGCAACTTCAAATCGTTTAGAATCAACAATCTCTGGGAAAATCGCAGACTCAGAAACCGTTTTTAACACATTGTCAGGTGCGTAAACCCTTATTGCGACATCGATAACTGGCCGAGCGAAAAAACTATTGACAGGAAAGAGCAGAAATGACAAAGTAAAGAGTAGAAAGACATAAAAGTAAAACTTGCCAAAATTTCCATTCATCCATATCCCCCCTTTGGCAAATGGATAATGTTAACTAAAAGTATTGAAACTTTCCAAAAACCGCATTATCCTTATAAAGAGGGGACACCCCCCAACCAACTCTCGACAAAGGAGGTATCCCGATATGAACAACTCAACGC
>SPLK01000299.1_pt1 | contig 15764 bp, 16 predicted proteins | sample 2456111 | NCBI WGS metagenome assembly SPLK01 (sample SAMN11156906, study PRJNA527647) | hot springs metagenome | biome: Geothermal region; feature: Hot spring; material: tree branch in hot spring; isolation source: hot spring sediment rich in lignocellulosic material ... | reverse complement strand
TCGCCCTCCCAGCCCACGACATCGGCGCCGGTCTCGGCCGCGATGCGCCGGGCCGCCTCCTCGGCCTGGTCCGCCCGCCGGCTGCACAAAGCGACCCGAGCTCCCTCCCTGGCCAGGCGGTGCGCGATGGCGTAGCCGATGCCCCGACTGCCGCCCGTCACCAGGGCAGCCCGGCCAGACAGCGTCATATTAGCCCATCCCCTTTCAGGCGTGCAAGGGACGCCTCCAGCGAAGCCGGATCCTGGACGTTGAGCACGACCGCGTCGGGCAGCGTGCGGCGCACCGTCCCCGACAGGACCCGGCCGGGCCCCAGCTCCACGAAGTGAGTGACCCCCATGGCCGCCATGGTGCGAAGCGACTCGACCCAGCGCACGGGCGAGACCAGCTGGGCCTGCAGGGCTTGCGGGATGGCCTCGACGCGGTCGCCGTACGGGCGGGCGTCGACGTTGGCCACGACGGGCCACGCGGGCACGCGCCACTCGACTTGCTCCAGGTGCTCCCGCAGACGGCGGGCGGCATCGGCCATGAGCGGCGAGTGGAAGGGCCCGCTGACCGCCAGCTCCGTCCATCGCCCTCCCGCGGCCGAGACCCGCTGTCGCACCTCGGCCAGCGCCGACTTGCGCCCCGACACGACCACCTGCCCCGGCGCGTTGAAATTGGCCGCCACGACGGCCGTCTCGTCACCTAGGGCCTGCACCACCTCCTCGCAGATGGCCGTCACCTGTCGATCCTCCAGGCCGAGCACCGCAGCCATCCCGCCCTCGCCGGCCGGGACGGCCTCGGCCATGGCCTGGCCCCGTGCCCGCACCAGCGCCAGCCCCTCTTCGAAGCTGAGCGCACCCGCCGCCACCAGGGCGGTGTACTCGCCCAGCGAGTGGCCCGCTCCCGTCGCCGGCAGGGCCGATCCGACCCGCTGGCGCCAGACGGTCCAGGTCGCCACCGAGACGGCCAGCAGGGCCGGCTGCGTGTACGCCGTCTGGCGCAGCACGTCCTCCGGCCCCTCCCGTATGATCTTCAACAGACCGGGCATCACCCGGTCGGCCCGCTCGAGCACCTCGGCCGCCCCGGCGAAGGCCTCGGCCAGTGCGGTGCCCATCCCCACCGACTGGGAGCCCTGCCCCGGGAAGAGGACCGCGTAGGCCCCCGATGACCGCCCCGTGCTCATGCACGTCCCCCCCAGCGCACCACCGTGGCGCCCCACGTCAGCCCGCCGCCGAAGGCCACCATCACCACCACGTCGCCGTCGGCCAGCTTGCCTGCCCGGGCGGTCTCGTCCAGCGCGATGCCGATGGAGGCGGCCGACGTGTTGCCGTAGCGGTCGATGTTGACCACCACCCGCTCCTCCGGGATGCCGAGGCGCTTGGCGGCGGCATCGATGATGCGGATGTTGGCCTGGTGCGGGATCAGGTAGCGCACCTGGTCGACCCCGAGCCCGGCTTGACGGAGGGCCTGCTCCGCCGCCTCCCCCATGGTGCGCACGGCGATCTTGAAGACCTCGTTGCCCTGCATCTTGATGTAGTGGAGCCGCTCGGCCACCGTACGCTCCGAGGCGGGACGCCGGGAGCCGCCGGCTGGCAGGCAGAGCAGGTCGCCGTAGGCGCCGTCGGAGCCCAGATGGCTGGCCAGGATCCCGTAGCCCTCGCTCACCGGCCCCAGCACCACGGCGCCGGCTCCATCCCCGAAGAGCACGCAGGTGGAGCGATCGGTGTAGTCGGTGATCTTGCTCAGGCACTCGGCCCCGATGACCAGCGCGTGGCGCACCCGCCCCGACTGGATGGCCGAGGCCGCCACGTCCAGCCCGTATAGGAAGCCCGAGCAGGCGGCCGCCAGGTCGAAGGCCGCGGCCCCCTTGATGCCCAGCCCGTGCTGCACCAGGTTGGCGGTGGAGGGAAAGGCCATGTCGGGCGTCACCGTGGCCACCACCACCAAGCCGATGGCCTCGGGGGCCACGCCCGCCGCCTCCATGGCCCGACGCGCCGCCTGCATGGCCAGGTCCGAGGTGGCCGTCTGCTCGTCGCAGATGCGGCGCTCCCGGATGCCGGTACGGGTCCGGATCCATTCGTCGCTGGTCTCCACCATGCGTTCGAGGTCGAAGTTGGTCAGCACGCGCTCCGGCGCCGCGGAGCCCGTTCCCCAGATGCCCACGCTAAGGCCGTTGCCCGATGCCATCGGCTCGTTCTCCCTTCGATAGCTCCGCCACGGCAGCCTCGAGGGCCGCCACCAGCCCATCCTGCACCCCGCGAGCCGCCATGCGCACCGCGTTGGACATGGCCCGCGCGTCGGAGCGCCCGTGGGCCACCACCACCACCCCGCGGACCCCCACCAGGAAGGCCCCTCCGTAGGTGCGGTAGTCCAACCGGTCGCGCAGCCCGCCCAGCGCCGGCTTCAACAACAGCCCCCCGAGCCGGCCCCGGACGGTTTGGAGCGCCGCCTGCCGGATGGCCCCCAGGAGCGACGACGCGAAGCCCTCCATCGACTTGAGCAGCACGTTGCCGACGAAGCCGTCGCAGACGACGACGTCGCAGGCGCCGGCGAAGACGTCCTTGCCCTCCACGTTGCCCACGAAGCCGTCGATCCGCCCGGCCATGAGCCCGTGGGCCTGCTGAGCCGCCTCGTTGCCCTTGCTCGGCTCCTCCCCGATGTTGAGCAGGCCGACCCGTGGCTGCTGGATGCCCAGCAGCACCCGGGCGAAGGCGCGCCCCAACACCCCGAACTGCAGCAGGTGCGACGGTCGGCAGTCGACGTTGGCCCCTGCGTCGATGAGCACCACGGGCCCCTCGAACAGCGGTAGCACCACCGCCAGCGCCGGCCGCTCCACCCCCGGCAGCCGCCCCACGTGCAGCAGCGACGCCGCCAGCACCGCGCCCGTGTTGCCCGCCGAGACCAGGGCCGAGGCCCGGCCCTCCTTGAGCAGACGGGCGGCCACCACCAGGGACGCGTCGCGCTTCTTGCGCACGGCCTCGACGGGATGCTCCTCCATGCCGATCCGGTCGGAGGCTTCGACGAGCTGGACGGGGGCGCCGCCGGATGCCTCGCCTGCGGTGGCGTCGAGGAGGGATCGCACCGGGTCACGAGGGCCCACCAGCAACAGCGGCACCGCCATGCCGGAGCGGGCGTCGAGAGCCCCCCGCAGGGGCGCCTCGGGGGCGTGGTCGCCCCCCAACAAGTCGACGGCGATGGCCACCAGCGTTCAGCCCCTCTCCGTAGGGACCGGCTGACCGGCTCGCTCGGGCGGCAGGGACGCCACCACGAAGAGCCCGCGGAAGACCTCGTCGGCGCCGCAGCGACTGACCACGTCGACCAGATGCGTGTGGGATCGGGAGCGCGTCAGCTCCGCCCGGGCCAGGACCTCCTCCCCCACCCGTACCGGCCGCACGAAGCGCACCCGCGCCGAGCCCGTCACCACCACGTCGGCATCGACCAGGGCGACAGCCAGGGAGTTGGCCTGTGCGAAGAGGTAGTGGCCGCGAACGATGCCGGTACGGGCGAAGGCCATCTCGGGCCCCGTCCGCAGCGTCGACAGCCCCCACCGCCCCAGGCGCAGCTCCACCAGCTCGCCGATCACCTCGCTGGCGAACAGCGACCGGGGCTGGGTCACCCGCTCCTCGGCCAGCCGGCGCGTGCGCTCCCGCATCTCCGGGATGCCCAGCCGCAGCCGGTCCAGGCGCACCGTGGGCACGCTGACGCCCAGCCGGCGCGCCAGCTCGCGGTCGGTCAGGAAGGGCTCCTGCAGCAGGAGCTGGCGCAACCGCTCCAGGCGCTTCTCTATCACCTGGTTTGATGACCTGCTCATATAAAAACCTCTAAAAGAAGCCCTCGCGGTCGATGCGAGGGCCCTCCAGCGTGCGACGGGCCGCTCAGGCCTCCTCGGCAGGCGGCAGGTACTGGCGGCCGTCGTACGTGCCGCAGTGCGGACAGACGTGGTGCGGCAACCGTAGCCGGTGGCAGCGCGGGCACTCCGACAGATTGGGCAGTGCCAGGCGCCAGTGGGACCGGCGCGTCCGGGTGCGAGCCTTGGAAAAGCGCCGCTTGGGATTGGCCACCTCGGTCGGTCTCCTCTCTCAGCGAGCCCCGCCGTCGCCGTTGCGCAGGAGCGCCCCCAGGGGTGCCCAGCGCGCGTCGGGCTCGTCGTCGGCACAGCCGCAGGGCCCCTCGTTGAGGTTGCGCCCGCAGCGGGGGCAGAGCCCCTTGCAGTCATCCCGGCAGATGCGCTTCATCGGCAGCGCCAGCTGCAGCGTCTCCCGGATGGCATCGGTCAGGTCGAGGACATCCCCCGAGTACCAGTTGGCCACGTCCTCGCCCTCGGGCCGGCTCGCCCGCAGACGCTCGGGGTAGTACATCTCCTCCATCTCGGGCTCCAGCGCGTAGCGAAACGGAGCCAGGCATCGCGTGCATGCCGACTCGCACTCGCAGTGCAGCCGGGCCCTGACCAGGAACCCCTTGCCCACGTTGGTGACGGTCCCCGAGACCTGCACGGGGCTGCACGTCACCGCGCCGCCCGCCATCTCCAGCGGCGGCGCCGGGCTCACGCCCTCGACCGGGAGCTGAGCGCCTCGCTGCTCCCGGATGGCGCGGATGTTGACTTGCACGGCTGTGGCGCCACCTCGCCCATTATAGTGAGGCCCCCAAGGCCCGTCAAGAAAGGCCATGGAGCCCGTCTCGTATACATCCCACGGAGCGCCCCGCGCACGAAGGCGAGGTCGAGGCGTCTACCATGAGTCGAAGATCCGCCCACCTGCGCCCGGAGGTCACCACCTACCTCATCGGCGCCGCGCTCAGCGCCTTCGCGCTGCTGGTCGTCGTCACCGCCGAGAACGCCTTCGAGGCCAGCCGCTTCGGGCTCCGCCTGTGGTTCGACGCGGTCCTCCCCGCCCTCTTGCCCTTCTTCGTCCTGTCGGAGGTGATGGCAGCGTACGGGGTCATCCACTTCGTGGGGGTCCTTCTCGAACCGCTCATGCGCCCCCTCTTCAACATCCCCGGTCCCGGGGGATTTGCCCTGGCCATGGGCCTGGTCAGCGGCTATCCCCTGGGGGCCATCATCACGGCTCGCCTCTGCCGGGAGCGCCTGCTCAACGCGGTCGAGGGAGAACGCCTGGTCTCGCTGGCCAACACCGCCGATCCCCTCTTCATGGCGGGGGTGGTCGCCGCCGGCTTCTTCGGGATCCCCGAGGCTGGTGGCATCCTCGCCGTCTCCCACTACCTGGCCGTCCTCGTCGTCGGCTGGATCGGCGCCTTCCACGACCGCGACGCCCCGGCCACCCCCGCCCTGGAGTCCCACTCCCGCGAGCCGCTCTTGCGCCGCGCCGCCAGCGCCATGATCAAGGCCCGTCAGGGCGACGGCAGGCCCTTCGGTCAGGTCCTGGGCGACGCCGTGAGGGGCTCCATGATCAGCATGCTCCTGGTCGGCGGCACCATCATGCTCTTCTCGGTGCTGCTGCAGGTACTGGACCAACTGGGGGTGGTGCCGGTGATGGGGCGGCTGGTCTCCGCCGTCCTCGGCCTGGTGGGGCTGGACTCGTCGCTGGCCGAGGCCACGGTGCGGGGGTTGCTGGAGATCACCAACGGCTCCCAGGCGGCCTCGCAGGCCCCCGCCGCCCTGTCGGCCCGGCTCGCCGTGGCCAGCTTCGTCATCGGCTGGGCCGGTGCCTCCGTGCACGCCCAGGTGGCGGCCGTCACCGAAAAGACCGGCATCCGCATGGGCCCCTACCTCCGGGCCCGGCTGCTGCACGGGGTGCTCGCCGCCCTCGTCACCCTGGTCATGGTGGCCCTCGATCTGGGCCCTCGCCTGCCGACCCTGGCCCTGCCCCACGGCACCGACGGCGGCAGCGCCTGGTCCCTGGCCACCCTGGCCTGGCGCACCCGGTTGGGGCTGCTCTTCGTGGGATTGACGCTGGTCGGGCTGGCTGCCGGCAGCGCCCTGCGGCGGGCCGCCCGGCTGGTCACGACGTCCTGGGGCCTGCGACGCTAACCCTTGTCGGGCGGCGGCTCGGCCCCCGCTGCCGCCTCGGTGGCGGTCGGCTCGGCCGGGGCCCCCTCCTGCAGGCGCCGGGCCAGCTCCGCCCGGCCCCGCTGCACCTGGAGCAGGTGCCGCTCGATCTCGCCCAGCGTCTTCTCCAGGGCCTGCTGCACCATCAGCAGCACCGAGTCGGCGTACTGGTTGGCGCCGGCCTCCAGCTCGGCGGCCCGACGGCGGTAGGACTCGAGCAGCTGCTCGCCCTCCTCGCGGGCCTGGCGCAGCACCTCGCTCTCCCGCACGAGGCGAGAGGCGTACTCCTCGGCCTTGGAGACGATGCGATCGGCCTCCTCCTGCCCCTCCTGCAGCAAGGCCTCCCGCCGCGCCAGGAGCTCCGATGCCTGCCGAAGCTCATCGGGCAGGGCCCGCCGGATGCGCTCGATGAGCTCCAGCGCCTCGTCAGCCCGGATCACGGCACGCCCGCCCAGGGGCAGGGTCGGTGCCGAGGCGATGAGGTGCTCCAGGCGCTCCAGGAGCAGCTGTACCGTCACCGTGCGGGTCGCCGTCGACGGGTTGGGGGATGGGGACGAGTCGGATGCACTCATCTCGCCGCTTCGCCGCCTTCTCCTGGCATTGTCGGGCCCGGCGAGGGGTGCGCCGAGCCGGCGCCCCGCGTCGCCAGGCGCTCCCGCAGTCGCTTGGCTGCACCGGGCGGCACCCAGCGGCTCACGTCGCCGCCGAAGGAGGCCACCTCCTTGACGAGGCTGGAGCTGACGAAGGCGTACTCGCTGGAGGTCATGATGAAGACGGTCTCCACCCGATCGTCCAGGTGGCGGTTCATGGTGGCCATGACGAACTCGTACTCGAAGTCGGAGACCGCCCTCAGCCCCCGCACGATGGCCGTGGCCTGCCGGGCTGCCGCGTACTCCACCACCAGCCCCGAGAACGACTCGCACCGGACATTGGTGTAGGGACGGCACGCCTCCTCCAGCATCGCCAGCCGCTCCTCCACGGAGAACAGGGCCCGCTTGGCGGGGTTCTCCAGGACGGCGACGTAGAGGCGGTCGAAGAGCCGGGAGGCCCGAGCCACGATGTCGAGATGGCCGTAGGTGACCGGGTCGAAGCTGCCCGGGTAGACCGCTACCGTCACCGGTCGCCCTCCTCGTCTGCCGCCGTCAAGATGGTCACCTGGGTCTCCCCGAAGGGCACCTGACGCCGGATGCGCCAACCCGCCGGGGGCAGCGGCTGCTCCCGGGCGCTGTGCTGCACCACCAGCAACCCGCCATCCCGCACGATGCCGGATGCCACCACCCGACGCACCGTAGCCTCGACCAGACCCTGCTCGTAGGGCGGGTCGGCGAAGATCACGTCGAAGCGACCGCCGCCATCGACCAGATCCACCAGGGCTCGCTCCACCGGCTGGTGGCGCACCTCGGCGCCCGCCTCCAGGCCGGTCCGGCGGAGGTTGGCCAGGAGGGCCTGCAGGGCTCGGCGGTCCTGCTCGACGAAGACGACCCGCCGCGCCCCCCTCGACAGGGCCTCGATCCCCACAGCTCCCGAGCCGGCGAAGAGGTCGAGCCAGTCGCGCTCTGCCGTCCATCCGGCCAGGATGTCCATCAACGACTGGCGCACCCGGTCGGTGGTGGGACGCACCTGGCGCCCCTTGGGCGCGACCAGGGTACGTCCCTTGGCGATGCCCGCGATGACCCGCACCTCGAGCTCCTCACGCGCCCTCACGCAAGACGTAGATGGCCCCCAGCGCGCCGGGGCCGGCGTGCGACCCGATGGTCGCCCCCAGGGTGGTCACCATGACCTCCTCGAAGCGCGCCCGCTGCAGGATCTGCTCCTTGAAGGCCTCGGCGTCGTCGGCCGCGTCGGCATGGACGATGCTGAGGCTGTCGCCGTGGCCACCCGTCTGCTCCGCCACGATCTCGGCGATCCGCTCGAGCGAGCGGGCTCGTCCACGCACGCGCTCGACGGGGGTGACCACGCCGTCCTCGAAAGCCATGACGGGCTTGAGTTGCAGGATCCCCCCCACGAACGCCGTGGCCCGGCCGATGCGGCCGTTCTTCCAGAGGTAGTCGAGCGTGGCCACCGTGAAGTGGATGCGCATGCGACGGCCCAGGGCCTCGACTCGCCGCACGACGGCCTCGAGGGGCTCCCCGGCGTCCACAGCCCGGACCGCCTCCCGCACCATGAGCCCCTCGCCCATGCTCACCTGACGGGTGTCGACGACCCTCACCGGCACCCGCTCGAACTGGCGGGCGGCCATGACGGCCGACTGGTACGTGGCCGAGATCTCGGAGGAGGCGTGGATGGAGAGGATGGCCTCGGTCTCGCCCTGGCGCGCCACCTCCTCGTAGACGGCCGCGAAGTCGGCCGGCGAGGGGTGGGACGTGCGGGGCAGGACGCCCTCGTCGAAGCCCTCGCGCATCATGCGCATGAAGGCGTCGTGGGTCACGTCGATACCGTCGCGGTAGCTTCGATCCTTGAAGAGCACGTGCAGCGGCACGACCCGCACCCGCAGCTGCTCCACCCACGACGGCGGGAGGTCGGCCATGCTGTCCGTCACGATCTTGATGCGCCGTCCGCTCTGGTCCACGCTGTCCGCTCCTTCCGTGGTGCGAGCTCGTCGTCGTGCGTCGAAGCCGTCATTCGGCCGAGAGCAAGTAGAAGAAGAGGGGCTGGCCTCCGTAGTAGAGCTCCAGCTCGATGCCCGGCAACGTGGCGCGCAGGGCCTCGGCCAGCCGATGGGCCTCCTCCCGGGTCACGCCGTGACCCCAGTAGAGGGTGAGCAGGCTGCGGCCGTCGTTGAGCAGGCGCCGGGCCACCGCCGTGGTCACGGCGGCCACGTCGCGGCCCACTGAGACCAGCTCGCCGTCCGCCATGCCCACGATGTCACCCGCGTGGATGACCCGATCCCCGAAGCGGGAGTCGCGGATGGCGTAGGTCACCTCCCCGCTGGCCACGCGGGCGCAGGCCTTCTCCATCTGCTGGCCGTTGGCGTCGAGCCCTCGATCCTCGCGAAAGGCCAGGGCGGCGGCCAGTCCCTCCGGCAGGGTCTTGGACGGGACCACCCTCACCGGCTTCTCCGAGATCTCCGCCACCTGGCGCGCCGTCATCAGGACGTTCTTGTTGTTGGGCAGCAGCAACACGCTGCGGGCGGCGGTGCGGCGCACCGACGCCATCAATTCCTCGATGCTGGGGTTCATCGTCTGGCCGCCGTCGACGATCTCGTCGACGCCCAGGCTGCGGAAGATGCGGGCCAGCCCTTCGCCACTCACCACCGCGACGACGCCGGCCTCTCGCTCCGTCGCGGGCGCACCCCTGGCCGCCAGGAGCCCGGCCGGGGGCGTGGACGCGGCCCGAGCCGTCGTACGGCGCGCGTGTGAGTTGGCCGACGGCTCGACCACGGCCGTCGCGCGCTCGCTGCCCAGGCGTACGGGTACCGGTTGGGCCTGACCACCCCGGCGCCCCCGGGCCGGGGCGGCGCGGGGGGCAGGTGCGTGGGCCCCCCGGGAGGCTGCTTTGCGGGCTGCCTGGCGGTTTTGCTCCTGCATGTTGTTGATGGAGATGGCCAACAGCTCGCCCCACCGCAACCCCGCCTCCAGAGCCTGGCCCGGGTGGTTGGTGTGGACGTGCACCTTGACCAGATCGGCATCGCCCACCACCAACAGGGAGTCGCCCAGATCCTGCAGCGCCTCCCGGAGCAGCTGGTGGGGGATGGCGCGGCCGCGCACCAGGAACTCGGTGCAGTAGCGAAACGTGACGTCGGTCTCCGCGATACCCCCGTGCCCCGGCACCGCCTCCACCGCCGGCGCCGCACCGTGATCGAGCGCCGTCCTGGCGGGTGTGGGCGAGGCTTCGAGCTCCACCTCGCCCCGCGCTGCCCGCACCGCGGCCTCCAAGAGCACCACGAGGCCCCGCCCGCCCGCGTCGACCACCCCGGCCTGCGCCAGCACCGGCAGCTGGCGGGGGGTCTGCGTCAGCGCGGCGCGGGCGCCCTCCAGCGCCGCCTCCAGCACATCGGGGATGCGAGCGGCGGGCCGGCGGTGGACCAGCTTCTCGGCCGACCGGGCAGCCGCCCGCCCCACGCTCAGCATGGTGCCCTCCACCGGCTTGATGACGGCTCGGTAGGCGGTATCAGCCGCCTCCTGCAAGGCCCGAGCCACCATGGCGGGCCCCTTCTCGCCCGGGTGGCGGGGAGAGGCCAGCACCCGTGCGAACCCTCGCATGAACTGCGACAGGATGACGCCGGAGTTGCCCCGTGCCCCCATCAGGGCGCCCTGCGAGGCCGCGGTCACCAGCTCCTCCAGCCGAGCATCGGGGCCCTTGCGCTCCACCTCGCGTAACGCGGCGCCCATGGTGAGGGACATGTTGGTGCCGGTATCGCCGTCGGGGACGGGAAAGACGTTGAGGGCGTCGATCTCGGCTCGAGCCTGCTCCAGCATCTGGACGGCCAGTTGCATCCAGGTCAGGAAGAGACGGTTTCTGCGGGGTGCGGCCGAAGCATCCATCTCCTATGCCCTCCGGGAATAGCTTTCATGGCTGCGCCGACGGTCCGACTCCGCGACGCGTACGCCCTGGACGTGCACGTTGACCTGGGCCACCGTCAATCCCGACAGTTGCTCCAGGCGGTGGCGCACCTGCTCCATCACGTTGCGGGCCACCTGGAGGATGTTGACGCCGTACTCGACGATGACGAAGAGGTTGATGACCACGTACTCGCCGTCATCGACCCGGATCTCGACGCCGCGATGGATGCTTTCCAGCCCCAACAGCTCCGCGATGCCGTCGGGGACGCTGCGGGCGGCCACCCCCACGATGCCATAGCACTCCCGGGCAGCGTAGCCGGCGATGGCCGACAGCGCCTCCTCGGAGAGCCGGATGCGCCCGAACTCGTTGGTCAACGTCACACTCACGGCCCGCGCCTCCTCGCGGCGCCATCCTAGCAGACGGCCCGCCCATCCCATATTCCCTGCCTCGCTTCGGCTCCCTCTCGAGGGCGCAGCCGTGGTAAAATGGTCGCCGGCTCATGTTACGGACGAGAAGGGTGGACAAAGACGTGGCTCGTCAGTGCAGGGTCTGCGGCAAGGGCGCCATGACCGGCTTCAACGTGAGCAAGTCCAACCGGCACACCCACCGGCGGTGGCTACCCAATCTGCACCGCCGCCGCATCATCCTCGACGGCCGCGTGGAGCGGGCGTACGTCTGCACGCGCTGCCTCAAGGCTGGCAAGGTGCAGCTAGCGGTCTGACGGCGCCCGCGCGGTCCTGCGCAGGCGGGTCAGGGCGGCCGCCGGGTCGGGATCGCCGAAGACCGAGGTGCCCGCCACCAGCACGCTGGCGCCCGCGGCGACCAGGTGCGGCGCGGTCCGTTCGTCGACGCCACCGTCGACCACCACGTCCGCGTGCGAGCCCTGCGACTCCAGCAGCCGGCGCACCTCCGCCACCTTGCGTAGCATGCCGGGGATGAAGGGCTGGCCGCCGAAGCCGGGGTTGACCGTCATCACCAGCACCTGGTCCACCAGCTCCACGACGTAGCGGAGGCTCTCCACGGGCGTCGCGGGGTTGAGGGCGGCGCCGGGGTGCAGCCCCAGCTCCCGGATCTGCCGCAGGAGACGATCGAGGTGCACGGTGGCCTCCACGTGGATGGTGAGCCGGTCGGCCCCGGCCCGGGCGAAGGCCTCGAGCCAGCGCTCCGGCGCCTCCACCATCAGGTGCACGTCCAGGGGCAGCGACGTCACCCGCCGCAACGCCTGCACCACCGGCGGGCCGATGGTGAGATTGGGCACGAAGTGGCCGTCCATGACGTCCACGTGCAGCCAGTCGGCGTTGGGCACCCGACCCACCTCGTGGGCCAGGTGGGCGAAGTCCGCTGCTAGCAGCGACGGCGCGATCTTGACGCTCACGAGTATCGCCTGGCCTCCCGCTGAAGGGCCTCGTCCAGCAGCCGCCGATAGTGCCGGTACCGTGACGGGGCCACCCGTCCCTGCTCCACCGCCTCGGGCAGGGAGCAGCCCTCCTCCCCGCGGTGCAGGCACCGCTCCTTGAAGCGACAGTGAGCCGCCTCCCGGCGGATGTCGGGCATCAGCCGCCACAGCTCTCGGGCTTCGACGCCCTCCAGGTCCAGGCGGGAGAAGCCGGGCGTGTCGGCCAGGAGCCCCCCGTCCGGCAGCTCCAGCAGCCGCACCACGCGGGTGGTGTGCCGACCACGCTGGGACCTGGCCGAGACGTCGCCCACCTCCAGCCGAGCCTCGGGGCACAGCACGTTGAGCAACGAGGACTTGCCGACACCCGACGGGCCGCTCAGGGTGCTGACGTGGCCCACCAGCAGCGCCGCCAGGGGGCCGATCCCCTCGCCCGTGCGGGCGCTGGTGGTCGCCACGGGATATCCCACCGCTTGGTAAAGGGAGCGAAAGGATTGGACCGTCTCCGGGTCGGTCCGGTCGATCTTGTTGAGGCAGACGACGCACGAGAGCCCCTGCGACTCGGCCACCACCAGCAGCCGGTCCAGCCAGCCCAGGTCCGGCTCGGGGCCGGCCACCACCGCCACCACCCGCGTCACGTTGGCCACCGGCGGGCGGATCAGGTGGCTCGTACGCGGCAGCACCTCTTCGATGACGCCCCGGCCGTCCTGGCCGATGCGGACGCGCACCCGGTCGCCGGCCACCACCGGGCCGCCCTTGCGCACCTTGCCCCGCAGCACCGAGAGGATGCGCTGGCCCGACGGGAGCCAGACCGTATAGAAGCCGGCCTGCCGGGTCACCACCATCCCCGTCGTCTCCGATGGCTCCGGCTCGTGCGCCGCCGTCTCGAGGTCGGTCATGCCTCCCCCCTGCCGCGCGGCCACGCGGTCACCCCTGCCCCGGCGCGGGGAAGGGCTCGTCGGTCACCATCCGACCGTCGATGTAGACCTGAAACCGGGCCGAGGCCCCTCGACCTCGGACCCGCTGCGTCAGGTAGGTCCCGCCGGGCAGGGTCTCCCGGTAGGCCTCCGAGGCCCCGAAGTCGTCGATGACCAGGATGACCACCTCCTGGTTGCCGCCGGGCGGGACCTGGATGTTGACCTCCGCCGTACGCCAGCGGGTGACGCCGCTCGTGCCCGGCGCCGCCGTCGCGCTGGTCGCACCCTGCCCGCTGCCGGGGCCCGGGCCACCGGCCGCTGGCAATGGTTGGGCCGGTTGGACAGGCGCCTGCGGTGCCGGCGTGCCACTCGACGCGCCCGGCATATGGCCGGCCGCCCCCCCGGACTCGGGCACGAGCCCCAGGGCCGGCCCCGGCACGGGCGTCGCCTGGCTGTAGATGAGGTCGACGGGCGAGCCCTGCTCCACCTCGCTGCCTGGCATCGGGTTTTGGTCGATGACGGTGCCGTCGGGGAAGTTGGGGTCGGGCTGGGCCCACGTCGAGCCGAGCTGCAGCCCCAGGCTCTCGATCTGGGCCCTCACCTGCTCAAGCGGTAGCCCCGTGAAGTCGGGCAGCGTCACGGTCTGAAGGGGCTCGTCTCCCCGGCTCACCACCAGGTGGATGGGGCGCCCCTTCTCGAGTCGGGATCCGGCCGCGGGATCCTGCAGCACCACCGTATTGGGTGTCAGCCGGGCCTCGTATCGGGTCGTCACCTCGCCCAGCACGAAGCCGCCTTGCGTGATGGTCACCTGTGCTTCGCGCAAGGGGCGCCCGACCACGTCAGGGACCACGCCCACCTCGGGCCCCAGGCTGAGCGTCACCCAGACGCGCCGGCCCTCTCGCACCCGCCGGCCCGGCTCGGGATCCTGACGGATGACATGCCCCAACGGTACGCTGTCGGAGTAGATGCGCTGGTCGACCCCGTACTCCAGCGACTGCTGCGCCAGAATGGCCCGTGCCTCGGCCTCGGTCCGGCCCACCACCGTCGGCACCATGACCTCCTGGGGGAAGAGCAGATCGATCAGACGGGTGCTGGCCCACAACATCCCCCCCAGGAAGGCGAGGACGAAGGCCCACCGGACCAGCCGTCCGCGCCGCCCCCGGGCGGGGCGCTGTCCGCGACTCGTCTCGACTCCCTCCTCGTGCCCCGCGAGCCCCTCGCCACCGGCCGCCTCCATCCGGCTCCTGCTCACGACCCGCGTCACGGCGCCGTCGATACCGGCCCGTGCCGGGCTGGCGGCTTGACCGAGGGGCTCGCCGTGGAGGACGCCGCGGCCACGTTCGCCGGAAGCCGGGGTCGCCCCCTGCACCAGCGTCACGGTCGCGAACTCCTCGGCCTGCGGCACGGCCTGGCGCAGCTCCTCGGCGAAGGCGTCGGCCGAGGCCGGCCGCTCGCCCGGTGCCTTGGCCAGCGCGTGCATGACCGCGCGCTCCAGCGCCGGCGGGATGCCGGGGACCCGCTCGCTCAGAGGCGGGACCGGGTCGTGGATGTGCCGGAGCGCCACGGCCACCGGCGTGTCGGCGGAGAAGGGGACCTGCCCGGCCAGCATCTCGTACAGCACGATGCCCAGCGAGTAGATGTCGCTGGGAGCGCCGATGGTCTGGCCTCGGGCCTGCTCCGGCGAGAAGTAGTGGACGGAGCCCAGGATGGTGCCCGAGTCGGTCAAAGAGGCGGCACTGGCCGCCCGGGCGATGCCGAAGTCCGCCACCTTGACCAGGCCCTCGGCGGTGATGAGGATGTTGTGGGGCTTGATGTCACGGTGCACCAGGCCGTGGCGGTGGGCGTGCGCCAGAGCCTTGGCCACCGCCAGCGCCACGGCCACGGCGGCCTCGGGCGGGAGCCGCCCCCGCTCGCGCAAGACCTGCTTGAGGCTCTTGCCGTCGACAAACTCCATGACGATGTAGTGGGCGCCCTGGTCCTGGCCCACGTCGAAGACCTGCACCACGTGGGGGTGCGACAGGCGCGCCGCGGCCTGGGCCTCCCGGCGGAACCGCTCGACGAACTCTCGGTCCGCGGTGAACTGGTCGCGCAGCATCTTGACGGCCACGACCCGGCCCAACAGCTCGTCCATGGCCCGGTAGACGACGGCCATGCCGCCCTCGCCCACCCGATCCATGAGCCGGTAGCGGCCGGCCGCCAGCCGTGACAGCGCGCTCACGACATGCTCACGCTCCCCGGGGCCGCCTCTCGCTCCAGATCGTCGGCCTCGACGAAGGCCACCACCACCGTCACGTCGTCCGGGGCCTGCCTTCGGATGGCCTCCCGGAGCAAGGCGTCAGCGGCTTCGCGCGCCGAGTGCGCCCCCGAGACCATTCGTGCGATCTCGTCGGTCTCCAGCGCGCCGGTCAAGCCATCGGTGCAGAGCACCAGCCGGTCGCCCGGCGCCAGGGGCACCTCCACCACGTCCACCTCTGGCGCACGCTCGCCGCCCAGTGACCGGGTCAGCATGTGGCGCTGCGGATGCCGGCGAGCTTCCTGCTGGGTCAGATGCCCGTCTCGCATCAGCTCGCCCGCCACGGAGTGGTCCTGCGTCAACTGGGTGGCGCGGCCCCCACGGATCAGATAGGCCCGACTGTCGCCCACGTGCCCCACGACCAGACGCCCCTGCCCGACCCATGCCGCGGTGAGGGTGGTGCCCATCTCCTGCCACCCGGGGTGCCTTGCCGCCATCTCCCGGATCCGGCCATGGGCCCGCTCGAAGGCGGCGCGCACTGCCCCGGCCTGCGGCGGCGCGGCGAGCGGCGGGCCGGCCAGCGTCTCGGCCGCCAGGCGCGCGGCCACGTCGCCGCCTGCATAGCCCCCCATGCCGTCGGCGACCAGGAGCAGGTCGCCGCGGGCGACGCAGGCGTCCTCGTTGCGGGTGCGGCCCGCGCCCCGGTCACTCACCCAGGCCGTCTCGACCGGC
>SPLK01000298.1_pt1 | contig 15801 bp, 16 predicted proteins | sample 2456111 | NCBI WGS metagenome assembly SPLK01 (sample SAMN11156906, study PRJNA527647) | hot springs metagenome | biome: Geothermal region; feature: Hot spring; material: tree branch in hot spring; isolation source: hot spring sediment rich in lignocellulosic material ... | reverse complement strand
CCCCTCCCAGGTAAAGGGCCCGGGGCCCCTAAGGGGCCCCGGTAGGGAGGGAGTACACCGGTCTACTTGACCGGGGGACGGGACTTGAGCACCTCCTGCGGGGCGTAGGCCTTGGCCCGCTGGGCCTTCACCTCCTCCGGGGTGAAGGGCTTGGCCTTGGACTTGGCGAAGGCGGTGAGGATGTGGTTCAAGACCGCCGCCACCTCCGGGTCCTTGAGCTGGCGGAAGGGGGGCATGACCCCGTTGAAGGTCTTGCCCTCCACGGTGAGGGGGCCCTGGAGGCCGTAGAGCACCACCCGGATGAGGTACGCCCGCCCCCCCTGGGCCTGGACCACCCTGTCCAGGTGGGTAAGGGGCGGGAAGGCCCCAGGCAGGCCCTGCCCGTTCACCTGGTGGCAGCTTTGGCAGTTGGCGGAGTAGACCTTGGCCCCCTCGCTTTGGGCCAGGGCCAGGCCCAGGAAGGCCAAGAGCAGGAGGAACGTCCTCATGCTTCCATCTTACCCGTGTAGCGGGGCGGGGCCAGGGGCATTTGTCCTGGGGGTGTAGGCGCACCGGGGGTCGGCGGCCAGGTAGTCCCCGGTCTCGGCGAAGGCCCGGGCCCGGCTTCCCCCGCAGATCTCCTTGTACTCGCAAAGGCCGCACTTCCCCTTCAGGCGGGTCTTGTCGCGGAGGGCCAGGAAGAGGGGGCTTTGGCGGTAGATCTCCAGAAGGGGCCTCTCCCGGACGTTCCCTGCGGAAAGGGGCAGGAAGCCCGAGGGGTAGACCTCCCCCGTGGAGGAGACGAAGACGAAGCCCAGGCCGTCGGAGAGGTGCACCCCCCGGCCCGCCCCCACCAAGGCCCCGTCCTCTTCCCCCTCCTTGGCCCGCCTCTGGAGGACCACCCGGCGGAACATGGGGCCTTCCGTGGTGCGCACCTTAAAGGGGTAGCGGCGGGAGAGCTCGTAGAGGAGGTGCATGACCTCCTCGTACTCCTCGGGGGAGAGGCTTTGCAGAAGGGCCCCCCGGCCCACGGGGACCAGGAAGAAGACCTCCCAGGTGGCCACCCCTTTGGCCTTGAGGATCTCGGCGATCCCCGGAAGCTCCCCCACGGTGAGGCGGGAAACCGTGGTGTTCACCTGGGTCATGAGCCCCACCTCCCGGGCCCAGTCCAGGGCCTCGAGGGCCAGGGCGAAGGTCCCGGGCACGCCCCGGAAGCCGTCGTGGGTTTCGGGGCTCGCCCCGTCCAGGGAGATGGCCATCTGGTGCACCCCCAGCTCCTTGAAGCGGGCCACCACCTCCCGGGTGAGCCTCGGGGTCACCGCGGGGGTGATGCCCACCTTAAGCCCCAGCCGCTGGGCCTCCTCCAGGAGGAGGAAGAGGTCCGGCCGGGCCAGGGGGTCCCCCCCGGTGGGGAGGAGGATGGGCTTGGGGGTGTAGGTGGCGAGCTCCCTTAAAAGGGCCAGGCCCTCCTCCGTGGAGAGCTCCCCGGGCAGGGGATGGGGCTCGGCGGAGGCCCGGCAGTGGCGGCAGGCCAGGAGGCAGGCCCGGGTCATCTCCCAGGCCACCAGGAGGGGGAAGCGGTGGAGGTCGGGCTTCATGCCCCCAGGATGCCCCTAGGGGGGAGGGACGGGTGTCCCTCTGGCCCCCCGCTTTAGCGGGCCAGGGTGAGGCGGTAGACCAGGCGCCGGGCCTCCTTGGGGCCCACGGCGACCTCCAGGCGGTAGCCCTCGGGGAGGAGGGTGGCCCCGGGGAAGTCCAGGCGGAAGGGCTGGGGGAAGACCTCAAAGAGGAGGAGGGTCACGGGGTAAGGGTAGGGGTTTTCCAGGAGGGTTTCCACCCGGTAGGAGCGCTCCTTTTCCCCCTGGGCCACCTCCTCCACCTGGCGGAGGAGGCGCGCCCCTAGGTCCCGGCCCAGGAAGACCTCGGCCACCTCCCCTTCCGGGGTGGCGGGGAGGAGGGCCTGGCCCAGGAAGAGGCCTTCCTCCACGGCCTCGAGGCGCCCCGGGGCCAGGGGGAAGGGGGCCTTAAAGCGGTAGCCCCGCTCCAAGGGGAGGACCCTGGCGGTCCCGAAGGGCCCCTGGTAGCGGAGGAGGCGGGTGGGCTTGAGGTCCGCCTGGAGGAAGGGGAACTCGGTGGTGCCCGTCAAGATCCGCCTTGGGGGAAGCTGGTAGCGGAAGAGGCCGAAGGGGCTTTCCCCAGGGCCTTCCGCCAGGGCCCGATAGGCCATGGCCTTTTCCAGGAGGGGGGCCTCCCCCGCCAGGAGGGTGAGCCGCCGGGCCTCCAGGGGCTCCCCCTCCAGCGTAAGCCGGGCCCAGGCGGTGAGAAGGCCCTCCTCCAGGGTGTAGAAGACCTCCCCCCGAAGCCCCAGGTAGAGGTAGCGGAGGGTGGCCTCCCCCTCCCCCCGGTAGCGGAAGAAGACGGCCCCCGGGCGGTACAGCCGCTCCACCTCCTCCACCCCAAGGAGGCGCAGGGAGCCGGGCACCGTCTTCTCCAGCCGTTCCCCCCCCAGGTAGACCCAGGCGGAAGGGGGAAGGGTAAGGGGCTCCTTGACCTCGGCGAAGCCCGGATACACGGTCACCTCCTGGGCCAGGGCGGCAAGGCCCAGGAGAAGGAGGGCCAGGGCCTTTCTCATACCCCCAGTTTACGGGCGAGGGCCTCCACCTCTTCCCGCTTGAGGGGCCCCCCGTGGCCGGGGTAGACCCATTCCGCCCCCAGGTCCAGGATCCTGCGCACCGTCTTCCGGGCCAGGGCGTGGTCCTCGTTGATGAGGCGGGGAGGAAGCCCCCGGCCCCTCAGGGCGTCCCCCGCCAGGAGCACCCCTTCCCTAAAAAGCCCCACCTGGCCCAGGGTGTGGCCGGGCAGCTCCACCACCCGCCAGCCCAAGACCTCCATCCCCTCCTCCACGGGTCTCAGGGCCTCCTCGGGCAGGGGCGGGCCCAGGTTGGCGAGGAAGCCCCCAAGGAGGGGGATGGGGAGGGGTGGGCGGGGTTTTTTCCCCGTGAGGTAGGGCCACTCCCGGGGGTGGGCCAGGACGGGGAGGCGGAACCTCTCCCAAAGGGCCCTAGCCCCCCCGGCGTGGTCCAGGTGGTGGTGGGTGAGGAAGAGGAGGAGAGGGGGCTTTTGGAGGAGGGCGAGGAGCCGCCGGCGCTCCCAGGGAAGCCCCGCGTCCACCAGGAAGTAGCCCCCTTCCGCGGGGACGCGGTAGAGGTTGGCGGCGAAGGGGAGGCGCTCAGGCCCGCTCATGGACGGGGGCCACGCCCATCTCCCTAAGGGCCCTCCGGATCCCCTCGGCGTCGATCCCCGCCTGGCGGTGGAGGGAGGGGATGGCCCCGTGCTCAAAGAAGCGGTCGGGGAGGGCGAGGACGCGCACCTCCGGCTTCAGGCCCATCTCGTTTAGGGCCTCCAAGACCGCGCTCCCAAAGCCCCCCATCCCCTGGTGGTCCTCCACGGTGATGAGCTTGTAGCCCGCAAGCCAGGCCAGCATCTCCCGGTCCAAAGGCTTCAGGAAGCGGGCGTTGACCACGCCCACCCGGGGGTCCTCCCCGGCGGCCTCGAGGGCGTACCTCAGCGTCTTCCCGAAGGCCAAGAGGTAGACCTCCCGCCCCTCCTTCAAAACCTCCCACTTCCCCCAGGGAATCTCCGGCCAGACCCCCTCGGGGGCCCGCTCCACGTTGTCCCGGGGGTAGCGGATGGCCACCGGCCCCCCCACCTCCAGGGCCTTCTTCAGCATGGCCCTGAGCTCCAAGGCGTCCTTGGGGGCGGCGATCTGCAGGTTGGGCACCGTGCGCAGGAAGGCGATGTCAAAGACCCCGTGGTGGGTGGCCCCGTCCGCCCCCACGAGCCCCGCGCGGTCTATGGCGAAGACCACGGGCAGGTTCTCTATGGCCACGTCGTGGATCACCTGGTCGTAGGCCCTTTGGAGGAAGGTGGAGTAGATGGCCACGATGGGCCTCATCCCCTTAAGGGCCAGCCCCGCGGCGGTGGTCACCGCCACGTCCTCGCAGATCCCCACGTCCAGGTAGCGCTCGGGGTGCTCCGTGGAGTAGCGCACCAGCCCCGAGCCCTCCCGCATGGCGGGGGTGATGACGAAAAGCCGGGGCTCGAGGCGGGCGAGCTCCGTCACCGCGTCCCCGAAGGCCTGGCTCCAGGAGTAGCCCTTGGAGACCTTCTCCGGCTTCTTGGGGTCAAAGCCGGGGGGCCCGTGCCAGTAGATGGGGTCGGCCTCGGCCACCTTGTAGCCCTTCCCCTTCTGGGTGACCACGTGGAGGAGGGTGGGACCTTCCAGCTCCTTGAGGTGCTCCAGGATGTGGATGAGCCCCTTGAGGTCGTGCCCGTTCACCGGGCCCACGTAGCGGATGCCCCAGGCGTAGAAGGGGTTTTCCTGGTGGAGGAGGAGCTTGGCCGCCTCCTTGGCCCGGTCCACCAGGCCGAAGAGCCGGGGGGAGATGTGCTCCAGGACGTTTTTCCCCAGCTTCTCCATGTCCTGGACCCACTTCCTGATCTGGAGCTCCTTGAAGTAGCGGTTGAGGGCCCCCACGTTCTCGGAGATGCTCATCTCGTTGTCGTTCAGGATGATGAGCATCCTCTTCCCCAGCTCCCCGATCTTGTTCAGGGCCGCCAGGGCCATCCCCCCCGTAAGCGCCCCGTCCCCGATGACCGCCACCACGTGGTGGTCCTCCCCCAGGAGGTCCCGGGCGAGGGCCATGCCCAAGGCATTGGCCAAGGAGGTGGAGGCGTGGCCCACGGTGATGGCGTCGTGGGGGGACTCGGAAACCTTGGTGAAGCCGGAAAGCCCCCCCTCCAGCCGGATGGTGTGGAAGCGGTCCTTGCGGCCCGTGACCAGCTTGTGGGCGTAGGCCTGGTGGCCCACGTCAAAGAGGATCTTGTCCTTGGGGGAGTGGAAGACCCGGTGGAGGGCCAGGATGAGCTCCACCGCCCCCAGGGAGCTCGCCAGGTGGCCGCCGTTTTGCGCCGTAACCCGGATGATCTCGCTCCGGATCTCCTCGGCGAGGACGAGAAGCTCCTCCAGGCTTAAGGCCTTCAGGTCCTCAGGGGAGTTCACCTTGTCCAGGATCATGCTCACCTCTAGCGGAAGTTGCGCTCCAGAAGACCCGCCCCTCCCGGGTCCGCCCCTCGCCCACCCCGGGGGCGAACCAGACCTCGTAGAGGGCCTCGCCCCGCTCATCCTTGAAGCTTTGGCGGATGCGAAAGACCCGGAAGGTCCCCGCGGGCACCCGCACCTCCCGGCTCTCCAGGACCTCCATGGTGTAGGAAAGCGCCCCGCTGGCCAAAGGCTCCCTTCCGGAAGGGGCGAGGAGCTCCACCTTTACCTCCGTCCTTCCCCCCCAGCGGTACCCCACCTGGAGGAGCCCTTCGGGGGGGTACTCCAGGAGGGGCGGGGTGAAGGTGACCCGGGCGGAGGGCTCCTGGAATCCCAAAAGCCTCACCCCCTCCTTCACCTGCCGGAAGTAGACCCGATCCTCCCCCCGGCCAAAGCTCCGGAAGCGCAGGGCCTCCTCCCCCCCCAGCACCCCGGGGCCCTCCACCCTTAGGCGGTAGGGCGGGGCGGAGAGGCTTTCCCCTTCAGGCAGGTAGACCCACTCCAGGCCGGTGAGGGCGGGGTAGAACCCCACGGGGCCCTCGAGGGTGGGCCCCGCCTCCCCCACCCGGGGGGCGCAGGCGGCGAGGACGAGGAGAAGGGGCATAAGGTACCGCTTCATGGTACGGAGTTTACCCCTTAAGGCCCGTAGCCCCCCCTACACTCCCCCGGCCCTAGGACCTCAGCGCCCCTCCGCCGCCAGGGCCTTCCTCTGGGCCTCCTCCAGGGCCCTTTTGGGATCCAGGCCCCCCTTGAGGCTCCGCTCCAGGGCCTCCTCCAGAAAGCCGTACCAGAGGACCATCTCCGGGTCCTGGCTCCAGGGCCGGCCCCACTCCGCCTGGGCGAAGACCGCTTTCCGCTCGGGGTCCTTCAAGAACTCCCCCAAGGCCCTTTCGGCCGAGCGGCGCAAGGGGAGGTACCAGGTGGTCTCCGCCCACTCCGCCTGGAGCTCGGGCTCCAGGAAGCTCCGCCAGAAGGCCACCGCCCCCTTGGCCTGCTCCGGGGAGGCCCCCTTGAGGACCACCAAGACCGCCCCGGAAAGGGGCACCGCCCCCGAGGGAAGGCGGGGCACCGGGGCCAGGCCCACGGCGAAGGGCAGGGAGGTCTGGCTCAGGACCACGGGCAAGGCGGTGCTGGGGCCTAGGCCCATGAAGGCCTTGGTGCGCAGGAAGTCCGCCACCGCGAACTGGGCCTCCGCCAGGTTGCGGGCCTGGGCGTGGCCTTTTTTCACCATGCGGTGGAGCATCTCCAAGGCCTCCACCACCTCCTTGGAGGTGAAGGCAGGGCGGCCATCCCTCACCAGGCTCCCCCCCAGGCTCATGACGATGGCGTTGAAGCTCCAGATGTCCGTGGAGACCACCAGGCCCTTGGCGGTGCGGCTGGTGAGGCGGGCCGCGGCCTCCTCCACCTCGGCCCAACTGGTGGGGGCCCTAAGCCCCCGGGCGCGGAAGGCGTCCTTGTTGTAGTAGAGCACGGGGACGGAAAGGCCCAAGGGAAGGCCAAAGGTCTTCCCCTTCACCTGGCCTGCCCGCAGGAACTCGGGGTAGAGGTCCTGGGGCAGGTCCTGGAGGTAGGGGTCCAGGGGAAGGGCCGCCCCCTCCTGGGCCAGGCGGGGGAGGAAGGAGAGCTCCGCCTGGAACATGGCCGGGGCCCCCCCCGAGCGGAGGGCGGAGAGGAGCTTCACCCCCGCCTCCCGGTAGTCCCCGAGGTAGCGGGCCTCGAGGCGGTAGGCCTTCTGGGCGGCGTGGAAGCGGTCTATGGCCTTGAGGAGGACCTTGTCCCCCGGGGGGCCCGCGGTGTGCCAGAAGGGGATGGCGGTCTGGGCCCACCCCAGGAGCAAAAAGGGAAGGAGGAAAAACGCCCTCATCCCCTAAAGCCTACCGGGGCCTCCATGAGAGCGCCTGAGGGGGAAAGCCCCACCTCCTTAAGGAAGGGGAGGGCTGCCCGGTAAAGCGCCGCCCGAACCTCCAGGAAGGCCCGCCGGGCCTCGAGGCCCGGGAACCCCTCGGGGAGAAGGGCCTCGGGGAGGCCGGGGTCCAGGAAGAGGGCCTTGCGCATCTCGTGGACCAGGCGGGTGAGGAGGGCGAAGGCCCGTTCGGGGTCCTCCGGGGCCACCGGGAAGACCAGGGCGCGGTAAAACCGGGCCGCCTCCTCCAGGGGAAAGGCCTTCAGAACCTCTTCCTTGGGGCTTAGGGGCTCCGCCTGGAAGAGGAGCCCTTTCACCCGGTAGAAGCCCAGGAGCTCGGAGGCCGCCCCCTCCTCCACCCCCGCCCCCAGGTAGACCCCGCTCTGGAGAAGGCCAAAGCCTAAAAGCGCCATCTCCCGCCGGAAGCGCTCCCTTTCCGCCCGCACCCTGGGGCCCTCGGGGAGGACCAGGAGAAAGCGCCCGTCCCAGGGGGCCGGGGCCCCGTAAAGCCTCTTCCGCACCTGCTCCACCTGCCAGTAGACCCGGTCGGAAAGGGCGTAGGCCGCGCTCCGGCCCGCACGCACGGGCCTCACCCAGCCCCGCTTGGCGCTCCGGGAAAGGGCCGCCCGCACCGCCGCCTCGGAAAAGCCCAGGGCGGCCATCATGCGCACCAGGGCCCGCACCGGGGCCTGGCGCTCGGGGTACACGTACTCCAGGAACAGGGTGAAGATGGTGGAGCGGGCACGCATCTTAGAACGCCGACTCCAGAAGCTTCTCCCGGTACTCCTTAAGGGCCCCCTCCAGGAAGGCGGAAAGGGGCATGCTCCCCAGGTTCCCCCGGTGGCGGCGGCGCACGCTCACCCCCCCCTCGGCCTTCTCCCGCTCCCCCACCACCAGCACGTAGGGCACCTTGGCCACCTCCGCGTCCCGGATCCGGGCCTGCATCCTTTCGGGCCTCAGGTCGGCCTCCGCGCGGAGGCCCGCGGCCTTGAGCCGTTCTGCCACCTCCTTGGCGTAGTCCTCCTGCTTCTCGGAAACGGGCACCACCACCGCCTGCACCGGGGAAAGCCAAAGGGGGAAGTCCCCGGCGAAGTGCTCTATGAGGATGCCGATGAAGCGCTCCAGGGAACCAAAAGGGGCCCGGTGGATCATCACGGGGCGGTGCTCGGCCCCGTCCCGGCCCACGTAGGTGAGGCCGAAGCGCTCGGGGAGGTTGTAGTCCACCTGGATGGTCCCAAGCTGCCACTCCCGCCCCAGGGCGTCCTTCACCACGAAGTCCAGCTTGGGGCCGTAGAAGGCCGCGTCCCCCTCCTCCACGGTGTAGTGGAGGCCCGCCTCCAGGGCGGCCTCCTCAATCTGCCGCTCCGCCAGGGACCATTTGGCCTCGTCCCCCACGTACTTATCGCTCTTCGGGTCCCGCACCCCGATGCGGGCCCGGTAGTCCTTAAGGCCCAGGGTGGAGAGGACCTTTAAGACCAGGTCCAAAACCCCCAAAAACTCCTCCTTCACCTGCTCGGGGGTGCAGAAGATGTGGGCGTCGTCTTGGGTGAAGCCCCGGACCCGGGTGAGGCCCAAAAGCTCCCCCGCCTTCTCGTAGCGGTAGACGGTGCCGAACTCCGCAAGCCTCAAGGGAAGCTCCCGGTAGGAGCGGCGCTTATGGGCGTAGATGCGGATGTGGTGGGGGCAGTTCATGGGCTTTAAGAGGTACTCCTCCTCCTCGCCCCGCTCCTTGAAGCTGATGGGGGGGAACTGGCTTTCCGCGTAGTAGGGGTAGTGGCCCGAGGTCTTGTAGAGCTCCAGGGAACCGATGTGGGGGGTGGTGACCAGCTGGTAGCCCCGGCGGATCTGCTCCTCCCGCATGAAGGCCATGAGCTCTTCCCGGATGACGTTCCCCTTGGGAAGCCACAGCACGAGCCCCTTCCCCACCATGGGGTCTATGAGGAAAAGCTCCAGCTCCCGCCCGAGCCTCCTGTGGTCCCGCTTCTTGGCCTCCTCCAGCTGCCAGAGGTATTCCTTAAGCTCCTCCGCGGTGCGGAAGGCCACCCCGTAGACCCGCTGGAGCATGGGCCGCCGCTCGTCCCCCCGCCAGTAGGCCCCGGCCACGTGGGTGAGCCGGAAGTGGGGGGGGATGCGGCCGGTGGAGGGGACGTGGGGCCCCCGGCAGAGGTCGGTGAAGCCGAAGGCCTCGTCCCCCTGCTGGTAGAAGCTGATCTCCTCCCCTTCGGGCAGGTCCAGGATGAGCTCGGTCTTGTAGGGGTCCTTGCCCTGGTAGCGGGCGAGGGCCGCCTCCCGGGGGAGGACGAAGCGACGCAAGGGGAGGTCCCGCCTCAGGATCTCCCGCATCTTCTCCTCAATGGCCGGTAGGTCCTCGTCGGAGATGGGCTCGGGGGCCTCTATATCATAGTAAAAGCCCTTCTCGATCACCGGCCCCACCCCCAGGCGGACCTGGTCGGGATCGTAGCCCTTTTCCCGGAAGAACTCCTTCACCGCCTGGGCCAGGACGTGGGCCAGGGTGTGGCGGAAGAGGGTCTGGAACTCGGGGTCCTTCTCCGTGAGGATGCGCACCGTGGCCCCCTCGGGGAGGGGCTTGAAGAGGTCGTAAAGCTCCCCGTCCACGATGGCCCCCACCGCCGCCCGGGCCAGGCCCGGCCCGATGCGCTCGGCCACATCCTTGGCGGTGGCCCCCTCGGGGACCTCGAGGGCCCGCCCATCGGGTAGGTAGACCGTCATGCCCTTCACTATATCCCTTCCCCCGGAGAGGCTTGACTTAGCCAAGCCCTTAGCCAGAAGATGGGGGGGTGAAGAAGGTCACCGTTCACCGGGCCAAAACCGAGCTCTCCCGTCTCCTACGCAAGGTGGCCCTGGGGGAGGAGGTGGTCCTCATGAGGGGGCGGGAGCCGGTGGCCCTCCTGGTCCCCTACCCGAAGGAGGGGCGGAAGCGCCTTTTCGGGCGGTACAAAGGCCAGATCCGCATCGGGGAAGACTTTGACGCCCCCCTGCCCGAAGAGATGGCGGAGGCCTTCGGCCTGTGAAGCTCCTCCTGGACACCCACGCCTTCCTCTACTTCCTCACCGGCGACCCCCGCCTCTCCCCTAAGGCCCGCCGGGCGGTGGAGGAAGGGGAAGAGGTCTACGTCAGCGCGGCCAGCGTGTGGGAGATGGCCATCAAGGCGAGCCTAGGCCGTTTGGACCTTCCCGAGGACCTCGAGGCCTTCCTGGCGGAAGTCTTTCGGAGCGAAGCCTTTTTGCCCCTCCCCGTCAGCCTGGTCCATGCGGCGGCGGTGCGCGCCCTGCCCTGGCACCACAAGGACCCCTTTGACCGCCTCCTGGTGGCCCAGGCCCGGGAGGAAGGGCTGGCCTTGGTGAGCAAGGACGCCATCCTGGACCGCTACGGGGTGGAGCGGATCTGGTAAGTACCCCGCCGAAGCAAAGGCTTCGGCGGGGGCCCCAGGCTTTCCTAGAGCCCTGGAGATTTTGCACCGCAAAGGCGCCTAGCCTTCCTGAGGAAGTCTCCGCCCCACCCAAAGGGCCAAGGCGTAAAAGGCAAAGGCCGCCAGGAAAAGCGCAGGAAAGCCCAAGAGGTCCACCAAGGCCCCGCCCAGCACGCTGGAAAAGGCGAAAAGCCCGGCCAGGGTGTTGGCCAGGCCGATGTAGGCGCTCCGCTCCCCCTTGGGGGCCAGGTTCAGGAGGTAGGTGGTGGTGGCGAGGCCAAGGGCGGCCAGGTAGGCCCCCTGGAGGAGGAAGACGAGGCCGAAAAGCCCCGGGGGCAGGAGGAGGGCGAGGAGGGGGGTGAGGAGGGCGAGGAAAGCCCCCGCCTTGAGCACCCCCTTGGAGCCCCGTTCCGCCATCCTGGCCCAGAGGAGGTTGGAGAGGGTGAAGGCCAGGGCGTAGAGGGAGAGGTAAAGGCCAAGCTCCTTCCCCTGGCCCAGGGCCCTCACGGCGTAGGCGGCGTAGAAGGGCTCGGCGAGGCCCGCGAGGGCCAGGAGAAGCCGCACCCCCAGGTAGCGGCGGAAGGCGGGGCGGCGGAGGGGGGCCTTGAGGTCCAGCCGGGCCTCCTTGGGGGCCTCCTCGGGTTCCTCCGTGAGGCCGAAGAGGTACCAGCCCACCCCGTAGCTCAAGGCCCCCAGGGCGAAGAGGAGGGCGTAGGGCAGGGGGAAGGGGAGGGGGAGGGCCAGGAGAAACCGCACCAAAAACCCCGCCAGGAAGGCGAGGAGGCCCCCCACCAGGTTCCGGGCGGAGAAGAGGTGGGCCCGCCTCCCTTGGGGCGTGGTCTTGGCCACCACCTCCCAGAAGGGGAGGCTAGAGACCCCGGTGAAGAGGGCGTTTAGGAGGAGGCCGAGGAGGAAGCCCAGGAGGAGGAGGGAAGGGTTTTGGCCGAAGAGGAAGGCGGAAAGGGCCATGAGGACGAGGCCGGATAGCCTCAAGGCGGCCACCTTCCGGTAGAGGACGATCTTCCGGGGAAGCCTCGCCACCCAGGGGGCCAGGAAGGCCTGGGGCACCATCCCCCCCGCCTGGAGAAGGGCGGGGAGGAGGCCGATTAAGGCCCCGGGGGCCCCGAGCTTCGCGGCGAAGCCCGCAAGGACGATGTTGGGGTTGAAAAAGGCGTCCCCCAGCCACACCAGCCAGCCGTTCACCACGGCCAGGCGGTAGTTCCGCTCCCGCAGGTCTAAGATGGAGAGGATGGTGCTCTTGCCTTCCCTCGGGGCCTTCCACATCCTGCACCCACGCTACAACGCGGCCACGGTCCTGGCCATCCTGGAGGAGGCCCGTCCCCCTGTGGTCTACCTGGCCTCCCTTTCCCCGGAGGCCCTGGAGGGGGGAGGCTGGCGGGAGGAGGACCCCCTCCTCTTCCACCTCCTCCCATGGGCCGAGGAAAGGGGCGTCCCCGTGGTGGCCCTGGACGGGGAGGCCCACCTCAAGGCCGAGGCCGAGGCCTTCCGGGAGGCCCTGGGCCAGTTCCCCGGGGGAAGGCCCCACCTGGAGGCCATGGCCGCCTTTGACCAGGCCCTTCTCGCCCTCCTGAAGGAGCCCCTGACCCCGGAGGCCCTGGGCTCGGAGGCCTTTTTGGGGCGGCTTCGGGAGGTCTACGGGGGCTTCGCCCGGGCCTTCGGGGAGGGCCTGGCCACGGGCTTCCGGGCAAGGCGCATGGCCCGGGTGGCGGAGGCCCTAAAGGGGAAGGAGGGGGCGGTGGTGGCGGAGCTTTTGGACTACCTCTTCCTGGCGGAGGCCTTCCCCGGGGCGCTTCCCAAGGCCCACGAGCCCACGGAGGCGGAGAGGCAAAGGGCCCTTTTGGACCGGGCCTGGCAGCTTAAGGAAGAGGACGACTGGGGGAAGCTTCTTGAGGGGCTTTTCGCCCTGGGGACCCCTGAGGCCCTCTACCTCGCGGCCCAGGTCTACCTGGCGGCGGGGGAGTGGCGGGAGGCCCTGGGCCTCATGGAGGAGGTCTTCCGCATGGACTTCCAGCGCCCGGAGTACCTCCCGGGCTACGTCCTCGCCCGCTTCGGGCAGCTACTGGACCTGGCGGGGGAGAGGGAGCGGGCCCTAAGGGCCTATAAGGGCGTCCTCGCCCTCTCCTGGGCCCCGGAGGAGGCCCGGGCCATCGCCCTGGCGGGGCTCAGGACCCCCTTCCGCCTCTAAGCCCCGAGGGGGCTGAGCTTGGGCCCCTTCTCCAGGGCCCGGCGGCCCACCACCTTTAGGGCCAGGGGGTGGATCTCGGCGCGGTAACGCTCGGCCTCGGGAAGAAGCTCCCCGTCCGCATGGGCGGGGACGGGGGCGGCAAAGTGGGCCTCCAAAACCCGCCCCGAGAAGGCGCGCACCTCCTTATGCCCCAGGTGCCGGCCAAGAAGGAGCCTGGGGAGGATGAGGACCACCCCCAGCCGGGAAAACCGCCCCGCCAGCACCACGGCAAGCCGCCCGTCCCGGGGATCGGCCATGGGGGCGATGGGGATGCCGCCCCCGTAGGCGGGGCCGTTCATGGCGGCGAGGAGAAGGAGAGGCCCCCTGTAGACCTCCTCTCCGTCCAGAAAAACCCGCCCCTCGGGCAGGCGGAGGTCCTTCAGGACGGCGAAGAGGGCGTAGAGGTAGCGGGGCATGCCCCGGAGGAAGGGGGGAGCGGAAAGGGCCTTCTTGGCCACCAGGGCATCAAACCCCAGGCCCAGGGAGGCCCCAAAGGGCTCCCCGTTCACCACGCCCAGGTCCACCGCCTCCTCCGGGGCGAAGAGGGCGTGCTCCAGGGCCAGGGGCCAGGGGAGGCCCTTTAGGCCCAGCATGCGGGCGAAATCGTTCCCGCTTCCGATGGGCACCACCCCCAGGGTCTTGTCCGTGCCCGCAAGGCCCTTTAGGACCTCGTGCACCGTCCCGTCCCCCCCCACGGCCACCACCCGGGCCCCAGGGGGGGCCTTCCCCGCAAGCTCCGCCGCGTGGCCCGGCCCTTCGGTGAGGAAGGCCTTGGCGCCCTTGTCCCGAGCGGCCTTCAGGATGGCCCCGGAAAGCCGCCCCACCTTCCCCCGGCCCGCCGCCGGGTTGACGATGACCCACCTTTCCACCCCTGTATTTTAGGGGCATGGGCCTCCTCGCCCACTTCCTGCAAGGCCCCCACCCCAAGACCACCCTCCTCCTCACCCGTGCGGGGCCGGTGGAAAACCCCCACCACCTCCTCTACAGCCACCCCGGCCTGCCCCTGGCGGAGGAGGGGCGGAAGGCCCTCCTCGCCCTCCTTCCCCTCCTCGCCCCCTACCCCCTGGCCCACCTCTACGCGGCGGACAGCCTCGCCGAAAAGGAGGCGGCGGCGCTCCTTTCCCAGGCCCTGGGCCTTCCCCACACCCTCCTCCCCGGGCTTCGGGAACGGGCCTGGGGGGCCTGGGAGGGCCTGAGCTTCGCCGAGGTAGAGGCCCGCTTTCCCGAGGAGGTGCAAAGCTGGCTTCGGGACGAGGCCGGCTTCGCACCCCCTGGGGGCGAAAGCCTCCTTGCGGCTTGGGAGCGGGGGAAAAAGGCGGTGAAGGGCCTCTTGGAGAGGCACCGGGGGCAGGCCGTTCTCCTCATCGGGAACTGCACCCTAAACCGCGCCGCCCTAAGCCTGGCCCTGCCCCTTCCCCCGGAGGAGGGCTTGCGGGTGGAGCAGGACTACGCCCGGCTTACGGTGGTGGACTTCTACGGGGAAGAGGGGGTGGTGAAGGCCCTGAACCTCGGGCCCCTCCCGAAGGAGTAAACTGGGGGCATGATCCGGCCCGTCACCCGGCAGGACCTCCCGGGCCTCTTGGACCTCCTCCGCCACCTGGACGAGGAGGGGGGCCCCAGGGTGCTGGCCCCGGAGGCCCGGGACCTCGAGGGCCTGGCGGAGGAGCTGGAAGACGGCCTGGTCCTCCACCGGGAAAAGGTGGAGGGGTACGTGGGCCTCTACCCCTTCTGGGACGGGGCGGCCCTGGAGGGCCCCCTGGCCTACCGGGCGGAAGACCTCCTCCCCCTCCTCCAGGCGGCGGAGGAGCGGGCCAAGGCCCTTCGGGCCGAACGGCTTTACGCCTTTCCCCAAGCGGAAAACCACCCCTTGAGGAAGGCTTTGGAGGAGGCGGGGTTTTCTCTCCTCCACCTCACCTACTTCTACGTGAAGGCCCCGGAGGGCCTGGACTACCCGCCCCCTAAGGGGGTGGCCATCCGGAAGGGCTTCCCTGGGCCTGGGGTCTACCGGGAGCTCTACCGGGAAAGCGAGGAGGGCTGGGCCCTAAGGCTCCGCTGGACGGACGAGGAGCTCCGGGAGCACTTCCAGGACCCGGGCGTCCACCTCCTGGTGGCCTACCAGGGGGGAACCCCGGTGGGGATGGCGGAGGTGGAGGTGGAGGGGGACGAGGCCAGCGTGGCCTACATCGGGGTGGTGCCCCGGGCCCGGGGGCAGGGGATCGGGCGGGCCCTCCTCTCGGAGGCCGCCAAGCTGGCCCGGAAGAAGGGGGCGAGGCTTCTAAGGGTTCGGGCCCACGACCACGAGAAGGAGGCCCGGGAGCTTTACGAAAGGCTGGGCTTCCGCCTAGAAGAGGCGGTGGCCACCTACGCCAAGGAGCTTAGGGCCAGCCGGTAGGTGGCGGCGTGGGCCTCCACGGTGAGGCGGGGGTCGCGGTTGTACCCGCCCCCCATGACCACCACCAACGCCGCCCCCACCTCCTTCACAAAGCGATAGACCCGGAGGTCCCGTTGGGCCACGCCTTCCAGGGTTAAGGAAAGCCGCCCAAACCGATCCCCCTTCAGGACGTCCACCCCCGCGTTGTAGAAGACCAGGGCCGGGCGGAAGGCCCCCGCCTTCTCCAACGCCTCCTCCAGGGCCCGGAGGTAGGCCCCGTCCCCCACCCCGTCGGGCAGGCCCACGTCCAGGTCGCTCCGCTCCTTCTTCAAGGGGTAGTTCCGCTCCCCGTGGAGGGAGAGGGTGTAGACCGTGGGGTCCTGCCCGAAGAAGACCGCGGTGCCGTTCCCCTGGTGGGCGTCCAGGTCCAGGACCAGAACCCGCCCCGAGAAGCCCCGCCGCCTGAGCCAGGCCACGGCCACGGCCACGTCGTTGAAGAGGCTGTACCCCTCCGCCCGGTCGGGGAAGGCGTGGTGGGTGCCCCCCGCCAGGTTCAGGCCGAGGCCTTCCTCGAGGGCGTCCAGGGCGGCCATCAGGGTCCCCCCGGCGGCGTGGAGGGCCCGGCGGAGGAAGGCCGGGGTGAAGGGGAGGCCCAGGCGGAGGCTCTCCTCGCGGGAAAGCCCCTCCCGGAAGACCCGTTCCAGGTACAGGGGGTCGTGGGCCAGGAAGAGGGCCTCCTTGGGCACCTGGGGGGCGGGCTCCATGGGGAGAA
>SPLK01000297.1_pt1 | contig 15819 bp, 17 predicted proteins | sample 2456111 | NCBI WGS metagenome assembly SPLK01 (sample SAMN11156906, study PRJNA527647) | hot springs metagenome | biome: Geothermal region; feature: Hot spring; material: tree branch in hot spring; isolation source: hot spring sediment rich in lignocellulosic material ... | reverse complement strand
CGGGCGGATGCATTTCCTCGCGTGCCCGGGCGGGCCTCGCCGACCGGAGGAGGGAGCCATGGCCGGTGACGACCTAACCCAAGCGCTGGCTCACTTTCGCCTGCAGCGGTTGGTGGTCACGCTGCGGGCGAAGGACAGGGTCACCCTCCCGTGGTTTTCCGGCTCGGCGCTTCGGGGCGGATTCGGACACGCCTTCCGGCGACTGGCATGCGCCATGGGGCCTCGGCAACCGTGTCCGACGTGCCCGTTGAGGCAAATGTGCCCGTACGGCTACGTGTTCGAGACAGGCCCCGGACCGGACAGCGACGTGCTGCGCACCCATCAGGAGGTGCCGCGGCCGTTCGTCATGAAGCCGCCGGGTCGGGACGGCCAGCCGGTAGGCAGCGCCGAGTGGGTCGTGGGGAATGAGCGGTGGCCCGTCTCCTTCGAGGAAGGGCAGCTCTTTAGGTTCGAGTTGGTCCTGGTGGGACGCGCCATCGATTACTTCCCTTACTTCGTCGTCGCATTGCGCGAACTGGGACTGGGTGGGCTGGGTGCGGCGCGAGGACGGTTCACGCTGGAAGATGTGCATTGCGTACGGCTTCCCGAGGAGGCACCAGACGACAACGGCCAACAGGTGGCACCGGAGCAGCGGGAGGCGCTCTCGGATGTCCCCGATGTCGGCGCTGGCAGAGTAGCCGTGCGCGTCTACGACAAACAAGGGCAGCGCATCAAGGGCCTCCCTCAGCCGCTCACGGGTACCCAACTGATCGGACATGTCGTGCGACGCCTCGGCGAAGAGAGGGGGGCGCTGGCGGTGCGGTTTATGACGATGACGGCCCTGAAGCACAGGGGGAGCATGGTGAGGACCCCAGTGTTCCACGTGCTGGTCAGGGCGGCGCTCCGGCGTCTTTCGTCGCTTTCGTACTTCCACCACGGGCGTCGCCTCGAGATCGACTACGCTGGCCTCATCCGGGATGCCGAGCGGGTCGAGCTGCACGCGGACGATACCCGGTGGGTGCGGTGGACACGCTGGTCGAGCCGGCAGGAGCAGAGCATGGACTTCTCGGGTGTAGTGGGACGAGCTATCTACCGGGGTCCGGTGGGGGCTGTGCTGCCGATCCTAGCCCTCGCCGAGTGGGTGCACGTGGGCAAGCACGCCACCTTTGGCTTGGGGGCCATACGGCTGGGATCGGGGCGGGCGTAGCTTCCCGTCCCCCCAGGAGGGGCGTGTCCCGGGCGGCGTAGGCAATGGCGACAGGAAACCGGCGTTGCCAGAGCGAACACATGTGTGCCGAAAGTGGCCAGGTCGAAGATCGAACACACGTGCGCATTCCGGCATCGCCTGGGAGTGCGTCGCGATGGGGATCCGACACCTGGAAGGACCTTGACAAAGGTGCATCGTTGCGAGGTCTTGGGAGCGCTTGAGGGGCGGTTCGAAGATCGGCCGGGCCAATGTGCAGGTCGCGGATCTTCGAATCGAGCTTCCAGCGAGTCCCAGGCCGGGTCACGGGCGCAGGCCGTTGTGAAGCGCTTGAGCGGCCTTCCAACGGTTGCCATGTGGCTCGGTTCCACTGTGTTCCCCGGTAAGTAGGGGACTGAAAGCTGGTAGCCGCTGACGCTCTTCGTCGCCTTCCAGTGCGTTCCACTGTGTTCCCCGGTAAGTAGGGGACTGAAAGATCCCAGTCGCCCAAGCCGAACAGCTCCGCGCGGCGTGTTCCACTGTGTTCCCCGGTAAGTAGGGGACTGAAAGTTCCAGTATTGCCAGAGCCAGCATCGCCAGGAAGCCAAAGTTCCACTGTGTTCCCCGGTAAGTAGGGGACTGAAAGACCGAATCGCCCTCAGTTCCACCCGGGCTCGGCTCAGTTCCACTGTGTTCCCCGGTAAGTAGGGGACTGAAAGTCAAGAACACCGAGCGGTACTCCTGCAGGACGTGTCCGGTTCCACTGTGTTCCCCGGTAAGTAGGGGACTGAAAGGGATATGGCGCGCCGCCCCTACGAGCCGGACGAGCCTCGTTCCACTGTGTTCCCCGGTAAGTAGGGGACTGAAAGGACTCGTCGGCGGGCGCGTCGGCTGTCCTCGGCTGCCGTTCCACTGTGTTCCCCGGTAAGTAGGGGACTGAAAGACTGTCTCCGCGGTTTTTTGCAAAAACTCGCCTAAGTTCCACTGTGTTCCCCGGTAAGTAGGGGACTGAAAGTTGCAGCCGGAAGCCTGGGATCGCTGACCGCCTGGGCGTTCCACTGTGTTCCCCGGTAAGTAGGGGACTGAAAGCTACCCGATCCCGACAACGCCCAGTCGGCAGCGGCGTTCCACTGTGTTCCCCGGTAAGTAGGGGACTGAAAGTCGTGTCCGTCCAGTGACCCGAGAGGAGGGCTGCCGTGGTTCCACTGTGTTCCCCGGTAAGTAGGGGACTGAAAGACTCCAGCGCCATTACCGTCAGCCTCCGGCTCCGCGAGTTCCACTGTGTTCCCCGGTAAGTAGGGGACTGAAAGTCACCCATTCCAATCAATAGAGGACGCGCTAGCGCGATGGGTTCCACTGTGTTCCCCGGTAAGTAGGGGACTGAAAGGCAGCCACTCCCATGCCGCGCCAGTCCAGTCCAGCGTGTTCCACTGTGTTCCCCGGTAAGTAGGGGACTGAAAGCAAATTCTCCATGCCCATCCCGGATTGTATGGATCAGTTCCACTGTGTTCCCCGGTAAGTAGGAGACTGAAAGTTGCGACGACGGATGCGGCCGACGCCGCCATCCCGTCGAGTTCCACTGTGTTCCCCGGTAAGTAGGGGACTGAAAGACGCGGCCTTCGGGAAAATCCTCGCGCCTCGTGGAGGTGAGTTCCACTGTGTTCCCCGGTAAGTAGGGGACTGAAAGCCTCGACGTGCCCGATCACCTTCGTGGGCATCTTGACGTTCCACTGTGTTCCCCGGTAAGTAGGGGACTGAAAGCCAATGGCCGACCAGCGTCAACAGCTGTGTGGCCAGCGGTTCCACTGTGTTCCCCGGTAAGTAGGGGACTGAAAGCCTCCTCGAGCCAGGGGCGGGCGACGGCCATCACGCGTTCCACTGTGTTCCCCGGTAAGTAGGGGACTGAAAGTCCTTGTGTTCACAGCTTAGAATGCCTGCTAATGCCTCAGTTCCACTGTGTTCCCCGGTAAGTAGGGGACTGAAAGTTGACGATGAATCCGGGGAACTGGTTTTGGAGCCGTAGTTCCACTGTGTTCCCCGGTAAGTAGGGGACTGAAAGACAACCACGAATCGCCATCATAAACTGGCTTAACCTGAGTTCCACTGTGTTCCCCGGTAAGTAGGGGACTGAAAGGCAGCTTCTTCGCCACAGCCCTGGGGTTGGCACCCTTCGTTCCACTGTGTTCCCCGGTAAGTAGGGGACTGAAAGACCGCAGGGCCCGGTGGGTGCCGGGCCCTGACGTGGGTTCCACTGTGTTCCCCGGTAAGTAGGGGACTGAAAGGACACGGCGGTACGGGGTCGAGATCGAAGCCTTCGGCGGTTCCACTGTGTTCCCCGGTAAGTAGGGGACTGAAAGTCCGGCCGTCGCATCCTGCTCCCTCGCCCGCCGCTGGGTTCCACTGTGTTCCCCGGTAAGTAGGGGACTGAAAGGCGTAGGCGTTGAGGCCCAGTGCCGTTAAGAGTGCATTCGTTCCACTGTGTTCCCCGGTAAGTAGGGGACTGAAAGGCTCAGGACGGGCCGCTGGTCACTCGTCGCAGCCGCCAGTTCCACTGTGTTCCCCGGTAAGTAGGGGACTGAAAGTGTCCAGAAAGACGGGGCGCAGTTGGCCCGGGCCGTCCCGGTTCCACTGTGTTCCCCGGTAAGTAGGGGACTGAAAGACCCCTCGCGCGTGGCCCATCCCAACCGTGGAAACCGTTCCACTGTGTTCCCCGGTAAGTAGGGGACTGAAAGGCAGGCGCCGGCCACAGAGCACGGGGCCGCCGGATGCGGTTCCACTGTGTTCCCCGGTAAGTAGGGGACTGAAAGTGTGGCTATGGGGTTGTCAAGGTGCCCTGCCACCATGCTAGGTTCCACTGTGTTCCCCGGTAAGTAGGGGACTGAAAGGCGTAGAGCGGCGACTAGACAACGTCACGGGCCGGGCCCGTTCCACTGTGTTCCCCGGTAAGTAGGGGACTGAAAGCACAAGTTCGGGCTCGCCGTGCCCATTCAGGTCTATGTTCCACTGTGTTCCCCGGTAAGTAGGGGACTGAAAGCTGCGTGTCCTCGAATATAATGGCGCCCGCCTTCGACTGCGTTCCACTGTGTTCCCCGGTAAGTAGGGGACTGAAAGACTTGTAGAACGCCTGCAGGCTGTTGCGGGCGGCCTGGTTCCACTGTGTTCCCCGGTAAGTAGGGGACTGAAAGAGGACGAGGAGGGCAGGGTGGTGAAGCCGGAGGAGGTGAGGTTCCACTGTGTTCCCCGGTAAGTAGGGGACTGAAAGGGATCCGCGGCACCTGGTAGCCCGCTCGGGCCACCCGGGGTTCCACTGTGTTCCCCGGTAAGTAGGGGACTGAAAGATCTCGTCAACATCCAGATCGCCAAAGGCCGGAAGGTGGTTCCACTGTGTTCCCCGGTAAGTAGGGGACTGAAAGCTCGCCGTTCTCCGGGATGGGCCACCAGAAGTGGACGTTCCACTGTGTTCCCCGGTAAGTAGGGGACTGAAAGGCAGGCGCCGGCCACAGAGCACGGGGCCGCCGGATGCGTTCCACTGTGTTCCCCGGTAAGTAGGGGACTGAAAGTGCGAGACGCCCGGGGTGAGGCCATCGTCGAGGCGACGGAGGTTCCACTGTGTTCCCCGGTAAGTAGGGGACTGAAAGTACCAGGCATCAGCGTGGCCTCGGCCACGGCTTGCGTTCCACTGTGTTCCCCGGTAAGTAGGGGACTGAAAGAGCCTCTCGGGCCTGCTCTACATGGAGGCGCCGGCGGAGTTCCACTGTGTTCCCCGGTAAGTAGGGGACTGAAAGGTTACGTCGAGTGTCAGTTCATGCTCGGCTACCGAGTTCCACTGTGTTCCCCGGTAAGTAGGGGACTGAAAGGTCTGGAGTCCTGGAGCAGCGTGATCCTCCGAACAAAGTTCCACTGTGTTCCCCGGTAAGTAGGGGACTGAAAGGCAGAGATGACGGTCGGGCGTTTCGACCTCACCCAGGGTTCCACTGTGTTCCCCGGTAAGTAGGGGACTGAAAGTCGGTGATGGGCCACCAGAAATGGACGCCCGGTAGCCCAGTTCCACTGTGTTCCCCGGTAAGTAGGGGACTGAAAGATTGCCTCGGCGAGCATCTTTCGAAATGCCCGCAGTTCGTTCCACTGTGTTCCCCGGTAAGTAGGGGACTGAAAGGCATGATGCGCCTGCGCGTCCAGTGGACGGGCCTCGAGGTTCCACTGTGTTCCCCGGTAAGTAGGGGACTGAAAGTCGCCCAGGTGTGGGCCTCTGTCGAGGGCCTGTCCGGGTTCCACTGTGTTCCCCGGTAAGTAGGGGACTGAAAGAGCAGGTCGAGCTTCGTGCGGATAGCTTGGCGAACCGTTCCACTGTGTTCCCCGGTAAGTAGGGGACTGAAAGTGTTATAGCCCGCGCAATTCGCCCAGGCCGAGATGCGTTCCACTGTGTTCCCCGGTAAGTAGGGGACTGAAAGGGTACTCCTCCCGATGAAGCCACCGGCGCCTTTGAGGAGGCCATCGACGCCATCCTGGTAGAGTTACACTGAGTTCCCCGGTGAGTCAGGGACTGAAAGTTCTTGTGCCTTACGAGCAGGAGGTCACCCTCACGTACAGTCCCATTGAGTTTCCCGGTGAACAGGGGACTGAAGGACCGCCACGGGAGGCTGTGATGCGGCGTCATGGTCCGCTGAGCCCCGGTGACTATGGAATTCAAGTCACGACGGGGTGTGAAACCATGCGCGCCATTCGCGTCTCGACCAAGGCCGTCATCGCACAGGGGGGAAGGATTGCCCTGACCAAGAACCTAAGCCCTGGGGTGGCCTCGGCGCTTGACGGGGCGGGGTGCGGCCTGGCAGACGGCCAAACTCCGACGGTGGGGTCGCCCCCGAAGGACGTTGTGTGGGTGGCGGACGTCAACTGAGCAACGGGGCTTGCCCAGTTGGCAATTCTGGCCCAAGACCGGCGGTTCGTCGACTCGCTGGAGAAGCTGACCATCGGCTCGATCGAGCGGCGCAAGGTCAAGTGCTACTAGTGGCTGCATCCTGACACTGGAGGTTGGCCACACGCTGGATATCGAACCGTGGGGCCGTTCCTGGGGCCCCGCCGTCGAGGTACTGGAGCCGGGATCGCTCCGCCAGTCCATTGCCTTGCAGGCCGCCGCAACAGCCGCGATGTACGAGCCTGATACACGGCCCGCGTTTGTCGCCGTACCTGTGACAAACGGCAAGGATCATAGAGACGACTGATGCCAATGAATGGTGCAAGCGATAGACAAACGCATGTTCGGCAGCTCATGCGGGGGGGGCGAGCGCGTGGGGACAGAACTTGCGCGTAAGGGCCCAGCTCGAGCCGGTCGGGCGGTGTTCACCCCTCAACGGCGTGTGGACCCAAAGGAGTGGCTTTCTCACAGCCCTGGGAAGGTCCATCTGATAGTCTCGGGGTATGGAGCCTATCTGGCCAAGCGCAGCGAGCGGCTGGTCGTTAAGGAAGAGGGGCATGTCACCGCGGAGGTACCTTTCGCTGACTTAGAGCAGGTAACCATCGTCGGAAACGGAGCGCTGCTCTCGTCGGATGTGGTGTATCACTGCACAGAGCACGGCGTCGCGATCACCTTCCTGAGCCCCAACGGTCGGCCGTATGCCCGCATTTCATCCCCCACTCTGCACGCGTCGGTGGCCACGCGTCGGGCGCAGATGCTCGCCATGGAAGACCACCGCGGCGTGGTCATCGCCAAGCGGTTCGTCGAGGGGAAGATCCGCAACCAGGCGGTCACGTTGAAGTATTTCGGTAAGTACCGGCGTGGCGCGCAACCTGACGCGTACAGGAAACTCATGGACTCGGTGCGGGAGCTAGAGGCTTCCCTACATGAGCTGGATCGCCTCGACGCACCGCAGATAGATGACATCCGATCGCAGCTGCTCTCTGTCGAGGGACGCGCGGGCAAGGCGTATTGGGATGCCATCGGCGTGCTACTGGAGGGCAAGGCCGACTTCCACGGCAGGGAACACCGGGGCGCAACCGATCCGGTCAACGCAACGCTCAACTACGGATACGGCGTCCTCTACAACGAGGCCTGGGCGGCGCTTCTGCTGGCGGGTCTGGAGCCCTTCGCCGGATTCTTGCATGTAGACCGTCCGGGTAAGCCGAGCCTGGTGCTGGACTTCGTCGAGGAGTTTCGTCAGGCGGTGGTGGATAGGCCGCTTCTGGCGGACTTCATAAAGGGTTTCACGCCCGCCATGGAAGACGGGCAACTGGCCATCTCTGCCCGCCGTCGCATTGCCGAGACCGTTCTCGAACGGCTGGAAAGCCAGGAGGAATACGGAGGAAAGCGGCACCGTCTTCGAACCATTCTCCACCTCCAGGCCAGGCGCCTGGCGACGGCCCTCAGGCAGGAGAGCGAATACCGACCGTTTGTGAGCTCATGGTAGCAGCGAGGGCGACATCCGGGTGAATCGGCATCGATGGTGACGTTGGTGATCTACGACATTCCAGATGACCGAGTGCGGGGAAAGATAGCCGAGGCGTGTAAGGACTATGGGCTTCAGCGGGCCCAGTTCAGTGCCTTTGTGGGGTCGCTCACGCACAACCGGCGAGAGGAGCTGCAGCGTCGGCTGCGCAAGACCCTTGGGAAGCACCAAGGGAACATCCAGGTGTGGGTCATCTGCGACAAGGACGTTCAACTTCGCTTCGAGGTGGACCAAGGTGAAGACGGTGGACCGTATAGTAGCCGCTACGGTTAGTCTACAGGGCCCGGAGACGATGTTGACGGTATCCGACATCAAGCAGGTCCTGTACTGCCCACGTATCATCCACTACCGCTATGTGAGGCCGGTTGATCGGCACGTGACGTTCAAGATGGAGGAGGGCAAGAGCGAGCACGTCCGGGTAGAGCGCCTGGAGCGGCGGCGGACGCTACGTCGTTACCGGCTGGACGAAGGGGAGCGGCTGTTCAATGTGGCTCTGAGCTCGCGCCGGTTGGGTATAAGCGGGGTCCTTGACATGCTCGTCGTATCTCCGGCGGGGCGTTTCCCAGTCGAGGTGAAGGTAACCACCCGTGGGCCCTCCATCGGCCACCGGTACCAACTGGTCGCGTATGCGATGTTAGTTGAGGAGGCGTTCTGTTGCAGTGTCCGAGCCGGGTTTCTGTACCTTGTGCCCACTGAGCAGGTAATCGAAGTCCCCATAACGGACGTCGAGCGACGCTTTGTCCGGCAGTTGTTGACCAGCATACGCAGACTCATTAGTGCTGGACGACTACCTGAGGTGCGGCATCGGTCAGAGCGCTGTCGGGAGTGCGAGTATCTCCGATACTGCGGTGATGTCGACCGCTCATGCGGGAGGCTGTGGGTAGGGGGGTGGGGACCCGATGTACTTCCTCAACGAGGATGAGCGGCGTTACCTGATCAAGGGCCTCGTCCCGAAATCGAGAAGCATGGAGGTGGCCGAGGAGTTACGAGGATGGAACTGGCACCATCCTCCCGTCGAGCCCGCCCACGACGTGCCGCTCGGTGTGTGGGAGGTGGCTGGTCGGTATTGTCCCACGGGGCGAGATGTCTACCTTCGCCGCGTGATGGGCCTGCATCCGAGAGTGTCTTTCGCCATGCAGGCGGGCCAGCTCTTCCACTCCGTGGTTGTCGAGGTGCTGACGCGTGCGAAGCAGCTTCTGTACGCGCACGGGCCTGGGCGATACCACGGCGTACCGGACGCCCTTTCCGAACCGGACGTCAAGCCACTCTTCGAACGGGTCTTCGAGGGCAGCGCCCACAGCACCCTGAAGGCTCCCGACGTGGATGGACGCGTGGCCGATCACAGGTCCCAAGATGGTATCCTTCGGGAGCAGGCTGAACGTCTGTGGCAGTTTGAAGCGAGGCGTGTGTCGGCCAGGATCGAAGAGGTGTTGTCGAGGCATCCTCACATAGGCGTCGACGCTCTCGTGGCCCTTGCCATCCCTGTCGTGTTGGAGCAGAAGCTGGACGGCCGGTGTCTTGGCCTGAGCGCTCACCTCAGCGTGGACGGGCTGACCATGGGCGAACCGCTGGTGGTGGACCTGAAGTTCGGCGAGCCCCGGGACTTTCACGTGCTTACACTGACTGGGTATGCGCTTGCGATGGAGGCCATCTACGAGTACCCCGTCAACCTGGGCTGTCTCGTTTATGCCTCGTACCAGGATGGTCGATGGGTCGTACAGAGACAGTTTCACCTGCTCGGAGAGAAGGCGCGGCAGTGGTTCCTGGACGAGCGGGACCTGAAGCAGCGCATCGTCTTCGAGGAGTTTGACCCAGGGTTGCCCGATTCTTGCCCCAAGTGGTGCGTTTTCTGGAACCACTGCCGTGGCGAAGGGGTGCCGGAAGGGTAAGGCGGTTCGGGAGACGAAAGATACGGTTGGGATCCGGTGGAGGATGACCGTGACGTTGCAGCAAACCTTCGGCCTCTTGGGCGTTCGAGCACCCTACCCGTTCCAGGTCGATGTCGGCACCCGCCTGCTTGGTGGTGACAACGTCTTGCTCGTAGCTCCTACCGGCTCCGGGAAGACGGTCACGGCGGTCGCACCTTTTGTGCACGCTTGGCTTTCTGGTACGGTCTTCGCAGACCGGCTCATCTATGCCGTCCCATTGCGTACGCTGGCGATCACACAGTACGAGTGGGCAAGGGAGAGGCTGGCGCCCTTGGGACTGAGGGTGACCATCCAGATGGGCAATCGCCCCGAGGACCCGTACTTCGAAGGCGACGTCATCTTCACCACCATCGACCAGGTATTGAGCGCTTACATCGGGGTGCCCGTCTCTTTGCAGCCGAAGCTAGCCAACTTGCCGGCAGGAGCCCTGATCGGGTCCTACGTTGTCTTCGATGAAATCCACTTGCTAGAGGTAGAGAGGGCGCTGGGTACTCTCTTGGACATGGCGGAGCGCTTCGCTCCGTTTACAAGGCTGCTCTTGATGTCCGCGACAGTCTCTGAGCGAGTCGCACCTGAGCTAGCTCAGCGTGCTCGGGCAGTTCTGCGATTCGTTAGCCCAGATGAAGCGTCCCGGATTCCGAGTCAGGCGAACAAGAATCGGCGACTCCGTTGGATAGGCAGGCCGCTGGAAGTGGACGACATTGTCCGCCACCATCGAGGAAAGACCCTGGTAGTATGCAATACGGTCGAGCGTGCTCAACTTCTTTATCAGGAGGTAAGGCGAGCAGTTGGAGTCCGGGACGGCAAGACCGACATCTACCTGCTCCACTCCCGGTTTCTGCCCGAGGACCGGGCGGAGAAGGAGCGGGTGCTCGTTCAACGTTTCGGCAAAGGAAGTCAGGGCTCGGGTATCGTAGTCGCGACACAGGTGATCGAGGTAGGTTTGGACGTCTCCTTCGACATATTACACACAGAACTCGCCCCGGCCAGTTCGTTGATTCAGCGAGCGGGACGGTGCGCCAGATTCGAGGGCGAAGCAGGAACGGTCTTCGTGTATGACCTGGCGCAGGACGAGCGGAAGGCTCGCCAGTACGGCCCTTACCGGGAGTCACAAGAAGAGGTGGACGCGACGGCCGAAGCCCTTGCTGCCATCGGCGGGTACCGACGCATCTCCTTTCACGACGAACTCGAACTGCTGGATCGGGTGCACGGCGACCGCGATCTTCGGAAGTTGCGGGCGCTCAATAAGTACGCACGGCGTGCCCAGGTTGACTCGGCTGTGATGACCGGTGATCCAGCTCAAGTGCGAGAGCTCGTGCGTGATGTGGACGCTATCAACGTTATCATCCATTCCTCGCCCTGTCGATTGGACCTTCGCCGACGCCCCCAAGCCTTCTCGGTCCCGAGTTCGGGTGTCTACGCGTTCGGTCGCTCTTTAGACCTGAAGGGGGCGGACAGAGGAGCAGTATTGGTACCTAGATTCCCGGACGGGGACGACTACTCGGCCACTGTTCAGTGGGAGCCAATACGTGAGTGGACCGAGCTTAAGGCAGCCTTCTTGGTCTGCATCGCGCCGCAATATGCATCCTACGACGCCGAGATGGGATTGCGGCTGGGGAAGGTCGGATCTCCGTCCGTAACAGGGTTTGAGTCTCGGGAGACGATTGGTCCGGGCTCCGAGCGAGAACCTGTTCGATATCGGCGGGAGATGTATGTCGACCACGCGCGGCGAGTGGTTGCTGCATTTCAGGCACAACAGGACCGTCACCGCACTGGGGTCCAGCGCCTTGCGTCTATCTTTGGCGTGTCTTCGGAGCAACTCTCCCGTGTCTGTGCTGCGGCCGTAGCCCTCCACGACGTTGGCAAGCTTGCCCGACACTGGCAGGATGCAATTTGGCGCTGGCAACTCGATCTGAGTGGCGGGGAGCGAGATGGGCTACTGGCACACTCGGATTTCGACGGTTCGGATCCCGAGCACCGCCAACGCATTCTCGACGCCCGGTACCGCCGCCCACCTCACGCCGTGGAAGGAGCGTTTGCGGTTAGCGAGCTGCTCGGCGAACTAGCACTGGAGTTTGGGTTTTCTGAAGCACATGTAGAGGATGTTGTCCGTGCTCTCGTGACCGCCATCGCCCGGCATCACTCCTCTCGATCCAGGGAAATGGGTGAGTTCGAGCTAGTTCCTGAAGCCCGTAACGCCGTAGCCGTTACGCTAGGCCTCTCGACTGAGCAGGTTATCTTGAACGACCGCCCCACGGCCTCAGAACGGGTTCGCTTCGCGGACGTCTTGGCAGGGCCCTCGTACGAACGAGCGTTCCCATTGTACCTCTTCGTGGCGCGCCGTCTTCGCTTGGCAGACTGGAAGTCTGTCTCCGACGGGGATGAGAGCTGATGGAATACAGGCAGTTCAATCTCGTCAAGAAGACGGGCACGTACGCTGACGCGCTAGCCGCGGTCGGCCTTGGAGAGCTACTCTTCCGCGTGACGGGGCAGGACGTCCGCATCAGGGACGGAGTGGGGTACTTCACCATCATACCCGAGAGCCCCATCGAGTTGGAGTCCTTGGACGTCGATGTCCTTCGTCACGATCCCGGTTTCCCCTACGTGAAGCTTCCCAAGGATGGCTCGAATGCGCCGGCATCAGCGATTGACTACGAGGCTGAGAGCCAGCGCTGGCTGGCGTATCTTGAGTTACGAAGAAGCCGCGTCAAGATGGACGAGGAGGAATTGAGGGGCCGAACTCCCCGTGACGACTGGTTCCTCTTGTACAACCTCAATCGACTACAGGCCTTTGGGAGCTACAATGAGCTGCATCAGGCGATTCGCGGTGCCGCGCCGGAACCTTTCAGGGAGAGTATTCTATCAAAACTGAAGCACCTCGCGATCAGCGGCGATGTCGCGTCCGTTAAGACCTCGTTTTCCCCTAAGGTTACATGCCTTCAAGCGTTCAATCCGGCCGCTGGCAAAGGAACCAACCGTCCGAAGCCAGACGGAACGAAAGTCATGAACTTGTCAGGCGATTGGTTCGAGGAATGGCTCAGGTACGTGGGGATACATCTCGCTAGCAACGCCTTTGGCGTCGGAGATGACATCAAGGTTGTGACGCTCGTACCCTCTGATTTGGGGATTCAGTTCCTCCGCTCATCCGTCAAGCCCGCATTTCGGTCGCTGAATCTTCAGTCGGCGTCCATACAAATCGACGTACTCGCTTCTCTCGGCCTTGCCAGGCATCTCATCATCAGATCGGGTATGCTCGAAGGCAACATGCGTGGCTTTCTCCTGCGGAGGACCCCCCGGGAGATAGTGGCTGGCATTCAGACGGCTTACTTTAAGAACCTTGGCTCTGCAAGGGCCGTGAGCAATACGTCGTTCATCGGGCTTCCCGGGTGGTTTCCGATTGACAGCAGGGAGGACGCGGAGAATTGGCTGGCTATCATTGATGAACACGAGGCGTGCATCAGGGCACTGAATGAGGAGCGAAATGAAGACGCTGCTCTGTTGCAGCGCTACCGCAATTTCCTCTCGGCCAACTCGCCTAGCTTGTTTTTGGAATTTGCGAGCGCGTATGGGGTATTCCTCGCCCAGCAACTGGATCACGCGCTGAAAGGCCGTGGGAGAGCCGTTCGGCGCTTGTCAACCACGAACATTGAAAGGCTGGTGGGGCGCATGGAGAAGAAGCTTGGTCCGGTTCTACAGAACAAAGGCTTTCGAAGCGTTGCGGCCGCGATACGGCGAGCGACTGTCAACGAACAGTACATGAAGGCTCGCAACCAGGATGTGTTCGAGATCCACTACGGTCTCGTGCAGGACCTTCGTCGCAAAGCCCGGTTCCGTGACCAGTTTGTGGCTGCCCTCTGCGGGTTCGTGGACCAGTACAACCGAGAAAACGCCCGACGAGAAGAGCAGTTGAAGGGAGGCCCGGGCCGTCGTCGACCGAGCGTTACGACCGAGGATCTGGACGCCGTCATCGGACTCGTCGACGAGTACGGGTCAGAGGTCATCGCCATGCTGCTCGTCGCCTATGGTACTGCCCGAGAACCTAGGGACTCGGAAGTGCCTGGTGATCAGATGGCCGCTTCTGCGTGAGTGACAGAGGAAGGACTGAAGGGAGCGGAGAGTCGAGATGAACGAGATACGGTCGATCTCGATCAGCGGTCGGATTACGCTGGACATGCACTCGCTCAACAATGAAGGCGCAGAAGGTAACCAGCTTCAAACCCGTATGGTTCACATTGTGGACGGTAACGGAAACCTTGCTGTGGTCAACGCTATCTCAGGCGACATGTTGAAGCATATGCAGGCCGAGCATTTCCAGGCCATTGCTGCGCAGGACGGACTCGTGCTCTGCGCGGGTTGCCGTCGGTTCGACTCCAACCGCATCAACGCTGACGACGACTTCCTCAAGCAGTTGGGCGCACTCAAGGACAACGAAGCCATCTTGGACCGAGTCATCAGGGCTTGTGCAATGGACGACGTGGAAGGTGTCCTCATCACGGTACAAAACCGCTCCACTCCGCGTAAGTCCACGGTCGAGTTCGGTTGGCTCATCGGGCTGCCGGACCGCACGCGAACGGAATCCTACTTCCACGTCAAGTACGACCCGCGGGGCCGAGGGGATGGCTCGAGCGGAGAAGAGGGCGCCAACAGGGGACAGAACATCTTTTACCGCCCCGCGAGTTCCGGTGTATATGCCCTTGTTGTGAACGTCGAACTCTCTCGCGTGGGATTCAACGACATTAGCCGGGCGTACGTTCTGGACGAGACCGAACGGGCTCGTCGGCGCGTTGCCCTATTGAAGAGTGTGGCGTACGCCCTCGTCAAGCCCACCGGCGCGCACCGAAACACCCAGCATCCGCACATTGTGGCCGCTGAAGGTATCGTTGCCGTGTCGCGCGGTACAGTGCCGGCGCCGACGGCAAGCGCCCTGTCCGATTCGTACCAAAGTGAAGTGCTGGGGGTAGCTGCGCAGCTCAACCGTCTAGCACCTGGAGCAGTGACCTGCCATACCTTCAGTTCGCAGACGGAACTGGTGCGGATTCTGACTGACCTTGTGGAGGAGACGTCTAGGCCAGGAGGAGCCTATGTGGCTGCTGGCTGATTTCGAGAGCACGTCCCTCTTCTCTCTCCGGTCTTCACTGTCGACGAGTTCGGGCGGCAAGACGAACCTGGTGCCGACCATGTACGCCGTGAAGGTCGCCCTGGTCGACGCGGCATTCAGGGCGGGCTACAACGGAGAGTCTGTGTTTGAGACGGTCAAACACCTCGCCGTTCGCTTTCGCCCGCCCCGATGGGCAGTGGTGACGAACAGTTTCATCAAGATCCTCCGCGAACCCAAGCAGAAGAGCACGGGGGCGGCTTTCATCTCCTCGGTGGCTTATCGGGAGTTCGTTTACTACGGCGGGATGCTGACAGTTGCGATCGGTGTCGAATCCGTGTCCCCGGCGGACCGGCGCCTCATTGAAGAGCTTGTCTGGCATGTGCACTACCTGGGCAAACGAGGTGGGTTCGTGCAGGTAACGGGCGTCAACTACGCCGAATCGCTCGACGCCAGCTACTCATTCGTGCTTGGCGATGCGGAACGAGACGTCCCGGATCGGATGGTGGTGCAGTACCTGGACGATGTGGGCCCTCAGGCTAGCTTTCAAGCCATCAGCACCTACAGCCCGCAGGAGGCTCGGTTGAGGCGCGATCGAATCATAGTGCCTGTTGGGCTACCATACGTGCAGGTCGCGTCGAGCCGCGGCTATACGCTGTATGAGCGAATTGCGTGAGGCGCGCAGCATCTAGCGCTGGCCCTGGCAATGACCATCGCTCGCCCGACGGGGGAGCAACGGGCGTGTCCTCCATGGGTGCGTGGAGGCCTCCGTCAGCGTTGCCGAAAACGAGGCACTCAACGCACCTCGAGCAGCAGCGCGGCCATCAGGGTCGGCGGCATCATCAGCAGGCCGATACGCAGGCACTGCCAGCCGCCGATGTCGACCCCGCGCTGGCGCACCAGGGTGAGGGTCAGGATGGTGGCCAGCGACGGCACCACCGTCAAGAGCGACCCGATGCTGACGTCGAGCAGCAGGGCATAAGGCGACAACCTGGCCACGGGGTCGCCGGTAAGCCCTGCGGCGACGTCGCCTGCACCAGGAGGTTCGTCAGGTTACTCACCGGCAACAGCAGCGGCGTGACGTTGGCCACGTGCACCGAACAAACGCCAACGGCAGCGGGTCCGCCCCATCCGCTGCACACGCGGAAGACCACCGGCGTGAGCACCACCACGGTGGTGCCGAGGCTGGAG
>SPLK01000296.1_pt1 | contig 15844 bp, 8 predicted proteins | sample 2456111 | NCBI WGS metagenome assembly SPLK01 (sample SAMN11156906, study PRJNA527647) | hot springs metagenome | biome: Geothermal region; feature: Hot spring; material: tree branch in hot spring; isolation source: hot spring sediment rich in lignocellulosic material ... | reverse complement strand
GCTATCGTGGGCGGGTTTCTGTGTTAGGTGCCTTCAGCCAGCAGGCCGTACGACAGCCGGACCACAGCCCACGTGCTAACTCCGCGTACCCCCTGCCTTTCGTGCGCCTCGGCAGCAAGCTGGCGTCGCTTTCGGGTCACCCGGGCGAGATCTCGTCTGACGTTCGACCGGTGGAAGCGCCCGCCTTTGCGGGCTGAGAAGGAGGGAGCGGGGAGGCATGAGCGCAGGGACAGGGCTGGATTGGCTCGACGAGCTGGAACGCAACCTTGCCCGCGCCGCCCGCGCCGAGGGGCCCCAGATGCCCCCTCCCGCCGATGCGACTCGGGCGGGCCGTACTCAGGCCTTGAGGGAACTGCGTCGCCGCGCCCTGAGCCGGTGGGACCGGGCCAATCTCGCCGACGCGTACATCGGTCGGGTCATCGCAGCTCTCCGAGAGGAGGCCCGGCGAACCCGGCGACTCCGGGCCGCCCTCGAGGGGCTTCTGGCCGCGATGGAGCGGGCGAGGCAAGATCAGACTTCCACTGCCCTGGCCGAGGTGGCCCGTGCCGAGGAGGAGGCCCGCCAGGCCCTGGCCGACGTGGACGCGGGGTAGGGCACCGGCGCCGGTGGGTCGCTGCCGGCATGCCCGGAGAGCACGAAGCGCCCATGTGCGCCGGGGCGGGCCAGTGAGCCGGAGCGCCATGTCCTTCGCCACGACGAGCTGATCCACACCGCCCGGCGCGTTCGGCAGGCCCTCACCGGGGTCTGCCTGGACTACCTACCCGGCTCCCGAGAGGGCGGCGGCGGGAGGAACCTAGCCGATGAGAATCTCAGTAACGACGGCACGCAGGACGGGGTGGAGCGCGTGGGAATCCGCAAGCTGTGGGAGCGACTGGTGAGCTATCTGCGGCGGGCCCAAGCGCCCGGATCCTCGCCGCTTATTGTAGGCCGGCTCACGCGGCCCTCGCACCTCTCCGCTCTGGCGCCTGAGCTTCGCGCTGTGGGGGACCTGGTAGCGGAAGGCGTGGTGGAGTGGACGGGCGGCAAACCGCGCGGCGCCGCCAAACCGCCGAAGGTACGGCGGGACACCGTCTCTGCCCTAGTGGTCGAAGGGCGAAGATGATGCCCTGCGCCCCAGGCCCGGACGGCCGTGGGGCCAGCGGACGTGGCGACCACTTGGTGGGTTGCGTTCGCCGGGATGCATGTTGCATCTGCCACAGCGACAGGGCTGGACGTCTAGGCGGTAGAGGGGGCAGTAGCGGTCGACCACACCGGGGCCTCGAAATACCAATCGGCAGGGCCCCCGAGGTGAGGTGCTGGCGGCTGCAATGACCCCTCCTCCTCAGGATTGCCGGCGTTCGCTTTTCCGTCGGGCGTCGTGATGGGTACCAAATGACCCCCCTCCGGTGGCCTGTGGGGCCGCGTCGGTCAGCAGTCGGCCGTGAGTGGTCGTCGGCACTGACGGCGTTGCCTGCAGCGCTCAGCGGGACCGTTACCAGGCTGTCCCTACACTGCTGCCAACCCTTCTTGATTGGAAGGGTTTTGCACCTCTTACTCTCGAAAGAAGACCTCAGCACTTAGGCGTGTTGGTCCGGTCGTTTGCCTTGGGTGGGCGGAGGCGCGAGCACGCGTCGGGTCTGCCTGAGTGGCGAGGTCGCAGGAGGCCATGGCGGCAAGGCTTGAGGAACTGAGATCGCATGCGTTGGTGCGTGGGATCCTGCCGGGCGCCGTGGTGACGGTCGTCAGGGTTCAGTGGTTCGGATCCCACGCGGTGGAGCTGACCTATAAGGATGCTGAGGGCCGCCTCGGCAATGTCCTGCTCTATCGCGACGACGAACCGCGGCTCGAGCTTGTCGATGAAGGCCGGCCGTGGAGCTTCGACGGGGACGGCTCCCTCTTCAGGCTCGTCTCGGAGGCCTACCGTATCCGCCTCGCCTACCTCTTCGACCCCGTGTTGGCCGTGCACACGTCGCTCATCGACCCCTTGCCGCACCAGATCACGGCGGTCTACGAGGCCATGCTCCCGCGTCAGCCGCTTCGGTTCCTGCTAGCGGACGACCCAGGCTCAGGCAAGACCATCATGGCGGGCCTGCTGATCAAAGAGCTGATGGTCCGGGGCGACGTCCACCGCTGCCTCGTGGTCTGCCCGGGCAACCTCGTGGAGCAATGGCAAGACGAGCTGTACCGGCGGTTCCAGCTTCCCTTCGAGATCGCGACCAGCGACAAGCTGGAGGGGGCGCGTACCGGGAACTGGTTCATGGAGACCCCTCTGGTCATCGCTCGGTTAGACAAGCTCGCCCGCGACGAGGCCGTGCAGGCGAAACTCGCTGCGCCGGAGTGCCTCTGGGATCTGGTCATAGTGGACGAGGCTCACAAGATGTCGGCCACCTTCTCGGGGGGCGAGATCAAGCGGACGAAGCGCTACCGACTGGGTCAGCTGCTTTCCAGCCGTACGCGCCACTTTCTGCTCCTGACGGCCACGCCGCACAATGGCAAGGAAGAGGATTTCCAGCTCTTCCTGACTCTACTTGACGCTGACCGGTTCGAGGGGCGGTTCCGCCAAGGCGTACACCAGGCGGACGTCTCCGATCTCATGCGGCGGATGGTCAAGGAGCGGCTGGTCAAGTTCGACGGTACCCCATTGTTCCCGGAGCGAGTTGCTTACACCGTGCCCTACCGGCTGTCGGACCTCGAGGCGCGCTTGTACAAGGAGGTCACTGAGTACGTTCGGGAGGAGTTCAACCGAGCGGACGCCCTCGGCGACGAACGGCGCGCGGGCACCGTTGGATTCGCCCTGACCATGCTCCAACGCCGGCTGGCCTCCTCGCCAGACGCTATCTACCACTCACTACGCCGCCGCCGGGAACGGCTGGAGAAGCGTCTGCGGGAACTCGAGCTATTGCAGCGAGGCGCAGCAGTCCCAGTGCCGGCGGCGTTGTCTCCGGCGCTGGACACTGAGGCCTTGGAGGACCTGGAGGAGGCACCAGAGGAAGAGCGCGAGGCGATCGAGCAGGAGGTCCTCGACCAGGCTACGGCCGCCCGCACCAGCGAGGAGCTACGGGCCGAGATCGCCACCCTCGCTCGGCTCGAAGCGCTGGCCCAGGAGGTGCGCAGACGCGGCGAGGACCGGAAGTGGCGTGAGCTCGCCGGCCTGCTCACGGAGATCTTCCGGGATCATCCGGGGCACGACTGCGCCGCTGGCACGCCTTCCGGATACGGGCCGCGAGACGGCAATCCGCCCACGCCCGTTTCGTCTCCACGGCAGAAGCTGGTGATCTTCACCGAGCACCGCGATACGCTGAACTACCTCGCCGAGCGCATCCGCACGTTCCTGGGCCGGCCCGGTGCGGTGGCCGTCATCCATGGCCACATGACCCGCGAGGAGCGCCGCAAGGCGCAGGAGGCATTTCTGCACGACCCAGGGGTGCAGGTGCTCGTGGCCACGGACGCGGCCGGAGAGGGGATCAACCTCCAGCGGGCGCACCTGATGGTGAACTACGACCTGCCCTGGAACCCCAACCGTATTGAGCAGCGGTTCGGCCGGATCCACCGCATCGGCCAGACCGAGCCCTGCTTCCTGTGGAACCTGGTGGCCATGGAGACACGGGAAGGGGATGTCTACCACACCCTCCTGCGGAAGCTTGAGGAGGCACGCAAGGCGCTGGGCGGGCAGGTCTTCGACGTGCTGGGGAAACTCCAGTTCGAGGGACGCCCGCTGCGCGATCTCCTTATCGAGGCTATCCGTTACGGGGAGCAGCCCGCGGTGCGGGCGCGACTGCAGCGGGTGGTCACCGAGGCCGTGGAGGTCGAGCGCCTTCGCGAGCTGGTCGAAAACCGCGCCTTGGTTCAGGAGGTTATCGACGAGCCTCGGCTGCGCCGGATCCGGCAGGACATGCAACGTGCCGAGGCGCGCAGACTCCAGCCCCATTACATCGAATCCTTCTTCCTTGAGGCGTTCCGACGCCTGGGCGGGAGCGTCCGACCGCGTGAGCCTCGGCGTTACGAGGCTACTCACGTCCCGGCGGCGGTGCGCGAGCGGGCTCGATTACTGGGCACGAGCGAGCCTGTGTTGTCTCATTACGAGCGGATCACCTTCGAGAAGGAGCTCATCGCGCTGCCTGGTCATCCCCTGGCCGCTTTCGTCTGCCCGGGCCACCCGCTGCTCGACACAACCATCGACCTCATCCTGGAGCGCCACCGGGACTTGCTGCGGCGGGGAGCAGTGCTGGTGGACGACCGCGACCCTGGTGACTCACCGCGCGTCGTCTTCTACCTCGAACACGCCGTCCAGGATGGGAGCGTCACCCCGTCCGGCGAGCGGCGGGTGGTCTCCCGCCGCATGCTCTATGTGGATGTGGACCGGGAGGGTCGTGCCCGGCCCCTGGGTTACGCCCCCTACTTGGACTTCCGCCCCTTGCGGGAAGACGAGCCGCCCGCGGAGCAAATCCTTGCCCGGCCGGAGTGCGGCTGGATCGGCCGGGACCTTGAGACTCGGGCACTGGCCTACGCCGTGACAGCGGTGGTGCCCGAGCACCTGGAGGAAGTGCGCCGCCGTCGCCTGGAGTTGGTCGAGAAGACTCGGGCAGCGGTGAAGGATCGGCTCACCAAGGAAATCGCCTACTGGGCCCACCGGGCCGAGGAGCTGCGCTTGCAGGAGGAGGCCGGCAAGCCCAACGCCCGGCTCAACTCCCAAGAGGCACTCAAGCGGGCGGAGGAGCTCGCGGCACGGCTGAAGCACCGGATGGACGAGCTGGACCTGGAGGCCCAAGTGTCCGCGGCACCGCCGATGGTGGTAGGCGGGTTCGTGGTGGTCCCCGCAGGGCTCCTGGCCAAGATGACGGGGCGGCCGCCGCCGGAATCCCAGGAACCTGCGGACCGCCGAGCGGTGGCCGCACGCGCCCGGGCGATCGTTATGGAGGTGGAGCGGCGCCTGGGCTACGAGCCGGTTGACCGGGAAGGCGAGCACCTGGGTTACGACATCGAGAGCCGCGACCCTCGGACCGGCCGGCTCCGGTTTATTGAGGTGAAGGGGCGGGAGAGCGAAGCCGAGGTGATCACGGTCACCCGTAACGAGATCCTTACGGCCCTCAACAAGCCCGACGACTGCATCCTGGCCATCGTGGAGTTCCTGGAAGACGGGGAACACCGCGTTCACTACGTTCGTCGGCCCTTCCGGCGCGAGCCGGATTTCGGGGTGACCAGCGTTAACTATGACCTCCGGCAGCTCCTGGAGTATGCGGAGGAACCCAGGTAGAGCGGGACGGGGACGTTCCTCGAGGAGTGGGTTATGGGTCGCGAGGTGCTGTTCGCCGACGGATCTCTCCAGGACTGGCTGGAGACTCGGCTCCGGCGAGCCGTGGAGGAGGCGAGCTCCATCCCGGCGGAGCAGGTGTTGGGCGAGCCCGAAGCCGACTTGCTGGGGGAGCTGGTGGACCGGTATCGGGTAGGCCCCCCCGCTCTCCATGTCGACCGTTGGTACACACCGGGCGCGCAGGACGTTCGTATCGACGTGAGCAAGGACCCCTCGCGGCTCATTCCCGACAGGAGTAGGCCTTTCTATGTACCCGGCACACGGCTGGAGGTTCGCATCCCGTTTGAAGGGGATGCGGAGCTTTTCCGGTTTCGTCCCAGCACCTTTACGCTCGTCTCTCCTCTTGGGAGAGTAGAAGGCCGCGAGCTTGTGGTTTGGCATGAGGCCCCTGAGCATTCCCTGGATCAGCAGCGTTTCGAACAACAGATCACCGGCAACATTCAGCGGGTCCAAGATTACCTGCAGTGGGTCCGAAAGGACTGTGTCAACTTCAATCAGCAGCTAGAGCAGGAGTTGCAGAAAGCCATCCGCAGAAGGAAGGAGAAGGTGCTCCAGGACCGGCGGCTGGAGGCCTATCTCAGGATACCAGTTCAACGGCGCCCGGAGCCGAGTCCGGTCTTCGCCGTGCCGGTACGGCCACGGCGGCGCCCTGGAGCCGTCCAGGCTACGCACTCCGGTGGCGCCAAGCCCTTCATACCGGAACCGGCGGTGAGCCCCGAGGATTATGCCGAGCTCCTCACGGCGATCCGTAGCTGGCGAGACCTGGTCGAGCGCCTGCCTAGGACGTTTCAGACGATGCCCGAGTCGGTGCTCCGCGACATCCTCCTCGTGGTATTGAACAACCAGTTTGGCCCTGTAGGCGCTGAGGTCTTCAGCCGCAACGGCAAGACCGACGTATTCCTCTGGCATGAGAGAGGAGCCGTCTTCATCGCCGAGTGCAAGATCTGGGAGGGTTCGAAGGCCTTCAAGGAGGCCGTGGACCAGCTCCTGGGATACTTGGTGTGGCGGGACACGAAGAGCGCGCTGGTCGTGGTGGTGCGCAACCGGGACGTGACCTCCGTGGCGACCAGGGCGGACAAGGTCATCCGGGAGCATCCGAACTACAAGCGACGGGCACCCAACGTGGCGGGATTCCCGGTCTATGTGCTGCACCACGAGGGCGACCGGGCGCGGGAGATCCACGTAGCCCTCGTGCTAGTGGCCGTGCCTGCTGACCGGAATGCAACTCCTGGTTCAGCTGGGGAGGACGACGGGGCATGACGATGAGGAAGCTTATCGAGGTGGCATTGCCTCTATCCGACATCAACGACGCTTCGGCGTACGACAAGATGCCGGGCATCGGGCCGCACCCGAAAGGCATCCACCATTGGTGGGCGCGGTTGCCCCTGCCAGTGGCGCGAGCGGTGCTGTTTGCTTCGGTAGTGGACGACCCGTCCAGCCACCCGGAACAGTTTCCCACCGAGGAGGATCAGCAGCGAGAGCGGCAGCGCCTCTTTGGGATCATCCGGAAGATGATGCAGAAGCAGCTGCACAAGCACCCCGAGGTCTACGCCGAGGCGCGGGCCGAGATGCTCAAGCACTGCGGCGGAAAGCTTCCCCCGGTGCTGGACCCGTTCGCCGGCGGAGGCTCTATACCCCTGGAGGCGGCGCGTCTGGGCTTCGAGGCCTACGCGGGGGACATCAATCCGGTGGCCGTTCTCCTCAACAGGTGCAACCTGGAGATCGCGCCCCGGTGGGTAGACCGCCCGCCTGTCAACCCCGAGGATAGGAGCAAGATTGGCGGAACCGGTGGCTGGCGCGGCACAGCGGGGTTGGCGGCGGATGTGCGCTACTACGGCCGAGTAATCCTCGAGCGAGCCCGCCAGCGGATCGGCCACCTCTACCTGCCCGTCAAGGTCACGCCGGAGATGGTTGCGGAGCACCCGCACCTGAAGCCCTACGTGGGCAAGGAGCTGCAGGTGATTGCCTGGATCTGGGCACGAACCGTCCCGAGCCCCAATCCGGCCGCACGAGGCGCGCACGTGCCCCTCATGAACACCTTCTGGCTATCGAGCAAGCGGGGCAAAGAAGCCCGGCTTGAGCCACTGGTCAGCCGCTCGGCTGGAACGTGGCGCTTCGTGGTGCGCACAGGCATCCCTGAAGGTTGCGTTGGTCGCAAGAGCGGAGAGAAGTGGAAAGACCATGCCAAGAGATGTCGGGCCTGTGAGCCAGTAGTGTTCGGCACGAAGATCGGCCGCGCAACCTTCCGTTGCCTCCTGACTGGAGACACCATCGAGGACGACTACATCAAGGCGCAAGGCAGGAATGGGCAGATGGGCGTGCGCCTTGTTGCCGTCGTAGCGAACGCGGGCCGAGGCCGGGTATATCTGCCCGCTACCGAGGAGCACGAAGCGATGGCCAGGCAGGCGAGACCGGAGTGGAAGCCGGAGGGCAGCGTTCCGGAGCGCCTTACTGGTGGCACGTGCGCACCCTACGGTTTGGCACAGTGGGGAGACCTTTTCACCCCGCGCCAGCTTACGGCGATGGTCACACTCTCGGACCTGGTGCGGGGGGTGCGAAAGGACGTGCGGAGAGATGCTCTCGCTGCCGGAATGTCAGAGAGTGTGGCAGAGGAGTACGTCCGCGCGGTGGTGACCTTCCTAGCACTGGCGCTGGACCGGTGCGCAGATAACAACAACACGCTTTGCCGTTGGCGTGCTCCGAATCCGGCCCTGATCAATCTGTTTGCGCGTCAGGCGATCCCGATGGTCTGGGACTTCTGTGAGGGGAACACCCTTGGTGACGCGATAGGATCGTGGCTCGTCTGTCTAGAGCGCGAAGTAGAGGGGATTGAGACACTGTCTGTCAGTAGCGAGCCGAGTAGCCGCGCCCGCCCCATGGACGCTACTCGGTCATGGGACGGACTCCAGCATGTTATCGTCAGCACGGATCCGCCTTACTACGACAATATCGGCTACGCAGCCCTCTCCGACTTCTTTTACGTCTGGCTACGCCGCACTATCGGTGACCAGTACCCGGACCTATTCGCCACCATCCTGGTGCCGAAGGAGTCGGAGCTTGTGGCGGCATCCGAGCGCTTTGGAGGGGACAAGCAGAGGGCCAAGGAGCACTTCGAACAAGGACTTCGCCGAACCTTCAACGAGTTGCGCGAGAAAATGGACCCGCGTTTCCCTCTCACGGTTTACTACGCCTACAAGCAGGACGACGAGGAAAGCGGCGAGGACCAGGAGGTCGAGGAAGAGCAGAACGCCCAAGGTGGCCATCAGGTGGACCGTACTACCGGCTGGGAGGCCATGCTGACGGCACTCATCGAAACGGGCTTCCAGATCACCGCCACCTGGCCGGTGAGAGCATCGCAGAAGTGGCGCATGGTGTCGATGGGTACGAACGCGCTGGCCTCTTACATCGTGCTGGCCTGCCGCCCTCGCCCCAAGGATGCGCCGCAGACCGACCGACGCGGGTTCATGGCGGAACTAAAGCGGGATCTGCCCGGGGCGCTACGGCGACTACAGCAGGGCAACATCGCGCCGGTGGACTTCGCCCAGGCTGCCATCGGGCCAGGCATGGCCGTCTTCTCCCGCTACAGCCGGGTGCTTGAGCCCGACGGGCGGCCCATGACCGTTCGGACGGCGCTAGCGCTGATCAACCAGGTGGCGGTCGAAGTGCTCACCGAGCAGGAGGATGAGTTCGACAACGAAACCCGCTGGGCTATCGCCTGGTTCGAACAGTACGGCTTCGAGGCGGGGGATTTCGGCGACGCAGAACTGCTGACGAAGGCCAAAGTGACCACGGTCTCGCGGCTGCAGGAAGCCGGCATTGTCCTTGCGCAGGGGGGTGACGTGTGGCTCCTGCGGCCCGAGGAACTGCCCAAGGACTGGGCCCCGGACCGCGAGCAAAGTCCAACGGTGTGGGGGGCGGCCCACCACCTCGTCCGGGTCTACTACCACGAGAAGGCGGGCGACGTGGCAACGGCGGAGCTGGTGAGGAAGCTCGGCACGCGGGCGGAGATGGCCCGCGACTTGGTCTACCGCCTCTACGGTATCTGCGAGCGGCGGGGCTGGTCGAAAGAAGCACAGGCGTACAACACCCTAGTCCTGGGATGGCCCGAGCTTGCCCGCCTAGCCCGGTCGGCTAACGCGCGACAGGAGAGCTTGCTCTGATGTGGCTGTAGGGGGTCGGTGCCATGGCCATGACCAATCACGAGCGGGTGGGTAAGGCGCTGGAGCTCTTGCGGGCGGGGCTTGGGCCCTTTGTCGAGCGGGAGGTCCAGCATGCACTTAAGCGCGGTGCTCTCAGCCCTGATGCGCTGCGCCGGTTTACGGAGGATCCCCTGCTGGCGCAGAAGGACATTGCGAGCTGGGACGTGGCGGGGCTCCTCCGGCTCATGTGGGAGACCTGGAACGAGGTGTTCCGCCGGACCCTAGGGGCCGCTGAGAGAAGCCTGGTGTCCGAGCTGCGCGAGTGGCGCAACCGCTGGGCGCACCAGGAACCGTTCTCGAGCGACGATGCCTACCGTGTGCTGGACTCGGCGGCGCGGCTGTTATCCGCCATCTCGGCACCCCAGGTAGCGGAGCTCGAGCGGATAAGGACCGAGCTCTTGCGCGTCCGGTTCGAAGAGCAGGTCCGCAACGAGCGCCGCAAGGCCGGAGGCTCCCCAATCGAAGTGGCGGCTAGCGGGAGGCTCAAGCCCTGGCGCGAGGTGATCACCCCGCACCCAGATGTGGCCAGCGGGGACTACCAGCAGGCCGAGTTCGCCGCCGACCTCTGGCAGGTGTACCTGGGCGAGGGCAGCGACGAGTACCGTGATTCGGTGGAGTTCTTTCGGCGGACCTACCTGACGGAGAGCCTGAAGTGGTTGCTTATCAACGCCGTCAAGCGGCTCTCCGGCCTGGGTGGCGACCCCGTGGTGCAGGTGCAGACCAACTTCGGCGGCGGGAAGACCCACTCGATGCTGGCACTCTACCACCTCTTCTCCGGCCTCTCGCCGGCCGAACTGCCCGGGGTCGAGGATGTGCTGAAGGGAGCGGGCCTGACCTCCGTCCCCACGGGGGTCCGCCGCGCGGTTCTGGTTGGCAACCGCATCTCGCCGGGCAACCCCTCCGTGAAAACAGACGGCACTGTGGTGCGTACCCTGTGGGGTGAGCTTGCCTGGCAGTTGGGCGGTCGCGAGGCGTACGAGAAAGTGCGGGCGGACGACGAGCGGGCCACCAGCCCCGGTGACGCGCTCCGGCAGCTCTTCATCAAGTACGGGCCGTGCCTGATCCTCATCGACGAATGGGTGGCTTACGCTCGGCAGCTCCACGACGAGCCCGACCTGCCCGGCGGCAGCTTCGACACCCAGTTCACCTTCGCCCAGACGCTCACAGAGTCCGTCAAGGCATCTCCCCGGGCCCTGCTCGTGGTGAGCCTGCCGGCCTCCGAGAGCCCGTCCCCGACGCACACCGGGGCGGAGGACGTGGAGGTGGGCGGCATCCGGGGTCGCGAGGCATTGGCGCGCCTACGTAACGTGATCGGCCGTGTGGAGACCCCGTGGCGTCCGGCCACGCCCGAGGAGAGCTTCGAGATAGTGCGCCGCCGGCTTTTCCAGCCCATGACCGACCCCGAGCAGTTCAAGGCGCGCGACGTGGTGGCCCGCGCCTTCTCGGAGCTGTACCGCACGCAGCCAGGTGAGTTTCCGGCCGATTGCCGCGAGGCAGAGTACGAACGCCGCATCAAGGCGGCCTATCCCATCCACCCTGAGGTTTTCGATCGGCTGTACGGCGACTGGTCGACGCTGATCACCTTCCACCGCACCCGTGGCGTGCTGCGGCTCATGGCGGCCGCGATTCACAGACTGTGGCAGCAGGGTGACCGCAGCCCGCTGATCCTACCGTCCACTATCCCCATGGATGACCCGAGGGTACGCGCGGAGCTGACCCGTTACCTGCCCGACCACTGGGATCCCGTACTGGAGAAAGACGTCGACAGCCCGGGTTCGCTCCCTGTGCGTCTCGACGGCGAGCAGCCCAACCTGGGGCGCTACTCTGCGGCCCGACGAGTGGCTCGGGCCATCTTCCTGGGTTCCGCTCCCACCTACAAAGCAGCCAACCGAGGCCTGGAGGACCGGCGCATCAAGTTGGGGTGCGTGATGCCCGGCGAATCGCCGGCGGTGTTCGGGGACGCCCTGCGACGGCTCTCGGCCCAAGCTACCCACCTGTACTCAGACGGGGCGCGCTACTGGTATGCCCCGCAGCCTAACGTGACGAGCCTGGCGGAGGATCGAGCCGAGCAACTGAAGGGCCAGCTCGAGCGCGTCGCCGAGGAGATCGAGCGCCGAGTGAAGGAGCAGGTACGCCTTTACCCAGGCGAGTTCAGCCGGGTGCATCCCTTTCCCCGGTCGAGCCAGGACGTACCGGACGATCCCGACGCACGCCTCGTGGTCCTGGGGCTGGACAGTCCGCATGCGCGTAACGGCAGTAGCCCGGCCCAAGACGCCGCGCAGCGGATCCTCGAGTGGCGCGGCAACCAGCCCCGCATCTACCGCAACGCGCTGGTCTTTCTCGCCGCGGACGCCACCCGCTTGCAGGACCTGGACGATGCGGTGCGCCGCTACCTCGCGTGGGAGTCCATCCTGCGCGACCGGGAGACCCTCAACCTTGACCCGCACCAGGTGCGGACCGCGGAGCGACAGCGGAACTCGGCCGACGAGACGGTCCAGGAGCGCATACCGGAGACGTTCTTGTGGCTGCTCGTCCCGGTACAGCGAACGCCCCAGGATCCTGTGGAGTGCGAGCCCATCCGGCTCCAGGGAGGCGATCCCCTCGCGGTGCGGGCCAGTCGGAAGCTTATCAACGACTCCGTGCTCTATCCGCAACTAGGTGGCTCACTGCTGCGTATGGAACTGGACAAGATCCCACTCTGGCGGGGTGACCACGTGGAGATACGCCAGCTCTTGGAGGACTTCGGGCGGTACGTCTACCTGCCGCGGCTGAAGGATCCTTCGGTACTTGTCCGCGCTGTACAGGACGGGTTGACCATGCCCACGTGGGAGAGGGACGGCTTCGCATACGCCGAGGGCTTCGACGAGCAGGCCAAGCGTTACAGAGGGTTGAGGGCAGGCCAACCCGTATCCCTTTCGGAGAGCGCTCCCTCGGGGCTTCTAGTCAAGCCCGAGGTGGCGCGCCGGCAACTTGAGACGGAACAAGGGGAAGAGCGTCCGACGGGCAGCGGACAAAGCGCGAGCGACGGACCAGGATCGTATCCCGGGGTAGCTGGCGGCGACACGCCAGCGGTCACGCCGCCGAAGCCCGTGTCCAAGCGCTTCTACGCGGTGAAGGACCTGGACGCTGCGAAGGCGGGCTTAGAGGCGAGCTTGATTGCCAAGGAGGTGATCACCCATCTTGTGAACCTTCCTCGCGTTGAGGTCCGGGTAACGCTGGAGATCCAGGCTACGTTCCCCGACGGGGCCCCTGAGCACATCGTGCGAACGCTCACCGAGAACTGCCGAACCCTCAGGTTCTCGAGTCTCGCATTCGAGGAGGACTGAGGCCGCGAGGGTAGTGCTGGACCCCATCTCCAGCGGCCCTATGACTTGTGTATCCGGGGGGCGTGCACACGGCTGGGAGGGGGCGAGCCTGGCGGCGGTCGGTGGGCGCGTCGCCAGGATGTCTGCGGTCCCTGCCGGCTAGGGCCGCGGAGGGCCACATGGCCTGCTGAGGGGCCCGGCTGGTTGGTTCGCATCTCGGTACGCCGCAACACGCCACTTCCGCTATGCTGCGACGAGGCCGCCCGCCCGGTCATGAGCTCGCTTATAACCGGTGCGCCGGTCCGTCACGGATACCGGGCGACCAGCTGTCCTGACGGGTCCCGCAGCTCGGCCGGATCCCCGTCGTTGTTCCAGACGTTGCTGCGGGTCCAGACCAGGACCCCGGGCCCGGGTGATGCGGAGGGGCCGGAGCGGACGACCAGCCGGGCGCCCGGCTCCAGCACGGTCTGGGCGGGGAAGGTAAAGCGTTGATTGCCGACGACGCTGACGAGCACCCATCCCGACAGATCCACCGGCTCGCCACCGTCGTTGAGGAGCACCACCGCTTCGCCTTCCAGATCCACGCTGAGGATGAGCACGGTGCCCGAGCGAGGAGCCTCCTGAGCTCCCAGCCCTGCCCAAAGGCCCCGGCCGGCCTCCCGGGCCTCCCGTTGCAGCTGGGTGAACCGCTCGACGTAGCGCACGTTGGGCGGCACCGTTAAGAGCTGCGCCATCCCTTCGCGCAGCAGCTCGGCATTGAGCATCCGGCCGTCGGGCAGGTAGACGTAGGCCAGCAGCCGGCCGTAGCGGTCTCGCTGCTGCACGTCGAGCTCTAGCGTCACCCGGGTCCCGGGCGGGAGCAGGCGCCGGGTGAAGGCGCTGGCCTCGGGGCCGCCGCGCTGGACGCCGATGGTGGGGTGCACCGTCTCCGGGGTATCGACCCCGATGAGCCGCACCGTCTCCTGGCGGCCTCCCATCTGGATCACCAGGGTGTCGCCGTCGACGACCCGCACCACGGTGGCGGTCAAGTTGGCAGGCTCGGCCTGGGTAGTTGGGATGCTGTGCAGCAGCAGGACGGCGAGCACCACGGCCAGGAAGGTGACGATGCGTCGGAGCAACATGGGGCCCACTCCAACGGTACTCATGGTGAGGGTAGAGTGTTCGAGGCGGAGCCGGTAGGGTCCTGGTCGCAGAGGATGCCGGGGTCAGACGGATGCTAAGCGCTTCGTGCGGGCCATCGGACACCTCTTGAGGGCAGTCGGAGGCCAGCCGGGCTGTCGGCCCGGCCCGCCCGAGCCCGCGGAGACGGCCGCGCGCCCCCTTGACGCCACTCCGCGGGCGGCTAGACGGCCGGTCCTGGCCTCTTGGCACGGCTTGGCACAGCACGATGGCCGGGTCACCGATTGCCGGCCCTCGGTCGGCCCGTCGCCGCGTCGAGCGCGCCCAGGACGATGTGGGTCAGCCCGAAGCCGAGCACGCCGGCGCCGATCTGGGCCGGCAGCAGCGCCCACCCGATCCCCGAGACGATGGCCCCGACGGTGGCAACCCATCCGCCCCGCGACATCGGCATCCGTCCGGGGAAGAGCTTGGCTGAGCCGACGAGCTGGGACGCAGGGAACGGGTGGCAGGACAGGCCTGCGGGTGCCGGGCTGGATGGGGGAGGGTCGAGCGCGGGCTAAGAGGGCCACGGCGTAAGAGCCAGCGGGGGCGGCCACCGCCGCCCCCGCCGCCCAACCGGTCTCCTCTGCAAAGCTGCCCCGGCGCCGCCACCGCCGATGCCTCGAGGCTGCGCCGCCCCCGCTACCGCAGCAGCGCCACCACCTGCTGGGCCGAGCCCAGCCACTCGATGATGGGCTGCGGGAAGAGCATCAGCAGCACCGTGGCCGCTGCGGCCAGCCCCACCACCAGCGACGTGCCGGGCGGCAACGCCGCCGTCGCCGCCGAGCGCTCGGTGAGGTACATGCGCCGCACGATGCTGTAGTAGTAGCCGGCCGAGATGGCGCTGTTGACGACCATCACCACGGCCAGCCAGACCATGTCGGCGCTGACGGCCGCCCGGATCAGGTAAAACTTGCCGAGGAAGCCCGCGGTGGGCGGGATCCCGATGAACGAGATCATGAAGATGACCACCGCGGCCGCCACCCACGGCACGCTGCGCCCCAGCCCCTCGAAGTCGTCCAGCATCTCCTCGGGCCTGGCCAACGACAGCCACGCGATGACCGCGAACGTGCCGACCACCATGAAGAGGTAGGCCAGCAGGTAGTAGAGCATCGCGCCGAAGCCCTCGGGCGTGCCCACCGCCAGCCCCACCAGCACGTAGCCGGCCTGGGCGATGGCCGAGTAGGCCATCATGCGCCTGGCGCTGGTCTGCACCAGGGCCGCGGCGTTGCCGTAGGTCATGGTGGCCACGGCCAGCACCGCGAAGACGGCCTGCCAGTAGTTGGCCAGGGGGCCGAAGCCGGTGGTGAAGACCCGCAGGATGGCCGAGAAGGCGGCCGCCTCCGATCCGGCGATGAGCAGGGCGGCCACGGGCGTCGGCGCCCCGTGGTAGACGTCGGGCGCCCACATGTGGAAGGGCACCGCCGCCACCTTGAAGCCGAAGCCGGCCAGCATGAACCACATGCCGGCCACCGCCACGCCCCGCCAGCCGTCACCGGCCGACACGGCCCGGCGGATGGCCTCCACGTGGGTGCTGCCGCTGATGCCGTAGACCAGCGACAGGCCAAACAGCAGTAGGGCCGACGTCATGGCCCCCACCAGGAAGTACTTGAGGGAGGCCTCCAGCGACCGGTCGTCGTCCTTGAGCATGCCGGCCAGCACGTAGGAGCCGATGGAGAGCAGCTCGAGCCCGAGATAGATCATCAGCAGGTCCCGGGAGCTGGCCATCATCGACATGCCCAACACGGCGAAGACGATGAGGGCGTAAAACTCCCCGGCGTGGATGCCTCGCCGCTCGACGTAGGCGTGGGCCAGCGGCACCACCAGCAGCCCCGTCAGCGCGAACAGCGCCTTGAAGAACAGGGCGAACGGGTCGACGACCAGCATGCCCC
>SPLK01000295.1_pt1 | contig 15891 bp, 23 predicted proteins | sample 2456111 | NCBI WGS metagenome assembly SPLK01 (sample SAMN11156906, study PRJNA527647) | hot springs metagenome | biome: Geothermal region; feature: Hot spring; material: tree branch in hot spring; isolation source: hot spring sediment rich in lignocellulosic material ... | reverse complement strand
CCTTCCCCTACCGTTGACCCCTGCACCTACGACACCTCCTACTTGTCCCTCACCCCCATCGAACCTGCCTACACCGGCTCCCCCGAACCCCACCTCTACCGCCTCCCCGCCTGCGCCTACGAGGGCCTCAAAAAGGCCGTCGCCTTTACCCTCCTGCGCTCAAGCGGCGGCTGGCTCTTTTCCGAACTCTACCGGGCCCTCGGCCACGACTACGGCTACCCGTATCCGTATGTCGCCGGGGTACTGGTGAACACCGAGACCAGGAGCGATGTGTGGTACAGCCCAATCTCCCAGGAGTCGCCTTTCTATACCCGCCTGTGGGACTTTGACCCGGCCACGCACGAGAACCGCTCCCGGTACGTCCTCGGCGGGTGCTACAAGGACGTCAGGATATACATCCAGCCCCCGGGCGAGTACCGCGATCTCCCCTACGGCTGCACCGTGGCCGAGTTTGTCCCGTATAACCCAATGGGGATCTCTTCGCTCGAGGAGCCGGGCGCAGAGCCTATCCGAGCATGGTGGGAGGATGGAATGTCGGATTACCCCAACGTGGACCCCAAGGCCGCGGGGTTCAAGATCGAGCGCTACTACGGCTACTTGGGCAACGGGGTGTGGATGTATTTGGGATTCAACAAGCACACCATTCAGAGCTACCCGACGCGGGAGCGGTATGACATGAATTTGCAGGCATACCGCTTGCGCGAGCCGGCGCTGCCGGAAATGGACCTGGCGTGGGTGGAGCAGGAATTCGGCCTGGCCCCCAAGCCCACGCCGTGGGAGGTGCTCGACGTACCGGCGGAGATCAACGAGCAGAACCGCAAAACGATCACCGACTGGGCCAATCACTTTTTCCAAACCGAGGTCTTCCGATTCACCCCAACGCCCTGAGGAGGTGTGAATGCGTATGAACCGGCGAACCGGACTCTGGCTTCTGATCCTGGTGGGGGTGCTCCTGCTCGTTCCCACCGCGAGCGTACGAGCCGAAGACCCCCCGCCAACAACATGTGGCGAACTGTGCGACATCTTCCGACCCGTTGAGGGCTGCCCCGGCGAGGTTAGGATACTCTCCGCATCCTGACCTTCACCATTCCTCCACCCACAGCGGATCGTCCTCGCGCACGTCCGCAAACCTGCCCGCAATCAGCGTCTCCACATCCGTGGCGTACCCGTGCGCCGCCACGTGACGGCAGTCCGCCACCAGCACCCCACGCTCCTCTACGTTGCGCGCTACCAGCGCACAGCGCCCGCCGTTCAAGTCTGCATTCATGCGCCACTTGGCATTCCCCTCATGCAGGCGCGTGCCGGTCTCCACCTCAACATACAGCACCTGTCCATCCTTCGAGATCGAGAGATCCGGACGCGCATGGCCCGGCGCCTCGGGCAGTATCGCCACCGTCCATCCCCGCAGCCTTGCAGCGGTGGCAAACAGCAGCACTGCCAGGGTACGCCCTTCCTGCTTCTCACCTTCATGCTCCTTCAGCAGGCGCTCCCATTCACTTTCTACCACCGGCCACCCCAACGCACGGCAGAACTGTTTGCCTTCCTCGCTCAGCCGCGCCACCGCCAGTCGTGTCGGCATGTTCCCCGTTACCTGCAGGGTAAGCGTCTGACGCACGATCAGCCCGCTTTCTTCCAGCGCTTCAAACACCCGCCGTATCGCGCCGCTGCGATACGGCGCCCCCGTGGCATTCCCCACGTAGCGCCCGATTTCCACCTGCACCGCGAGCCCCTCCGCCAGGCACTTCAACACCATGCCCCGCCGTTTCAGGTGCAGTTCGGCATCCGCCTTGCTCATCTCCGCCCGCACCTGCCAGCGGTGCTCATAGGCTTTGGGAATCTTCGGCAGGACAAAATCGGCCAGGCGTCCGCCGGTTTGTGCCTGCGGCTTTTGTGGCGTGGATGGGATCAGTGGATTGTCATGCTCCACCCTGCGCCGGTAAGACGAATATTCTGCCAGCAACTGCCTTGCCTGCGCCAATTCCCGCTCCAGTGCGGCGATTTTCGCCCGGAGCGCCATCACCTCGGCGTGATCTCCGCTGCCGTTGGCCTGCCCCCAGCCCTCGCCCTGTGGAGCGAGCGAGACCGAGAGAAAGAAACTCCGCCACGCCTGCGGCGTCCACGACTGCGGCGCCGACGGATCCAACTGCCGCATCTGCTCCAACTTCTCCCCCGCCAGGCGGTACGCCAGTTCGGTCAGCACGCCCGTCAGCGCCCGCGCCCGTTTTTCCGCCAGGTCGCGGAAGTTGCGCTCGGCACTCAGCAGATCGTCCAACATGCGCAGCCGCAGGTCATCCATCATCGTCCAGCGCCTCCAGCGCCCTCTGCACCGCCTCTACCGCGGCGTTGTAGTCGCCGATCCCGCCGGCCCAGTCCAGCACCGCCTGTGCCGCAGCCGCTACTTTCTCCCGTTCATCCGCCAGGGCTTCTACCTTTCCGTCCGCCAGGTCGCGCCGCACCCCTTGCACCGTAACCAGCGCCCGCGCCGGATCGGGTGCCCCACCCGCCAGCAGTTCCGCCAGGCGATTGACATCCTTCAGCAGGATCAACCGTTCGGCACGGTAGGCCTGCCGGAGTTTGCGCACCTGCCACTCCTGCCAAGTCAGCAGACGGTTGCCCTCAGGCGTGAATGCCCGTCCGAGGAACATCAATCCCAACAAAAGCGCCAGCCCAATCCCGGCCAGCGCCCAATTGCCTTTCTTCACACCGCTCAAATCAATCTCCATTGCACCTCCTTCCTCAAACGGTCGTGGTCGAGGGGTGCGCCCCCAGTGAGCGCCTGCCCTCCCTTGCCGACTACCCCAGCAGACGTGAGAACACCCGCACCAGCCCGGCGTAGTAGTTCATCAGCGCCTCCACCAGCAGTCGTCCCACGATCACCGTGAGCGCCATCCGCACGAGCAGCCCCCACATCGCGCCTGCCAGCGATTTCGTCATCGCTCACCTCCTTATCGGACGTGTGAGCACCTGACGCCCCAGTGACGTCAGACGGCCCCGGGGATCCGTCCAACGTCACGGCATGGCAAAGCGCATCTTGGCGTAGATCGTGCTTCGGATGGTCACCTCCTGATTCGGAACCAGGTTCAGCCGCACCCGCGCCTGCGCCCGACACTGCACCCGCGCGTTCTCCCAGTCCAGGGTGAGCGCCAGCGACGGCACGTACCCAACCGTCCCTTTCTCCGCCAGCATCTGATAGAAGGTGTTCTGCGCCCGCCCCACCAGATACCAGTCGGCCAGGTAGCGGTCATCGCGCAGCCGCTGCCAGGTCAGGCGGTCACCTACGCTCCACGACACATCCGTGCAGGCCGCATCGGCAGCTTGGGCGATCCGCGTGCGCACATACCACAGCCGCGCCCCGTCGCCCACCAACAGCATCAGCGGCAGCACTACCACCGCCAGAAACACCGCTGCCCAGGCCAGGCTTGAGCCTTGTTCGAGCTTGCCCATCACCAGCCCTCCCGGCGGAAGTAGGCCCGCGCCGTGCCCTGGAAATATGACGGCATGGTCACCCCGAACATCCGCGCCAGCCCGCCGAAATAGTTCGGTACACGGTAGGTCACCGCCACCTCGATCCGACTGCCGGGCTGCCCGCCACCGCTCACGCTCACCGTGTAACTGCCTACCTGCACCGCATTCACCTTCGCCAGCGCCGCGGCATAGGCCGCGCCGGCTTGATCGGCCAGCGCCACGCTTCCCAGCCGCGCCCCGTATTCGGCGGCGTTGCCCGCGTTCACCGCCGCAAAGCCCAGCAGCGCCAGGTTCACCAGCGCCAGGCTCACCAGTAACAGCACCGGCAGCGCCAGGGCGGCTTCATCCAGTTCCGCCCGACCAGACGCGATCCGCCGCCACATGCCCTAACTGCCCAACTGCGTTGCCATCTGCTGGAACTTGGCGGCGATGCGCTGACCAAGTGGCGACAGCCCAACCACCGCCGCCAGCACAAACAAGGCAATCAATAGGGCTTTTTCGTCCAATTCGGCGCGGCGGTTCATCAGTCGCAGATACACCAGCGTCAAACGATCCATGAGTGACATATCCAATACCTCCTTCGAGAAAATTTGTGGACTTAAAGCAAAACGCACACCTTCCCCGGGGCGGGACCTCTGGTGCACGTCTGCCTGTAGCATAGCAAAATCGCGATGGGTGCGCAAGGCGTGCAGTTGTATTGCGTGTTTTTGGCATTGTATAATAGAGACATGAGTTCCCCCGAAATCGTTTTTCCTCCATCTCGCGCCAAGATCACGCCAGCTTTGCTGATCTGGGCCCGTGAACGCGCCGGTCTAGATCAGACCAAAGTGGCCAAGAAGGTCGGCGTTAAGCCTGAGGTTATTCAAAGCTGGGAACGCGGCGAGTCGGCGCCAACTTTCCGCCAACTGGAAAAATTGGCTAGTGTCCTCCACGTTCCCTTCGGTTACCTTTTCTTGTCCCACCCTCCACAAACGGTAGCAAACCTCCCCGACTTCCGTCGGTTGCCCCAATCCGAGTTAGGACGCTTCAGCCCGGAACTGGAAACGGTGTTGAACGATGCTAAACGCAAGCAGGCCTGGTTGCGGGAGTGGCGAATCGAAGAGTCATTTCCACCGCTTTCGTTTATCGGACGATTCTCGCCCTCCGTTAGCCCTGACGTTATTGCTTTAGATATTCGCCGGGAATTGAACCTTCCATTCCCAACCGCATCCCATCTCAAAACCTGGCGAGACCACCTTAACCGATTGGTGACACACGCCGAAAGAGCAGGCATCGTGATCATTCGCAACGGCGTTGTGCTTTCCGATAACCATCGCCCGTTGAACTTGGAAGAGTTTCGTGGCTTCAATTTGCCGGACGCCTATGCACCTCTGATCTTTATCAACGCCCAAGACAGCATCGCCGGACAAATTTTCACCCTGGCTCATGAACTGGCGCATCTCTGGATCGGGCAAGGTGGGGTGTCTAATCCTTTATCTACTCTAGATCCGACAGACGTCTCGGACATTGAGCGAGTCTGTAATCGCATCGCCGCCGAACTCCTTGTCCCCTCTCCGATCTTCTTGGAGAAATGGAGTTACCACTTCCTTGATCCATCGGATGCCCTAGATTATGCCCAACGCCTTGCCAAGGATTTCAAAGTCAGCATCTTGGTCATCCTGTTACGCGCCTATGAACTAAAACGGCTAAATGAAGATACCTTTCGTCTTGCCTATCAGCAGGCCCAGAAGGCAATTCCAAAACTTGCTGAGGAAACAAAAGGACGCGCAAATTTCTTCTCTACATGGCAAGCACGCAACAGTAAGGTTCTGGTTGAGGAGGTGTTTTCCGCCTTGCAACAGGGAAGAGCTCTCTATCTCGAAGCAGCGCGATTGCTGAATACAAATCTGGCCACCCTGGAAGAAGCCTTCAGGCGCTATCAACAGGGACGATTATGAAGTATTGTTTAGATGCGAATGTCTTCATCGAACCGAGTAAGGGATGGTATGCCTTCGATATCGCTCCCTCGTTTTGGGAGGCCCTGGTAAGGTGGAATCAAGACGGAATAGTATGTAGCGTCTTGCCGGTTTACGATGAGATTGTGAATCACAGAGAAGATGACGCGCTGGTCAGGTGGGTAAAACAACATCGCCATGGATTTTTTCTCTCCCCCGACGAAAAAACCTGGGTCACATTTCGTGACCTAGCCGATCTGGTGAATAACGTCTACGAAAACCACCTTGCCGAGAGTTTTCTTGGTTGCGCAGACCCAATTGTGATTGCCTATGCTAAAGCGAACCATCTTATTGTGGTCACCGAGGAGAAGAAAAGAACCGAAGAGTTGAATACCAACGGCAAGGTGGGCGGCAAGAGAATCAAAATTCCCAATGTCTGCGAACGGATGGGCGTCCCCTGGATCAGCACCATTGACATGCTCAGGGACTTGAGATTCCGGTTTGGATAATACAACAACAATCTCTGAAACCTCTCACAGTTGTATTGCGTGTTTTTTACCCCTTACGAGGCAAAAAACGCCCTGTTTTCGTGCGTTTTTGGGCAATTCACGCAATACAATACCACTTGTATTGAGTGTTTTTATGCAGCCAGCCATACCACCGCCCCCACCACAAACCCCACATACCCCGGCATCCGGCGTTCACGGCGCAAGAGCCACCAGAGCAGATACACGGCACCCGCCCCCAACCACGCCAGCAGGTACAGCCGCGGGTCGAAAAGTGCCATGGCTACCAGCCCCTTCATGTCCCCGCCGGGAAGCAACCCCGCCAGGGTCATGGCTACCGTGACTACCCCAAGCGCCCAGGGCAGCCAGTCCCCGGGCATCAGCAGGCGGTACACCAGCGCCAGCACCACTGCAGGCAGTGTCAGTCCGTCCGGCACTTCCCGCCTGCGCAGATCAAAGGCGGCGCACACCGAGAGCCAGAGCAGAATCAGCGTTTCCATATCGCCTCCCGCGGCGGACTGCCGTTGCGCTCCCAGAACAGGTTCAGTGCCGGCCCCGGATCGTGCTTGCCCTGCACACGGTAGTGTCCCACCACGTGCTCGGCGTCCACCGCAAAGCCCCACCGCCAGGCAATGTCCTCCACCAGCCGCTTGAGCGCCTGCCGCTGCGCCTCCGGGTAGTCCTCCCACCAGCGCCAGCCAAACGCCATCCCGTAGTCCTCATAGATTGCGCCGTTCCAGTCCGGCGGCACTTTACCGCGGTTCACCAGTTCAACCCCCACCGTGCGGGTTTCGGGCTTACCGTCCCCGCACAGGAACGCGGCAGGACGAAACGCACCCCTCTATCCCGCAGGCCACATGATACGCCACCACCCGTTCCGGCACCAGCTGATACACCGTCCCATCGCGGTCGATCACATAATGTGCGCTCACACGGCTCTCGGGGTCGCGCAAATGCGCCAGCGCCCCCGCCAGTTCCCCCTCCGCGGCGTGCACCACCACCGCCTGTGGACGGTTCTCCCCGCCGTGGGTGCAGGACGGCATGACGCGCGCTTCGGAATAGTCGGGTCGGAAGGCCACATTTTGCCCTTTGGCGCACCCCTGCAAATACCCCGTGACGTTCTCCGGCGTGGGCGTCAAGGTCGGCGTTGCCGTCGGCCGCGGCGTCGGCGTCTCGGTCGGCAGGGGTGTGGGTGTTGGCCACACCGTCAGAACAGGCTCTGCATCCCCCTGCGCCTGTCCTGCGGCAGCGGGGACGTGCACCAGCCCCCACACCCCGCCCACCACCAGCAGGATCATTCCCGCCAGGAAAGCGCCAAACTGCAGCGGCGAAACGATCTCGATCCTCACGGCTTCAGCACCTGCATCCAGACCGGGTTGAGCGGTTGCGCCAGCCCGCCTGCAGGCGGCGCATACAGATACGCCACCGCCAGGCGGTTATCCACCGTGCGTACCCGCAAGACGTACACCTTGCCCGTTGGCAACGGCTGACGCGGAATCACCAGCACCGCACCCTGCGCCCACAATGCCGTCCGGCCGCGCTGCTGCAATTCCGGATTCGGGTTGGTGTAGCTATCCGCCGTGACCACACAGTGCGCCAGCGCCGTCCCGCCATCCAAAAGCGAACTCTCCGCCACCCGTCCGAGGCCCTCTCCAAACGCGGCGATCAAGACCGGCCCCGTCGGCGGTTCGTACCCCGGACAGGCCGTGAGCGGGTTCGGTTCACCCCGCCCGTCATACGAAAGCAGCGGCAGCGATCTGCCGTTCCCCGGGAACGTCCACGGGTAACTTACGCTGCGCCCGTAGTCCAGCCCGTGAAAAACATCCAGCGCCGCCGCGTAGTAACTCCCCGACCAGGCCGTGTCCAACCGCGCGCTGCCGAACCCCACTTCCACCAGCCGCGCATCCAGCGCCGCCAGGGCGTGGAAAGGCGAGGCCATCAGCGCATCCACCGCTCCCTCATCATTGGGATACACATCCACCCCAAACCCCAGGTTCGCCGCCTGGCTGCAGAAGTCCCCTTCCACGGTATACTCCGGCAGGTTCGGGTCTTCCGTGTGCGCCGCCGTCTGCCGGTTCACCATGTAGCGCGCATGGGCGCGGCAGTTGGAATGCAGTTCCAGGTTGCCCTGCACCGGCGGCGCGCCGGCCAACATTCGCCACCAGTTCAAGCGGTTCACCGCCGCTACGGGGTTATACACCGGCGGCGGCGCGCCATCGCCCTTCAGCACCAACGGCAGATACACCCGCTTGATCCCGCCCCCTTGCGACGGGTACAGCCGCACGTCCCAGGTGGTCACCGCGTCCACCGCAGTCCCGCGGCGCATCTCCGTAACATACCCGCTGCGGCTCACCACCAGATCATACGCCTCCAACCGCGGCACTTTGAGCAGGTACACCTGCCGCGTCCCGTCCCACACCCCCCAGCGGGTGCACGAATCGGCGGGCAGATTCGCGCACTGCGGAATCTCCACCTGCGCGTCTGTGATCGGCGCTCCCGTCCACCCGTCCCGCACGGCTACCCATACCTCAACCCACGGTAGCGACTGCGCCTGCACGGGGACCACCACGAACAGCATCAAGATCATGGCCAACACAATCCGCTTCATGACCGCCTACTCCGCAAATACCGCCAGAATCGGACTCAGCGCCGCAAACAGCAGCAGCGCCACGAACGGCGCGAAAAAGAACAGCGCCACCACCAGCACGAGGCGGGAGTCCAGCTTCTCCACCTCGCTCTGCAGTCTTGCCCGATACTCCACCGACAGCGCCCGCGCAATTTCGCCCATCAGCGCCGCGCCTGCCACGCCTTTGCCCGCCACCAGATCTAACTGACTGCCAAAGGCGTGCAGCGCCGGAATTCCGCTTCCGCCAAGCACTTCCATCAGCGTCCCGGTGATCGGCTGACGCGAGAAGAGCGGCTTGCCCGTCGTGCGGCTCAGTTCGACCGCCTCGCGCAAAAGCGCCGACAACGGCCCCGGTATCGCCGCCGCCCGCGCCACCGCCACATCCGGAGCCGTCCCCGCCGCCAGTTCCGCCGCAATCAAGGCCGCCGTCTCCGGCAGGGTGCGGAACACGCGCTTGCGCACCGTATTCGCCTTGCTGCGCAGCCGCACCAGCGGGTAGGCAAACGCCCCAACGGGTAGAAGCAGCGAAGCAGGCGCCGGATTGATCAGCACGATCAGCAGGGACAGCCCGGCCAACAGCAAGCCTTGGAACACCACCCCGCCCAGCGACTGTCCGATGTACTGCCCGCCGCGCTGCGCCCAGCGCAGGTGATCCTCCCACGTCTTCACCGAGAGCAGTTTGCCCGCTACCGCCTCGCCGATTGCTTCCTGCTTCGTCTTCTTCTCCGTGCGCTCGGCGTAGTAGTCGTTCAAGGCTTTGGTGGCTCTGCCTCCACCCACCTTCACGTTCTGCGCTACCCCCCATACCAATAGCGCAAAGGACAGCGGGATCAGAACCTGTGTCATCTCCATCCCTCACCTCCGCTCCATCGCTTCGCTCATTCCATCACCTCCCGAATCATGTCCCCGATCACGTTCCACCCCAGCGCCGCCCACGCCAGGGCAACGAGCAACCCCACCTGCACCGCGGGCGTATTGAACAGTCCCCCGCCCGCGCCGCTCGACATGGCCGCCACCAGCGAGCCGCCCAGCGCCAGCAAAATCACCCGCACCGTCCCCCAGGCGCCGTCCGCCTTCGCCGCGGCCATGGCTCTGCCTTCCAGGATGGACGCCAGGTTATCCGCCGCCAGCCGAAACGCCTCCACGTACCCACTCCCGCCGGTTTCCCACAAGCGTTCCAGTTCCATCACCGCCAGCATCAGGGACGGGGAGATGGCTGCGGCTTCTTCGCGCATCTCCTCCAGCCCTTTGCGCCCGCCGGTCTGCATGGCCGCAAGCAACCGCTTCATCCACGCCTGGAGCGGTCCCGCCGGATCCAGCGACGCCGTAACTTCCGCTACCGCCTGCGGGACGTTGGGCGTGGCCTGGATCGTCGCGCTCATGCGCAAGAGAAACGTGGGCAGTTCTTTCTCCAGCGCCAGGCGCATCTTGCTCCAGGCGCCGTTCACCTGCCCGCTCACCACCACCCAGCCCAGCACCGGCGCGAGCAGGTACAGCGGCAGCGGCACACCCAGGAACATGAGCCCCAGCAGCGCCGCCAGCGCAACGACCACCATCCCGCCGTAGTAGTACAGGCTTTCCTTCCCGACTACATTCAGACGATATTGCATCGCCGCCAGACGCACTTTGTGCTCGAACGACCCCGTGCGTACCGGCTTCTCTTCCTGCGGGGTCAGCGGTCGGTAGTAGTCCGCCAGGGTCTTCGCGGCCCGCCGGCGGTTCTTCGCCACCGCTTCAACAGCATAGTACGCCAGCGCCGAAAGCGACACCGCCATGAGAAGTTGCGCCAGTGTGTGGGTCATCTCTTACCTCCCTGTTTACTCTGCAGGACGTTGGCTAATCGTGGTGACACTTCCTCAACATCCGTCCCACCGCACAAAGGACAGTAGTTCACAATGGTTCCGGTGTATGAACCGGTCTCGTGTCGCACAAACACGACACACCCACAGCGATGACAGTAGGCTGGTGTGTAAAACACCTGCACGGAAATCCCCACCGTTTCGTAACTCATCCTGCACCTCCTCTCCGGCGGCTAATCTCCGCCATCTGCGCCTCTCCCGCCTGGTACAACCGGCGGAAGGTGACGTTGCCACCCTTCAACTCCGGGTTCACCTCCCACACCCCCAGCACCTGCCGCCGTCCGTCCTTCCAGCCCACCTGCACCACCAGGTCTACCGCCATGGCGAACATCTCCTTGGCCGCTTCAATCCGCACCTGCGCGTCCGCCCACATCAGTACCCCCAGGCGGTGGATCGCCGCCTCCGGCCCTTCGGCGTGCAGGGTGGACAACCCCGGATGATCCGACATCTGCGCCCGAAACAGCGACAACGCCGCCGTCCCCGTGCGCACCTCGCCGACAATCAGCCAGTTCGGCGCCATGCGCATGGCGTCATCCACCCCGTCCGACAGGCCGTACCCCGGCACATCACTGCCCACTACCTTAGGCCTCGCTTCCAGCGTCACCACGTTCGGGTGCGGCAGCCAGATTTCTTCCGGGTCTTCGATCTTCACAATCCGCGCCTCTTTGGGTATCCCGTGCGCCAGCGCCGCCAGAAACGTCGTCTTCCCCGTCGCCGTCCCGCCGATCACCAGCACGCGCATGCCCCCCGCCACCGCTCCCAGCAGCGCCGCCATCACCGCCTCGGGGCACATGTCCCAGGCCACGATCTGCTCCGGCGGCACCGGTCGCGGCTCGAACAGCCGGATGTTCACCGCCGGATACCCCAGCCCCGGCGCCAGCACCGGGTGCACGATCTTCACCCGCGCCCCGCCCATGCCCTCCATCCGCGGCAGTTTGGCGTCCACCGAGGGCTGCGCTTCACTGATCGCCCGCCCGATCGGCGCCAACAAGGCTTCCACACTCCGCCACACCTCATCCAGCCCCGGCTGGCGGTGGTACTTCTCAAAGAAGCGCTCTCCCTTGCGCAGAATCCAGATCGTCCCGTCCGGGTTGAGCGCTATCTCGCTCAGATCGTTGCGGTTCGGCGGCAGCAGTTCGTCCAGCACCCCCAACCCACCCACGCGGGCCACCACCGCCTGCACCAGCGCCGCGGTGTGCTGCGGGTTCAGCCCCACCCCCAACCGCGATGCCGCAGCAGCCACCGCCGCCTGCGCCCGTCCCTGCAGCCCCTTGCGGTCACGCAAGACCGCCAGCGGCAGGTTCTTCAACTCCCCCGCCGCCAGTTCCACCAGCCGCGCTTCCTGCTCCGGCGTAATCTGCGCCATCAACTCCAGCCAACTCATACCACCTCCTTCACCCATGTCCCGGGCACACCCGAGACAAACCGATAGACCCGCAGCGGGTTGTTCTTCAACCTCGCCATCATCTCCTCCAAACTCACCCGCCGCGTCTCCAGGCTCTCACAGTGCGGACACCGGGCTCGATAACCTTCGCCGGGGTCGGGCGGGAGTGGAAAAAAGGTCATACAACTCGTGCAATATCCCAGAGGTTGTTCTCGAAAACGTTCAATCCCGTGATCCAGCATGGTTCCGTACTCCTCACAGCGTCACCCGCACGCCGAAAAGCGTGATCTGCTTTCTACCGTTCGGCGGCAGCGTCGCCGCCCCCTGCGGCGAGAACAGCGCATCCGCCAGCGGCTTCAGGCCCCGCGCAAACGTATCACTCACGTTGATCGGAATCCTGCGCCCGTCCTGCGCTTCGCCCACCTTCGGTTCGTCCGGTATCTGCGCCACCACCGGCGGGAAGGGTCGGCCCAGCAAGGCCGATGCCGCCTTGTGCCACTCTTCCACCCCCATCCGTCCGCCCAGGCGGTTGAGCACCACGTAAATCCCGTTGGCCGGAATCTTGTGTTCCCCAGCCAGGCGCTCCACCACCGTCCTGTACGCCTCTACCGTGCGCATCACCCCTTCCAGCGAGGGACGCGCCACCAGCACCAGGGTGTTGGCGGCGGCCAGCGCCGCGCTCGCCAGCGCCGTCGGCGGGGCGTCCAACACGATCACCGCATAGCCCATGTAGGCCGCCGTCAGCACCAACTTCGGGATGCTCTCCGGCGCGTCCAGCGGCGTGGTAATCGCCCGCGCTTCCGAGAGCACATCCGGAAAGCCCGCCAGCACGTCCAGCGTGTCCACCTTCTGCAGCGCCAGCTTCAGCCCCTCCGCCGTGGGATTGGCGCGCCAGTGGTTCAGATTCGGTTCGGGCTTCAAACCCAGGATCAAGGGCAGGTCATCCGGCGCACCCATGCCCACCAGCAGCGTCGGCAGCCCCCGCCGCGCCGCCTCATACGCCAGGTTCGTGGCGATCGTCGTCTTGCCCACCCCGCCCGCCTGGTTCCACACCGCTACCACCCGCAAGCCCAAGGGCTGCCCCCCGCCCATCCCCTGCGGGCGATTCCACAGCGCTTCCATGCCCGCGTTCAGCCGCGCCTGCCGCTGCGCCGTCGCCGCGCCGTACATCTCCCCTGTCAGTGCTGCCAGGTTGATCTCCCCCTTGTACACCCCCTTCACGCAGGGGATTTGCGCCACGCTGTCCATCGCCTCCCGCGACGCTTCCATCGGCAAGAGCACGTACGCCGCCCCGTGATAGCGCGTCAGGTCGTCTATCAGCGGCTGCGGCCCCGGGTAAATCCCCGCGTCCAGCACCAGCACATCCGGATTCGTCACCAGCTTGCTTCGCAAGTCCTGCGGGTCGGTCGCTTGCAGCGTCACCCGAAAACGCGCATCCGCCGCCAGCGCCGTGTACCAGGCTTGCAGGCGCGGAATAGACCCCGCCAGCAACACCGTCACCGCTTCCGCCGATTGCACCAGATTGTTGGCATTCCACATGGCGACCTCCTTCACGGTTTGACCGTCGGTTCGGGTGTCGCCGACGCCTCTACCCCGTTCAGGGTCGGCGTCGGCGTGAAGGTCGCCATCGGCGTCACCGCCAGCCCCTGCAGGGCTATGCCGCTCGTGCGCACGTCCTGCGCCCGCTCCGGCTCCAGCACCAGCCCAAACTGCGCCCCCTGCGTGGTGAGCGCCGGCAGCACGTCCACCAGGTATACGGGTTTGCTCTCGCTCACCGCCCCCTCCAGCGAGAAGTCATACACCAGCGTCTGCGCCTCCACCGGCACCGCCAGCACCACCAGCCCCTTGGCCGCTCCGCCTAAATCCACCGGCGCAGACGACCCCCCGCCGAAAAGCCCTCCGCCGGCTTGCGGCGTTGCCTGCGCCACGCTGCCCTGCTCCCGCCGAAACGCCGGATCCACCCACAGCACCCGCAAACCGCCCGCCAGGTACTTGGCAAAGGTCTGCTGGTTGACCGTGACGATCACCGTCAGCCCCACCCGGTCGCCCGGCTTCAGCAGTCCCGCCAGCCCCTGGGACGCGCTCACCTCCAGCGCCACCGCCCGCTCGTCGGGCTGCAGTTCCAGCGCTTCCCCGCCCAGGTGCGCAGGCAGGATCGGGTCACCCGCGCTGCGAGACACCCGCAGGCGCTGCCCTACCAGCGCACTCACCTCGCCCACCGCACCCTGCGGGGCCAGGCTCTTGGGCAGTTCCTTGACGATGAGGTCTGCTTCGGACAGCACCTTGCCCTCCGGCAGGTCTCCTGCCGCCGCCACCACCGCTACCTGCGGTTCGGGCCGGTTCAGCACCAGCGCCACCCCAAACACAACAATCGCCAAAACAATCGGCAAAAACTTCTTCATGGTTGTTGTCCTCCTTCTGTTCGTTCGGTCTTGTCCTTCTGCACGGCCAGCCAGGCCGCCACGTCCCCGATGTCCTTCATCCCGTAGTCCAAAAGCTTCCACCGCCGTCCTTCCCGCTCCACCACCAGCACGAACACCTCATCGAACAGCCGCCGCTCCCGCAGCCGCTCCAGCACCTCGATCAATTCCTCTTCCGTCATCTCGGCCCCTCCGTCCAGGTCGGTCTCAAGGTGGGCAGCACCACCGTCGGCAGATACGGCGTCGGCGTACCCGTCGCCATGGGTGTGCCCGTGGGCTCGTCCGTCCCCGCCGCCGCGCTCGCCGTCGCCGTCCATGTCGCTACCTCCGCCCACCACCCCGCCGTCCGCGTTGCCGTCGGGGTATGCGTGGTCAGGCGCACCCTATCCGTACGCAGATCGGCTTGGTTATCGGTGTGTAGTTCCATGGAAATGAGCAGCCCGAAGGCTATCCCCACCAGCAGTAGCCACATTCCCCACCGCCTCATCCCCCACCTCCCATAAATGCCAGCGCCACGATCAGTAGCGTCACCACCAGGATCACCCCGCCGAGTCCCAGTGCCACCCACGCCGCCCTTCCCATCCGTTCAGGGTGTTCAAACTCACGTCCCCATACCACCAACGGCAACGTCTTACTTTCCTCCCGCATCACCTTGCGTCCTTTCACAGCATAATCCTCCCCAGCTTCACGGCAATTTCTTCATCGGTGGGTTCGGGCGCCACCACCGCCAGCGGGCGGAACAGGAACGGCTGCTGCATCTCCCGGCTGTGCGCATACGGAAACCGCCCCAGGAACATCCCGATCTGCAAGTCCGCCAGAAACCGCCGCCAGGGCTCGTCCACGAACCCCTTCTCACTCCGCGCAATCGCCGACAGCACGATGTCCTTGTCCTTCGGGTTCTTGAGAAACCCCACCACCAGGTTATTGCAGGATGAGATGATGTCCTGCGGAATCAAACTCGGCGCCTGGGTGATGACGTGCAGGCGCGCCTTGTACTTGCGCGCGTCGCGGAACATGTCGCCAAAGCGCTGGCTCAAACTCACCCCACCGCTTTCGTCGTCGCCGCCGGCGTCCACCCCGGCAAAAATCTTGTTGGCTTCCTCGAAGAAAATCTGCAAAATCGGCTCGTCCGTGTTCACCTCGTGCACCCGCCGCGCCACCATGTCCGTGTACAGATGCCACCCCGCCCAGCCCAGGAGAAACGCCTTCCCGAAATCATCCAGAAACATGCCCCCTTCGATGATCGCAATCCCCCACGGTTTGGCCAGGTCTTCCATCGGCACGCAGTCGGGACCGGCTGCAAACTGCGCTGCCGCCGCCCCCTGCACCAACGCGTTCATGCGGTACAAAATCCCTTCCAGTACCCCCGTCAGCATGGTGTCGCGCGGATTCACCCGCGCCAATTTCTCCTCCACCTTCCGATACAGCGTCCCCAAATCCACCTTGCTCGAGCGATACACCGCCACCCTCTGCCGCTGCGCCAGGCTCAACTCGCCTAACGGCGTCCCCGCAGCCGCTTCGGCCATCTCCGCCTCATCGGCCTGCACCACGCCCCAGACCCGGTCGCCCCGCACCTCGCGGTCGTCTACCAGCACCCCGGCTTCCAGATACACCTGCCGTAATGCATCCAGCAGTTCCTGTTTCTGCCGCCTGACGCCCAAACGGGCGACGCTCCCGAAGATGTCGGCAAACGCCCG
>SPLK01000294.1_pt1 | contig 15936 bp, 13 predicted proteins | sample 2456111 | NCBI WGS metagenome assembly SPLK01 (sample SAMN11156906, study PRJNA527647) | hot springs metagenome | biome: Geothermal region; feature: Hot spring; material: tree branch in hot spring; isolation source: hot spring sediment rich in lignocellulosic material ... | reverse complement strand
GAATATTTATCTTCAGGTTATACTCTTCATGTTTGGATTCTCTTCCTTGACTTATTACGGAATGTATAAGCCTTACGAAAGAAAGAGGGAAGAAATAAAGAGTATTTACGAAGAAAAAAAGAAATTGAGAGACGAGTACAAAAAAAGGGTACAGGATTTAAAATCGCTTATGAAGGAGGAAGAAAGACTCAATAATGAACTGATGCAGTTAAAAGACAAATTATCTGCAGGTGGTGATGAAAATACTATAGTAAATCAAGTCAAAGCGCTCCTTTCAGATAAAGCCAAAATTTACGGACTTACTCAAACATCTCTCTCGCAGGAAAGCACCCAAGAGTTAAACGGGATAAAAAAGGTAAGGATAAAGGCAAATTACACCTCAAAGAGTGTGGAAAACATCCTTAGGTTCATAAAGGACATAGAAGATAGCGGTCTTGTAGTGGAAAACCTCTCCTTAGGTGTTGACAACATGACAAGTCCCGGTGCATACTATGTAGAGTTGAGAGTGTACAGGTTATGGATAGTGCGGTAGGTGGGTATATAAACCACGAGTTTTTGAGTGCTAACGGAATAGCACCTTTGGAAGAAGGTAAAGACTATGTGAAGTTTGCCTGTCTTAAGGAAGACGCATATCTCAGAGAGATCTTGCAAAGGACTTTGGGTAAGAGAGTGATCTTTCAAGTGGTAGATGAAGAAAAAATGAAGAGCCTACTGGAGGATCCAGTAAGTATAGGTTTGGAGCTTGAAGCTCTTGCGGAGGATGCTTTAGATGAAAGAAAACTGGAAAACATAGCCGAAGAGGCACCCATAGTTAAGTTTGTGAATGATACTATAAAGGATGCCATACTCAGGTCGGCAACAGATATACACATAGAACAGTTTGAAAACAGCGTAGTGGTCAGGTATAGAATAGACGGCATCCTCTATACCATAAGGGAGTATCCTAAGTATATAGCTCCTCCGGTTATATCCAGGATAAAGATACTTTCAAGGCTCAACATAGCGGAAAAGAGATTGCCTCAAGATGGAAAGTTCTCATACTCTTTGAACGGTCAAGACTACGATATTAGGGTTTCCACGGTGCCTTCTGTTCATGGTGAAGGTGCGGTACTGAGAATACTAAAGAGAGGGGAGATAAACCTCAGTCTGCACACTCTCGGATTTAAGGAAAGGGATGTTAATACGCTTCTATCCTTTATAAAAAAGCCTTACGGTATGATACTGGTAACTGGTCCTACAGGATCTGGTAAAACCACCACCTTATATGCGTGTATGAAGGAAATAAATACGGGTGAAAAGAAGATAATAACCGTTGAAGACCCTGTGGAATACAATCTCAGAGGCGTGGTACAAATACAGGTTATGCCTAAGATAGGTCTCACTTTTGCCAATGCGCTGAGAAACATACTCCGGCAAGATCCTGATGTGATTATGATAGGTGAGATAAGAGATCTGGAAACGGCAAGCATAGCGGTTCAGGCATCTCTTACGGGACACCTTGTTCTTGCAACCCTCCATACCAACGACTCTGCGAGCGCTTTTACCAGACTCATAGATATGGGCGTTGAGGAGTTCCTATTGGCGTCGGCTGTTGTAGGGGTTCTTTCTCAGAGGCTTGTAAGAAAAGTATGCCCTTACTGTATATACGAGTACCAGCCTGCACCCTTTGAAGAAGAGATACTGAAACTGAACGGTGTAGAGAAACCACAAAAGCTATATAGGGGAAAGGGATGTGAGAAGTGCAATAACACAGGTTATTCAGGAAGAACTGTTATAGGTGAGGTCTTGAGTGTCACGGAAGGTATAAGAAGTCTAATAGTTAAAAAAGCGGATGCTGGTAAGATAAGAGAGCAGGCTGTGAGGGAAGGAATGATACCCCTATTGAAGGATGGGCTTTTAAAGGCTGTTGAAGGTATAACAACTGTTGAAGAAATACTGAGGGTTTACAGGGACTGAGGGGAAACCCCCTCAGAGTTCAGTCCCTTCTAATGAACCTTCTGAGCAGTATACTTATAGGAATTAGCATCCACGCCATAAAAACTGAAGACCCTCCCACTCCCATACTGCATCCGCCACCTCCTGAACCAATAGAAGGCAAAGAAGGTGCTGTAGTGGGGGGATTTGATATGGCAACCTGTGCAGTCATAGGTACAGTTATAGCTTGGGCTTGAGTATCAAAGACAAGCACACCTCCCACTGTGCCTCTTGCAGTCAAAGGAGGTGAAAAACCAACGGATATAGAACATACCTCACCCGGTCTTAACTTATACGCTCTGGTTGAAACGGGAGGTGTACTGGTATTTGGCACACATATAAAACCATTGGAAACATAGCCGTCATTACACGTGCATCCAACTATACTTACGAAGTAACCGCTACCTCCTACCCCTACATTAAATTCCAAAGTGGAAGATGTTATGTTCCTCACCACTACAACTTTGCCCACACTTGAAAATCTTGGGACAGTTCCAAAATCTATATTGCTACTGCTCAAACTTAAAAAGTTTTGCGTTGCGGGACCACCTCTGCCTACGAGAGTTTTCTCTATGGGTGTTCCTCCAGGAGGTGCAACTATGACCTTACCTGTGAATACACCAGCGGTAAAGGGTTGAAATCTCACCGCTACGTTACAACTCACAGACTGATTTTCTATGCAGGAAGTTGGACATGAAGAAGATCCAATAGAGAAGTAAGTTCCGGAAACACTCACCAACGAAACAGGTAGTGTTATTGTTTCTCCAGGTGTTGCGTTACCATTGTCAGGACACGTGAAGGATACGCTTACAAACTTGTCTATGAAGCTTCCCAGCGGAACAGTTCCAAAGTCAATGTCCGCCGAGGGTATTTTACCGTGTCCTCTTAGGAATATTCCCACACCGGATGGGGTATTTCCAGGTCCGCCATTGGCATCGTTTATATTTGCAGTTCCAAAATAATCTTTAGTATCCTGAGGTGAAAAGGCAAGGGTCAGTTCGCAGTAGTTGTTTACACAGTCATCTGTATTGCCAGCAAAAAAGTTAAGACTCGCACCGTTACAGTTGGTAGTCACTATTCCGTAAGCTGGTATATCCCCAATGGGATTTTCTATGAGATTAAAGGCGGGGTTTAGAAGCATAAGAGGGTCACCACTCGCATTACACACCTTTACGGTTTTATAGGCGTTTGTTCCTATATCCACATCGCTAAAATCGCATATGAATCTTGAGGGATCGCATCCCGCACCCGATATCTTTATGGCTGTTCCTTTACCAGTTAGGTTAATTGTAGCTGTTTTCTGTGTGTTACATGGAATGGCATCTCCATCGTCATCGTAAACTATCGCCAAAGTACCAGAATACGCAAGTTTCTGATGCGGTTCAAACCTCACGGAGATAGTACAAGAAACACCATAAGCTAAACTACTACCGCTACAGTTATCCGCTACTATCTTGAAGTTTTCAAAGCCTGAAGGTATGGAAGTTCCACATATTCTGAGGAACCCCGCTGTTGGATCTCCTATGTTCGTTACCGCAAAGTCGGTAGTTTTTGTAGTGTCTATAGTAGTAGGTCCATAATCGTAAGGAGAAGAGGGAAACACTCTTATCACCGGCTGTAGAGAGAAGGAAAAACTGAGCGTCGTGAAAAACACCACAACGAAGACAAAAAACATCCTCATACCAATTACCTCCCTTTATGGTTTAACACACGTAGTACTGTCCTGAGGGCACTGCCCCGCACCACAGGCATTACCTTGGTTGTAATCCGCAAACTCTATGTTGAAGGATGCCCTTATTACCTTTTCCTTCCCGGTAAGTACCTCCCTTCCATGTAGCTCAAGTATCGCGTTGTATATGCAGTTGTCAAGGGATGACACGCAGTATTGACTGAGAACGCTTGATTTCCAGCTTGCCAAAGCCACTACCAGACCATCAAGTTCCACCTCGCTATCTGGAGGAACCGTTATACTCGTCAGTTGTGCAAAAGGTGTGGCAAATATCTGTTTACACTCAGGCGCTCCTTCGCATGCGTTATTGGACACCGCACTGCTCCATATGATCCTGTAGCTGTCAAAGTAAACCGGTGAAGGGTTCGGTGTAACGGGCTGACCAGCGGAATTTTTTATGGTCTCGCTCTTGATCTTAATATTTATTGCATCGTCATAAAAGGACATACCGCACAGTTCGGTATTACTGTTTGGATTTGTATCAACCCACACTATTGTATCGCTGTTCACCTTTGGAGGTAAAAGGCTTGTCACTCCTACCAGTACAGTATCATAAGCACCGTATATGTCAGAACCGCTTCCCCCACCGCAGGAAAATACAGCCGGGGCTATCATACAAAGAAGGGCTAATCTCTTCATTCTTCTCCTCCTTTCTGCATTATTTTAACAAAATTTAGGCAAGAAGTCTCCATCCTCTACAGGGTGGAGATGAATTGCCACTTGACGAAATGCAAAATAAGGAGTATACTCTATATTGCTTAGCGATAGCCAAGCTAAGCGTAGGGCTGGAACAGTCCGAACTTATGCCTGTGGAGGAGCGGGTAGCTCCGATGAAGCAGGAAGCTTCATGCTCTATAGCGTGGAGTGGTTCACCACAAAAAGTTTATAATAGTAAGTTCATGAAAGACAACATAAACGTAACACTTGCCCAGATTGATACCAAGTTAGGAGACATAGAAGGCAATGCAAAAAAAATATTGCAAGTCTGGGAAGAGCGTGATGGTGTATCTCATCTGGTTGTGTTCCCAGAACTCACCCTTTCGGGCTATCCTCCGGAGGACCTTCTCTTAAGGATGGACTTTTTAAGAGAATGCGCCACATGGCTTGAGTTTATAAAGAAAGCTTCTGAGAAGTTTACATCCCTGGCTGTGATCGGTACGCCTTTTTATGATGGAGACACCTATAACTCTGCAATTTTGATAGGAGGTGGTCGCATACTCGGAGCTTACCACAAACGTTTCCTCCCAAATTATTCGGTTTTTGATGAAAAGAGATACTTCAGGCAGGGAGATTGTGGACTTATGCTACAGCTAAGAGAAGTGAAGCTGGGATTTTCTGTATGCGAGGATATCTGGCATCCGGATGGTTTTGAAAGGACATACTCTATTATGGGGGCGCACGTACTCATCAATATAAATGCTTCACCTTACTATTATGGAAAGTATGAATTCAAGGAAGCTTTTTTGAAGGCGAGGGCTGAGGACAACTTGTGCTACGTAGTTTACGTAAATTTGGTAGGAGGACAAGATGAACTTGTCTTTGACGGAAGGAGCTTAGTGATAGATCCCGATGGAAGCATTTATGCGAGGGCAAAAGCTTTTGAGGAAGATGTACTGACGTTAAGTTTGGATCTGGAAAGAGTCAGAAGAAAAAGGCTCGTAGATACGAGACTCAGAGAAGGGAGAGAAAACCATCGTGTAGTCATATGCAATGCACAGATACAAAAGGACCTTCCCATTCTTCCTCCGAGAGTAGAAAAAAGTCCCGCTGGAGAAGAAGAAATTTACATAGCTCTGAAAACTGGGCTAAAGGCGTATGTGCAAAAGAACAGCTTTGAAAAGGTGGTTTTGGGACTTTCAGGAGGCATAGACTCTTCCCTCGTTGCCTGTATAGCTGTTGATGCGCTGGGAAAGGATAGAGTAGTTGGAGTATTCATGCCTTCAGAATTCACGTCAGAAGAGAGCCGGGAAGATGCTTTTGCCCTTGCAAAAAACTTGGGTATAGAGATTCGTGAGTTTTCCATCGGAGAGGTCTTCAAAAACTTCAGAGATCTTTTGGGTTTTGGCGATTTTAGCGTGGCTGATGAGAACCTTCAAGCCAGAATAAGGGCAAACATACTTTTTTATCTTTCTAACAGATACGGTTGGCTTGTCCTTTCCACATCCAACAAGAGTGAGACGGCGGTGGGATACACTACCATCTACGGTGATATGGCGGGAGGTTTCACACCTTTAAAAGACGTCTACAAGACGCTTGTATACAAATTAGCTCGCTACAGGAACTCTGTAAAGCCTGACATACCGGAAAGGGTTTTCAAAAAACCTCCCTCTGCGGAGTTAAGGTACGGGCAGACAGATCAGGATACTTTACCACCCTACGAAATCTTAGATAAAGTGCTTTCCCTTTACGTTGAAGAAGGACTTTCAGAAGAAGATATAAGACAAAGAGGTGTGGATCGTGAAATTGTAAAGAAGGTGGTGCGTATGGTAAGACTCGCTGAATACAAGAGAAAGCAAGCACCTATAGGTATAAAGGTTACCTCTAAAGCCTTCGGAAAGGACTGGAGAATGCCTGTAACTAATGCCTGGAGAGGATAAAGATGTATGTTATGAACACTTACTCAAGGTTACCGGTAAGTTTCGTAAGAGGGGATGGAGTTTACCTCTTTGACCGTGAAGGTAAAAAATACCTTGATCTCGTTGCAGGTATTGCTGTGAACACTCTGGGTTACAACGATCCGGATCTTTTAAATGCTGTTTGCGAACAGTCACAGAGACTCATGCATATCTCCAACCTTTTTGAAAATCCTTGGCAGGAAGAAGTTGCAAAAATGCTCGTTGAAAGGTTTTGGACTGAGGGAAGGGTATTTTTTTGTAACAGTGGAACAGAAGCCAACGAGGCTGGTATAAAGCTCGTGAGAAGGTACTTCAGAGAAAAAGGTGAAAACAGATACCGCATTATCACCTTTTACAATGGATTTCACGGAAGAACTTACGGGAGCATGTCTGCAACCGCTCAGGAAAAGGTACATAAAGGTTTTGAACCATTACTTGACGGCTTTGATTATGCTGTATATAACAGCTTTGATTCCCTCCTGAAAGCCCTGAGGAAGGACACTGCCGCTATTATGCTTGAAGTCGTTCAAGGAGAAGGTGGTATAAGGGTAGCCAATTATGAATTTCTCCAAAAGGTACAACAGCTCTGTCACAGTGAAGGATTACTTTTAGTGGTTGATGAGGTACAAACTGGTGTTGGAAGAACCGGAAAGTTTTTTGCTTACGAACACTTTGACCTAAAACCTGATATAGTAACTCTCGCTAAGGGTCTCGGAGGCGGATTCCCCATAGGCGCTGTGATAGCACGAAAGAGCGTTTCGGAAGTATTTTCTACCGGCTCACACGGATCAACCTTTGGTGGGAATCCTTTGGCTTGTGCGTGCGCAAAAGTTGTTATAAGTAAGGTATCTGAGCTTCTTGATCACGTAATGGATACAGGAGCATACTTCAAAAGGGGTCTTGAGAGATTAAAGACCGGTAAAGTGAGGGGACTTGGACTTATGTTAGGTTTGGATTTAGAAAGAGACTGTAGTGCTATAGTAAAAAAGGCGCTTGATCATGGACTTGTGATTAACTGTACCGCAGGAACTGTTCTCAGGTTTGTCCCCCCCCTGATAATACAGAAAGATCATATAAACATAGCCCTTGCCCTTTTGGAAAGGGTCCTCAAACTTTAGCATCAGTCTATCTTACCTTGTGTGTCTTGTATGGTACGGGTATATACTGCACGGAAGGTACTTGAGATCCCATAGGTTGCGGGAACAGTTCCATGAGCGCGTAAACCTCCTCAGGCACATCCGTGCTCACGTTCAATCCTATTTCTCTTAACTTTTCAACGCTAAGCGGGTAATCGTGAGTGTACTTACCTGTGGCAAGCTCGTGCGCGATCCTTTTGGCTCTTTCTTCATCCATACCGTTATTTTTTAGAAGACCAACTAAGTACTCTATCATCTGATCTATCGCTTTTTTTGCTACGTCTGCAAGTATGAGCGTTTGATCATCTATCTCATCTATCTTTTTAAGTTCAAGGACTTTAAGTATAGAAGCTGCCGGCATTTGAGCGAGCTGAGGATCAACAGGTCCTAATACAGCGTTTGGATCCATTATGATCTCATCAGCAGCGAGTGCTATGAGGGTTCCTCCTGACATAGCATAGTGAGGGACTATAACCCTTACGGGAGCTTTATGTCTTGACAGCGCATTAGCTATCTGTGTGGCAGCAAGCGCCAAACCACCGGGAGTGTGAATGATGAGATCAATAGGCATATCTTCAGGAGTCATCCTTATAGCCCTCAATACCTGCTCTGAGTCCTCAATATTTATGAACCTGAATATGGGAACTCCAAGAAGAGCAAAGCTCTCTTGTCTGTGTATGAGAGTTATAACTCTGCTTCCCCTTTTCCTTTCAAGCTGTTCGATGGTTGCCTCCCTCGCCTTGTTGAGAAGAAACCTCCTCCATATTGGGACAAGGATGAAAAATATCAGTAAAAAGAACCACAAGAAATTAAAGATATAAGCCACAGGGCTAAAATAAGGTTGTACCTGGTCCATAAATCAAATTATAAAAAAAGTTTAAGAAAGATACAAATTTACTCTAAAAATAAACTTATACCTGCTATTCCGTAAGCTCCATTTTTGTAACACAGCTTTATTCTCTCCCAGCTTATCCCTCCAAGAGCGTAAACTGGTATGGAAACTCTCTTTGAAATCTCCTTCAAAGCGTTAAGCCCTATGGGTTCTGCATCCGGATGCGAAGATGTTTTAAAAATTGGACCTAACGTTATGAAATCCGCACCTTCGCTTTCCGCATAAAGGGCAGACTCAAGATCATGAGCCGAAAAACCTACAATGAGATCCTTCTTCATTTTACGTACGCAGGATGGTGGTATTCCGTTTTGGGGAAGATGTACACCGTCAGCACCCACAGCGAGAGCTACGTCGATGCGATCGTTGATCAGCAATATGGCTGAATACTCTTTCGTTATCTCCCGCGCCTTTAACGCCTTTTCGTAGTATTCCCTTCCGCTTAAAGATTTCTCCCTCAACTGTATCATCCTGACACCTTTATCAAGAACCTTGTAAAGATTATCCCAAAAGTTTGCTCCGTATTTTTGACCGTCAGTTATCGCGTATAGTCTTGGCAACATGGCATTTATCGTATATAATATAAAACTCAGCCGGAGTGGCGGAACTGGCAGACGCGCTGTCTTGAGGGGGCAGTGCCCGTGAGGGCGTGCGGGTTCGACTCCCGCCTCCGGCACCAAAAAAATGGGATTGATTAAGCATTCGGTAAGCTTCTCAGTTGCGACTCTTTTAAGTAGGGCTTTGGGTTATATTAGAGATGCTCTTATAGCTTATCACTTTGGTGTCTCTCAAGTAACAGATGCCTTTTTTATAGCCTTTAGACTTCCGAATACCTTTAGAAGACTGCTCGGAGAAGGTGGTTTTAACGCTGCCTTTATACCTGTGTACGCCAAAGATATAAAGGGTGGAAGAGAGAAACAGTTTCTTCATTCTGTTTTTACTTACTACACTGCTGTGAACCTTCTGGTAACGCTTTTTGGTATATTTTTCGCCGAATACATAGTGAGTCTTATAGCTCCCGGTATAAGAAGTAGACCCCACTTTGAAATTGCCGTTTTTATGTCACGCTGGCTATTTACCTACCTCTTTTTTGTGGGTCTTAGCTCTTTTTTCATGGCGATCCTCAACACAAAGGGAGTTTTTTTCGTGCCGGCTTTCGCTCAGGCGGTTTTTAACATAGTTTTCTCTCTGGTGATAGCCTTCTGTTCTCACTGGATTGGTTTTTACTCTCTTATAGCGGGCGTTATTCTTGGTGGATTAGCTCAGGTTTTGTTTAACATTCCTTCTCTGCTAAAAGCAGATGTTAAACTGGGTTTTTCCCTAATTCTTGACAAAGATGTAAAGCTTTTAGTGAAGAGGCTATTACCATCCATCTTAGGCTTTGGGGTTGCTCAGCTCTCCTTTTTTATAGATACATTACTTGCATCTTTTTTAGCGCTTGGTTCTATATCCTACCTTTATTACGCTAACCGTATATTTCAATTGCCCTTAGGTGCTGTATCGGTAGGTATGGCAAATTCTCTTCTTTCCGCACTTTCCAAAGGTGAAGATATAAAGCCAACTACACACTTAGCTTTCAGGTTTGTAATTCTCATTTCCCTCCCGGCTACTTTTGGGCTTATAACCCTATCCGATCACATAATTGCCTTACTTTATGGTAGAGGTAGGTTTTTGGAAAGTGATGTACTTACTACTTCTTTGGTTCTCCAAGCATACGCCTTGGGTCTTACCTTCTTCTCTTTACAAAAAGTTCTAAGTAGCGTATTTTTCGCCAAAGGTGATACAAAAACTCCCGTGAAAGCATCACTGTTTGCTGTACTCTCAGAAGGTATATTTGGAAGCTTTTACGCTTTTGTCCTCAAGTGGGGAGTTGTGGGACTTGCCTTAGGGACCTCAACCTCTTCCTTGATAGGTTTTGTATATCTTTTTTGGAAGGCAAGGGGGGAGACGATCCTTGTGGGAGAAGTCTTAAAGCTGTTATCTAAACCGCTGATAGCTTCTACTGTGATGTCCGTATTTATATTCCCACTAAAGGAGTTAATGAGCAAACCTTCCTATACAGCTTTTATAATACCTTTTGGTATGCTGGTGTACTTTTTTAGTTTACTTACCTTCAAAGAACCCTTATCATTACTCCTTCTTAGTAGACTCAAAAGCTTTATTAAGCAAGGTGCTGAGCCTTGATGCTCTTCTTGATGCTTCGTTTTTGTGAATCACACCTTTTGATGCGGTGTGGTATATAACGCTTACGACTTGGGGTAAGAACTGCTTAGCTTCTTCCAACTTACCCTGTTCCAGCAGCCTTCTAAACTTCTTTATATAAGTCCTCATCCTGGAAAGGTGATACCTGTTTCTCACCCTTCTTTTTGCATCCCTTCTCATACGTTTCTCAGCTTGTTTGGTGTTTGGCATACTTTTACCTCCTGACGATCTTTTTTGTCAAGGCAACGGGCGGATTCGAACCGCCGTGGAAGGGATTTGCAGTCCCTCGCCTAGCCTCTCGGCCACGTTGCCTAATCACTATAATTATACCTCTTTTCGGTATAAAATGAGTATGAGTATGGATTATTTGGCACTTTTTTTGTTGGGGAGCATTTTGGGAAGTTTTTACAATGTGCTTATATACCGCATTCCGAGAGGAGAATCCATAATAGATCCTCCATCCCATTGTCCCAAGTGTGGGACAAAAATAAAGTGGTACGATAATATACCCATAATATCTTATTTTTTACTAAAGGGTAAGTGTAGGGAATGCTCGGCTCCTATATCCCTAAGATATCCAGCTGTAGAAGTACTTTCTGGATTTCTTGCCCTTTTATCTTATGCCAAGTGGGGGGCAAACCTTGAAGGTATAGTAATGTTCGTGTTCTTTTCACTGCTTTTGATCCTTTCGTTCATAGATTGGGATACTTTCTTACTGCCGGACAGTTTAAACCTTGGTGGTTTAGCCTTCGGTCTTTTCACTTCTATATTCAGAAATCATTTTAACCTTCTTGACAGTATATTAGGCGCTCTAATAGGTGGTGTGACTTTCTTTTTCATATACATCTTTTATGTGAAGGTTAGAAAAATGGAAGGCATAGGCTTCGGAGACGTAAAGCTTATGGCTTTTATAGGGTCTGTTACAGGTGTGTGGGGTGTGGTTTATGCTGTGTTTTTGGGTTCTCTGTTTGGACTTGTGTATGCATTGCCCCTCATCTTCAAGTATAAAAACCTTTCCTTCGCAATGCCTTACGGTCCCTTTCTCTCTATGGGTTGTTTTGTCGGTGTTATGCTTCATGATAAGTTAAGTACCATGCTATTGAGTCAGTAAGCCTATTATTTCAGAGACTAGGGCATCTGTGTTTTCCCTCGTAACTTCCAAAAGTATCGCTTGAGGATTTTTCCTTACCCATCTTACGATGGGATGCACATCCCTTATGGGAATGGTGATTAAAGCTGAGCGCTTCGGATCAGAAAATATAACCTCAAACATTTTTGAAAACTTCTCGGAGAAAAGCTCCATCTTCCCAACCTCGTCTACAACAACTATCTTGTCCTTATCTTTGATGGCTTTTTCAAGAATAGGAAGAGCTACACTCTCAAATCTCTCTACATTCACCCCGTAAGAACCTACAAGGTACTTTGAAGTGAAAAACTTGCTTGCAAAGATAACCGATTTGCCATCGGTACTCACAACCTTAAAACCCGTTCTTTTTTTACTTACCCTGTCTCTAACTTCTTCCGTCCAAAAACCAATTACTCTATCTTTGAGATGGCGTATTACCTCTTTCACAACGGTAGTTTTACCTATACCTGGATGACCTGTTAAAACAATTTTCATTTGTGTATGTCCTGAAGTGCGTAAACTCTGATTTTTCCACCACGCTTGATGAAGCATTCAATGGCGGAAAGCATGGCGTAGCCCCCCCTTACTGTTGTGGCATAAGGCACATCATACTGCACCACAGCCCTCCTTATGTAATAAGCATCGCTTCTCTCTTTTTTACCGGTAGGTGTATTTATCACCAGGTTTATGTCGCCGTTTGTTATCATATCCACTACGTTAGGTCTTCCTTCGGATACTTTCAGTACGTGACTCGCTTCTATACCGTGCTTTTTTAGAAATCTGTGTGTACCTGCTGTGGCAAAAAGTTTAAATCCCAGATTTTTAAAACCCTTCGCAAGATCAAGGATCTTTTCCTTATCCTTATCGGCAACACTTATAAAGACTTTACCTTCTGTAGGTAATCTGTTGCCAGCTGCAAGCTGAGCTTTGTAGTATGCCATACCAAACTCCTCGTCTATAGACATAACCTCACCCGTGCTTCTCATCTCCGGTCCCAGTACTGGATCAACTTCGGGGAATCTCTTCCAAGGGAAAACCACCTCTTTTACTGCGTATAACTTTTTTTCAGCACTCATGAAGTCACTCGCTATGTGAACATCTCCCCTTTTAATCCTCTCAAAAACTTCCGGTAAAAGATCTTTCAATTTTTTGCCTATTCCTACCTTAGCTGCGAGTTTTGCGAGCGGATAACCTATCGCTTTACTCACAAAGGGTACAGTTCGTGAAGCTCTCGGGTTGACCTCAAGAACGAAAACTTCCTCACCTCTGACTGCAAACTGCAGATTTATGAGACCTCTAACGTCAAGAGCTTTCGCTATCCTTTTAGACTGTTCCTTTATGATGTTTATAGCTTCCTCTTCAAGAGTGTAAGGTGGAATGCATGCCGCACTATCTCCAGAATGAACTCCTGCCTCCTCAATATGTTCCATAACTGCACCGATAAGGTAGTCTTCACCATCACCTATAGCATCAACGTCAACCTCTACGCTATCTGATATATATTTGTCTATGAGAATGGGTCTTTCGTAACTTACGCTTACCGCCTCTTCAAGATAACGCAAAAGCTCCTCCTCATCGTAAACTATCCTCATAGCCCTTCCACCCAGAACGTATGATGGTCTAACTAAAACGGGGTAACCTATAATGCTCGCTACCCTTAGAGCTTCTTCTTTTGATCTTACCGTATCGCTCGGTGGCTGTTTTATACCGAGGCTTTCTACAAGCCTTCTGAAGAGTTCCCTATCTTCAGCCATATCTATGCTTTCCGGCTGAGTTCCGAGAATTTTCACACCAGCCTTCTGAAGCTGTAGAGAGAGTTTTAAAGGAGTTTGTCCTCCAAACTGTAAAAAAACACCGTCGGGATTTTCTCTTCTGATTATCTCAAGTACATTTTCAAGAACGACAGGCTCAAAGTAAAGCCGATCAGCAGTATCGTAATCCGTAGATACCGTTTCGGGGTTGCAATTTACCATAATAGTTTCTATTCTCTCTTCGCGCAGAGAATATATGGCATGGACACATGCGTAATCAAACTCTATACCCTGACCTATACGGTTGGGACCGCTTCCTAAGATGAGGACTTTTTTCATTCAAAAACTTCATTATAACACAGTATACTATTAGCATGATTCCCATAAAGGATATCAACAGAAGTCGGAATGTCCCCCTCGTGAACTTTATGTTGATATTCGTATGTTTTCTTGTTTGGTTTTATCAGGTGAGCCTAAGCGAAGATGAGATGAACATGTTTATCTATCGCTACGGGCTTATACCTGCTGAGGTTTTTCAAAGACCTTACACGCTCATTACCCATATGTTCCTGCACGGGAGCTGGTTACACATAATAGGTAACATGTGGTTTCTTTGGATATTCGGTGATAACGTGGAGGATAGGTTGGGAAGGCTAAATTACCTTATCTTTTATACGCTTTCGGGTCTTGGTGCGGCTCTTTTACAAACCTTCGTTAGCTTCGTGGCGGGCGGAGTAGACGTACCTATGGTGGGAGCGAGCGGTGCAATAAGTGGAGTTTTGGGTGCCTATCTTTGGCTTTTCCCTCATGCCAGAATATTAGCCTTGGTTCCCATATTTTTCTTCTTGACCTTTATGGAGGTTCCGGCGATACTCTTCATAGGCTTGTGGATACTCATTCAAATCTTAAACGGTATCCTCACTTTACCCTTTGCGCACGGTGGAGGTGTAGCTTGGTTTGCCCATATAGGTGGTTTTGCGGTAGGTTACATGCTTGTAAAGGTTTTCTATCGTAAAAGGTGGTATGGGTGACGCTCAAATAATTTAATTATTGACACATAAGCAAGTATCACTAAGTTAAAATATTAGTCCCTTTACTTTTTTGAGAGGTGGTATACATGGAGATAAGAGAGTACGATTCTTGCGGAGTTGGATTTATATGTAACATAAGGGGAGAACAGAGCAATCAGATAGTAAGGTGGGGCATAGAAGCTGTAAAAAATTTAACCCATAGAGGAGCTATAGGAGGAGATGGAAAAACAGGAGACGGTGCTGGTATTCTCATACAGATACCCAAAACATTTTTTTCTGATTACATACACGAAGAAGGGCTTGAGGTATCCCATATAGATAACCTTTGCGTAGGTGTCTTCTTTCTGTATGAGGATGTGAGAAACCGCATAGAGGAGCATATAAAAAAATCCCCATTCGGTTTGGTAGGCTGGAGAGAAGTACCCGTTAATAAATCCGCTGTTGGAGAGACGGCTCTAAAGGTGATGCCAAAGATATTTCACCTGCTTTTGGATGCCGGAAATCTGCCTGAGGATAAAAGGGAGCTGGAACTGTATCTCCTTAGAAGGACTGTAGAGAGGGACAAGAAAATAAACGAAAAGGTCTATGTAGCATCCCTATCCTCACGCACCATCGTTTATAAAGGTATGATGGTGGCTCTGCAACTTGACAATTTCTATTCGGATCTAAGGGACGAAAGGCTTGAATCCTCATTCTGCCTTTTTCACCAAAGATACTCTACAAACACTTTCCCCAACTGGAAGCTTGCTCAGCCTTTCAGGTATCTTGCGCACAATGGCGAAATAAACACCATACAGGGAAATAGAAACTGGATGCTTGCCCTTCAAAGTGAGCTTGAGCACGAGATTTTTGCCGATCGTAAAGACCTTATAAAACCTTTAGTTTCCTATGATGAAAGTGATTCGGCATCTTTAGATCGTGTCTTTGAGCTTCTGTGTTTGGTAGGTTACTCTCCTGAGCATGCCATAAATATGCTCATTCCCCCTGCATGGGAAAAGGTACCTGACATGCCGGATGAAGTTAGGGAGTTCTTTGAGTATGAGTCCCTTCTCATGAAGCCCTGGGACGGACCTGCATCTATTGCCTTTACCGATGGTAAAGTTATAGGTGCGCACCTTGACAGAAACGGACTAAGACCTGCAAGATATATCATCACCGAAGATGGTATCTTACTGCTCGGTTCTGAAGTTGGTATGGTGGACCTTTCTGACAGAAAGATAAAGAGGAAGGGAAGACTCGGACCTGGAGATACCCTTTGCGTTGATCTTCAAAAAGGTACTGTAAGGGAAACGGAGGAAATCCTGAGAGAACTCTCTCAAAGAAAGCCTTACGGGGAGTGGCTTAGAAAGAATCTTGTTAAACTTTCGGACATATTAAGGGAGCATTCCATTCCTGAACCTAAAGAAGACACAGATAGAGTGAGGAAGCAGATAGCTTTTGGATACACTCAGGAAGAGATAAAGAACGTTATTTCATACATGGC
>SPLK01000293.1_pt1 | contig 15955 bp, 10 predicted proteins | sample 2456111 | NCBI WGS metagenome assembly SPLK01 (sample SAMN11156906, study PRJNA527647) | hot springs metagenome | biome: Geothermal region; feature: Hot spring; material: tree branch in hot spring; isolation source: hot spring sediment rich in lignocellulosic material ... | reverse complement strand
GACGAGGATGGGCCCCTCTCTTTCGCCCGTGCGGCGCAGGTCGGCGAAGGCCGGTTCTACCTCAGCCCGCAGGCGGAAGAAACTGTCCCGGTAGCGAAAGACGCGGGTCCCGGCCGGCAGATCCATCTGCTCGACGATGCCGGCAAAGATCCCGTCCCGGTCGTACCAGACCACCAGCCCGTGCTCTTGCAGCTTCCGGCCTACCACCGCCTCCGCGTGCCGGCTCACGGGTCCCTGCGCCATCGCTCACTTGCCCCCCTGCCTGCGCTGCTGTAGCCGCTTGGCCATGGTGGACCACGGGTACTTGCCCGCCTCCAGCTCGCGCCACATGCGGGCGGCCTCCGGCCAGGGGACCAGCCGGTGGAGGGGGGCGATGTTGATCAGCACCCCGTCGTCCCGGTCGGGCTCGTACCCCAGCTCGGCCACCGCCTGCAGATCCGCCCGGAATTGCAGCAGTTCCTCCACCAGCGCCGCCTGCCGCTCCACCTGCCGGGCCAGGGTCCGCTCCTCCCGTCCGGCTCCTGCCTGTTTGGCCGCTTCCAGCCGCTGCCGGAGGTCTTGCAGGCGCGCCTGCTCGTGTTCGATCTTGGGATCCACGTACTTCCGCAGCGCCACCCACAGGGTGTCGGCCGTCACGCGGTGGTAGTAAAGCCAGAGGGAGTAGCTCTTCTTGGCCGAGCGCAGCTGCCAGTAGATAGGCGCCTTCCGCCGGCTGCGGCTGTAGCGCTTGATGTGGTAGGGGAAGAACTCGGTGGTGAACCAGGCCCGCAGGTCCTTCGCCCCCAGGATCTGGCACGCCTCCGCCTCCACCTCCGCCGGGTCCCGGTCGGGGAACAGGACCGCCAGCACCCGCCTCACCTGGGCCACCAGGTCCTGGGGATGCCCCTCGTCGTCGGGCAGGATGCCGTCCCACTGGATGGGGATGGGATAGTCCTCCGGCACGTGCTCAGGACGGGCCGGCAGCCCGTCGGGGCCCAGCAGCATCCCCGGCGGGCACGGCGGCAGCGGGGCGAAGGGATCCGGCAGCTCTGGTAGCGGCCTCTGGCCGGTGACGTAGCGGATGTCCCAGCGGCCGAAGATGCAGCCGAGAATGTACGAGAGGAGATCCTCGACGAGCGTCGGTGCACGTGAAACAGCCGGGGACTCATCGGCGTCTTCCCCGTCACTTGCGACGGAGTCATGCCAAAGCGAAAGGATAGAAGAAGGCAGGTCGTGCTCAGCGAGTCCATAGAGTGCGAGGACCCGGCGGTTAATTTCTCCCTGAGCGACTGCTTCTTGCCTCCGGATAAGTTCTTGCTCTGCTCGCCACTCGGAAAGGACTTGAGTTAGGCTTAAACCTTTCCTTGCAAGCGGGGGAAATCGGAAAAGCAGCGTGGTTTCGTTCTGCGCCGCTCGTCCGAGTCCGCTCTCCACCTGGCGACGTGCCAACTCCTTAAGATCATAATCCAGGCCCGTTGGCACAGGGCACCGCTGCATCACGCCTACTTCGTAAGACCGTGCCGCATCGTCCGCAGCGGCAAGCTGCAACTCGATCAATGCAGTGAACGGTGCGGACTGCATGAGAGCGAGCCACTGCAGTAAGTTTTCTGCAAAGAGAGCCGGCCCCTTATCGGCGAAGATTGCTCCAGAAGGCAACACCCGGAAGCTAGGTCCACTGGTCGTTCGACGCGGCCACGTCAGCCCCGGGCGGAAGTAGTAATTGGGATTCTTCGCTACCCATTCCCATTTTCCCTTTAAATATGGGTAGGTTTGCACAATATGTTGCTTGACGTCTTCCCCATCCCGCTCCCAGTTCACCACCAGGTGCAGATCGGCATAATACGGCGAATACTCTCCCCCCTTAGCGAAGTGCACCCAGCGCTTCCCCTCAAACGTCTGCTGGCGGAACTCCTCCGGCGTTGTCGTAGCCGTGCCGGTGACGATGCGGTCCGGCGCCACCTCCCACCAGGTACGGACGAAGCGGAAGTCGTCGGCGGTCGCCAAGCCTTGCTTGACCGTCCGCCCGTTCCCCTCGAAAGGCGGCAGCTCGCGGAAGAGGCGGCGCACCCGCTGGCTGGACCAGTAGGCAAAGGGCGAACCGGGGATCTGGGAGAACTCCGCCGGGTTCACGGCGTAGACGCCCTCCACCTGCTCTTTCCCGGCCCGCACCTCGGCCACCGCCCGCTCCAGGGCTGCCGCCTTGTCCTCTTCGGCCAGGACGCGAAAGAAGAGACTCCGGCTCATGACACCGCCTCCAGGCAGTACGCGGCCGTCTCCACCATGGCCGTGTCCAGGACCCCTGCGCCGAGATCGGCTAGGACCCGGAGCCGTGCCCGCTGGAGCAGGATCTCCTCCCGCCACTTCTGGAAGGAGGACAGGAAAAAGCCCGTCCGCGACGTGATGGCGCCCAGGTACCCGCCCGGCTTGAGGAGCTCGAGCCCCCGCTCCACGAAGGCGGCGTAGAGGTCGTGCTTGGTCAGGGGATAGTGCTCCTCCAGGTACGCCCGGGCACGCTTCGGGGCGTCGCCGAAGGGCGGATTCATCAGCACCACGTCGTAGCGCTGCCGCAGGAAGTCGACGAACTGCACGCCCTGGATGCCGTCGTGGGAGAAGAGCCGCCGGGCGGCGCCCCGGCCGTTGTCTACGTGGGCCGCGTAGCGGCTCAGGTGCTCCAGGAGCCGTTGCTCCGCGTCGCGCCAGAAGGCCTCGCCGTCCACATCCGAGAAGTCGAGTTCCTGCTGGTCGGGCGGTATCCCCCAGAAGGTGGGCTGCAGAGCCGGGCGGCTCCGCCACCGCCGGCGCTCGTCGTCAATGACCTGGCGCAGCCGCACCTCGGCCCGCAGCAGGCTGCCTAGGTCGGCCGCCGGCTCCAGCTCCGCCCACAGGGCCCTGGCGATCCGCCGCTCGGTGGGAGCCTCAAGGGTGGCGAGAAACTCCTCGAACAAAGCCCGGTCCCCCGGCATAGGCCCGGCGCAGATCACGTTGATGCGGGATATGGACGCCCCGGGGTGATACCGGCGTGCCTTCAGATACAAGGCCAGGCTGGCGATCTGGGCGGCCCGCGGGTCAATGTCGATGCCGTAGAGGTTGTGCGCCAGGATCAGCCCAGGGATCTCCTCCCGGGCATACCCCGCTTCCTCGTACATGACGGCCAGCAGGTCAAAGGCGTAAAGGAGGAAGTGGCCGCTGCCGCAGGCGGGGTCGAGGACCCGGATCTCCTTGGGATCCTGCCGCGGCCTCCGCCGCTGCTCCTCTCCGGGCTGGATCACCAGGTAACTGCACAGATCTTGCAGCTTTGTCTCCGGATTCATCTCATACCACAGGCGGCCTAGGGTGTTGTCGGTCAGGAAGCGCACCACGTAGGCCGGGGTGTAGAACTGGTTGCGGATGGCCAGCTCGTAGCTGTCCCGCGGCGCCGGGCTTTCGTCTCGGATCTTCTCACGGTATTCCTTGGGCGTGTAATACTGGTAGATCCAGCCTAGGACCTCTTCGTCGTCCCAGGCCTCGGCCAGTTCGGGAGCGTTGAGCCGCTCTAGCACCTGCTGAAGGGCCCCCGCGCCGGGAAACACGATGGACTGGGGCAGACGCCGATCGAAGAGGACCCCCACATCCCGGGCCACCTCATCGCAGAGGCACTCCAGGTACAGGCGGTAGCCGCCATCGGGGGCGGTGCGGGCGTACTCCGGGGCCAGGCGCTGCATCCACTGAAACCCCTTGGACTCCACGCCCCGGGCCAGCGACTCAGGGATCAGACGCCGCCGCTCCATCACCTTCAAGGCCGCCAGGCGGTTGAGCCAGGTGAAGCCCACCTCCCGCACGAACCGCTCGACGGCCTGGGGCAGGGCCTTTTCCTGGTCCCCGCCCAGCTCGTAGCGGATGGCCGCTTCGATCACCTGGCGCTCCTGCGCCCGGGCCGGGTTCTGGCGCAGGGTGGCCACCCGGTCCGGCTGTTCCAGCTGGCCGGTCCGGTGGATGCCGTAAACGCCTGCCAGCTGCTGGTAGATGTCCTCCTCCAGCACTCGCCGCACATCGGTCACCATGCGCAAGAGGGCGCGTCGCAACTGCTGATCCACGGCCACTCATCCCCCGGTCACGCCACCCGGTATTCGAAGAGCAGCGGCTTGCCCTCGTGCAGGAGCTTGAGACAGTGCTCCCGCAGCGCCTGGAGCCGCTCCTCCAATTCGGTCTCTGTCTCACACGTGTCGCCCAGGATCTGCCGCACCTGCACCGGCACCGCCTCCGGGCGCAGGATCTGCTCGTAGCGACGCCGCGCCTCCTGGAGCGCCCCGTCGGCGGCTAGCAGGTCCGCCTCCAGTTCGGCCAGGGAGGGAGTCTGGGGAAGGTCGGAGTCCCGGTCGACTTTCTGGAGGCGTGCCGACAGAGGCTCCAGCACGTGGGCCTGCTGGGCCGAGGGGAGGCTGTCAAAGTCGGGCAGAGACCGGATCTCCTCGATGCGCTGCCGGTAGGCTCGGTCGCGCCGCTCCCGGGCCTCCTGGTAGAGGGCGCGGTAGGCGGCGGCGACGACCCCGGCGTCCTGCGCGATCTGTGGCAGCCGCTCGTACCAGGTCTCCGCCTGGAGGTTGTCCCGCAGCCGCGCGGCCGCTTCCGCCAGGCTGTCGCTGGGGTTGCGTTCCGCCAGGGGTGGCCAGGCCCGGGAGAGGACCCGGCGGGCCCGGCGCAGGGTCTCCAGGTTGCTCGGAGCCAGGGCACGGCGCATCTGGCGGGCGGCCTCCAGCCCCTGGCGAATGGCGCCCTGCTGCTGGGCAAAGGTGCGGATGGCGTCGTCGGAGGAGCTCTGGGCGATGCCCCGCAGGGTGTCGGCCAGCTGGCGAATCAGGTCGGCGCCGGGCAACCCCTCTCGCTGGAGATCGGCGGCCAGGGGCAAGAGGTGCTCCCGCTCCTCGCTGACCCTGCGGGCGATGGCCCCCGCCAGGGCCGCCTCTTCCATGTCCACGTTCTCGCCAAAGAGGGAACCGAAGGCCTTGTGCGCCGCCGCGATCTCCTTGGTGGTAAGTCCGCCGCTGCGGGGGGCAAACCCGGTGGCCCGGAACTCCGGCACGGTGGCAAAGGCCTCCTCGGCCCCGGGATCGGCCGACGTGCGCACCTTTCGGCCCTTGACCGTCAGCTCGACGGCCGCCGCCCGGAACAAGGCGGCGGTCACTAGCATGACGACTTCGAGATCCCAGCCGTAGGGCTGGGAGCCAAAGTGACTTTCCAGGTCCTTGCCGGTGACGACCTCGTCCGGGGCCTGGGCCTTGTGAATGTACGCCAGCACCTCTCGGGCCACAGGTGCGCCCGGATTGGGCACGTACTTGCCTCCCTGCACCGTTACGAGCCCCAGGCCACCGTTCCCCTCGTACACGACGGGCGACAGTCCCTTGAAGTTGGCGCTCTTTACGAGGTCTTTCGCCTCCGTCCCCTTCACGGCCACCGCGGCCAGGTCGAACTTGTGATACACCTCGGGCACGGCGCTGGCCAGCAGGCCGTGCACCATCTCCTCCACGGTCGTGCCCAGGGACGCCACAGGGCGGTCCACGCCCCGGAAGAAGGCGGTTCCCCGGCGGAGGTCCTGGCTGAGCCGTGCCTTGAGCTCGGAGTGCAGGCGCTCCTGGAGCCTCTTCTCTTCCTCCAGGAGCCGGGCGGCGTCGCCCCTCGGCCTCTCCCGCTCGTAGCGGCCGATCATGGTGGCACTCCGGTGCAGCTCCCGCATCATCGCCAGGGTGGCGTCGCTCAGCGGGGCGAGCCAGACGACCGCCCCCTCCTGGCGGCGGCTCTCGTCCCGCGCCTCGTCCAGGCGACTGGCAAAGCTCTCATCCTCCTCCGCCAGGTAGAGGCGCACCTCCACGTCCCCGTCACGGCCCGACAGCCTCTCGCCGTGGAGGTAGAGGGTGGGGTTGAAGGAGCGCAGGCCCCGGTGGCGATAGGGGCGGACGGCCTTCCAGATCTCGCTGAGGATCTCCTTGGTCCACCGGTTCTGGTCCGCCGGGCCGAGGGGGATGGCCTGGCGCTCCGCCTCCCACCTTTTGCCCTCGGCCGACAGCAGCTCCCAGCCCTCCTCGCCCTCCCGGACCTTCTGGGCGTTGCGGAGCCGCTCCAGCGCCGCCTCCACCTCCGGCTGCGCCGGCGGCGCCCCGACGGCAGGGTACAGCACCGCCGCCAGGTTGGCTGCCGTACGGCGCACGCCCCGCACCAGCTGGAGGAGACAGAGGGCCTTGGCCACACGGGCCTCCCAGGAGGTGAGTCCAAAGGTCTTGACGATCTCGTCGATCTCCAGCTTCCTCTCCGTGGCCACGGCCCCTTCGACCACGTCGTAGACCTGGTCCAGGGTGACCAGCGCCCCCACCTCCCGCTGGCCCAGGGCGACCCGCGGGTGGATCAGCACCTGCTGGGCCAGCTTGATGAGGGTGCGATTGCTCCCGCCCACATGGGGCCCGGCACCTCCCTGGGTGCGCAACCCGGAGATGATGTGGAGGATCAGGTCCATCTGGTACGGTAGGAACGGATACATGCGGACGAAGGCATCCTGGTCCAGGTCCCTCCGGCGTGCGGCGTTCTGCAGCTGGGTGTGGGTGAGGAGCGCCCCTTCATGCTGGCGGAACAGCTCCCGCAACATCCCTTCGCAGGCCGCCTTCTTGGCCAGCACTCGCCGGCTGGTCACCTCCGAGATGTCGCTGGGGTGCAGATCCACGCGGATGGGGAACCGGTCCATGAGCCGGGCGTACTCCACCCGGGCGCCGTCCAGGCCGCTCACCACTTCGTCCAAACGTTCCTGGGAGGTGACCACCACCCACACTCGGCCCCGGCCCACTCGGCCCAGGGCCTCCACCACGCCCTGCAGGTCCAGCATCTTGTCGGTGCTGCGGCCGACGTACTGGCCCACTTCGTCGATGACGAAGACCAGCGCGCGCCCCTGGCCCCGCCGCTGCATGAGGGCCAGGGCCCGCTCGGCAAAGGTGTTGTGGGTCAGGTCGACGGCACGGTGGGAGCGGGCCCACGAGTCGGGCGCCGGATACGTCTCCGGGTGCAGGTCGTGCAGGACGGCGCTGGCCTCGTTGATGGCCAGGGCGACCAGCCGGCGGCGCTGGCGCCAGGGCTGGCCGTAGCGCTCGGCGAAGCGATGCTCGAAGGCGGCCAGCTCGCCGCTCTCCTCCAGGGCTATCTCCAGCTCGGCCAGGTCCAGATCCTCCGCGTAGTCCAGCTGCCGCAAGAGGGCCCGGTACATCACCTGGGTGATGCGCTCCTGGCCCGTGCGCATCCCCCGGTCGGTGGCTACGTTGAAGATGACAGCCTGGGTGGGGATCTTCTCGTTTATGGTCTTGAGGAGGACATGAAGCCGCTGGTCGGCCGCCCGCTGGAGGAAGAGGTCCGAGGCCGACTGCCCCAGGACTTCTCGGCCTTCCAGGATATACCCGAGGATCTTGGCGAAGCTGGACTTTCCCGAACCAAAGAACCCGGATATCCAGATCCCGATGCCTTCGTGGGGTTTCTGGGGGGTCTCTCGGTAGACCTCCAGGATATCGAGAAAGTGGCGACGAATCGAGTCCGTCACCACGTACTCCTCGAGTTCCTGGCGTACCAGCTCCGCATCGGTCTGATCGACTTTGATCACCTCTTCGATGCGGCGGTCGACGGGTCGCTCAAAGAGGTCCTGGATGCGAAGGGCCGACGCCATGGCTGCCTCCCCCTAGTAGATGCGCACCCGATAGCCGGTGTGGTCCGGTTCAAAGACTCCCATAAAACTCAGGCCGTTGGTGCCCTCCACGGTGCCGGGGTAGAAGAGCACGGTGGAGACCGTGATCTGCCGGTAGGCCAGCCGCTCCAGAAGGGCCGACATACGATACATCGGAAAGAGCGCCTCGGCGCGGGTCAACAGGGCGACGCCGCTGCCGGGATCCAGAGCCGCCAGTCGCTCGGCCAACCTGGCGTCCAGAGGCACCACGTCGTGCAGGACCTCGGCTACCGTCTGGATGGCCCGCTCCAGGCCGTCAGGCGACGCCTGCTCCGAAGCGAAGAAGGCTTCCAGGTCGGCTCCAAAGGCGTCTTGGAGGGCAGCCCACATCTCTTCCGCCAGGGACAAGACCTGCACGTTCCTGCCGTGATTGTGGAGCCGGGTGGCCAACATCGCCACCTGCGTACGCAATTCCAGCTCGTCGGCGGGATCGTATACGAACATGGCGTACGGCAGGCCCTGGTAATCAGCGATGCGCACGTTGGGGAAAAGGTCAGCCTCCAGGCGCTGGATGCGCTGAGCCAGCGAGAGCCCGTACGAGGCCGGCCAAGTCCTGGTACCGCCACTCCACACGGACTATCCCTCCCGCCGCGTAGTAGCCGAGGTATCCTTCCTGATGCGCCTCTAAGAACCGCTTTTCCACCTCCGGCTCACCGTAGAGGAACAGGCGCCAGTCAGGGTGCTGGAGCAAGCGGACGCCCAGAGCCCCCTGGTCCCGCAAGTGATGGGCCACATACAGGAAGGCCGGCATGGGGAGATACGGGGAGCGCAAGCGTTTCTTGGCTTTTCCCTCTAGAAGACCGAAGTCCCGCAAGGCTGCTAGCAGCCCCCGGGCTGTCTTCCGCTTGGTATTCTCGGACCACGGCGGTGTAATGGCGCCAGCCGCGGTTAACTCGTCGATGAACTCCACCACATCAGCCGTGCCGACCTGACCTCGCCCGGATTGGTACAGCTCGAAAAGGGGCCCCACCACAAAGTCGTACAGGAGATCCTCGGTCAGGGCCGTGTGGTAGTACAAGAGCGAGCGTAGGACCGGCTCCGGATAACCAGCCTCGGCCAGGGCACGCAGATGGGGGGCTACCGGAGCGCTACCCTGCAGAAAGCGGCGGACAAACACCCGGCGCAGCACGTCCCCGACCCGCGCCCTCGTCGCCTTGCCGATCCGGTTCTCGCGGATCACCGTCTCGGTGAAGATAGCGAGGGGCGTTTCCGGTGACCAGTCCCGCAGCAGCGCCAGCGTCTCCGGGATCATGGCCCCGCCTTTCATCAGGTTCGCCGTGTAGTGACGGCGCGTGTCGCGGTGGTTCGTGCCGTGGTGCTGCATGTCGGAGCAGTTTGTGTTGTCACGATTCGTCATGATGAGGATCATTCTAGCAGGCGGAAGTAGGGCGCCACCAGCTCCCGGAGCCGGCTGTATCCGTAGGCGGCGGCCAGGCGCTGGACAAGGGGCGGCGGGTCTTTCAGTTCGTCGCGCGTCACGTCTCCGAGACAGATGGCGCGCCCCTGCACCTCACCGGAAACCGGGGCAATGCCGCACGCCGCCAGGGCCGCCTGGACGCCCCTCTCGACCAGCTCTGGGCCGGGTAGGGGCTCGTCCCCTGCAGCCAGCTCCTGGCTTTTCCGCTCAAGAACCATATGCGCTATCAGGGCCTCGTTCTCCGGGCCAAGATCAAAGAGGTGGATGCACGGAATCCTTGGCAACAGCGCCTCATGGCGTGCCCGGGCGCTTCGCACCGCCAGGTCCATGGCCACCCACCGGGCCGTGCGGGGAAACAGCTGCTGCAGGATATACACGCCTTCCTCTGATCCAGCCTCGCTATCCCACCAGCCAAAGATGTCGCGCTCTCCCAAGCGTGCGAGAAGGTGACGGGTGCGCAGCACTTCCTTCACAACTCACCATCACCTTACTAGGGCGCCCCACGAATACGTGCTCATGGATCCAGCTGACCCGCGTTACGGTCCTCCAGTCACCTAAAACACCGTAGATATAGACGCCACCATTTTCTTCCACCAAAGGTAGCCTATGGGCATAACCGTCATCCTTACACATTCGGCAGAACGACTATCTCCTCCTACCTGTCTGTGCCACTACGCCATACTGAGCAGCACTGCTCGGAACGCATGTGCCAAGGTATTGTGGGTACACGGCCCTTCCCCTCGCGAAGTAACCAGAGGCAGTCTTCATGTTTCTTTCCTGTACTCCTCTTGTCCCATTTTTCGCTGATAAGGCATGTGTGATTGCTATCTGGAAGTATATGGTTGAGGAGGATCTACCCTGTGTCCTGGGCAGGTGGCAAGACTTGGCGCACGACTCGGTCCAGCCGTGGCTCGACGTTTGAATAGGTCACCAGCTTGTCTCCACTGGTCGTGTAGACAATGGCTAATCCCACCAGGTTAAACGAGTAGAGCAGTTGCCTCGCTGTCACCTGAAAGTCTTTCTTCGCAATCCACTCCATCAAACTATAGACGGCCAAGGCTAACACGGTCACGAACACTAGCCCCTCGATGTGCTCCCGCTTCCCATGGCTCCTCTGAATGACGCTTGCGCATTTCTCTCTTGCCAAATCGCTATGGATCTGGTATCCTATCCGTCAGCCGAACCATTACCAAATTCTGCATGGTTACCGACATCGCCTTCCGAGGTTTCCCAGTTCTACTCGCGCACTTTGCGCACGGGAGGCCGGCAACATGATGTTAGACCACAAACTGCAGAGAGACCTTTTGCAAGTACAATGGTTAGACTTCATTCATACCCGGCTAGGAACTGAGCCGTGGGTTTACGTCTACTCCGATGATAGGGTTAACCTTGTTGATTCTGCTTTCTTCTTTTCAGCCCTTGTGCCCAATAAAAAGTCCAAGAAGTTACTAAGATACATCAACTGGGATTTGAGGCCGGGAGATGGTGCTCCTGGTTGTTCCATTACATACAAAAATGGACAGAAGATGGTCAAGTACCTCCGTTTCGGCAATAGCGATGGAATCGAGCCATTGGTGTTGCACAGGTCTTTCCGTGGGAGGAAGCAGGAATACTTAGAAATTTCGGAGGAATTCCGTTTGTTTCATAACCTATTCTACGACCAACGCAACGGCAAGTACATCAAGATCGATCAGTCTGGTGACGAGGAGGATGTGATCGTCTTCGAGGAGAATCCGACGCGGGTCCGGGTTAAACTGAGGCCGCTGAAGCAATTTCTTGCCATAAAGGAAATGCATTTGGCGTTATTCTTTTCTGTCACCGTATATTCAGACAAGACACTGGAAGAGCTCGGTCTGAACGAGATGAGGAATCCCGTCCGAAAACCCTATCTGGTTTACGATCTGGTCGTCGCCCGCACTCCCGATGCAATGTTAGCCAAGAAATACGGAAAGAGCGTTTCTCACTTGTTGGGCAAAAAGCTAATCCCCGGAATGCCCAAAGAGGAATCTGGTTACTGGCCTTATGAGGAAAGCAAGAAATACGAAGATTTTATCATTGGAACAGATATTAACGGAAGTCCAGTCCTCCATACCTGTAATCCAGACGCTCTTGCTAATTACTTCGGCATAAATCCAGGTGCTCCTCATTACTTAACTCCAGTGTTCTTTAGGAGGGAAGTGCTAACAAAGTATTATGCCCGTCCAGAGAAGTTCACGGTAAGAGACGGCTACATCGACTGTCACGGTGGCTGGGCACTCCGAATAGATAACGACCACGAGAAATACGTGGTGGTGTTCCTCGGCGATCTTGGTCGTGACCTTCCTTATAAAGAGCAGGTTTACTGGAAAAGCTACAACGTCGAGCCTGAAGGAACGATAAGCGAGACATACTTTAGAAGGAGCTTTCTTTCCCAATGGGTGGAACCAAAAGAGCCCGATCTAGTTTTAAAGCATAAGTTCGAGTTGTTTCAGGAAAAGTGGCAGAAGAAGTTTGGTTGGCCCTTGTTCAAACCGCTCTCGGAGGCCGACCAGCACAACTATAAAGTCTTGAGAGTCCCACTGACCAACGACCAGCATGAGTTTGATCAGCAGGTATTGTCTCTGACAAAGATTCTAATTGACTCTATCAACGAAGAGGAGTTAGAACGACGACTACCTGGTGCGATCGAGAATGAAAAAGGTATTTCTAAGCTAGAGCGATTCTTAGGTTCATTAGGATTAACGGATTATATGCCACATATAAAGTTCTTAAGAGATTTATATGAGCTCCGATCGAGTGGTGTAGGACATAGAAAAGGCAAGAACTGGAGAAAGGTCGCAGTCAGGTTTAACCTTGGAAAACGGGATTTATCCGAAGTCTTTGGCGATATTCTGAGGCAAGCAACGAGACTGCTGGAGTATCTCGAGAAGCGAACACTCTAGCATGATCCTCTTCATAACCCAACCCTTTTTCTCTGTGACTGGAGATCTTCTCCGACCTGGTGCAATACCGTCGAGCACGGCGTCAACCTGTTACTGCCGGGCGACCACGCAACTGTACTGCCCACGCTGTGGAGGCCGTGTCGAGGCCACCCCAGTGCCGCTTTTCCCGAATGACGCAGCTCGCGTGCCCACGGCGCCCTCTTCACTGCGGCCCTCACCGGTACCATTCAAGAGGCGCCCGGACGGCTGATCCTGTCCCGCGACAGGTTCGCCCCTTACGAAGTGCCGGCCTGGGCCGAGAAAGAGGGGCACCTCATGCTCTCCACCCGCAAAATGGGTTTCGGCCGCTGGGGTATCACCGGTTTCTCGTCCAGAAGCGGTAACGCGCACGGGCGGCGCGGGCCTGGCGGGCCGGATCGGCGTGAACCCAGTTTTGGTGTACCCGACGCCACCAGGAGCCGTATCTCAGGACGACGATCCCGACTCTGACAGGTGCCTGATGACATAGCCGAATACCGGCCTGACACAATCCACGCGTTGACGGTCCGCCGTCCAGAGGACACCTTCGGCCCCCGTTGGGCGGTGGCCGATTCCACTGCCGTCAGGAAGGCCGCGTTGCACAACGCCGGCAGATCAAGGCCGCGGCTAAGTGTCAGGCCCGGATGCGTAATTCGCCATCGAGCGCCTCGTCCATGGGCAAGGGCAGGTACTGGGTAAACAGCGTCTGTACCTCGTCGAAAGCCAGCAGGGCGGCACCGACCTTCTCACACTTCCTCTGGCTTCTGAGACCGTCCTGGCCCCTGTTTCTACCAACATCCCCTGGCGAAATCCGGAATTAACCCAATCGGATGCAAAAAGGCCATAAAGCTATCCGACAAGCCGGCATCATCGACGTTGTGGACTTCATCCATTTCCCTTTCCTCCAATATTGCGCGGGCCACCGTGCCATCATGGCGCTCCGCAACGTGCCAGCCTCGCAGTTCCGTGGTCGGCATCGGGTTGGCCACGCCCGGACCCCTGTTCCGTCACGAAGGGCGCATCGCTCTCATGACCAACTTCCCGGGGTGGGAGCGCATCGCACTTCGGAAAGAGTTTGCCGGTGCTTTCGGATTGCCCACCTTCATTGAGCACGATGCCAACGCTGCGGCCTTGGCAGAGTGGTGGTTCGGTCCCAACCTGCAGGCTGCCGAAACGATGGTGTACATTGCCGCGGGACAGGGGATTGGCTGCGGCATCATAGTGGATGGGCTCCTGCACCGGGGAGCTTTAGGTATTGCCGGTGAGATCGGTCACGCCAGTATCGACTGCAACGGCCTGCACTGCCAGTGCGACAACCGCGGGTGTCTCGAGCTGTATTGCTCCACTACCGCTTTGCTTCGGGATGTGGCGAAAGACCTGGTTGTTCACCCTGAAAGTAGGCTGGCCAAAGCGACGAGGTTGTCTGCCGAGGAGGTGGTTAATTTGGCTGGTCAGGGCGACGGCTTGGCCCAACGGGCGATACAGCGAGCGGCCCACTATCTGGGTGTGGGCGTAGTGAACCTCGTGAACACGATCCACCCCCACCGTGTGGTGATCGGCGACGAGCTAGCACAGGCCGGCCCACTCCTCCTACAAGAGGTGCGTCGAATTGTACAGGAACGCACTTTGCCCGCCGTCGCTCAGGCCGTGAAAATCGAGTTGTCTTCGTTCGCGACGGACCCGGTGCTGGTTGGCGCGAGTGCTCTGGCAATCGAGTACGTGTTGAACACCCCCTCAAACCTGCTAAAGTTAGCAAGGTGAATGATGGTGGAGACGCCGTTTTTCCTTGGGATTGACATCGGTACATCCACCACGAAGAGCATGGTGATTGATGCAACGGGTAAAGTCCTGGGCATGGGTGAGGCGACCTACGAGGTGGCAGCCCCGCAGGCGGGATGGGCGGAGCAGGATCCCGAGGTATGGTGGGAGGCCGCTGTTGCGAGCTCGCGGGACGCCTTACGCCGTGTCCCGGGGCAAGGAGCGAGCGTGGCAGGCATAGCTGTCTGCGGGCAGATGCACGGACTGGTGATGCTGGATGGGTCGCAGCGGGTGCTTGGACCTGCCATCCTTTGGCCCGATACGCGTGCCGCCGAGCAGGTGGCCCGCATACGCTCTGTGCTGGGCCCGTCCTTGTACCAGCGTGTGGGAGGGCCTGTAGCAAGTGGCTTCTTGCTGCCCAGTCTACTGTGGGTGCGGGAGGCACAGCCCGACCGCTTTCGGGCGGCTCGCCACGTACTCACCCCCAAGGACGCTTTGCGCTTACGTCTGGTGGGGGAAGTGGCCACTGACCCCACCGATGCCTGCGGCACGGGAGTCTACTCCCCCGCCTCGAGGGCATGGGCCGACGACATTCTGGCTGCCTTCGACATACCTCCTGAGCTGTTCCCGCCCGTCAAGAGCTCCACCGCGGTGGCCGGCGGGCTCCTGCCCTCGGCTGCAGCAGCCCTGGGCCTCAGAACCGGTATACCGGTGGTCACGGGCTGCGGAGACTTACAGGCCAGTGCCATCGGAATGAGCATCGGCCACCTTGATCAGGTACTCGTGAACGTGGGGACCGGGGGACAGGTGTTCCAGCTCGTCGACCGCTACTCCGTCGACCCGGAAGGCCGACTGCACACCATGGCGCACGCCGACGGCGAGGCGTGGCATGTGATGGGATCCATCTTGTCAGCAGGTGCGGCCATCAAGTGGTTCGCTGCTCAGGTTACGGGCGGGATGACGGCGTTGGAGTCCCTGTTTTCTTCCGTGGACGATGTGACGGCTGCGGAAGAGGGTCTTTTTTTCCTGCCCTACCTAATCGGTGAGCGCACGCCCCACATGGACGATTTCATGGCGGCGAGCTTCGTCGGGGTGCGCCTCCACCACGACAGACGTCATCTTTTTCGTGCTGTGCTTGAGGGAGTTGCCTTCGCCCTGCGCGACTGCTACGAGGTAATGGTCCCGTTGGTGGCACCCGCCCGAGCGCTGCGCGCGGGAAGCCGCGCGCTGCAGGCGCCGGCCTTCCGGCAGATCATGGCGGACGTGTTCGGCATAGCGCTGGAGTACGCCGACCAGCCGCACTCCAGCGTCTATGGGGCATGCATCCTGGCCCGCAGCGGGATAGAGGGCCAGGCAGTGCGTCAAGTGATGGCAGAAAGCCCCCTTCGCGTTCGCACTACGCGCCCGGACTATGTGCGGGCGGAGCTGTACGACGCCGCCTTCTCCGAGTTCAGGGCGTTGGCGGCCGCTGAGAAGCGGAGGTGCAGGCATTACAAGGCAGCCGGAGGGCGGAGGGGGGTGGCCGTCTTCTAGCAGAGGCCGGCCAGACGGGTGGCGGCGTACGGTAGGGATGCCCAGACCAAAAGGAGGCATCGGTCATGTCCCGCTGGATAAGGATGGCGTGTCCCCTGTTGTTCGTGTCGGTTCTGTTGCCACTGCCCGCAGCAGCGAAAGTCCGCGTTCTAATCGGACCATGGTGGGCTTGAAACTCTGCTCGTCTGTCAGCCTGTGGTCAAAACCCTCAAGTTCCAAACTAACCATATCGGAATCGAACAAGAGCGCCAAGGTCGCCTGCCGCTTCGGCGATCAGTGCGCTCTGGATGTTTTTGCCTCGCTCATGTATCCGAGGCCCAGCTAGGGAGCACTTTCTCCTTCTCCTCCCCATCGCCGCCCACCCAGCCCTGCAAAATCCGGTTTAATCGCTACGTGGCAGCTTCAAACACCTGTTCACGAACTCAGGCTCGGCCGTTAACCTCAAATTAAATGCGGGCGCCTCTGAAGAAGCGCCCGCCCAGAGCTTTACGGAAGCCGCCTAGTTCAGCGCTTCTGCTGCTTCTTGGCCTGCCATTCGGCCACCAGGGCACGGACCTCGCGAGCCGCGCTTTGCATGGCGGCCCGCACCGGCATCTGGCC
>SPLK01000292.1_pt1 | contig 16137 bp, 11 predicted proteins | sample 2456111 | NCBI WGS metagenome assembly SPLK01 (sample SAMN11156906, study PRJNA527647) | hot springs metagenome | biome: Geothermal region; feature: Hot spring; material: tree branch in hot spring; isolation source: hot spring sediment rich in lignocellulosic material ... | reverse complement strand
CCGAGGACGAGACCTGCGGAGCCACCAGCACCCTTCGCTATGTGGCTATCCGTCCGCTTTGGCGAACCGCCTGGTGCGGACCCGCATGCCAGGTGGTGTGAGGGGACGGGGGCGAGACGCCCCCTCCTACTCGATTAGTTATGTGTCATGGCAAGCATATCAAAAGTTAGCTGGTAGGCCCCCTCACACACGTCTTCTGGAGTAAGCAAGCCGTCCTCTATCATCAGCGTCCGCTTGATCTCTTCACCTATAGCCCGAGCCAGAGGTGGGGGAACTGCATTACCGATTTGATGGCGAACGTCATGCCGGGTGCCGTAAAATCTATACGTATCAGGGAACCCCTGTAGTCTTGCAGCTTCTCTGGGCGTCAATGGCCGGTTTTGAACAGGGTGACCATACCGGCCCCGGGTGAAACTGTCGAATCCACCCGTGATAGTCGGCGCCTGCCCATCCCACTTGAGACGCCCAAAGACGTCTGGCCAACCCCCCTTTGACGTATCGACGTTCTTGTGACATTGCAACCTGTACTCCTCTGGAATGTCCTGCCATCCGCCGCCTTGAGGGACAAACGAAAAGCGCTTAATGTTTATTTCAGTAACAAAAGCCCTCTGATGATTCGGGTAGTCGCGATGCTCCTTGCGAGGGTCCTCTGGGGGTTCTGGAAGATCCCCAATAACTTCGCCAACAGTCTTCCATCTACTGACGGTTGGTGAAGGAATCTCGAATGGAGCCCGTATGCTGATGTGCTTGCCCACAATTATGAACCGTTCGCGGGTTTGGGCCAACCCGTAGTCGGCAGAATTGTAGAAGTGCGGGTACAATACATATTCGTTCAGCTCCTGTCGAATGGCCTCGACAAAGGCTTTGCCTCGCTTCTGGCCGAACATCGCCACGTTTTCCAGCAAAAAGAATCGGGGTACTATCTCTCGCACTAACCGAGCGTACTCCAGGACGAGTGCGTTTCGCTCATCATTGCCCAAGTGCGCCCCCTTCTTTTGCTTGGAAAAGCCCTGACAAGGGGGTCCGCCAGCAAATAGGTCGAGGCGCTCTCCCTGCAAGCCGGCTTGCTCCAAGAGAAGTCGGCCGGTTATTTCCCGTGCGTCCGCTACAAAGCACCTCTCGGACAGGTTCTTCCGGTATGTCAGAACAGCCATTTCGTCAGAGTCAAAAGCAGCTCGAATCTCAAAGCCAGCCTGGTGTAAGCCGAGCCCGAGGCCGCCGGCACCACAAAAGGCTTCAATGCAGGTATAGACGCGTGCCAAGGTTAAACCCCCACCCGTCTTGACCTGGGCATGGTTGGTCGGTCCCCGGTACCTAAGTATTTGACATCTGGCGATGTAATTCCTGCTGATGGTCAGACGGTGCCGCCGAGCCCGCGAGCGCAAAGGTGCTGTATGCGATAATCGCCAGAAGGTTGCGTGCTACGCGTGGCGTCGAATCTGACCGGATGAGCGGGCGTGTGCCCCTTGGCGCGTGGCCCCGAAGCGGTCGAGGCTCAGCCCGGCCTAGTGGTTAAGAGAAGGCCATGACCGAGGGCGGTTGCCCCGTCTTGGTGAGGAGCGCGCAGTTCTGGCACCGGCGTTGCATAATCCCCTAGGCGAGCTGGGCCGTATGGGTGGCAGGATTGCTCAAGCGAGTCCCCGTGTGGAGGCCAGCAACTTCATCCTTAGGCGCCGCTTCCGGGCGGCCCAAGGGTTGCATTGGCCAGGAAGTCAGTGACCCATTTTCCGTACCCCGACGTGGAACCCTGTTGAGTTTTGGTAGTGTCCCGTCAAGTGGTGTAAAACGCTCGGGTCCATGCGAGGTAGCGGGTTAGCCAACAGAACCGTCGAGTACCTCTGGCACGAGGCTTGGGGACGAATCGTTGTAGAGCTTAAGCATCGACTCCCGGCTGAAGTACCGGCGCGACGCGGCGGTCCATTCGTCATGTTGTTCCTGGAGCACGGCTCCAGCCAGGCTGATCAAGGCCTCCCGGTTGGGGAAGATGCCCACGACGTCGAGGCGGCGACCCAGCTCACGATTCAGTCGCTCCAAGGGGTTGGTCGAGTGGATCTGCCGCCAATGCTCCACGGGAAAGGTCATGTACGCCAGGACGTCCTCCGCGGCGTCCGCCAGGAGCTGAGCCGCTTTGGGAAACTTGGGCCGTAGCCCTTCGACCACCTTGTCCAGCTGGGCTTTGGCGGCTTCCTGATCGGGCTGGACGAAGATGGTCCGTACCAAGGCCGAGACTATGGGCTGAGCGCCCGTGGGAACCTGTGCCAGGAGATTCCGCATGAAATGCACCCGTGAACGCTGCCAGGCGGCGCCGCCCAAGACGGTCTGAATCGCTTTCCGGAGCCCCTCGTGGGCGTCACTGATGACCAGCAGGACGCCTCGCAGACCTCGGGCGACCAGGCGGCGTAAAAACTCCGTCCACAAGGCTCCACTCTCGCTGAGTCCCACGTCCAGGCCCAGCACTTCCCGCTCACCGGTCTCACGCACCCCGATGGCGATCACCAGGGCCATGCTCTGGACCCGCCCGCCTTCCCGCACCTTGGCGTACATGGCATCCAGCCAGAGGTAGGGGTAACGGCCCTAGGAGCGGCCGATTTCGGAAGGCCTCCACGACCTGATCGAGTTCCTCGCAGAGGCGAGAGACCTGGCTCTTGCTGATGCCGGTCATGCCCAGCGCCTCCACGAGCTCGTCCACCTTACGGGTCTGACCCCGTGGATGTAGGCCTCCTGGACCACCGCCACCAGGGCTTTCTCCGCGTGCCGGCGTGGCTCGAGGAAGTTGGGGAAATAGGACCCGCGGCGGAGTTTGGGGATCTTGAGATCGATGGTGCCCAGGCGGGTGTCCCACTTCCGGTCCCGGTAGCCATTCCGCTGGTTGGTCCGTTCGGGTGAACGCTCGTACCGCTCGGCCCCGATGCGCTGCGAGACCTCCAGCTCCATGAGGCCCTGCAACAGCACGCGCAGTCCCTCCCGAAGGAAGTCAGGGTCGTCCACACCCCCCTTGCGCAGAAGCTCCTCCAGCGCGATCCTGACATCGGTCACCTTGGGTTCCCTCCTCGCGATGGGTTTGGCTCTACCTCGCATGGAACCCAACGGTGGCCGTTTTTGTCAAGGCCACCAGGTGCTGGTCGACTCCAGGGTCCGACCGGGTTTGGGGAGCGGAGGCCTACGCCCCCCAAACTTGCGTTTGCACCCGCCGTTTTACACCATCACCTTGGACTCTAACTAAGGCTCCCCTAATGCTGGGGAACACAGGCTGTTGCCGGACACATCTGACAGAGCCGCACCAAGCAGGATCCTCTTGCTTATTGCTCTCTCATTTTATGATATACTGACTAGGGAGGCTTTCGCCGGCTACCCGATCCACTTTGCTGTCGGACGATGGGGAGCTGCCGGCCGTGGCCCCCGCCGTTACCGTGAGGCTGGCTGCTGACGGTGGCCGTCGCGACGGAAGGCCGCTTGGCTACAGCAGCGGTCAAGCGCCAGTGTGCTTGGTGCGCTGAAGGTAGCCCGACCGATGGGCGCGAATCATATCTGGCCGTGCAATCCCAGCGGCGGCGAAACCGACTGGCTTGAAGATGAGCGAACAAAACACGAGCAAAAATTATAGATGAATTGGACAACCTGGTCCTATTGGAACCGAGTCCAAGCCGCATAACCCAGAATCTCCTGTTCTGTGACAAGAAGGAGTTCTATGAACAGGCTAACCTGGCCGTCGGCACGGCGCGTGCTAAAGGATCGTGTGTTCGAGGTGTTTGCCCGTCACACTCGGTTCGGCCGGCGCCTCACGCGCTGGATTCTCGAAGATGCTGAAAAGTTGATGAAGGAACGAATTAAGGCATTGATTGACTTAGCTATGAGCCAGTATGCTAGCGATCAGGATAAGGTGCCAAATGCTTAGACAGTGCCCGAGTCAGACTCGTTGCCACTGCGAGGAAGCGTGATCCCATGGATATGCAAGCTCTGGCTAATGAATTGGCAAAAGAACTCGGAGAACGGGGTGCGAAGCTGTACCCCCGGCCATATCGACGATATTCCCCGCAGGAGAGCGAGTGGTGGCTGAAGCCCACCACGGAAAACCCAGGCTATCGATATGGCAAGATTGCGCTGTTGCCTGTAGACGGCCGGTTGTTAGTAGGCCTGTGCGTAGAAAAGGGTTTCGGTGCAACCGTGGCACAGGTTGAACCGGCTGTTGTGTCGAGAGGGTGGCTAGTTGACAGATCGTGGTTGTGGTATACGGCCCTCAGCGACATATGTCAGGGGAGGCTGGCGACTGCGGCTCAGGAGGTGAGGTTCCGCAGCGGGCTGGCGACGGTGGCGTTGGTTCGGACCTATCGCCTCGTGACTGGGGACACTCCGGGTACGGTCGCCGTCAGTCCGCCGCTGGCCGAACTGCGGTGGGTGCTGGACAATGGCTCCTTGGCGCAGATGGAGCTGCGGCCGGAGACCGAGCTGTCTAATCACCTCCACGCCACCAGCTCACTAGCTGTGCTGGCAGACCGGCTCAAGACGATCCCCGACGCGGACTGGCTGTGGTTCGATGTCTACATGGGCGTCATCATGGACATGCCCCTCGAGACGCCTGACGGGCCCAGTTGGGACGTCGGCCATGTGGCAACGCCTGTGTCGAGCCATGGCTGCCCTAGGTGCGCGCGGGAAACGGGCGCCGGGCCGCAGCGTGGCGCAGCTAGTGGCGCAGCTAGCCGTGGGTGCGATTGGCCGTCGGGTCAGGCCGTAGACGTAGCAAGCATTTCTAGCCGTCATTCCCCGCAGTCACTGCCAGATAGACCTGCTAGCGCCGCTTAAGAGGGCCTAACTGCGGACTCCCGGGTTTATGCGAGCCATGAGCGCAGAGGCGGGTGGTTTCTTTGATACGCTTCATACATACGGGAGACTGGCAGATGGGAGCGGGATTTGCGGGTAAGGGTGAGAAAGCGGAGGAGCTGCGCAAGACCAGGCTGCGGACGGTTCGCCGCATTCTCAAGTTGGCCAGGTCGGAAAACGTACACTTCATCGTGGTGGCCGGCGACGTGTTCGACAACAACCGCGTGGGCAAAGAGCTTCTCTACGAAGTCAAAGAGGTCCTGCGGACAAGCCCCTGCCCTGTTTTCATCCTCCCCGGCAACCACGATCCGCTTGAGGGCGACAGCATCTACGCCGTCAGGGACGAGTGGCGGGAGTTGCCGGATACGGTCAGGATACTGGCGGAACCCGCCCCGGTGCGCCTGGACGGGGTGACCCTCTACCCGTGCCCGTGCAAGGCTCGGGTGGACTCACAGGACCCCACGGCGTGGATTCCCCCGCGGCAGCCCGAAGACGGCATCCGGATAGGCATCGCCCACGGGTCGTGGCAAGTGCTGCCGAACATGCCCTCGGACGACCACCCCATTCCTGCGGTGGCGGCCGAGCAACGGGACCTCGACTACCTCGCGTTGGGTCACTGGCATTCAATTTTCCCCGACCCTCAGGGGCAACCACTGGGCCGGACGTTCTACAGCGGCACGCCGGAGCCGACCGGCTTCGACGAAGACCGGTCGGGGCACGTGCTGGTGGTGACCCTCGAGCGGCCCGGCGGGGCACCACATGTCGAGGCGCGCCGGGTCGCCGAGTTCACGTGGCTCCAGCAGGAGGCCGAGCTGGTCGACGAGGGATCGGTCAAGCAGTTACACCGGCAGCTCGCGAGCCTTCCCGAACGGACGCTGCTCCGGGTGCGCCTGAAAGGTACCATTCGCATGCCGGCCCTCCGACTGCTCAAGTCGGTTCTGGACGAGGCCCGGGCGCGCGTGTTCTGGCTTGAGGTGGACCATCGAGAGCTTACCACGGCGGTCGAACAGGTAGAGGTGGAGGTTCTACCCTCCGAGTTGCTGCGCCGGGTGGGCCGCCGGCTGAAAGCCTATGCCGAGGGGACCGCTGAGCCCGCCGGGTTGTGGAGTCCGGGCGACGAGTTTCCAGGTACTGCCGCCCACTCACCTGGCGTCTCGGCAGCGGCGAGGGCCGCCGCGGTGAGAGCTCTCGAACTGCTTTGGGGCCGCGTTGGCCGGCCCGCCGGGGAGGGATGAACCGTGCTGGTGCACCGGCTCGAGGTGCGCAACTGGAGGGCCTTTACTCGGGATGTCACTGTGGAGCTGGGACCGGGCCTCAACATAATCACAGGCCCTAACGAGTCCGGCAAAACGAGCCTGTATGAGGCTCTGCACGCCGCGTTCTTTCAACGGGCCGACACCACCCGCCGGGAGGTCCTGGGCGTCATTCCCAAGGGTCGACAGCTCCATCCCTACGTCGCTGTTGAGTTAGAAGTGGACGGGACCAGATACCGGATCGAGAAGACGTTCACGGCTCATCGCCAGCACACGTTGCTTTGCCGACAGGAAGGCTCGCGGTGGGAGCCCCTGGCGGAGGATAGGAACGCTGAGGCCAGGTTAGGTGAGCTTCTTGCCCAGGACGGGTTCATACAGTATGGTCCGGCCCTCTGGGCCGAACAAGGGCGGGTAACGGAGATCCTGGAAAGGGGCATCCTCGGAGATCTCAAAGCACGGCTGGCGCAACTGCTCACAGGGCTGCTCCTGACGCAAGATGATCGACAGATCGAGGCCTGGGTTCGGGATGAGTGGGAACAGCGTTTCACACCCGAGAGGCGCAGGCCCAAGAAACAGTCGCCTTTGGACCGCGCTTTGTCCGACCTGAAGAGGGTTGACGACGAGGTTGCACGCGCGAGGGTATCCTGGCAGGCCCACGAGGAAAAACTCCAGCAACTTAAGCTGACGTCCGGTGAGCTCGGTGCTCTGCAGCAACAACAGCAACGGCAGCGAGCCGAGCTCGAGGAAGCCCGGCGCCTCAAGACAGCCTGGGATGAGTACCGCCGGCTGGCCGCCGAGGCGAAGGCTGCCGACATCCGCGCCGAGACGCTCGCAGCATGGCGCAAACGGTGGGCCGATCTCATCGACGAGCTGGACAAGCTGGAAGCATCTCTGGGCGTCGCCCGGGATGCCGCGGGTCGGGCCGAGCAGGATCTACAGCAAGCGCAAGCCGCGCATCAGCAGGCCGCGGACACGGTGGACAGCCTGACTCGACTGCAAGGCGAGCTGGATACACAGTTGAGGCTCGTGCGCGTGCTGCAGGCGCGGTCACTCGCCCGCTATCTGCGGCACCTGTGCGACTCAGAGCCCCCGGCGCCGGACGAGGAGGAAATGGCGGAGCTGCGCGACCGGATGAACAAGCTGCGCACCCTGCGCGTCCGGTTCGAATCGCTGGCCCTGCGCGTCCGCCTCGAGCCGTCGGTGCGGGTCGCGGGGACGGTCAGCCTGGACGGGCAGGCACCCCACCAGCTGGACGCGGCGCCCGGTAACGTGTACACGTGGAAAGCCACTCAGTCCGCCGCCCTGAACCTGGACGGGATTGCCTCCATCTCGGTCGAAACGGGCATGGAAGACGCCTCCGGCCTCCAGAGGCAGATCGAAGCGGTCGAGCGAGATCTGGACGAGCGTCTCGCTACCTGGCTGATACCCGACGCGGCCGAGCAGGTTGCGCCCGCTGGCGAGGTGGCCGAGCAGGTTGCGCAGGTCTGCGAGGTCGCGGAGCACCTTGCGCCCGGCCCCGAGGAGGAGCGGGGGCGGACGACTGCAAAGGACTCACTGGAGAAGCTGTGGAACCTGCTGCAGCAGCGTTTCGATGAGGCCGAGCGTGTGCGCCAGGAGTATGCACGCCTGGAGGCCGTCTACGAGGCGACCTACCCGGATCTCCCACGTGAGCGGGTTGAGAGCGAGCTGGAAGCCCTGTTGGACCAACACCCATGGGCGCGGGACCTGGTGAAGGCGGAGCGATGGCTGTACAAGACCGAGGATGAACTGCGGGCCCTGCAAGCCGCGCTGGAAGACCAACAGGCTACCGTGCGACAGCGGCTCTTAGAGGCAAGGAGCGAAGAGCAGACGGCCTCCCAGCGGGTCGCCGAGACACAGCGGGCTTATGACGCAGCGAAGAGCCAGCTCGAGAGCTTCGGGAAGGACCGCGCTCGTCGCCTTTCCGACCTGCGTCAGATCAAGGAGGAGATCCGGCAACGCGAACCGGGGCTGGCGGTGTACACGGCCCCCGACTGGGACGGGCAAGCACCGTTCGACCCGGCCAGAGAGCGCCACTGCGAACTCTTTACCAAGCTGACCGAGGTTGCTAGTCAGGCATCCGAGCACCGCGCGAAGCTGGCAAGAGACGCTGAGGATAGGCGTCCCGCAGGAGAAGAAGTGTCGGACGCTCGGATCCGGGTGCTCGAAGCAGACCTCCAGGCAACCGGGGAGAGACTCGAGCAGAAGAAGGCCAGCTTCTACACGCTGGAAGCCCAGGTCAAACTGGCGGCCGACGGCCTTTCCGAGCTCCTGCATTCGCTGGAGGAGCGCTACGAGGATCAACTTCGCACCGCACAGGAACTTGCGCTCGACGCCCAAGCCTGGGACCTCCTGGAGCTCACACTTCAACAAGAAAAGGGCGAACTGACCAGGTCGGTGCTCGAGCCGGTGGAGAGGTGCATCCAGCCTCTCCTCGAGCGGCTCACGCGTGGGCGTTATCGCGCCGTCTCCGTCAGCGATGACAACCTCACTCCCAGGACCCTGACAGGCGCGCACGGTGAGTTCGAGGTCGGCACCGGCGAGCTTTCGTATGGTACTGAGGAGCAACTGGCCCTCGTCACCCGCCTCGCGCTGGGCGACTTGTTGGTGGGCCGCGGCCCCTCTCCAGAGGGGAATGCCGCCACTCGGGCGAGTCAGGGCGTCCATCTCGCGAACGGAGGGGCCTCTCCAACGGGCGAAGGCGGTTCCTCAGAGGAACCGCACCGGCCCCCGGCGGAGCACGGCCGGACGCAGGTACTGGTGATGGATGACCCTCTCGTCCACACCGATCCCGCTCGCCTGAATGTAGCGTGGCAGATCCTTCTCGAAGCCGCCAGCAGGCTCCAACTCGTCATCTTCACCTGCCACCCCGTGCCGGAGGAGGTAGCCCAACGCGCCAGGTTCATCCGGCTGGAGCGAGAATCATGACTAGGTCGAGCTGTGAAACGCTAACCTAGGTGCTCCACTTGGGTTCTACTCCGTTGTACCTCACGGTGGATGTTCATTTCGATAAAAGCGGGTACGAACAAGGCCATCATGCGAAGGGCAGCCTGGCCAGGCTAGCGCATTGGGGTGCCCTTTACCTTTAGGCAGCGGCGGGGATCGGCCTGCAGCCGCTCCCTTCGCAAACGGCCAAATACCCCGCGACGTTACAGCTGCAGAGCTTGGAGCCGGCACAGAGCAGCCCACACACCGCCGTGACGCCTGCCGGGCGCGGGCGGCGTCAATCGGCGATCACGTGGGGCGCAGCAGGGTTTGGGCGCCAGGTAGGCGCCGTGGTCACCGCTGCTTTACTCCTCGTCGGCCAAGTGGCGGAAACGGAGCTTGCCCGGGCGTGCCGGCTCCACCGGGATGCTCCGGGGCGCATCTTGTCGCTACACACATGGCGCAAATTCCTACTAGGAGGGTGCCTGGAGGAGTGGACAGCTGACAGACGGAAAGGTGGGATATACTGTGTGGGGTGACCGGCCGGTGGCGATGGTCAAGGTGCTTCCGAAGGGGCAGATCACGTTGCCTAGAGTGGTCCGCGGGCGGCTCGGCCTGGAGGAGGGGACCAGGTGCTGATCGAGGTCGTCGGCCTGGGGGGGGTGAGGCTCCGAGTATTGCCGAAGCGCACCACCCTCAAGGACGTTGGCCGCCTCGTCCGCGCACGACGGTTCCTCGATGAGGCGACCATTCGCCACGCCATCGAGGAAGGACGACGGGGGGCAGGTGGGGCACACGGGGTACTGGAGGTCTCTGCGCAGGCCCCCCAAACCTTCGCGTTCATCCTGATGAACCTACGGCAACCTGGGTGCTGGACACCAACATCGCTCTGTACCTCCTGACCCGCGAGGACCAGCTGGAGAAGGCACGCGAGCGTGGGCCAGAAGCCAAGCGTCACCTGCGTGAGCTGTACGAGGCGCTCGACCGATTCATCGCTGACCGGCTGGCTGCGGGAGACCGGTTCATCCTGTGCCCCGTCGTCGTCCAGGAGACCCTGAACGTGCTGCAGTACTCGGAAGCCGTCGGGCTGGACGCCAGGCAGGAGGCGGAGGCCATGCTGGCCCTGGCGCAGGCGAAAGAACTGGACTGCGATGAACGGGAGTGCTTGGTGTCCGCCCTCGAGTCCCAGGTGGCCGGTCAGGCGACGTTCGTCGATGCCTACCTTGCGTGCCGCGCCGAGGAGGAGGCCGTGCACCTGCTGACCAACGACCGCGAGCTGGGGGAAAGCGGTTCTCCTGCGCAACATGCTGCCAGAGAGCTCTTAGCGTCCCGTTTCTCCGCTCCAATCCGCCGCGGATTATCTTTCGTATTCCGACATATCCCTGCCGGTCACGCCCCATGGCCCTGCGGCCCATCGCCCGACTCACCCGCCTCTCCGGCGGGGCGTGCCTGGCTGCCTGCCGTCCAATGTCATTGCGTCAACCGCCGTTGCCATCTCCTGCCTCCGGATCTCCTCGGCCATCTGGATCAGCTCGTCTGCCACCGAGCGGTCGCCCCGATGGTGCTCGCCCGGTTCGCCCGGCTCGTGGCCGGGGTTGATGCCCATGCGCTCCAGCTCCGCGAACACGCGGCGCATGGTTCCGTCGGGGTCCCGGTAGAACTCGGAGCCACGGATGCGGATGAACCGCCAGCCCAGGCGCTCCAGGACCGCCTGCCGCTCCAGGTCTTCGTAGATACGCTCCCACGGATGCCACCGGTCGCCGTCGCACTCGACCGCCACACGCTGGCCTCCGCCTTCCACCACGAGGTCGATGCGGTAGCACCCCACCGGTACCTGGGCGTGGACGCGGTATCCCGCGCGCATGAGCCACCGCAGCACCTCCTGCTCGAAGGGCGACTCCGCCTTGTCGAGCTCGCCCCACAGCGAGTGCAGGGCCGCTTCGGGGTTGAGGGCGTACTCGATCAGCCGCCTGCGCAGGTCGCCCTCCTGGAGGTCCGCAGCTGGGTCGAGGGAATACACCACCCACAGCTGGTCGCGGGCCCGGCTGGCCGCCACGTTGAACCGCTGCTTGAACCGCTCGTCCTGCCGCATGGGAAGGCGCCCGCCGTCCGGGTTCGGGCCGTCCACCAGGGACAGCAGCACTACGTCGCGCTCGTCGCCCTGGAATTGGGCCGGGTTGCCGCAGAGGAGGCGATGAGCCATGAGCTCCTGGGCACTCACGTGGCGGTGCAGGAGGTCCTGGATGAACCTGGCTGCTCGTCTCCCACCATGGAGATGACGCCGAGGCTCTTGCCCCGGTACGCAGGGTGGCGGGTCATGGCCGCCACGAGGGAGGCGATGGTCTGGGCCTCCGCCTCGTTGCGCCGGCGATAGGACATGTCTCTCACGCGGTACGGGACCACGTGGGGCTTGAGGGGTACCTGGCTCGACTCTCGCAGCGGCCGGATGCGGCCCTGGTAGCTGAGGGTGTTGCTGAACTGGATGATCTCCGGCACGCACCGGAAGTGCTCCACCAGCATGATGGTGCCGCCAAACGACTCCCGGGCGATATCGTAGATGGACCGCCGGCCGTCGTACAGGTGAGCGTTGGGGATGCCGCGCAGGAACTCCGCCTGCAGGGCGTTGATGCGCTCCAGCTCTTGGCCCACGCCCTCTGGGCTTACCTGCTCGTGGTCGCCCACCACGACCACCTGCCGGCCCAGGTAGACCGCCACCAGGCCCAGGACGTCGCACTGGCTGGCCTCGTCGATGATGACCACGTCAAAGCGCGTGGTGCGCGGGTCGAACTGCTCAGCCACTCTCGCCAGCGGCATGATCCATACGGGGACGGCATCCTTGGCGCGGGCGAGCTGGCGGGCCGCCTCGGCCCTGAGCCTGGGCGCTTGCTTGCCGGTGCCCCTGCCGAGCCGGTGCATGGTATTGAGCCAGCCGATGAGAGCCTGCCGCTGCTGCGGCGTAGTCCTTTCCAGCCTGTAGGCCCAGGCACGGCACTCGACCAGCTCTGCGGTGATGCGCCGGAGCTGTACACCCCGCTCCTTCAGCGCATGCTGCAGCTCCTGGACGGATACCTGCCCACGGCGGGCGAGCTCTTCGTGGAATTGCCTCCACGTCCAGGCGGCCTCGGGATCCCCGGGCAGTGCGGGGCCGCCGTGGACGCCCTGGCGCTGGCGGATGGCGACGGCCCAGCCCGGGGCGACCGGCTCCAGCCGGGCCAGCAGCTCCTCCCGGCGCCAAAATTGGGCCCGGCGGGCATGGAGGTCGACCAGCCGCTGATAGGCGGCACGGTAGGCAACAGGGTCGTGGCGGCGCACGGCTTTCCGCAGGGCGGCGACCACTGCGCCTCCGTCCATGTGTTTCAGTCGCTCCGCCATCCGGTCGAGCTCCCGGCGCGCCTCCTCCATCCTGAGGACTTCGACCTGCGCCTCCAGCGCCACGGGCAGGTGATGCAGCAGGAACTCGCCCAGCGATTGCCAGCGTGCCGCGGGGTCAATGTGGGGCATGGGGGACTTGTACGCCCGCTCCCACACGAAGCCCAGCGCCTGGAGACCCGCCCGTAGGGGAACGAGCGTCTCCCGCCTGAAGTGCAGCCACCGCCGCAACCGCTCGGCATACCGGGCGATGCTCCGCTCCGGTTCCGCACCCAGCTCGTCAGGGTCGGGCCCGCCTCGATGGGTGATCAGGTGCTGCCAGGCGTGCCGGAGGCTGTCGCGGTCCCGCTGGATGGCGGCCATGGCAGCTAGAGCCTGGAAGTGCTCAGCCGTGATGGGCCGGGCCCCGGCCACCCGCGTGGAGTGCATGAACCGGCGACGTTGGGAATGAAAGAGGACGCTGGGCCAGCCCAGCCGGCCACCCCGGCGCGCGGCCGCCGCGGCCAGGTCACGGGCGAGCCGCTCCTGTTCGGCCAGGGGTATGCCGGGGGCCAGCTCCGGCCTGTGCTCGGCTAACAGGCCGATGGCGGAGGCCACCCGTTTCGACACTTCCATGGCGTGATGGAAGAGGGATTCGTAGGGGGCCACAAAGGCCTCGTTGTCTCCCTCGTCGATCAGCGCCAGCTCCCATGGGGCCGCCTCCAGAAGCTCCTGACCGGCCACGCGGGCCTGCTGGGCTAGGCGCTCGAGCTCTGGCATCTGGGTGGTATCCAGGGCGCGGCTCCACCACGCGGGCTGGTGGCCTTGGACCGGGACCGGTCTACGCAGCAGAGCGACCAGCTGGTCCACCCGCTCCGGTCCTGGCAGGGTTGCCGGATCTGGAAGGGGCGCGGCCATCTCACGCTCGTCTTCCGGGGGCAGCTCCTGGTTGAGGCGGTACACTTCGGCGAGCTCCTCGCTGCTCAGCGGGAGCGCGGCACCGGGGTGGACGGGGCCGGGGATCCAGTCGTGTACCCCCACGCCTTCTTGGACCAGGCGCGCCGCCCGTGAGGGATAGTACTCCCGACCCGACACCACGATGGCCCGGTACTCGCTTTCCACGCTCTCCGCCAGCTGCTGGCGGAGGGCGGAGATCTCCCGCAGGAGTCGACGGCGCTCCTGCTCCAGCTGGTCCGCCCGGTGGTGAAGGTCGTCTGCGCTGCGTGTGCTGAGGTAGCTCGTGATGGTGTGAACCGCCTCCTCCAGCTGCTGCCGGCTGGTGAGGTCGTTGTCCAACACCGACACGGCCAGTGGGCGCAGGCTGTCCACGATCTGCTCCCGCAGGACGGACAGCGCCTTGGAGGAATGGGCCGTGACCAGCACCGACTTGCCATGGGCCAGCAGGTGGCCGATGAGGTTCGCAATCGTGTGCGTCTTGCCCGTACCCGGCGGGCCTTGCACCAGGACGCACCCGAACCGGTCGAGACGCGAGGCGATGCGCACCTGCTCCTGGTTCCACGGCTTGGTGAAGAGCACCCGTTCCAGCTCTCCGTCGTCAACCCCCGGAGGCTGCCCGTCGCCGGCCCGTGCGGCGGCCTCGGAGGGCGGGGTCTCGGTCTCGGCGCCGACGACGGGCAGCAGCGCCGGCGGGATCTGGTCTCGCCCGTCCAGGTCCTGGAGGATGAGATCGACTGCCCGGGAGTACCCCTGGCTGCGCTCGCGCAGCAACAGCAGCGGGGCGCGGCCGAGTCAGGGTTGTGACGCGTAGCCGGGGTGGGAAGATCCGTCCACCGAGCCCGCCGTGCATGACGAGCGCAGTGTCCCTGACTCTCGCGCGGTGCGAGCATCGTCGCCCGGTTCGACGAGGACGTGGAACGACTGCGCCAGTGGGAAGCGTGGCGTCACCACTGGCAGGTCTGGGCGGCCGGCGAAAGGGTGGCCAGGAGCCAATCCTGAAGCGCGGCGGGTGGCTGGGGTGGCCGGGAGAGCCTCGGCCGGCGGATGCGCAGGAGGGGTTCCGGCATGGCCGCAGCCTCGTCTGGCCCGTCTCCGGTCACGATCCGCTGGATGTAGACGGCAGGATGCACGGGCAGATCAGACAGCCACATCGACCACCGGAGCTGATCCACGTCACGCGTGTACGGAAAGCGGATCGTGGCGTACTCCCGAAGGAACTGGAAGAGCCGCGTCACCCTGTCCCGCGAAATGTCGCTGGCCACCGCGGACCGCCCCCCATACACGCCGTCGCGACTCCGTGAGCCCGCGGCGCCATGAAACTAGAGCCGACTCGCATGGAGATCGATGAAGCTCTTCGGGCCTGTTAGGTAAATTTCGGCCATAACGCCCGGCTTTTCCTGCCGGCGGTCGGTGGCCGCTGCACGCGCTACGAGAAGAAGGCGCCGAACGTGTACGCCCGTGTGGTAGCCCAGGTCTGGGTCGATGGCGGGGACCCGGCGTGAGGCCCTACGGGCAGCATTCGACGGCGGCTTGCAGGACTGGACCGGTGCCATGGTGATACACGCGGTAACAGACGGTGCGGGGGAAGCAAGCAGGGTGGCGGGGCGCGTGGGAGTCTGGCCTTGCTCCCGTGGAGGGGCTGCGTGGGCTATCCGGGCCAGCGGCAGCGCCCGGCCGGCTATCTGGGCACCTCAGCCTACGCCCCACCCAAGAGCACCCGGATCCGGCTCCGTTCCAGGTTCACCGCCTGCGCGGCCACCGCCACGGCTACGTTCTGCACGATCTGCTGGCGAACCCGGTTCGCCATCTCCAGGGCCATGTCGGCATCCTCGATGCGGCTGGCCGAGGCCGTCAGGTTGACCAGGGTCATCTGGCTGAGGGCCAGTTGCCGGTCGAGGGTGTTCATTACGGCGCCCAGCTGGCCCCTGACCGATGAAATCCTGGCGACGGTGCCGTCCAGCGTCTCCAGGGCGCAGGAGGCATGAGCACGGGTTCGCACACTCAGACCGTTGATGCCCAGGCTGTCCAGGCTCAAGTAAGGCAGGGTCACCTGTAGCACATCGCCGGCGCCGGCCCCCACCTGATAGCGGAGCGATAGGTCGCTCTGGCGCGTCTCGACGGCGACCACCTCGTACTCGATGCGGATATCGTGGGTAGCCCCTACCAGCCGGGCTGATCCGTTGAGCACCGCGGTGGCGCTCAAGAGGTACCGCCCGCCTGGCCCCGTGAAGGGAGCGGTCGAGCCCACCAGGCTGAATCCGTCCTGATCGTCATAGGGGACAGGGTTGCCGTTGACCAGCACGCGGACCGATCGCTCCGGGATGACCAGCCAGGTATCCCGCTCCGCCAGCCGTTGGGCGGGGTCGTCACAGGGCTGATACGGGAGATCCCCCTGGACGGGCAGGGGGAACCGGTTGTCACCCACCTGCACGTAGGCGACCCGGTACTCGATGGACGTGCCCCTGGCGGCATCCGGGCGGGCATCGCCGTACAAGCGGAGGCGCGGGCCATCCAGGAGGTAGCCGGATCCCTGGGGAGAGGCCAGCTGGTCGAGGAGCGCACCCTCGCGCTGCACCACCTCGGACCCGAACTGGGGGGCGTAGTCCTCCGGGGTGGCCCGGAGGAGCAGTACGTAGGTGTCGGGATCCCCCGATTCGGGGATGAAGTAGACCTCCGTCACGTCTGCCGGTCCCGGCCGCGCGTCCCCCTGCAAGGTGATCGTCCTCGTGGCCGCATCGTAGGTGAAGCCGTTGGTGGGGTCGAACGGCACCTCGGCTCCGTTGACGAAGACCCGGATGGACTTAGGCCCGGTGATGCC
>SPLK01000291.1_pt1 | contig 16162 bp, 13 predicted proteins | sample 2456111 | NCBI WGS metagenome assembly SPLK01 (sample SAMN11156906, study PRJNA527647) | hot springs metagenome | biome: Geothermal region; feature: Hot spring; material: tree branch in hot spring; isolation source: hot spring sediment rich in lignocellulosic material ... | reverse complement strand
CTACTATTATTTTATACAGGAGGTGATGTTCTAGAGGGAGGTGGTATTAATGAGTATTAAAACGGTGAATTACATTTTAATTCCTGTGCTAGTTGCTTTGGGAATAGGTTTAACCATTTTCTTAGACTACCGTTCAAATACTGAAAATAGCGGTCTTTGGATGAATAAGATGGAAGAAACATTTGCAAAAAATTTAGAAAAGACATTTGAAGATATCCAGAAAGAACTCCAACTCGCATCCGACTATGTTCTATCAAAACAAGAGATATTAGAAGCATTCGCTAAAAAAGATAGGGATATGCTCATACAATACGTGATGCCAATCCATGAGAATTTATCAAAAAACTATGAAACCAACCTAATACACTTCCATACTCCTGATTTGAAATCGTTCCTCAGAACTAATGATTTAAATAAATACGGAGATAGTTTAGACTATAGAAATGACATAAAAGTTGTGCTCCAGAAAAAAGAACCCATATTTGTATCATCTCCAGGCAAAAGTGGTGTTGGCTTTAGATACGTAAGACCTGTATACTATAACAACGAATTTGTGGGTACAATGGAAGTTGGATTTTTATTAAGTAAAGAAACGCTTAAGCAAATGGGAGAAGCTATTGTCTATCAATTCTTAGATGAATATGGTAAACCTGCAGAAATAATTACAAAACCTGACGAAGTTGAAGATTTTCTGCAAAAATACAATATTGAAAACCTAAAAGCTGGAAAAGAATCTTCTTTTAGGGATGATAAATACTTTTACATAAATTATCCATTAAAAAATGTCGACGGTCAAACATTTGCAACCATTCTTCAAAGAATAGACGCAAGAAATATTTTTAGTATGCAGAAGAAAGGTATAACTTCACAGATTATAGTAGGTTTACTCGTAGCTTTAATAACAATAGCTGTTGTTATATTCTTCTCCTCACTCACGGTGAAAAAGATCTCAACTCTTGTGATAGAAATAGAAAAATTACAAAAAGAAAGGAACTTAGCAAAAGGAATCTCATTCAAATCAGGTAAAGATGAAATATCAAGTGTTTATCAAAAATTATCTGAATTGCTCGCTATTTTGAGAAACATAATAAAAGAATTTGTCTTCTCATCACAAGAATCTAACACTAAATTAGGTACTCTTATATCAAAAGTCGATGATTCTTACTCCTCGCTTGAAGCGTTCAAGGAAAGCTTCGAGTATGGCATTCAGATGGCACAAACAGTATCTTCTTCAGTAGAAGAAACAACAGCGACAATAGAAGAAATCGCTGCAACAACATCGAATATATCAAAAGCTGCCCAAAACGTTGCCACAGCAGTTGAAAAAATAACTAACGACGTTGAGCTAAGTAACGATTCGATAGTTCAAATGAAAGGTTCTGTTGATGAGACAATTCAAGGTTCACAAGAGATAGTTGGATTCGCAAATCAATTGAAAGAAAAATCCGAAAGGATAGGAGACATATTAAAGACGATAACGGATATAGCAGAGCAGACGAATTTATTAGCATTGAACGCAGCAATAGAAGCTGCACGCGCAGGAGAGGCTGGAAGGGGATTTGCGGTTGTTGCGGATGAAATTAGAAAACTGGCTGAAAGTACGAGGATATCGGCTACAGAGATAGGTAAAATACTGACAGAACTAAGAGACGGAGTGGGTGGAATAAGCGAAAGACTTGAAAGTTTTGATGAAAAGATTAGGAATATAGAATACGCAACTAAGTTGGTGAGTCAGAAACTTGAAGATATACAATCTGAAGTAACAACGCTAGAAAAAGAAGCATCAAACCTCGCGGCTGTAACGGAGGAACAAAGCGCATCTATAGAAGAAATATCCGCAGCAATGGCAACATTGTCAAAAACAGCAACCGACATGAGTGAACAGATGGAAATGAACAAAGAAGGGGCAGAAGAAATGGAAAACAGCTTTAAACTTGTGAAACAATCCTCTTTTGAAGTATCTGAGTCATTTAAGAAAATCGCATCAATTATATCAAGTGAAATAACCATTTTCAGCGAAAGCGAATTAAAAGACTTAATTAATAGTGCGATAGAAGCCCATGAAAAATGGGTAAAGGATGTGGAAAGTGCTATAAACAGAATGGATGAAAAATTGAATGTCGTATTAGATGGCTCATTCTGCAAGTTTGGTTCCATTTATCATTTTGTTAGACCTCCAGAAAAAGTAGCGGACAAATGGAGAGAAATAGATGCACCACACAAGAAAATCCATGCGCTTGGAAAAGAAATAGACGAAGCCTTAAGGAAAAAAGATTACGAAAAGGCAAAGCGTTTATTCAAAGAAGTTGAGAATACAATAGACGAAGTAATCCGACTTATGAAGGAAATAGCCAATAACCTAAGTTAATAAATCAAAAACCTTTCCTGCAAATTCGTGAGGAAAGGTTTTTAAAGGAACCAGCATTAATCAAAAATTTCCAGATATTTAAAATTTCTCTTGAAAAATAAAAAATAAATGGTAGAATAACTCATGGTGCCGTACTAAGCGGGGGGTTGGTGGTCCCCTGTAACCCGAAACCCACCTTAGCGGGGCTGAATTCCCCGTCTGAGGCTACCTGGGTTCGGAAACGGCGTACCTGATGGCGTTGAAGGTTGGGTCCTACGCAACAACTACCTGCGAACCGGGTCAGGTCCGGAAGGAAGCAGCCCTAAGTAGGCAAGTGTGTGCCGTAGGGGTGCCCGGCCGGAGCCACAACGGGTACGTACGACCGGGTTCAGGCGTGTCGAAGCGGGGTGTACGGCACCATTTTTTTTGTGTGAATTGTGTAGGCCAAAATAAAAAAGCTCAAGAGGAGCTGTAAGCCGGATTCTGTCTTGAGCAAGCATCTGTCTAAGCGGTCTACCCGGGGGATTTAGGGTGGGACCGCCCAACCCCCTGTTTGACCTTGCTCCGGATGTGGGTTGCCAAGCCAGTGCATTACTGCACTGCTGGTGAGCTCTTACCTCGCCTTTCCACCCTTGCCTTACTCGGAATAACCTTTCAGGCGGTTTCCGTTTCTATGGCCCTATCCGTGGCTCACGCCACCTAGCCGTTAGCTAGCATCCTGCCCACGGAGTCCGGACTTTCCTCAGGACAGCCTTGTGCGGCTGCCTGCGCTTGCTCGCCCCTCTTGAGCTTTTAAAATTTTTAAAGCAATGATTTGCGTAGATTATTCTACTACACTTTCAAAATATTTCAATTTCTGATTGTTGCTCTTATGCAAAATTTATGATAAAATACATTTAGTTCGTAGTACGAATTTTTCACATTAAAATTCTCAGAGAAAAAGCAAAAGGTAGGGAGAAAATGTGGCGAAAGTAAACGTGCTTAATGAAAGAATAGAATATTCGTTATTTCACTTAGCATGGCCTCTCATAGTTTCAAACGCGCTTCAAACAATTTACAATATCGTTGATTCTTATTTTCTAGGTAAGCTTGGGCCTGTACAATTCTCAGCTTCCACAATTACTTGGCCCGTTATATTCACATTTATCTCACTTGCCATGGGTTTTTCAAACGCTGGGATAGCTATTGTCTCACAAAGTTACGGAAAAATGGATATACAAAAGGTTAAAAAATCAATGGGGCAGTTATACCTTGTTACGATATCCGTTGGTTTGCTGGCTACCGTACTAGGAATCGCTTTTGCAAAACCTATATTGAACTCTATCGCGGGTTCTGAAAGTAGAGATGTTGTCCCGTATGCTTTAAAATACTACATAGTAGATATGTTAGGTCTTCCACTTGTATTTATAATCAACAGCACAACTTCCGCGATGCGCGCCGTCGGTGATTCTCAATTTGGCATGAGAATAACCCTTTACATGAATCTTGTAAATATGTTTTTCGATCCACTATTGATATTCGGTATTGGACCATTTCCTAAGCTTGGTGTTGCTGGTGCGGCTTGGGCTACTAATATTGGTCGGTTTATAGCAGCTGGAATTTCTTTATACCATGTTGCTTCTAAACAAGCTCATGTGAAAATATCGAAAAGCGATTTTAAACCAGATTGGAAGATTATAGGCTTGATTTTTAAGCTTGGACTTCCAAGCGCGCTTGGAATGTCAATAACATCGGCTGGTTTCGCTGTTATTATGAAATATGTGGCTATGTTTGGTCCCGCCGTAATAAGTGCTTACGGGATAGGTAATAGGGTTACCAATTTGGTTTCTATGATATCTTTCGGGCTTGCCGGCGCTGTTTCCACAATGGTTGGACAGTTTATCGGTGCAAAGAGATATAAAGATGCTGAATATACAGTTTTAAAAGCGTTTTACTGGAATATAACCATTATCGGCGTGTTATCTTTATTGACATTTATATATGGTAAGCAAGTGACTCAATTCTTTATAAACGATCCAAAAGTTATACAAATGGGAGAAATCTATTTCAAATACATATCTTTCTCAATGCCCATCTTTACGGCTTATATGATTTATAACAACGCGCTGATTGGAGCTGGGAAGACGATACTAACCATGGTTGGCGATATACTCCGTTTATGGGGAATTAGAATCCCTATCATCGCAACATTATCTCTCACCTTTGGTTTTAAAGGTATCTTCGTTGGAATGATAATAAGTAACCTAATTGTTTTTGTTATAACTTATCTTTTCTTTAGGCTTTCCAATTGGAAAAAAAGCGTGGTATAATCTTCTGTGTGAAAATAAAAATTCTACACCTAGATTTATTGATTTGGAGGTATTTTATGCGCATTTTGTTTATGGGCACTCCTGAATTTGCCGCGAGTTATTTAGATTTTCTTATTCAAAAAAAATTTAACGTCGTTGCTGTTATTTCACAAAAAGACAAGCCACGAGGCAGGGGGCAGAAATTATTGCCTACCCCGGTTAAAGAGGTGGCTCAAAAGTACGGTATTCCCGTTTTCCAACCTTCAAAACTAAATGAAGAAGGGTTAGAAATTATTGAGAACTACAGACCAGATATTGGTATAGTCGTCGCCTATGGTAGATTGTTAAGAAAACCATTTTTAGATGCTATTCCACTTTACAATGTTCACACATCGCTCTTACCGAAATACAGGGGCCCTGCCCCGATGCAGAGAGCTATCGAAAATGGCGAAAGAGTTACAGGCGTTACTATATTCAAAATAAGCGAAGGTATGGACGAGGGCGATATTGCTTTGCAAAGAGCTTTTGAATTAGAAGAATGTGAACCATTTGGAAGTGTTTACGAAAAGTTTATAAAATATGGCACAGAACTTCTTCAAGAATTTCTAAGAAATTATCCAGTCACATTAACCCCGCAAGACCACTCAAAAGCGACATACGCGCCTAAAATAGAGAAAAAAGATTTATACGTTGATTTCTCAAAACCAGCGGTGGAGGTAAGAAATAAGATTAGAGCTTACGATCCAACTCCTGGCGTGCGAACGTTTTTAAATGATATAGAAGTTAAATTGTATGGTGCATGCGAAATAGAAAATAATTCACAAGAAAATATTGAACCAGGTACGGTTTTAAGGATTGAAAAGCAATCTGGTGATGGTGTTATAAAAACTATCGATGGTCTCTTACATATAAAATACATCCAATTTCCGGGGAAAAATAAAATAACATTCCTTTCGGCAAAAAACGGTGGGCTCATAAAGGAAGGAATGGTATTTAGAAATTTAGATTAAAAAACAAAAAATCCCCGCGATACGCGGGGATAATGTTTTTTATTTACCTTCCTACCAGGGGGATGGGGAGGGGGAGAAATTACTTTTTCGTACTATTTAACCTAAAGTAATCGATATTCTCATCGTGCTCAATTTTTTTGTATCTATGCATTGCCGTTTCATACATTCTGTTTATTATAGCTTTTAAGTCACTTTCTTTACCAATCTCGTTAACTAGGTTTTCAAGTTCACCCATAAATTCGTATTTAAATTCTTTTTCGTCGAACCTTATATTTTCCATCAAAGATAATGGCAAACTCGGTTCAATTTTTTTAAGAAGTTTTATTATGAATTCTACAAAAACATTCTTCACATCACTTTTTCTCTTTGCTTCCGCTAATTTCTCTCTGTATTCAGTTTCCAACTCGTGTTCATACTTAACATAACTGACCATCTTTTCTTTACCTTCCATAAAATCCCCCCTTGAAGTTGATGTGAAAACAATCAGAAACATATTAATCCTTACAGCATAAATTTAGACTAAGTTAATATGAAAATCGTTCGATTAATTTTTAGTTGTTCTTTTTGCCTGTTTTTCCTATTATGTACGCATACCAAGAAGCACCGATAGAAATTAGAATAATACTAACAACCTGAGCCGCTCGAAAGTGGCCTGCCATTAGGCTGTCAAGTCTTAGCGATTCGATCCAAAAACGACCTACTGAATAAAGGATAAGGTACAAAGCTGTTGTTTCACCATATTCACGTTTTCTTTTTTCAACAAAAAAGTACAGAAAAACAAATATAGTTATATCCCACAAACTTTCGTATAAAAAGGTTGGATGGAAAAATCTATCAATATCAAAACCTGGCATTCTTCTTTCAGGTGGAACATACATTTTCCAAGGTAGTGTGGTGGGTCTTCCATAGGCTTCGTAATTGAAGAAATTTCCCCATCTGCCAATTGCTTGAGCCAAAGGAAGCACAGAAGTAAACAAATCGGTTGCGTGGACAAATTTAAAATAACCTTTTATTTTTGAGTATATAAATATCATCAGCAGAGCTCCAAATATACCACCATGGATAGCTAATCCACCGTGCCATATCTTATATATCTCCGAAGGATATTTCGAGTAGTAATTCCAATTAAAAATAACATAGTAAATCCTTGCCCCCAATATTCCGGCAACAATTCCCCAGAATAATCCCTCATCAAGATCTTCTGGTTTAATAGGATACATGCTTAATCTTCTTCTCGCAAGTACGTAAGCGACTAATATACCACTTGCAATACAAATACTGTACCACCTCAATTGAAATTTGCCAATTTGGAAAATGTAATCCCTAACAATAAACCGTCCAGAAAAAACTTCCCTTAAGAAGAAAAACAGTCCAATTCCAACGGCTAAAATAATCACGACTGATAATATAATTCTTTTACTTTTGCTCAACTTTGGCTCCTCCTTTTTCTTAAATCTTTTTCCCATAGTTGTTGATAAATATAACTTACATTAGCTAATTTCTCCTTTATTGAATCATCGAACGGTATATATCTCCAAAATATCTCACGAACAGGTTTTTCAAGCTTTTGAATACCGGCAACTTCTTTAGTAACCCATAGTACATAATCTTTTACGAAATATTCCGCAGGGTTCCCTTTATACTTGTTGTCCTCAAGATACCTATAATACTCACCTGTTAATCCTTCCTCCATCCATCTGCCAAATGAGAGTTCTTTCTCTAACTTCCATCTATATTCACCAAAAGCTTGGTAAAATGGTTCAGTGCCTTTGCGTGAGAAAAGTGGTACAACAATTCTACCACGACCGTAAATATTCAATCCTTCAATAGGTTCCCAACAGAAGCCCATTTCGCCGTAACCCGGGACCAAAATTATATAAGGTGGCATAAATACTTCTGTACCACGTATATTTCTGGTAAGTGAAGTTTTATCGATAAGCTTAAAATTTTCAATTAATTCGTTGACAAAAGATTTCGTGAAGACTTGGTTTATTTCTTTAAAGTAATTCGATATCAATGCAGGATATTGAATACCAAATTTTCCAATAGCTTTTTTCACCATCTGCCTTACAACTAAGTGCTCTGTTAATTTCTTTTCACTACTTGACTTTAAAGGCAAATTTCTTTGTTTTTCATACATCGAATCTAAAACTTCCTTTAAGTTCTTTATATCACTATCCATCTTCTTCAATTTTCCAATAGCTTTTATAACTTCATCAAATATTACGTAAACGCCTTTTGAATATGGTCCCTTCCCCTGTATTCCTTTCACAAGGTCTTTAAGTTTTTCTTCCTCTATACTTCTTTCAAACAACCTTCGTTCGTACTCCTTCTCAAACATTGTAGGATCAATTTGTCTTTCTTGCACACTATCTTGAATGACATCTTCGAAAGTTGATGGAGGAACTTTGCTTTTCTTAACAGCAATAATCCATTCATCAGCATAAAAAACTGTATCACTCTGCACAGGCTTTACAATTTCTTTTATTTTATCCCAATCTTTTGCTAAGTAACGCGGATCAACAACGCCAGCCCTAATGAATAATCTTTGCTCCATAGGACTGTTTTCTTCAAGTAATTCCGCAATATTTAAATACACATCCCAAAATATTTCAGTGAAAGAATCTTTGTACTCGTTGAAATTCTCTTCTTGAAGTTTTTTCCTCTTCAAAAACTCTTCTTTTAACCCCTCATCAATTCCTGATAAAAGCTTATCAAAGTATTCCATCTCAACCTCTCCAAACAAGCTTGAGTTTATCACCTAAGAATTCCACAGAGTAAACATTTCTAAAACCTTTTCTCAACGCTTTCTCGCACATTTTATCAACATTTTTAAAAGAAGCGACAATTAAAGCGTCCGCTTGTATATTTGTCTCTAAGCTTAAAACAGGTACTCCTTCTATCTTTGTCCCAACTTTGTTTTTGTCATCATCTAAAAACGCTATAACATTGAATTTTTCTTTGTTAGCTATTAATCTAAATAACATCTTACCAACAACGCCGGCGCCGTAAATACAGATGTCTTTTTTTCCAACAAGCTTTAAAAACACATCCTGAAATTTAACTTCGATGTTTTTATACAATTCTGAAATTTCAGACAAATACGCTAATCTTAAATAATTAAGTTTTATTAATCCTTTATTTGTAAGTTTATACTTCCCTTCGACTTTTTCCACAAGCTCATCTGAAAGAAAGGATTTAAGGTATTTATTAACCAACGAAGGTACAATACCTGCCTTCAAAGATATTTCGGAATGAGACGTAATTCCTTCGGAAAGAGCTTGTAAAATCATCATTTGCTTGTATAATGGAGAATACTCAAAAAAATCAAATTTTTCCATCCTAATCCTCCTCATAAATATTACAATTCTATATTTTTGAACATTTGACCGAATTTTTCTACCTCAGATTTTATTTGACTAATTGCTTCTTCAAGTTGTTCAACACCTGCATACAACTGTTCCACAGCCTCGTGAGTATTTCGAGAAATTCGAGAGAGTTTGTCTGTATTCTGTGTTGACGCGAATACAACTTGGCCTATTAGATTCAATGAATCTCTGACATTGTTTAATTCTTTGGATATTTTTTCAGTAATTAAGACAGTCGAAGTAACTACTTTCTCAACGTCTTTAAGTGAATTCTTTGACTCTTTGGTAAGAGAACGAGTTGAATTAGAAAGTTCCATTATCATTTCCGCAATTCTGGAAAGTCCATCACGGTCTATTGTTTCTTTACTCGTCTCAATAGACGCGTTTATAGCTAATACAGTTATATTATCTGATATTTCAGTTATTTTTTCAACAAACCCGCCAACAGATTCTATCATATTCGTTAATTCCGTAACAGCATTCGTTATTTCTTCTATTGTTTTCGTAAAGTCTTTTATTCTATCTAATGTCGTTTCCACTTCCGCTCGGCTTTCTTCAAAATACGCCGCAAATTCTTCAACCGCTTTATCAAGCTCCATAGATGCTTCTTCGGTATTTTGTGCCATAGATTTTATTTCAGCAGTTGAAGTAGATGTTGAGATGACATTATCTGAAATTTTTTCTAACAATTCATTTGTTGCATGGTATTGTTTCTTCGTAGGATTAATAAGAATACCACCAAAAATATAACCAATAATTATAGAAAATATAACCATTAACGGAATTAGAAACTTAAATATTTTAGAGTGCAGGCTTTTCAAATCTTTGAAAAGCTCATCTTCCCTTGCTGCATGAGCAAAGTACTTTTCACCATCGTAAGAAAAAGCAACGTATCTTTTTACTCCTTGGTATAAATAAGAATATACTCCCGATTTTTCTTGTTTCATATATTCCAATAACCCTGGAACTTGGGTTTTTACGTCAATTCCTATTTTTGTCGGATCTGTATGGTAAAGCGTTATACCTTCAGTTGAAAGAACATAGTAATATCCAAATTCTGGTTTGAAATTAAGTAAAAAATCGTATTGTTTTATTTCGGAAAACACTTTTGTCTCATTTAAAAAATTCTTAAGTGTAATATTTTCGATAATTTTTGAAACTTGAGAAATCAATATCGAAAAGAAAACCAAAGTCGTTGCAAAAATTAATAACGCAATTATTAAAGCATACTTAGTTCTAAGTTTCATCCTTAATTTCATATTTATCCACCTCCAATTAAAATTTTATGTTATTTTATCTTAATTTTTCAATTAGCTCTCCAATCGTTTCACCGTGCCACTCGACAACTTTACAATCAAAATCAATTTTAATATTTTCACTTTGTGCAATTTTTTGTACATTTTTTTTGCACTCTTCAATCTCTAATTTAGCTCGTTCTATATCTTCGCCAATAAATATACAAACGAACTCATTAGCAGAAAACCTTGCAGAAAACTCCTGAAATTTCTCAAGAAAAACGTTTCCAATCTTTTTCAATAAATTATTTGTCGCATCTTCACCATGTTTAGTACTTATCTCTCTAAGATTTTTGATTGTTAATTTTCCAAGTGATGCTGGCAAGTTATTCCTTTGAACAAAATCCAAAGCGTTCAATAATCTCGTTCTAAAATATGTTTTATTGTATAACCCGGTGACTTCATCTATCTCTTTTCCTGATGAAAGATTGTTGTAATCGTTAATTAAACCTATTAAAGCACCAATTGGTTCGTTAACAATCGAAAGCACATGTTGAACAACTTCATGTGAAGAAGGCTCTTCCACAACTAAAAACCCTACAGGTTCACCCTTTTGGTAGATAATCTCTATTACAAAATTATCTTTTATTTTTCTATTTCCATCAAAATATGCTTTTACACTGGAATAATATCTTATGCCCGTAAAATTTTCTATAAACGAATGTAATTCTTCTGGCGAGGCTAAATTCTCACCAAACCCATAGAGCCTCATTTCAGACAATGAACAAATGCTCATATACATCGCTTTAAAGTTCAGTACTTCACTAAAAAGTTCAAAAAGCTTATTTACAACAAGCCTTTCATCGTAAATAAATTCGGAATAGCTCATTATTTCTCTCACCAGAGTCGATTCTTTTAAGCTCTCTTCAATTATATCCACAAGTTCTCCATATGGTTCTATATGGATTTTGTAAATTTCCCTTGACCATTCCATAGCGAATGGTTTATTGACAAATTCAAGTACTTCTTTCTCTAATTCATCTTGAGGAAGTGTTTTCTTTAAAAAATAATTCACACCACTTTTTTTAGCCCAAAATTTATTGACTGTTTCATCAGCACCTGTAAGCATGATTATTCCAACATTTTTCGAAAAACTAAAACTCCTAATGAAGCGTGTGAAATGTATACCATTAAGCTTTGGCATTACGTAATCAACAATAACAACATCTGGGAGGAAAGTAAAAAACTTGTTTATACCATCCAAACCATCTTTGGCGGTTTCAACATTGTAACCCTTAATTTCCAAAAGATTCTGCAAAAAATTTCTCCAAACTGTCGAATCATCAATCGCGAGCACTTTTTTCACATTTATCACCCCGCTTAAATTATTTATAATCAATAATCTTGCAAAGCTTGTCTGTTAATTCTTATTATTATATCTTTTATTCTACTCTGTTCCGCTTGTTCATACCTCATTTCTAATTCTTTCGCGATGTTGTTTGGCAGATAAGGAAACCTTGGACTTTTCTCAATAACAAATTTAACTCCCTTATTTCTGAGTATTTTGGCATAGTCTTTTCCATCGTCGCCAAGTCCGCCGAGTACTATAATAGTTGTTTTATCGTCTGCGTATTTGACAAGCGATTCAAATAACTTTGATATCGAAGGATGTACCTTATATTCACTCTCAACAGAATTCAAAGTATTTTCCGAAATGAAAATTATATCTTTACCGCCTTTTGGTAAGTATATTTCATTTTTTATAGGAGTTGGTTGATCAACGATTTTTACTATATGTCCTGTCTCAATTTCGATGTGATTTGCAAACGTTTCCATAGCACTACTTGTAAAATGGATACATATAATTACTGGAATATTAAGCTTTTCGTTTATTTTCAAAAGGTTTACTGCAACATTAGGGCTTCCCGCGGAACCAACAATTATAACTTTGTAATTAGTTTTATTAATCATATCTTTTGAACTTTCCATTTTTTCACATCCATATACATAAAATTATCCTACCAATTTTTCGATTAATCTCAGCAATCTCTCTGGTGATTCTTCTTTTGATAAATAAGCATCCGCACCAACTTCGAGTCCTTTTGCTAATTGTTCTTTAGAAAGTGTGCTAAACAATATCACCGGTAAGTCTTTTTTTATTTGTTTTATTCTCCTTGTGGTTTCAAAACCATCTATATCTGGCATTTCTACATCGCAAACAACAACATCGCAACTCGAACTTTCAACATAACTTATCGCTTCTGAACCATTTTTGGCTTCTATTACCTCGTAACCAAAAGCTTCCAAGAACTTAGATACAACACTTCTTGTAACGACAGAATCGTCAACGAGTAAAACATTGATTTTCTTTGTTTTTTTAACTTCTCCTTCTCTAAATGAATCTATATCGATTATAGGTAATGGATAAACATAAACATTTTTGACAAAACCCTTTACAGATGGATAGCTTTCACTACTTACTTGCCCATCGAAAATGCCAACTATATTATCTACGAAAATAGCTCTATAATTTCGGGTTATTATTCCAAATCTTGGATTCGAGGATTTGTACACTACATCGCATACCTTATCTTTGTATTTAACTTTACCATCAATTGCTTTTAACTTCGTAACTATCTCAAGCACGTCTTGTGTACTTATACAAAATTGTTGCCCATCAGCTTCAAGAACGAGTACTTTAATAAGGAATGATTTCACTGGAAAGTGGATTATAAACCGTGTTCCTATTCCCGGTGTAGTAACAAACTCCACATCACCACCACGTGCCATAGCAAAATTCTTGACAGCGTCAAGTCCAACACCTCTACCAGCTGTACCATCAGCTTCTTCTTTTGTTGAAAATCCGGGCACAAATATAACATCCTCTGGTCTTAAGTGTCCAAGGTTTCTCTCCATGGCTTTCTTTCTTACTTTTTCAAAGTCTATCCCTTGACCATCGTCTTCTACCTCTAAATAGAGTTCATTATTCAGCACATAACTTCTAATAGTTATTACGCCTATTTCGTCTTTTCCAATTTTTTCCTTTCATCAGGCGATTCTATACCATGAGATATCGAATTTCTAACTAAGTGAACAAGTATATCAATTAAAGCTTTCGAATCTTTCTTCTCAACCATTTCATCACCAATCTCAAGGTTTAATCTTACTTTCTTTTTTGCATTCGTTGCCTCCTGAACGATTAATGTATCGAAGTTCGAAAGAATATTTCGAAGCTTAGTATAGTATAATTCTTGGATAGTGGAAGTTAATTTGGACTTCGCCAAACGAATAATCCTAAGTGCACTATTTATATCTCCACGCATTAAGCTATTTTCCGTTGTTAGAGCCATCGATAAAAATTCTTGGATATCTTCGACAGATAAAGCTCCCTGCTCTTTAGAAAATATAGTTGTTTCAGCCTCTTTCTTTCCTTCTAACCTATCGATTAAATCCTGGACTTCTGATTCTGAAAGGTCGCCATCACGCTCCAAAAGAGGTGGTATTATCGATAATAGCCTTGACAAAAATTCATCTGATAATTCACCTTGTCCAGCCAAATAACTTTTGAAGTAATCTTCGATTTTATGGAATAAATCTTTATAACCAACAAGTCCAACAAGACTTGCTGACCCTTTGATAGTGTGAAATAATCTGTATATATCATTTATCAACGCTCCATCTCTCGATTCAAGGAAGGATTTTATGTCATTTATTGCTTCATTTCCCTTCTCACGAAGTTCCTCAAAAAACATTTCTAAGAAGTCCATAAAATCAGCTCCTTTGGTAATTTTAAATTATTCGATAATCTCATATGTTCCTTCGTCTGTCTCAAGCATTTTCTTACCTGATTCGTGATAAAGTTCGTTTCCAGAAACGAGTGTTATCTTTCCGGTTCTATAAGCAATATTATCGAGAACCACTATAAATTTTCCCTCATCAATATTTTTGACTGGTATTATTTTCTTATAATCTATAAAACCATCATAACCGTGGAATTTGTAAGGAGTGACTAAATCGAAAGATACAATAGTTTTTACATTACTTTTTCTCACCGCATACTTTCCACCGATAACTACGAAATCCGCTTTTTGAGAATCAATCTTAGTCTTTTTTTCTTCTTTTTCCTCTGACGAAATCACTCTTGCTTCAATAGGTAACTCCACGTTATGAATATTGTATACGTAATAAAACTCTCTGTCTTTTTGCACAACACCTATGTATTCAGATATCGATTCAAATTTAGACCCCTTTTGTATCGGTAAGTTGGGTGATATAGGTATAATTTCGCCTTCTATTTCCTCAATCACTCTTGTAACTCCAAAAGCATACTTTTGGAGAATAATAAAGTACTTTAAAACAGGAGAAGACAACTTTGAATGAGTAACGATGGGGTACAGGAAATTACCATGTTCCGCAAAACCAAAAATAATATCCTTTTCAGGGCCCGGAATAAATTTTTCACTTATACCACTGACAAGAGATTTTTCTATCGCTATCTTTATGGAACCTTTATCATACTCAATTTCACATGCGTAGAACTTTGCCATTACCACCACGCTCCATTTTAAAACATCTTAAATTATTCAAATTATTTTTTTCGTCCTAGCCTTTCCAAAAGATGTTTCAACTGCCAAACTTCTTCATCGTAGTGATTTAAAAACATCGCTTTTTTAATTGAATCAAAAGCTTTCTCAAACATTGAAAGCTCATATTCAATAAGTGATTTGTATTTCCAAACAAGATGTTCTGTTGGATATTTTTTAGCAAGTGATTCGATTTTCTTATAGGATTCATCATAGAGCTTGTTTTCAATCATATGTTCGATTAATCTTAATTCCTCTTCAAAATTTTGTGACTTAACAATATTTGTAATTTTTTCTGAAATTTTTGGAATCTTTTGCGTTTCACTCGAAATTCCTTTAAATCCAATTTTATCAATACTTTCGGAAACTTTTTTTGCTTTTTTGGTATTTTCATGTGATAACTGTTCTTTCGTTTCCACTTGTTTGATTTTTCTCAGAATCGCGCTAGTGTCATCAAAAACTTGCTCAAAGTAATTGTAAATTTCAGGAAAGTATTCGCCGCTACCTATTACCAAATACCCATCATCGTTAAGAAGATTCAATATTATATTTAAAACTTTTTCCACATTATCAAGATATATGAGAACCCTCCTGATAAAAATTATATCAAATTTCATGTTCATTAATGCAGAACAGTTTCCTATATTGCAAACTTTAAATGAAGTATTTTCTTTGTATTCATCCTTTATGCAATATTTATCTTCATATTTAACAAAGTACTTTTCAATTTCGTGTTCTGAAAGAAACCTTATACTCCAAAATCTGTAACAACCATTGATTGCTTCTTCTATCCTTTGATGATTTACATCAATACCTAATATGTTATACTCAACCCCCATTTCTTTTGCGATTATCGATATGGAGTAAACTTCTTCACCCCTAGAACAGCCAATTGAAAGGATATTCCATTTCGGTTTTGACTTCAGAATACTTTTAAGCTTTTCAAACGTTTTCTTATCTCTAAAAAAATAGGATTCTCCTATCGTCAGATTTTCAATAACGAGTAATTCAAAAAGCTCCTCAGGAATTTCATCGATGGGGATACTTGACATTCTTTCAATAAATCTATTCAATCTTCTCTCTTCAACTTTCATACGGTGTTTTTTTAACACCTCAACGATGCGAGATTTGATTTTAGAAACTGTTTCCAAATATTACACCCCCGAAGATGAAAAGATTTTGTTAACCAAAGGTATTGATAAATTTCAAAAATCATATTATCTTCTTAAATAGGGGACCCCCCCCAATATACTCTCAATAAGGAGGTATCCCGAGATGGTTAATGTCCAACTCAAATGCCCTCATTGTGGCTCTTCTAACTTCATCAAAAA
>SPLK01000290.1_pt1 | contig 16169 bp, 24 predicted proteins | sample 2456111 | NCBI WGS metagenome assembly SPLK01 (sample SAMN11156906, study PRJNA527647) | hot springs metagenome | biome: Geothermal region; feature: Hot spring; material: tree branch in hot spring; isolation source: hot spring sediment rich in lignocellulosic material ... | reverse complement strand
ATACCAAAACCCCTCTCCAAGGGTTCTACCACAAACCTACCGTACGTTTTATCCCTCTCTTCCCAATACACCTTAGAGGGAAAGAGAAACTCTCTTTGCATATTAAACCTCCTTAAACTCTTGAATAGAACTCAATGATGTACTGAACATTTACAGGGACTTCAAGCTGTATTTCCTTGGGCAGGTCAAGTACCTTACCTCTGAAATTATCTTTATCCAGTTCTAACCAAGGTGGGATACTTCTTGGATCTATGTTTTCTATATTCTCCCTAAACTGAGGTACATCCCTTGATGCGGGCTTTAGCTCTATTATATCACCTACATCCACGCGGTAGGAAGGTACATCCACCTTTTTGCCATTTACCAATATGTGACCGTGAGCTACCATCTGTCTTGCCTGTCTCCTCGTTACCGCCATACCGAGCCTATAAACAACATTATCAAGCCTTCTCTCAAGTAGCTGGATCAGTACTTGTCCCGTGTTGCCCTTTGCTTTTGACGCTTCTTCAAAGTATCTTCTGAATTGCTTTTCCCTTATACCCCCATAAAGGAACTTGAGCTTTTGCTTCTCCATAAGGCGCAGTCCAAATTCGGTAAGTTTCCTCTTTCTCCCCTTTATTCTTCCGTGTTGACCGGGTGGAAAGTTCCGCCTTGAGAGTATTCTTCCCGCACTCTTTTTATTTGATACAACTGCGCCAAACCTTCTGTCTATCTTGGACCAAGGACCTATATACCTGCTCATTTCACACCCTCCTCTTTGAAGGTGGTCTGCATCCGTTGTGAGGTATGGGAGTGACATCCCTTATGAGTTTTATTTTCAGCCCAGATGCGTATATGGCTCTCAAGGCAGATTCTCTTCCCGCTCCTGCACCTTTTATCCTAACCTCCACTTCCTGAAGTCCGTATTCTTGCATGGCCCTTTTTGCAGCTTTCTGTGCAGCAAGTTGCGCTGCGTAAGGTGTACTTTTCCTCGTTCCCTTGAATCCTACAGTACCACCGCTTTCCCATGTCAAAGTATTCCCTTGAAGGTCCGTTATGTTTACTATGGTATTGTTAAACGTGCTTAGTATGTTAACTATACCTTGCGTTACCGTCCTCTTTTGCTTTTTTGTCTGTCCCTTTTTCTTAGCCATGAAAAACCTCCTACTTAGCTATCTTCTTCTTGGTACCACCCACTGTTTTTCTTTTACCCTTTCTGGTTCTTGAGTTGGTTCTCGTCTGTTGCCCTCTCACTGGAAGACCTCTGGCATGCCTCAGACCTCTGTAACAACCCATATCCATAAGCCTTTTTATATTCATTTGTACCTCTCTTCTGAGGTCCCCTTCAACCCTGTAATTCTGCTCTATAAACTTCCTTATGGTGTTAAGCTCATCGGGAGTTAGCTCGCCAAGCCTCTTACTGCAAGGAATACCTGTTTTCTCACAGATCTCCCTGGATCTTGACCAGCCTATACCGTAAAGGTAAGTTAGAGCCACTTCTAACTTTTTGTGATCGGGAAGGTCAACACCTGCTATCCTCGCCATTTTTACCTCCTTAAGAACCTTGTCTTTGCTTGTGTTTGGGATTTTCACATATGACCATAACCCTTCCTTTCCTTCTTATAATCTTACACTTGGCACACATAGGTTTGACCGACGGTTTTACCTTCATAGCGTACCTCCTTCATGCTCTGTAAACTATCCTGCCTCTGGTAAGGTCATAAGGTGACAACTCCACCTTGACCCTATCCCCCGGCAGGATCCTTATAAAGTGTACGCGCATCTTCCCAGAAACGTGGGCAAGTACTTCGTGACCCGTGTCCAACTTCACTCTAAACATTGCGTTGGGTAAGGCTTCCGTGACCGTGCCTTCAAGTACTACGCCTTTTTCCTTGTACTGCTTGTCTTCCTTTTTCTTACCCATGGGTAAACTCCGTAAGCACCACTGGTCCATCTTTGGTTATCGCCACTGTATATTCAAAGTGCGCTGAGGGACTCCTGTCTGCAGTGTGAACTGTCCAGCCATCACCGTCCAGAACTGTCTCCTCCGTTCCTATAGCGAACATAGGTTCTATAGCTATCACCATACCCTGCCTTAACTTCACATCCTTCTTTTCCATATCTTTTAAGTTGTTGGGAATGAAAGGATCTTGATGTACCTTCCTACCTATGCCGTGACCTCCTAAACCTCTAACAGGATAAACGCCGTACTTTTCTGCAGTTCTGTGTATGACGCTCGTTATATCACTTACCCAATTTCCCGGAACGCACACCTTCACTGCCTCCTCTAAAGCTTCTTTAGTAGCTCTTAACAGTAATTCCTCCTTTTGGCTTATACTGCCAACAGGCACAGTTATAGCAGAATCTCCTGCGTATCCATCTATTATAGCACCAAAATCCAAACTTACCAAGTCTCCCTCTTTTAAAATGTGATCCTTTCTTGGAAGTCCGTGAACTACAGCGGAATTTACAGATACGCATATAGATGCAGGATAAGGAACTTTACTGAAAGGAGGTTTGTAGTTTAGGAATGCTGGGCGTGCACCCCGCTTTTTTGTCTCTTCTCTGGCTATGATGTCTATCTCAAAAGTGGAGATGCCAGGCTTTATATACTGGGCAACCGTTTGTAATACTTCCACTACTACATCGCAAGCTCTCTTTATTTTCTCTATCTCTTTAATAGAATAAAGTTCAGCAATCATCCTCTACTGCCTTTTTAATATCTCCGTAAAGATCCTCTATACCTTTCCTTGAGTCTAAGCTAATTAATTTATTCTCCTTTTTATAAAAGTCAACAAGTTCAGCTGTCTGCCTTCTATAGACCTCAAGCCTCCTCCTTATAACTTCCTCTTTATCATCTTCCCTCTGAATTAGTTTTGTACCACAAACATCACAGATCTCATCCTTTTTGGGAGGGCTAAACTTTACGTGATAAACGCTACCACAATTTGGACAGACCCTTCTCCCAGAGAGTCTCTCCACAACGATTTCATCGTCAATATCAAAAAGGAAAACTTTGTCAACATCTTTAGCGTGTTTTTTTAGCACATCCTTTAGGGATAAAGCTTGCCCTATGGTTCTTGGGAAGCCGTCAAGTACAACATCCTTCTCTTGCAAAATAATTTCCTCTACCATAGCGATCACAAGCTCATCAGGGACGAGATCTCCTCTATCCATGTACTCTTTTGCCTTGAGACCCAGAGGTGTTTTGTTTTTTACCGCTTCCCGAAGCATATCTCCTGTTGATATGTGTCTGAAACCGAACTCTTGAGAGAGTAATTTGGCTTGAGTCCCCTTTCCTGCACCCGGCGGTCCTAAAAATACGAGGATCATCTCACCCTCCTTCTCATATATCCAGCGTATTTTTTTTGTATCATCTGAGCCTCTATCTTACTTAGCGTGTCAAGAGCTACACCCACCACTATCAGAGCTGTAGTACCACCAAAGTAAAAGGGTACTTTGAGCCATAGGCTTATAAATATAGGTATTATAGCCACTACGCTGAGGAAAATAGAGCCTATAAAGGCTAACCTGTTTATTATAACTTCTAAGAGCTTTTGAGTGTCCTGACCGGGTCTAACCCCTGGTACAAAAGCTCCACCTTTTTTTAAGTTATCCGCCACATCCACAGGATTTATAAGTACAGCTGTGTAAAAATACGTAAAGAACACTATGAAAAGCACGTAGAGGAAGTTGTACAGTGGTGTTGTAGGATTGAAAGCGTCGTGAAACATACGCGCTATGGGATGGTTTATAAAACCTATGACGGTAGATGGTATGATAAGCAGAGACTGAGCAAAAATAATGGGAATAACGCCCGCTGGATTTATCTTTATAGGAAGATAAGTAGAACCACCTGCCACTTCGTGCCTTCCTACCTGCCTTCTTGGGTACTGCACGGGTATCCTCCTTTCCGCTTCCTGCATAAACACTATACCTACTATTACCGCAACAACAAAGATTATCGCACCTACAAAAGCAAAAGGAGAGAGGTCACCGTTTCTGAGCATCTCCACAACCCTTATGGAAGCGTTGGGAAAGTTGGCTACTATGCCTGCAAATATGAGTAAGGACATACCGTTACCTATACCCTTCTCCGTTATCCTGTCGCCTACCCATACGAGAAACATCGTAGATGATACGAGCGCTATAACCGTAGTCAATGTAAAGACAAGCCCACTTTCCGGAACTATGGGAAATCCTCGAGGTGAGACCTGATTCTGAAGCCAAACGGATATGCCCAATGATTGTACGAAAGCTACGAAAACGGTTAGATATCTGGTATACTGGTTTATTTTATACCTTCCGTAATCACCTTCCTCTTTTGCGAGTCTTTGAAGTTCAGGTATTGCAACTGTAAGAAGCTGCATCATTATAGATGCAGATATGTATGGCATTACGCCCAAAGCAAAAAGGGTCATACGCCCCAAATTTCCACCTGAAAATATATCATAAAGGTAAAAGATGGTGCCTTGAAAACTCCTGAAAAAGTCCTCTAAGGCTGTTGTATCTATTCCGGGAAGCGGTATGTGACTTCCCAGTCTGTATATGGCAAACATAAGCAAGGTGTACAGAAACCTCTTTCTGAAGTCCTCAAGTGCAAGTAGCTGTTTTATGTACTCTACCACGTTATTACCTCGCAAGAACCTCCGAGAGCTTTTATCTTTTCTTTCGCACTTGAGGAAAAGGCGTGAGCTTTCACTTTTAGCCTTTTAGTTAGTTCCCCATCGCCGAGAATTTTGACAGGCATACCCTTTTTAACAAGTCCCCTTTCGTAAAGTACTTCCGGGTTTACATGCTCCCCATCAGAAAAGTACTTTTCTAAGGTCTTTATGTTAACTACAGAGTAAACTACCTTATTTATGCTCCTGAATCCCCTTTTGGGTATCCTCTTGTGAAGAGGCGTTTGACCACCCTCAAACCAGGACGGAAGATTCCTGTCACCTGATCTTGTCTTTTGCCCTTTGTGTCCCTTACCGCAAGTTTTACCAAGTCCAGAACCTATACCCCTACCTACTCTCTTCTTCTCCTTAGTAGCTCCTTCATTAGGTGCAAGCTCATGCAACTTCATGTCAAGCCTCCTTAAACCCTCTCTACTTTCAGAAGGTAAAATGCCTTCCTTATGTTACCTTGCACTGCGGGATTGTCGGGAAGCACTTTTGATTGACCCAACTTTTTCAGTCCCAAACTTCTCACAGCTTTTATATGAGCTTCCGGTTTGCCTGCAAGTCCCCTAACTAAGGTTACCTTTATCATACCTTCACCTCGCATATATGTGATACCTCCTCTGAAGCTCTTCAAGATCTATACCTCTTTCTCTTGATACGTCTTCCAAGGATCTGAGCTTCAAGAGTGCATCAAAGACCGCTCTGACCACATTGTTGGGATTCGTACTTCCCTGAAGCTTGGTAAGAACGTCGGTGTATCCGGCAAGTTCAAAGATGGGTTTTGCTGCACCTCCTGCCACTATACCTGTCCCTCTCCTCGCCGGTATAACCTTTATCTGGGTAGGTCCGTACTCGCCCGTTACATCGTGAGGAACTGTGCCGTTTATTATGGGTACTCTTATAAGGTGCTTTTTACCATCTTCTATAGCTTTAGCTATGGCTATTGGTACCTCCCTTGCCTTACCAAGACCAAATCCTACAAATCCCCTTTTGTCACCTACTATAACCAAAGCGCCAAAGGAGAACCTTTTGCCACCTTTTGTGACCCTCGTTGTTCTTTTGGCATATATGAGTCTCTCTTCTATCTGAAGATCGTCTTCAATACCTACAATGCCCTGGATTTTTCTTCTTTCATCAATGATCCTTTCAAGATCTACACCACCCATAATAACCTCCTTTAAAATTCAAGTCCCAGCTCTCTGCACCTATCAGCAAAAGCTTTTATCTTGCCATGGTAAAGGAAACCGCCTCTGTCAAAAACTACCTTATTTACGCCTTTTTCCTTAGCTTTTTTTACCAATATTTCCGCCAACTTTTTAACATCCTCTATGGACTTTCCACCTCTCTTTCCAGAAAGCTTCACAAATTCGGGATCTATTGTGGATGCTGATACCAAAGTGTGAGCTTTTGTGTCATCCACAATCTGCGCATAAAAGTTATGGATGCTTCTATAAACGCACAGTCTGGGTCTTTCGGGAGTACCAAAAACCTTTTTCCTTATCCTTTTGTGCCTCCTTTCTTTTTTCTCATGCCTGCTAAGTTTTGCCATGTTTACCTCCTCACTTCTTACCCTTTCCTGCAGCTTTACCAGCTTTCAGTTTCAAAGTTTCACCTTCATACCTTATACCTTTACCTTTATATGCATCTGGTTTTCTGAAGGCTCTTATCTGTGCAGCTACTTGACCGACTCTTTGTTTGTCAATACCGCTTACGTATATTTTATTTTCTTTCACCTCTATCTTCACATCTGGTGGTATGGGAAAAACCACTGGATGAGAGAGTCCTAAACTAAGCTCAAGATTCCCTCCTTTTAAGGAAGCTCTGTATCCAAGCCCTACTACTTCAAGCCCAACGGTAAACCCCTCGGTAACACCTTTTACCATATTTCTGATCAGCGCCGCCGTAGTTCCATGCATAGCTCTGTGAAAGGGATCATCAGAAGATCTCTCCACCTTAATTGAGTTGCCATCTGTGTATACTTTCATGTCCGGATGGATACTCATAGAGAGTTTTCCTTTTGGTCCTTCAACAGTTATAATGCCATCAGATATGTTTACCTTTACGTTCTTTGGTATCTCAATGGGTTTTTTACCTATCCTTGACATGGCTTCACCTCACCAAACGTAAGCTATAACTTCACCACCTTTTCCAAGTTTTCTCGCTTGATGATCCGTCAATACACCTGCATCGGTTGAAAGAATCGCTATTCCGAGACCTTTTTGAACATACCTTATAGCGTGTTTGGGTGTATACACTCTCCTTCCGGGTTTTGAAACTCTCAAAAGCTCTCTTACGGCGCTTTGCTGTTTTCTCGGATCTAAGTACTTCAGATGCACTCTAAGGATGTATTGAGTCCCCTTTGTGTAGCCCTCACCTTGAAGTCTTTCCCAATCCTTTATGTAGCCTTCCTTTTTTAAAAGCTCCAATATGGCTTCCTTCATCTTTGAAGAAGGCACATCCACGTAATCCCTTCTCCTACTTATAGCGTTTTTAATAGCCGAAAACATGTCCGCTATACTATCCATTACAAACCTCCTTACCAACTTGCCTTTCTGACTCCTGGCAGTTCACCCTTTAATGCAAGCTCTCTAAAACACAGCCTACACATACTAAAGTACCTTATAAAACCTCTCGGTCTTCCACACACAGGACACCTGTTTTTGTGCCTCACGTCGTACTTAGGAAAATGTTTGATATCCTTAGCTACCTTAGCCTTTCGAGCCATAACTTCCTCCTTAAGAGCTTCTTATGGGTAGTCCCAACAAAGACAGAAGCCACAGAGCTTCTTCATCCGTTTTGGCGCTTGTGTGGATGACAACATCCATACCTCTTATGGCATCCACCTTTTCGTAATCTATTTCCGGAAACACTATCTGTTCGGAAATACCAAAGGCATAGTTTCCTCTCCCGTCAAAGGATCTGGGGTTTAGTCCTTTAAAATCTTTTACTCTTGGAAGAGCTATGGATATGAGTTTGTCTAAAAAGTCCCACATTCTCTCCTTTCTGAGAGTGACTTTAAGACCTACGGGCATACCCTTCCTTAACTTAAAACCAGCTTCGGACTTTTTGGCTCTTCTCACCGCGGGATGCTGACCGGTTATGAGCTTTATATCCTCCATTGCTCTTTCTAAATGCTTTATGTCCTGTACAGCTTCTCCCACACCCATATTGACAACTATCTTCACTATTTTGGGGACTTCCATAGGATTCTTATATCCGAACCTGTTTACGAGCTTAGGTACTACCTCATCCCGGTACTTAACATATAGCCTCGGTACGTACTTTATTTCTACGCTCATACCTTTACCCTCTCTTTTGTCCTTACTAAGTCTATATTCTCGTTGCACTTTTTACAGTATCTATATTTTTTTAAGATTCCACCTTCCCATTGCACCCTGAATCCCACACGCGTTGGCTTGTTACATTTGGGACACAAGAGCATTACATTGCTTATATGCAACGGAGCTTCAATCTCGTATATGCCACCCTCTCTCACATTGGGAATACCCTTTACGTGTTTCTTAACTATGTTTACATCCTTTACGATCACTTTATTTTCCTCTTTCAGTACCTTTATTACCTCTCCCGTTTTTCCTCTCTCTCTACCTCTCAACACAACAACAGTATCACCTTTCCTTATCCTTGACGCCATATTAAACCACCTCCGGTGCAAGAGATGCAAGCTTGGTAAAACCTCTGTTCCTAACTTCTCTCGCTATGGGACCGAGTATACGCGTACCTAAGGGTTCACCATACTGATTTAGCAAAACAACAGCGTTGTCGTCAAACTTTATGTAACTCCCATCAGGACGCCTGACTTCCTTCTTGGTCCTTACAACCACAGCCCTATAAACTTTTCCCTTTTTCGCAGGGCTGTTGGGTGTAGCATCTTTGACGGTGACGGTCACTACATCTCCAACCGTTGCATACTTTCTCGGTGCGTAAGGTATGCCTATAATTTGAACCCTCTTAGCTCCAGAATTATCAGCTACGTTCGCATAACTCTGCCTCTGTATCATAACGCTCCACCTCTTGGCTACTCTAACAAGACAGAATATTATACAAAATTTTTCGGTCAAGTGCAAGATCTTATAGTGCGCTTGACAGACATAAGGGTATTGATATATAGTTCTAACTTGTCCCTGAGGGGGACAAAGGAGGTATCACGATGAGGTGGATAAGTTTCGTACTACTCCTGCTTTTGGGGATGAGTTTTATAGAGCCTATTTATGAGCAGGCTTATGCCAAGTCCCACCATAAGAAAGTATATCTACAAAAAAAGAAGGCAAAGAGAAAAGTAAAAAGTAAGGTTGTAGTTAAACCTTCAAAGAACGTAAATGCCCCTCAGGAAGGTGAACTCCTCAAACTTGAGGGTATGGTAAAGGATCTTAATGAACAGTAGGGAACTAAGACTTATAGAAGAGCTTAAAATAAAGCAGGGTGATACATGGCGTGTCCTAAAGATTATGAGCGAGTTCGTTCGCGGGTTTGACGAGCTTGCGAATATAGGACCTGCGGTAACTTTTTTTGGTAGCTCAAGGCTCAAGGAGGAGGATGCCTTTTATAAGTTTGCTTACAGAACAGCTTTCAGACTTGGTCAGATGGGCTTTTGCATAATAACAGGGGGCGGACCAGGTATAATGGAGGCTGCCAACAGAGGAGCTTACGATGCAGGCGCTATATCAGTTGGGTTGAATATAGAGATACCGAAAGAGCAGATACCGAACAAGTATCAAACAAAATCTTTACAGTTTGATTACTTCTTTGTGAGAAAGGTAATGCTTCTCAAATACTCCTTTGCATATGTGATATTTCCTGGCGGTTTTGGAACATTTGACGAGCTTTTTGAGGCCTTGACCCTTATACAAACTGGTAAAAGCCACAAGTTCCCCATAATACTCTTTGGAAGCAAGTACTGGAAACCTCTCCTTGAATTTATGCATGATGTGATGGTTTCCTATCGCACAATAAGTGAAGATGATATCCGTCTTTTGAGCTTGGCTGATGATCCTGAAGATGTAGTCTCAAAGGTGCTTCTTGAGGTGGAGGAACAGTTTGCATACTTGAGAGAAAAAGAGCCTATGAATCCTCTCGTAGAAAGATTGGAGGACATACTCAAAAGGAGAGTTTTGAGATGAGAGTTTTGCACGTATCCGACCTACATGCTGGGAAAACCTTAGGTAGGATAAACAGAAACGAAGACCTTTACTATGCTCTTGAACAGATAATAAATATATGTAAAGAGGAGAGAATAGACCTTCTTTTGATCGCAGGAGATATATACGATAAGTCACATCCAGACCACGAATCTCAGAACCTGATTCTTGATTTTCTCACCAAAATGCACAGTGTAGGTATCCACACAGTACTTATAGCTGGCAATCATGACAGCTACGATTTTATAAAGTCCTACAAAAATTTAAAGAGGATAGCACGTATACACGCTTTTGACAGACCATGTAAAAATGCCTCAGACTGCATAATAAAGTTTGGAGACCTAACAGTGGCTTGTCTTCCTTATCCAAGCGAAAGGGTACTTACCCATATAGATGAACACACTCAGAAGAGTTACACTCAAAAAGTAGCTCAATATCTGAATGTACTCGCTAAGCAAGTAGAAGGTTCCAGATACACCGTGCTTTTAGCTCACCTTATGGTGGAGAGTGCAAAAGTATCCGGAAGCGAGAGGCAATCCACTGTAGGGGAGTTCTATGCTGTAAAACCAGAACATATCCCTACAGGGTTTGATTACGTTGCTTTGGGACATATACACAGGCATCAGAAGATAAACAAAACGCCAGTGAGAGTTTATTATTCGGGAAGCCCTTACCAGATAGACTTTTCTGAAAAAGGTACACAAAAGTATGTAAATCTTGTAGTGTTTGAAGATGAACCTACTGTAAAACCTATAAGGCTTGATCTAAAAAGAGAGCTTCATGAGGTTGTAATAAGCGTGAAGGAAAGTTTCTCCACCGCGCTGGAAAGTCTAAAAGCCTTAAAAGGTTTGGTGAAGGTGATCTTAAAAACAGATATACGGGATAATACTATCAGCATCAAGAAAAAGCACATAGAGGATATACTGGAAGACAGGCTCGTCAAGTTTGAAGTTGAGTATGAGGGTGAGAGCGCATCCGACAAAGGACACTTGAGTCGTGATCTTGACCTCTTGGAAGCGTATAAAGTGTACTACAAAAATACTTACGGAGTAGAACTCCCCGAAGAGTTAAGAGAAGAGTTTATCAGTGTACGGTGGAGAGCCGAGCATGAGACCCATACTTCTTAGACTTGAGAACTTCACCGCTTACACCAGACCTCAGGAGATAGATTTTTCAGATCTTAATTTTTTCATAATACAAGGTAAAACTGGTGCTGGAAAAACGAGTATCATAGAAGCCATATGTTACGCACTCTACGGAAAAGTACCACGATACAAAGGGCTTGGTGTTCACGAACACTTACTTTCAAAAGGACAAAGGCGTATGAGGGTTTATTTTGAGTTTTCTGTTAAAGGCAAAAGATATGCCGTAGACAGACTGTATGAGATGTCAAAATCCCCTGTAGTGAGATTTTACGAAGGTTCAAAACTCCTTAATTTGAAAGTTAAAGAGGTGGAGGAATACATATCTAAGCTTCTCAGTATGGATTACGAAACTTTCACCAAAGTTATAGTGCTACCTCAGGGGCAGTTTGACAGATTCCTAAAACCCAACAAACCTGTAGAACGTAGGGAGATACTTAACAGACTTTTGGGTTATGACGAGATCTTTGAAAAGATGAACCGCATAATAAAGGATACACTGAGCCAGCTGAGGATAAAAAAGGAATCCCTTGATGCCGAATACGAATCCATAAAATACGCTCAGGAGGGCATACTCAGAGAAAAAGAAGAAGAACTTAAGAAAAAGCGACAAAATCTTGAGCATCTTACAAAAGAGAAAGAGGATCTGAGCGCACTTTTACAAAAAGCTATAGAGAAGGAAAGGCTTCAGAAGGAATTATCCGAAAGAGAATCTGAACTTTCAAAGCTTTTGAGCCTTCATGAGGACATCCAAAAAAAACGTGAGAAGTTGTATACAGCCAAAGAGGTTTTAGATTACGCACCTTCTCTGAAAGAGTATGAAGAGCTAAGCAAAAATATCCACAAACTTACTGAAGAGAAAAAGCTCCTTAATATGGAACTGCTCAAGTACAAGGATGAGCTAACTCAAATGGAGGAAGAGCGAAAAAGACTTGAGCAAGAGTACACTAAACTTGACGAGCTTAGATCTAAAGAAAGAGAGCTTGAGATAACAAAAGAGAGATTGATCGCACTTTTGGATCTCCAAAAAAAGATAAACCAAACCTTGACACAAATAGAAGATAGAGAAAAACAGAGAAATAGGTTAAAAGATGAACTCGGTATTCTCCAGGAGGATCTTTCGCAAAAAGAGAAACAACTTTCCGATATAGAACAGAAATTGCTGGAACTTGAGAACGTAGAAGAGGAGTATGCAAAACTTACAGCCATAAAATCCATATACGATCAGCTTCCACATATATATGCGGAAATTGAAAAAACAGAAGAACTGCTTAAACAAAATAAGGAAAGGCTTGTCCTTTTGGAATCTGATGTAAAGAATCTTGAGGGTTCACTTTTTGAAGCGTACGTTCACGAGATAAAAAGTAAGCTCCTCCCTGGAGATATATGTCCTGTATGTGGAAATGAGGTTCATAAGATAGTGACACATCACCGTTCTGAGGATTTGAGCTTTGCACAAATTAGGGAAAAACTTGAAAGTTTGCGAAAAGAAGAACAGAATATTCTAAACTCCTTAGGAGGCTATGAAAACAGAATAAAAGAGCTTAGACAAAAACATGAAGAGATATTAAGATCAGGTGGCATGAGCCAACAAGAATTTTACATAAAGTATGAGGAGATCAAAAAAAAATATCATCTCTACAAAAGTTTGAAAGAGAAGGAAAAGCAAATAAGACAGGTCTGTGAAAGTTCAAGATCAAAAAAGTCAGAAAAAGAGATAGTCCTCTCTAAACTTGAAGCAAGCTTGGAACATGCAAAAGAACATCTTTCTGAACTTAAAAACCAAGAAGAAACAGAGATGAAGAGACTTTCGGAGATCTTGGGAAGACACGTTAGGGATCCAGAGCGTGAGCTTGGATTACTTGAGGAGGATCTTGGTAAGATAAAAGGAAGGATAGCCTCTGTGCAACATGAATACGAAAATCTGAGGAAATACATGGAGGAGTTAAGAATAAAAGCTTCCCGTATTGAGGAACAGATAAAGCAGAAAGAAAGACTAAAAGAGGATATGAGAACCAGACTCGCCGAGGTAGGCAAGACATTATACCCAGCTTTACAAAAGTTTGGGGACATAGAAAAACTCAAAGAGCTATGCCTTCCTAAGGAAGAAGTGCAAAGGCTTGAAAAGGAAGTTATAGATTACGAAAGACATACCGAGAGCTTAAAAACACAGATAGAACGGTTAAAGAATATCCTCTCAGGGTATCCTCAAGAACTGAGCAGGCAGAGGATTGAAGAGAAGTTGAAGGATTTGGACAAAGTTATATATAGAGTTAATCAGGAAATGGGCATCTTAATAAGGGAGGTACAGGAGATAAGGGAAAAGATAGAAAGAAGAAAAGCCATAGAGCAAGAGATAATAAAGCTAAGCCGGGAGCTTTGGAAGTACGAAGCTCTGGAAAAAGACATGAGAAGTGAAAAGTTTCCCGAATTTGTCAGCAGACACATGCTACAGACTATACTTGATAGAGCGAGCTTTTACCTTCTCAAATTCAGCTCCGGTATTTACGAATTTAAGCTTACAGAAGGGGATCTGTGTGTGATTGATAGAAGCTCAGGACACGAGAGAAGCGTTTTTACTCTGAGTGGAGGGGAGACCTTTATTGCGAGTCTTTCACTCGCCTTTGCGGTAAGCGATGTAATCTCTCACAGCGCACCTTTAGAAAGCATGTTTATAGACGAAGGTTTTGGCGCTCTTGATAGGGAAACCAGGGAGTCTCTTGGAGAGTTCTTTGAGCTTATAAAGCTTAATGCGGGAAGGATGGTTGGAATAATAAGCCACCTTGAGGATTTGGCAGAAAAGTTTGATCAGAAGATAGTGGTGGAAAAGCGTGGTGACTACTCAACAATAAGGGTTGAGGTTATATAAAATATTGCTTATGGATAAAGTGATCATAAAGGTGAATGGAAAGGACGTAAAACTTAAGGATTTCCCCAAAAGGGTAACTCACAACGTGATAGTGGGGCTTATAAAAAGCTTAAACCTTGAAGAGGAACCGGAAGATATAGTTATACATGTCAAAGTCAGTAAAGAAGGTAACGGAAGTTCTTGATTTTACAGTTGGTGAAGAAGCTGAAGGTAAAAGACTTGACACCTTTTTAACCAACGCTTATGGAGAGTTTTCAAGGAGCTATATACAGAAGCTCATAGAAGAAGGGTTTGTCTTTATAGACGAGTTGGAGGTGAGAAAGCCCTCTAAAAAAGTGAAAGCTGGACAAAAAATTACCTTTTTTGTACCGAGCGGCGAACCCTTGGAGATAATGCCTGAGGATATACCTTTTGATACGGTGTACGAAGATCAGCACATTATTGTATTAATAAAGCCGTGTGGTCTTGTTGTACATCCTTCTCCGGGACACTCCCGTGGAACTTTGGTAAACGCCCTGCTTTACAGAGTCAAGGAGCTTTCCGGGATCGGTGGGGTGGAAAGACCTGGGATAGTTCACAGGTTGGATAAAAACACAGCAGGGCTTATGGTGGTTGCAAAAACGGATAAAGCTCACGTGTCCCTTGCAAAGCAGTTCCAGAATAGAACAGTACTAAAACTCTATCATGCTCTGGTGAGCGGGCTTATAAAAGAGGAAAGTGGTGTAATAGAAAAACCCATAGCGAGGCATATAATAGATAGGAAAAGGTTTTCTGTAAGCCAAGATGGAAAGCCGGCAAAGACGGAGTATCGGCTTATAAAAAGGTTTGAAAAGCACAAAGTTAGTCTCTTAGATGTGCGTATCTACACGGGTAGAACTCACCAAATCAGAGTACATCTCTCCTCTTTAGGTTATCCCATTCTTGGTGACACAACATACGGCTTTAAGTCTTCCTCCGTTGACCCAAAGATAAGGGAGCTTATGGGTGATTGCCACATGCTTGTGAGTTACCGCCTTGCTTTTTCACATCCAATCTCGGGTAAATGGATGGATTTTAAAATACAGGATCCTGAACCATTCAGGAGCGTTTTAGCTTTCTTGGAAGATACTTAAAAATAAAGATCTTAACTTTCCTATTACACCTTCCTCTCCCAATATATGGCGGAGTCTGATAAAATCCTCCTTCATTTTCTCCCTAACCTTCTGGGATGTCAAAAGCTTGTCAGCAGATTCGTAGAGCATTTTCCAATCTCTCTGGATTATTTCGGATACAGCCTCCTTCCCAAGCACCAAGTTGGTAAGTGATACCCACTTTACCCTGATAAGCCTCTTACCTATAAAGTATGTAAGAGGATGAACCCTGTAAAAGACTATGTGGGGATTCAAAAGAAGACTTGCTTCAAGTTCGGCTGTTCCGCTTGCAATCAGAGACATCACCGAGTATGACATAACATCGTAAGAAGGCGTAGGCGTGTGAGCTTCGGTGAGGATTTTGACAGGAATGTCCCTAAAGACTTCCTCAAGATATTCCCTGAAAGGTTCAAAAGTGGGAAGCACACCAAAAAGGTCGTATTTCTTGTGAAGCTCCAGAAATACACGCCTTAGATAAGAAGCATGTCTTTTTATCTCACTCCATCTGCTACCGGGAAGAAGCCCTACGATATTTTGCTCGCCTACAAGCTTAAAAAAATTTTCCCGGCTTTGTGAAGGTTTAGCTATATCTACAAGGGGATGTCCTACATAATGCACCTTAAATTTTCCGTAGCTTTCGTAAAGGCTCACCTCAAAGGGAAGGATGACTATGATATGGTCAGCATACTGAGCTATGAGCTTTGCCCTGTTTTCCTTCCAGGCCCACACCTGAGGAGATATGAAGTATACGATCTTCTTAACTTTCCCCCTTGCCTTTTTGAGAAGTGGAAGGTTAAAGGCTGGTGCGTCACAAAGCACAAGCACATCTATATCTTCAAGCAAATTCTGTATCTTCCTGTAGAGCTTGAGAACAAAAGGTACCTTAGGAATAGCCTCAGCGATACCTACAGTGGATAGATCTTCTATCTTAGCTATGCTTTTAAAACCTAAACTTTCAAGCCTTTCATCAGTTATTCCCCATGCATCAATACCCTCAACACCTTTAAATATGTTATAAACGTAATTGCTCGCCGACCTTTCACCTAAGGAAAAAAAGACTCGCATCACTTTTTCAGAAAAAGTTTGAATGTGTCTCCCTTTACCCTCTCAATCCTCAAAGAGAGATCATCAATTTTTAAAAGCATAGCGTGGGATGTGTCTACTTTCCCAGAACTCCAAATGCTTATATACCTATCTGCATATGTGCTTTTGAGAGAGTTTCTAAA